>Ga0209499_1003281_pt1 | contig 9931 bp, 10 predicted proteins | sample C_130208_EF_Meta_FD_187306 | JGI IMG/M metagenome (GOLD analysis project Ga0209499, IMG submission 187306) | Freshwater microbial communities from Lake Croche, Canada to study carbon cycling - C_130208_EF_MetaG (SPAdes) (version 2) | ecosystem: Environmental > Aquatic > Freshwater > Lake | place... | reverse complement strand
CCAGGCGCTTGCCAATTCCTACTCGGCCAATCCGCCGCAGGAGGTCGATGGCTCCGCCGTGGTGAAGATCCGCGATTTTTCGAAGCAGGATCTCTTCGACCAAGAAGGCGACCTCCTGCCGAAGGAAAAGATGATCTTCGTCGATCTTGCCGATGGCCGCAGCTTCGCCGTCCGCCCCTCGGGCACCGAACCGAAGATCAAGTTCTACCTGTTTGGAAAGGCCGCGCCGGGTGGTGAGCTCGCCGATGCCAAAGCCAAGGTCAAAGCCGGACTCGACTCGCTATGGAAGTGGATCGAGGAGGATGCGAAGACGCGGTGAGCCCTACCTGATCGCAGCAACATCCTCCTTTTCCAAAACGACATACCGTGTAGAATACGGGCATGAGCATCGACCAAATTGCGCCAGAAGCCTTGAGGTTACCGGCCAAGGAACGGGCGCTTCTCGCTGCCTCACTCTGGGAGAGCATCGAGGATCCTTATACGATCACGACGGATCTGAATGACGAAGAGGCGATCGCCTTGGCTTTGTCCCGCGATGAGGAATTGGAGTCAGGGACCGTGACCGCCCTCTCACATGCAGACCTCATGAAGCGTCTGCGTGCATGAAAGTGGAGTATCATCCGGCGATTGCCCGCGAACTTGAGGAAATCCGCGATCACTACGAAGGACAATCGATAGGTCTGGGCACCGACTTCGTGAACGAGTTCGAAAGGCAGGTTCTCTCCATCGCTGCGATGCCAAGTCGCTGGATGATCGTCCAGAACGATACCCGCAGAGCCTTAATGAAAAGGTTTCCCTACGTGGTGTTTTTTCGGACCATCGAAGAAAACCGCGTCCGAGTGACCGTTGTGAAGCACCAGAAAAGGCATCCCGCTTTTGGACTGTCCCGGAAGTGATACCTGCCATTCATCGGGTTTGCTCCCCTGAAAATCATTTGCGTCCTGCCCTCCCGAAGCTACACCCGGCGCGTGATCTTTGATTTCGACACGCCGATTCCGCGCCGAGGCACGGGCAATATCAAGTATGACCGCCGGCCGGAGCTCGATCCGTTCTGGGTCGCGGACATGGACTTCGCCTCCTGCCCGGAGATCCTCGAAGCCCTACACCGTCGCGTGGATCACGGGATTTTCGGCTACGCCCAGGCGCATGAGGGCCTGAATGATGTCATTCTTTCCTACCTCAATGTCCGTCGCGGGGCGAAGGTGCCGCTTGATCATGTGGTCCACCTTGGGGGGCTCGTTCCCGCGCTTTCCCTCGCCGCCCGAGCCTTTTGCAAGGCAGACGAGGCGGTGATGACCTGCACCCCGGTTTACCCGCCGTTCATCGGGGTCCATCACGACGCCCATTGCGAACTGATCACGGTCGATCACTCGTTTGAAAATGGCGTTTGGAACTTTGATTGGAACGCTATGGAGAATTCTGTGACGCCAAAAACCCGCATCTTCATCCTTTGCAACCCCCAGAATCCAATCGGCCGGGTCTTCACCCGCGGGGAGCTAATCCAGCTCGCCGAGTTCTGCGAGCGACACGACCTGATCCTGGTTTCGGACGAGATCCACTGCGACCTGATCCTCGATCCGGATGCCGTCCATGTCTCCGGCGTAAACCTGCCGGAGCGTTTCCAGAACCGGATCATCACCCTGCTGGCCCCCAGCAAGACCTGGAACATCGCCGGGCTAGGCTACGCGTTCGCTGTGATTCCGGATGACTCGGTCCGGCGTCGCTTCTGTGCCGCCCGCGGCCACACGCTTTCCGAGATCAACGCGCTTTCCTATTACGCCGCCGAGGCCGCCTATCGCCATGGAGAGCCGTGGCGTCAGGAGCTGCTGACCTACCTCCGAGGAAATCGCGACACGCTCGTCGAGTTCATCCGCACTCGCTGCCCCGGGCTTTCCATCGAGCCCGGTCAAGCCACCTACCTTGCGTGGATCAACGGCAGTTCGCTGGGCAACCCGGCCCAGCATTTCGAGAAAACCGCCGGGCTTTTCCTGTCCGACGGGGCTTATTTCCAATGGCCCGGCTGGTTCCGCTTCAACTTCGGCTGCCCACGCGCCCGGATGCTGGAAGGACTGGAAAAGATCGCCGCTCATCTGTGAGCCGGTTTTTGCTTCGATTTTCCAAATCAGCGGTTCAGTCTTTTCCCATGGCACGCCTCCTGCGACTCATCGCCGTTTTCTCGCTCACCTTCAGCAGCCTCGCGCCCGCCGAGCATGTGATCCTCACCGGCGGATGTGCCTTGCGGAAGTGGGAGAACTACCGCGTGCCGGCCGACCAGCACGACCGCTGGTGGGCGAACTTCATCCGTGCCTCCACCCTGCGCATGGCGGAGATCCGCACCGCCTATGGAAAGGACGCGCCACTCGTCTGGATGGTCTATCTACCGGGCTACTCCGCCCGTGGCCGCGAGGATGCCAAGCCCTATACCACCTGGATCAGCCAGCTCGCCTCTGAACGCCGTGCGACCTTGATCTGGATCAACAACGGCGGCGATTTCATCCGTGCCATGAACGGTCGCCCACGCGGATCGGTCCAAACCTTCGACTACTTCGGCCACTCGAACCGCTTTTGCTTCCTGCTCGATTACAGCAGTGAGATCATGGCCGCTTGTGTTGCCTGGGTGCATGAGCGCGACCTGCCACGTCTCAGCGCCTCGGTCTTTGCCAACAACGCCTACTGCAAGAGCTGGGGCTGCCACACCGCGGAAAGCATGAGCGGCAAGTGGAAAAGCGCCACCGGTCAAGCACTCGAAGCCACCACCGGCCCGACGAACTACGACCGAGTCGGCCAAGGCACGCTTCCGACCTCTTCCAGCGGCTGGGTAAGGTGAGCGGGATCACGCTTGCCTCGCTTGGCGGGAAGGAGAAATAAGTGAGCGCCCATTTTCGTATTCTTTCCGCACCAGCGTCATGTCACTTCAAACCCGCCGCCAGTTTTCCACACTTGCCCTCACCACCGGTGTTTTTGCCTGGACGCGACCGCTGTTCGCCGCGACCAAACCGGACTCGAAATTCTCCGGAGTCCAGATCGGGATGAATGTCCCCTACAATTTCGGCAGGGATGCATCGACCGGCGACAAGATCCTCAATTACTGCATCGAGCTCGGAGTCAGCGCGGTGGAACTGCGCACCCAGCCGGTCGAGCTCTTCCTTGGATTGGTCAAGCCTGAGAATGGCAAGGACGCCACCACTTCAGCCCGTCAGTGGCGGGAATCCGTCGCGGTGGATCGGGCGAAGGATTACCGGAAGGCTTGGGATGATGCAGGCGTGCTCATCGAGATCGTGAAGGTGGACGGGATTTTCAAGATGAGTGACGGCGAACTCGACTACGTCTTCAAGCTCGCGAAAGCACTCGGCGCACGTGCGCTCTCCACCGAAATCGCCCACAGTGAGGAAGAGCTGAAACGCGTCGGCGGATTTGCAACGAAGCACAAGTTTCCCATCGGCTACCACGGCCACACCGCCACAGGCCCGGACGACTGGGAGAAGGCCTTCGCCCTCTCGGATTACAATTTCGCCAATGTCGACATCGGCCACTTCGTCGCAGGCAACTTCGGCTCACCCGTGCCATTCATCACGAAGCATCACGATCGTATCACCCACGTTCACATCAAGGACCGTAAAAAGGCCGGTGGCCCGTCCGTGGCTTTCGGCGAAGGCGACACCCCCATCAAGGAAGTGCTGCAGCTGCTGCGCGACAACAAATGGCCGATCCAGGCCACCGTCGAATTCGAATACAAGGTGCCGGAAGGCTCGACCCGGATGGCCGAGCTGGCCGGCACGGTGAAGTATTGCCGTGATGCGCTGGCCTAGCCGTGTGGCGCGCGGCGGCATTGCCAGGGGCCGACTATATCCTTTCCATGGAGCGGCGGGCTTGGATACTCCCGGCACACCTCCAAGCCCATGACTTACGCCGAGCTTCACCGCCTTTACCACCTCCCCTTCTTCGAACTCCTCAAGCAAGGCCGCGCGGTTCATGAGGAAAACTGGGCCCATGCCGAGGTCCAGCTCTGCACCCTGCTCTCGATCAAGACCGGCGGTTGCTCGGAAGACTGCTCCTATTGCGCCCAGTCCGCCCGCTACAACTCCGGCATCGAGGTCGAGCGCCTGATGGCGAAGGACGACATCATGGAGCGCGCCCGGGCCGCCCGCGACACCGGCTCGACCCGCTTCTGCATGGGCGCTGCCTGGCGCGGCGTGCGCGGTGGTACCCAGCGTTTCGAGCAGGTCCTTGACATCGTGCGCGACGTCTCCCAGCTCGGCATGGAAGTCTGCGTGACCCTCGGCGAACTCGGTCCGGAGGAGGCCGTGGCGCTCAAGGAAGCCGGTGTCACGGCCTACAACCACAACCTTGATACCTCTCCGGAGCACTACCCGAACATCGTCACGACCCACACCTACGACGACCGCCTGCGAACGATCGGCAATGTCCAGAAAGCCGGCATGTCGGTCTGCTGCGGCGGCATCCTCGGTCTGGGAGAGACGATCGAAGACCGATTGAAGATGCTGGAGGTCATTTCCAATTTCAATCCGCAGCCAGAGAGCGTGCCGATTAACTCACTGATGCCGATGCCCGGCACCCCGCTTTCGGAAAACGCCCAGGTCGACCCGCTCGATCTCGCCCGGATGATCGCCGTCACCCGCATCGCGATCCCGAAGGCCAAGGTCCGCCTTTCTGCCGGCCGCACCCGGCTCTCCGACGAAGCTCAGGCGCTTTGCTTCTTCGCCGGAGCCAACTCGATCTTTTACGGCGACAAGCTGCTCACTGCGAAGAACCCGGCCGTCGAGAAAGATCAGGCCCTGCTGGCCAAGCTTGGACTCAGCACACTGGCCCCGAATCCGGGACTCGAATCACCCTCCGCCTGCTCCGATCGACCGCTTTCTCCGGCGACCGCCAACGAGGAGAAATGCGGTTGCTGCTGATTCGTTCCGCTTTTGCATTTCCGATTTGCAGATCCGCTTGATAAGCCGGGCGCATCGAACAAGCACTTTCCATCACCGGGCTCGGAATTCTAACAGCCCTGGGGCACTGCACTGCCGATCATGTTCTCGCCATCGAGTCCGGGCGAACCGCGTTCAGACCCCTTTCCGAATTACTGGGTCCTGACAGCCCTCATGCCTCCGTATCGGCGGCGTGGATCGAGCCACGCAAGCTGCTGAGCCATCGCAAGTGGAGCCCGGCGTCGATGGCCGCGCTGCATGTCGCCCGGGAGGCCGTGGCCAGCGCGAAATGGTCGGCCGAAGAGCTTCGTGACGCCGCCGTCGTGCTCGGCACCAGCCGGGGCAATGCCGCCGGTTGGCTGGGCCCTTGGCCGGGTCGGCGGCCCTTCAAGCTGATGGCTGCCAGCAACACAATCCACAGCGAACCCGCCGCCGCCATCACGATCGAGCTCGGGATTCACGGGCCCTACCATGTGCTCGCCAGCGGTTGCTCGGCTGGCCTGGACGCCATCGGGATCGCCGGGCTCCTGGTCCAGAGCGGAGTGGTGCCGCGCGCCCTCGCCGTCGCGGTGGACCTCCCTCTGGTTCCCTGCCTGCTCGACAGCTACGCCTCATCAGGGTTGCTGGCGAGTGGTTGTCGAAGTGATCCCTACCACCCCAGCAGCGACGGTTTCATTCCCGCGGAGGGTGCCGCTGCCATGACGCTGGAGTCATGCCGACCGGGCCACCCGTCCCTCCTCGGCTATGCCGCCAACTCCGATGCCAGCGACCCTCTGGGCATGCCTTCCAACGGTGGCGCCAGCATCCCGTTGATCCATCAGATGATCGCCAGGCATGGCCGCCCGTCTGCCATCTGTCCGCACGCCACCGGCACTGCGGTTCATGCAACCTCCGAGCCCGCCGCCTTGAACTCGGTCTTCAAGGCCGACCCGATCCCGAGCCTCCACCTGCTGAAGCCCTTCATCGGCCACACCATCGGAGCCAGCGGTCTGGTGGAATCCGCGATCCTGGCGGCCTTCCTCGGAAAAGGAAAACTCACTCCGAACCTTCCCGGACGATGCTCCACCGGAAGTTTCATTCTGCCTGACACCGGGCTCGACGCCTCCGGCCTCCTGTTCAAACTCTCACACAGCATGGGTGGTCACAACGCCCTGCTCGTCCTCGCCCCGCCATGAGTTCCGACCTGCGCCTCCAAGTTTCCATCGACGATCAGATGCTCCGTGTCCTTGATGACCGGGAGTTGATCCGAGCCTACCCCATTTCCAGTGGGCTCAAGGGAGTCGGCTTCAAGGAAGGCAGCTACAGGACTCCAACCGGACGATTCAGAATCGCCGAGAAGATTGGTCAGGAAGCGGAGCCCGGAACCATTTTCGACGCACGTATTCCCGTCGGAGTCTGGTCTCCCGACAGCCCTGTGCTCGAGAATGATCTCATTCTCACCCGCATCCTCCGGATCGACGGGCTCGACCCCGAGAACAACAATACCTTCGACCGCTACATCTACTTCCACGGCACCAATCGCGAGGATTTGCTGGGAGAACCCGCCAGCCACGGCTGCCTTCGAATGGCCAATCACGACATCATCGAGCTGTTTGATCTTGTGGCAACTGGCACTCCCCTTGAAATCATCCCGCCCACAAAGCCGCGCGGAAAACTGTTCTTTGTTGATTGCGACTCCACCCTTTCCTCGATTGAAGGCATTGATGAACTCGCACGAGCCAGAGGCGATTCGGTATTCCAGGAAGTGGTTGCGCTAACAAACGCTGCGATGAACGGGGAGATTCCATTGGACGAGGTTTTTCCACGCCGCATGGCGATCATTCAACCTGACCGGAAATCCTGCGACGAGGTTGCGAGACTCTATGTTGAAACCATCACCCCGGGCAGCAGGGAACTGATCGCCCGGATCAAGCGCGAGCGCTGGACGCCGGTCATCCTCTCTGGGGGCTTCGCACCTCTGATCCAGCCCCTCGCGAGAGAACTTGGCATCGCCCATGTGGAAGCGGTTCCACTCACGATCAATCCGGACGGCAGCTACGGTGGATATGGAACTCACTATCCCACGACTCGGAGCGGTGGAAAGAACGAGATCATCCGGGAATGGAAAGCCGCTATGTTGCCGACACGTGTGATCATGATGGGCGATGGCGCTTCCGATCTTGAGACGCGACCCGATGTCGATCGGTTCGTGGGCTACGGCGGAGTGGTCCAGCGTCCGAAGGTCAAAGCCGGGGCAGACCTGTGGATTGAGCATATGGCCGATTTTGTGACTGATAGATAATTGGGGATTTTGCCCTTCCTATTGGCCCGATTATGCGTGGTTCCACTGATAATATTTTCAACCAATTCTGATGTTTTGTCTTGTCACGGAATCCATCGGAGCATTCGCTGTTCTCGTTATGAGCACTAAACGAAAAGTTAATTCCGCAAAAGGCAAGCGTTACACCCCCGCTGAAAAAGCCGAGGTCGTTGCATTCGTCGAGAAGGTAAATGCCGAAAAGGGCCGCGGCGGCCAGAGCGCAGCTTCTGCTAAGTTCAATATTTCCCAGCTCACCATCTCCAGCTGGCTTAAGGGCAGCAAGGGTTCAGCTCCTGCCAAGGTCGGTCGTCCAAAGGGCGCTGGTGCCAAGGTCGGCCGTCCAAAGGGCACTGGTGCCAAGGTCGGTCGTCCCAAGGGCTCAACCGCCAAGGTTGCCAGCACCAAGGGTGGTTTCAGCTCGCAAATCGCCAAGCTGTCAGCACTTGCTGCGCAGATCGACAGCGCTGAAGCTGCACTCGGAAAACTGAAGGCTGAGTTCGCAGTCCTCAAGAAGTCCCTCTGATTTCTACACACTAACATCTAAAAAATCCAAGCCGCCACTCCGTTCAGGGTGGCGGCTTTTTTTTCACCATCGAAGGCCCGTTTCGATCCGGCTCCAGAGCAAGTCGTCTCCCGCAAAGACGAATCTTCCGATGAACGTGGTCCCTGAGAGAAGCAGTGGCAGCCACAGTTCGTCGTCCGCCCACATCTGCTCATAGGGGATGGCATTCACATCCACCCAAAGCGGAATCGCTTCGTCCGTTTCTGCAGGAGTGCCGCTGAAATCCTCAGCCCGGTAAACATGGCACAGGATGTCGGGAATGTCCCCCATCGAGAACCACAACTCCCCCAGCTTGACCGGGTTTAGGGGAGTGATTTCGAGTTCTTCCTGGGTTTCCCGGATGACGCAGGCCAAGGGGGTTTCACCAGGATCAATCTTGCCACCCGGGCCATTGATTTTCCCGGCTCCCAATCCCCGCTTCTTGACGATGAGCAGCACGCGACTGTCGCGAATGACAAACATCAGGGTCGCTGGCACCTCCGGCACCCACGACTCCCAATCCACCGGCGACGGCTCCTGGCTCATCAGGATCCTGCTGCCGCGTATGCCTCCACCGTGTCACAGGTGCAGACCAGATTGCGGTCACCGTGGACGTTGTCGATCCGTCCGACCGATGGCCAGAACTTGTGATTCCGAAGTCCTGGCAGCGGATAGGCCGCCTGCTCACGGGAGTAGGCATGAGACCACTCATCTGCACAGATGACTTCCGCCGGATGCGGGGCGTTCTTGAGTGGGTTGTCGTGGGCATCGGCCTCACCATTGATGACGGCCATGATTTCGCCATGGATCGCGATCATCGAGTCGCAGAAGCGGTCGATCTCGACCTTCGACTCCGACTCGGTGGGTTCGATCATCAACGTGCCACCGACCGGCCAGCTCATCGTTGGCGCGTGGAAACCGTAGTCCATGAGACGCTTCGCCACATCCTCGACCGTGATACCGCTCTTCTCGCTGAGCGGACGGACGTCGATGATGCACTCGTGAGCGACCAGGCCGAGGTTTCCGGTGTAGAGGATCGGATAGAATGGTGAGAGCCGCTTGGCCGCGTAATTGGCGGTTAGGATGGCAGTGGAGGTCGCGTCCTTTAGTCCCTCCGCACCCATCATGGCGATGTACATCCACGAGATCGTGTTGATCGAGGCGCTGCCCCAAGGCGCGGAGCAGACGCTGCCTTCAACCGCGTGAAGCTCGCGATGGCCGGGAAGATAGGGGACGAGCTGCTCGGCGACACCGATCGGCCCCACGCCAGGACCACCGCCGCCGTGCGGGATGCAGAAGGTCTTGTGGAGGTTGAGGTGACAAACATCCGCACCGATGAAGCCAGGGCTGGTGAGGCCGACCTGGGCATTCATATTGGCGCCGTCCATGTAAACTTGTCCACCGGCCGCGTGGATCTTCTGACAGATATCGACGATCGTTTCCTCGAACACCCCGTGGGTCGACGGATAGGTAACCATCAGACAGGAAAGGTTCTCGCGATGCTCGGCAATGCGGGACTCGAGGTCGTTGACGTCGATGTTGCCCTTGTCGTCGCACTTCACGCCGACAACCTTCATTCCGGTCATCACCGCTGAAGCCGGATTGGTACCGTGGGCGGAAACCGGGATGAGGCAGACGTCGCGATGAACATCGCCACGTGCGAGGTGATAGCGTCGAATGGCGAGAAGACCGGCGTATTCACCCTGCGAGCCGGCGTTCGGCTGAAGGGAGACGGCAGCGAAGCCAGTGATCGTGGCAAGCCAATCCTCCAGCATCACCAGCATCTCGCGATAGCCCTGACTCTGATCAGCCGGAACGAAGGGGTGGATCGAGGAAACCTCAGGCCAGCTAAGCGGCATCATTTCCGCCGTGGCGTTGAGTTTCATCGTGCAGGAACCGAGCGCGATCATCGAATCGTTGAGCGCGAGATCCTTGGATTCGAGGCGCTTCAGGTAGCGGAGCATCTCGGTTTCCGAGTGAAAGCGATTGAATGCGGCTTGGGTGAGGAAGGGCGTATCGCGCGCCAGCCCGGAAGGCCAGGCGACTACGGAGACATCCGGCAGTTCCCCCGCTCCGCCGAAAGCGGAAAACACGCGCAGGACATCCCCTTCGGTCGTCGTCTCGTCGAAAGAAATTCCGACGTGATCCGCTCCG
>Ga0209499_1003277_pt1 | contig 9939 bp, 10 predicted proteins | sample C_130208_EF_Meta_FD_187306 | JGI IMG/M metagenome (GOLD analysis project Ga0209499, IMG submission 187306) | Freshwater microbial communities from Lake Croche, Canada to study carbon cycling - C_130208_EF_MetaG (SPAdes) (version 2) | ecosystem: Environmental > Aquatic > Freshwater > Lake | place... | reverse complement strand
GACTATGGCCGCGCCGAGGCCATGGCCGTGCGCCAAGCCCTCAAGGACAAGGGTCCCGTGACCATCCCACGTGAATTTGTCTTCATGGACCGTGCTGCGATTGGCTTGGGGGCAGCGTTCCTGCATCTGGGAGCCGAGCTCAATTGGCGGGCCCTGTTCGAAGCGTCGCTGGCCGATTTTGATGAAACCGTGCTCGCTCAGCGACAGGCAGCGGCCCTAGAGGCGGCGGGGCTCACCGCATGAATTGCGGATATTTTTCCACATCGGCCACAAGATCAAACATCTGCTCGGCGGAATGACGGTTGGGGCGGGTCGTTTCGAATGTCGGCATTTCGGTGTTTTTCCAGTATCAGGTCTGCCACAAGCCTGTCAGACTCTTGAAATGATTTCAATGTGACAATCGGAACATGGATATTGGTATCCGCCAGTGCCTTTTCAATTTTGGGCACCATATTTTTCTCGAATGTCCAGATATAGCGCATGAACTCAAGATCAAACCGTTCCGGACATCCGGGCGCCATTTCCGGGCGTGTTCGGCCATAGGTGGTTGCGATCCGTTTGATCGCGGCTACAAGAGAGACTGTTCTTGGCAATCGAACCCAGAGGATCAGATCAGCCCGGGGAACACGCACATCAAACGACGATGGAGCCGTCCCGTCCATGATCCAGCGTTCTTTTGCAACAGCATGTTCGATCAGCGATCGCTGTTCGGCTCTGTCGCGCTGAACCCAGCCCTCAAGCCAGAAAAAGTCCCTGTCCATGGACACGTAGGGCAGATTGCAAAGGTCTGAAATTTTTCGGGATAGCGTGGATTTGCCGCTCCCCGAACAACCGATGACGAGGATCCTCCGGGCCTTAAGGACAAGCGCTGCAACTGAAGTTTCCGTGCTGGGTGCCGAAGTCACATGATCCTCCATCCGGTATTGTCGGAAGCCCATAACCGGGTCCTGTGTCAGTGTTATATCGCTGGTTTTGCGAAGACTCGGCCAGGATCAAGCGGCTACAATCTGTCTGACCTAGGGTAAGGCTTGCCTTTCTGTCATCGGTGGTTAGTCAAGGGGCGCGAAATAGAGGCACCAAAGGTCATGTCCGACGAACTCACTCCTGGTCAGAGCCATGTGATCCCAGACGGCTATAGCCTACTCAATTGGCACCGGGGTTTTGGCCGTCAGATCGGACCACTTTACGAATATAATCGGCCCAATGACTATCGCCGCGCCTTTCTGGTCGAAGAGCACCATACCAACGGCATGATGAACGCGCATGGCGGCATGATGATGACCTTTGCCGATATGGCCTGGGGTCATGCGGTGTCGGCCAAGGAGTCGAACTGGTGGGTGACGGTGAGACTGACCTGCGATTTTCTGTCCGGAGCCAAGCTCGGCGACTGGGTTGAGGGTGCGGGGGAAGTGGTGTTGCAAGAGGCCGATATGTTTACCATTCGGGGCCGGGTCTGGTGCGGTGATCGCACCATCTTGACCGGCACCGGCATTTTCAAAGTGATCGAACAGCGCACCGACCATGAGCGCAAACGACCCTACAGGGCTTGAACCATGACTGAAGATCCAAGACGCGCTCAACTGGCCGCTCTGCCCGAATCGATCCGTTCGCCCTTGGCCCCGTTTGCGGGCGCTAAGCCGCAGGCACCGGCCTGGTTTGAGGCCGCCCTTGCCGATGCGCCCGAGCGGCGGATGATCCCCGTCGAGGGAGTCGATATTGAGCTCTTGACCTGGGGCGAGGTCGGCAAGCCCGGTCTTCTCTTGCTCCATGGCAACGGGGCCCATGCCGATTGGTGGGCCTTTACCGCGCCGCTGTTGGCCAAGGACTACCGGGTCGCGGCCATTTCGTGGTCGGGCATGGGCAATTCGGGTTGGCGCGAGGCCTATACGGGCGCGATCTTTGCCAAGGAGATTTTCGCCGCTGTTGATGCCGCTGAGTTGGAGGCCGATGGCCAAAGGCCCTTGATCATTGGTCATTCCTTTGGCGGTTTCCCGCTGATGTATTGCGCGACCCATTTCCCGGAAAAGATTCGCGGCGCTGTCTTGCTGGATTCCAGTGTTCAGCCGCCGGAAAAGCGCTGGAGAGGTCCGCCCCCGCGCAACCCGATGCAGCAGGTCTATCCAAGCCTCAATCAGGCGCTGGCCCGCTTTCGGTTGGCTCCGCCGCAGGGCTGCGAGAACCTCTATATTGCTGACTATATCGCTCGCACCTCACTCAAGCCCGTGCCGCTCGAGGATGGATCGGGTGAGGGCTGGTCCTGGAAATTTGACCCCCAGATGTGGGGCCGTTTCGAGATTGGCGACCTTGGTGACCTTCTGGAAACAATGGCCTGCCCCATTGCGCTCATGTGGGGGGAGCGGTCCAATCTGATGGGGCAAGAGACCATGGACTATATGTTTGCCAAGGTTCCGGCGGGCTTCAAAAAGGTCGCTATTCCTGATGCAGATCACCATGTCATGATTGATCAGCCGCTGGCATTTGTGGGTGCCGTTCGGGGTTTGCTGGCCTCTTGGCCTATTTGACATTTTTGCAACGGTCCTTTTTCAACTGCTCGTCACAATGGATCGGTAGTTGAAAGCAACGGTTATCGGTCCCAAATGCCTCTAATGGGCGACTGAGGCCGCGCGGAAGGTCGGAGCTGTGGCTCCTGATCATCGCGATATTGGCCCTCGGCGCGTAACATCGAGGGTTCTCCAATGAACTATAAGACATTTCTAATCGCCGGCCTTTCGGCTCCTGCCTTGATCCTTGGCTCCATGGGCACCTCTGCCCACGCTCAGGCCGCTTCGACCAGCGTTGACGAACTGGTCGTCACCGGTTCGCGCGTCGCCAAGCGCTCCAAGCTCGAAACCCTTGCGCCCGTGGACGTGGTCAGCAGCGCTGCCCTGACCCAGCAAGCGACCCCCGAGCTCGGTCAAGCCTTGGCCAACCTCATTCCTTCGATGGATTTCCCGCGTCCCGCCATCACCGATGGTACCGACAGCGTTCGTCCAGCGACCCTGCGCGGCCTTGCGCCAGACCAGACCCTGGTCCTGCTCAATGGCAAGCGTTACCACTCTTCGGCTCTGGTCAATGTCAATGGCTCGATTGGCCGTGGCTCGGCAGCGGTCGACCTGAACACCATTCCCGCCGTGGCCATCGACCGGGTCGAAGTGCTGCGTGACGGGGCCTCGGCCCAATATGGCTCCGACGCCATCGCCGGTGTGATCAACCTGCGTCTGCGTGAAGCCAGCCATGGCGGCGGCGTGTCGGCCAGCTGGGGCGAGTACAACACCGAAGTGAAGACGGCCCGTAATCCAGGCGGTCGCAAGGCCCATGACGGCAACGTGTATACGGTGTCCGGCTGGCAGGGTCTGCCTTTGGGCGCCGACGGCTATCTGACCGTTTCGGCCGACTATGCCTTCCGTAACCCGACCAACCGTTCGGACCTCGACCCCCGCACCGTCCCCTTCAAGGTCACGGCCCGTTACGGCGACCCGCGCGTTGAGAGCAAGACCTTCTACGCCAATGCCGGCATGCCGTTGGCTGAAGGCTTTGAGGCCTATGGTTGGCTCGGCTATCAAAACCGCGTTGGTGACAGTGCCGCCAACCCGCGTCTGGCCACCAATGCCAACAACGTCACCGCGATCTTCCCAAACGGCTTCCTGCCTTTGATCACCACGGACATTGATGACATGTCTGCTGGCGGCGGCGTGAAGGGCAACCTGTCTGGGTTCGCCGTTGATGCAAGCCTCAGCTACGGCAAGAACAAGGTTCAGTACGGCGTCGAAAACTCCGTCAATGCCTCGATGGGTGCGGCTTCGCCGACCACCTTCGATGCAGGTGCGATGGAATATGACATGCTGACTGCGAACCTGGACCTCAGCCGTCCGGTGTCGCTGGGCTTGGCCACGCCTTCGCAATTGGCTTTCGGCGCGGAATATCGCTCGGAAGGCTATCAGATCACGGCGGGCAGCCAAGCGTCCTACTATTTCGGTGGTGCCGCCGGTAAGGCTGCTGGCGCTCAAGGCTTCCCAGGCTTCCAGCCCGCAAACGCCGTCGACAAGTCACGTAACTCGTTCAGCCTCTATGCGGATCTGGACAGCCAAGTGACCAAGGCTTTCGACGTCGATGTCGCGGTTCGCTACGAAGACTATTCGGACTTTGGTTCGACCGGCACCGGCAAGATCGCCGCGCGCTATGACTTTAACGAGGCCTTCGCCCTTCGCGGCGCGGTGTCGACCGGTTTCCGTGCGCCTTCGCTCCAACAGCAATATTTCACGGCCACCTCGACCAACTTCATCGCCATCAATGGCATCTCAACGCCTGTTGAAGTCGGTACCTTCCCTGCTACCAGCGCAACCGCAAGGGCTCTGGGCGGCAAGGCTCTGCAGCCTGAAAAGTCCAACAACTATGCCGGCGGCCTCGTCTATCACGTTGGCAGCTTCGAGCTGACGGCGGACGCCTACTATATCGAACTGAACAACCGCATCGTGCTGTCGGAAAACATCACCGGTTCGGCTCCGGGCACGGCGGGCGCTTCGACAACGGCTCTGGCCATCTACAAGCTCATCAACCCTCCGGGAGCGGGCGGCGCCTTGGGTGCGGCACGTTTCTTCATCAACGGCGTGGACACCACGACCAAGGGTCTGGATGTCGTGGCGCGCTATCGTCTTGATGCCGACGCGATGGGCAAGATTGACTTCACCTTGGCGGGCAACTTCAACCAAACCAAGGTCAACCGTCTGCCAACAACGACCCAGCTATCGGCCCTGCCTGTGCCGCCCTTGCTGTTCAACCGCAGCAATCGCCTGACCTTCGAAGAGGGCACCCCGAAGGAAAAGTTCGTCTTCACGACCGAATGGTCGAAGGACAAGATGAGCGCGACCTTGAAGGCCACCCGCTACGGCGAGGTTCTGGTCCCCAACAATACCGCATCGCTTGACTACAATACCGGCGTGCACACGGTGGTGGATTTCGAAGCCCGTTACAAGTTGATGGACAAGATCAACCTCTCGGTTGGGGCCAACAACCTGTTGGATGAATATCCCAACATGACCCCGACCAACGTCAATACCAACGGCCCCGTTGGCTTCCCGGGCTTCTCGCCCTTCGGCTTCAACGGCCGGTTCGTCTATACGCGCGTCAGTTACAACTGGTAGGCTCTAGGCCCGCTCAGGCGCTGAAATAGGGGACCCCTCCGGCTAAGGCTGGAGGGGTTTTTCTTTGCGTCAATAGCGAAGGGCTTAGCCGCGCCTTGGGTTTGGATTGCGGTAGAGCCGGTTGCGACCCGAGCCAGTGGTGCGCACCGATGTGTCTTCGACAAAACCAGCCGCAAAGAGCGGGGGCTCGATCCGGGTGGCGGCCTCACGGGCATTGTCGCCTTCGACCTCAACCAGAACCGACTTGATCATCGGTAAGGTCGCGGCGGCTCCGCGCAGAATGGCACCCTCGACCCCGTCGACATCGATCTTCAGATAGTGCGGGGCTGGCAGGTTAAAGGCGGCGCGCAGATCATCGATCCGGTAGGCCGGGACGCCTTGGCTAAAGACTGAATTATATTCGCCAAACTGATTGGGCGCGCCCGAGACCGAATTGCCACCAGAGCCCGGCGCCATGGCGGCCAGCTCCAAACGGGTTAGGCCGCTTTCATCCGATAGGGCCACACAGAGCGGAAAGACCCGCTCGCCCAGCCCATTGAGCGCCAGATGCTCGACCAGAACCCCGAAACTGGTCGCCTTGGGCTCAAAGGCATAGACGCCGACCCCGTCCTTGAGGGCGGCATACATGGCAAAGAGGCCGGTTGCGGCCCCGACATCCCACAGGACCTCGCCCGCCGCGATCTCTTGAAGCCAGGTCAGCAGTTCCGGCTCTTCATTGTCGAAGTCTAAGGCCGCTGCCGCTAAATGGGGCCCGCGGAGGGGCAGAACCTTTAGCGGTCCCCGATCGGTCTTGATGGCGGTCGCCGCCGAACTGTCCAGCCGCTCCACCAGCCGCGATAGGGTCATGGCCCGCCGTCTGGGGCTCTGGGCGGCAGTAGCGAGGCTGATGATCCCGTGCAGGGCGCGGGCAATGGAACGGCTCATGGGGTGGCTCCGTCAGGGTGCTAAGCCTGTCCTAAGTCATATGGCGAAAAAGGCCAGACAGATCGCAAGGGCCTGCGGCGGGTCGTCACGCTTGAGGCGCGGCGCTGAATGGTATAAGCCCCGGTCTAGGTTCAACGACTTGCCAAAGAGACTGACCATGGCCACGCCTCCTGCCGATCACAATCACGACTATCAGCGCGGCGCTATGGACATCCAAGAGCAGGCCTCAACCTACAGCGCCTTTATGGGCCTGACCAAGTGGGGCAGTTTAGCGATCGTTGCCAGCCTTGTGGCCCTCGTGGTTTGGTTCTGCACGACCGCAGGCTTCTTGCCCGGCTTTATCGGCGCAGTGGTGGTCGCAGTCGGTGGGATTGTCCTGCTGCGTGAAAAGCCCGGCGCCCACTAGATCTAGCGATTTGGCCCCCAAGGCCCGTGTCTTTGGCGTGGCTATGCGGCCTATATGATGCGCCGCAGCATTTATTTGCGTCTATTGCCGATACGGGCTGGACAATCGGTAAATTCCTTCCTTAACCTCCCCGCCACTGTTCATGATTGCCGGGGGAAACCGAATGACAGCGACGATCGCCGTCACCAAGGAAACACGCGCTGGGGAGACCCGCGTCGCGGCAACGCCGGAAACCGTCAAAAAGTTGATCGGTCTGGGCTATGACGTCACCGTTGAGATGGGCGCAGGCTTGGCCGCGTCCATTCTCGATGCGGACTATGCCGCCGCTGGCGCGACCATTGCGGCTTCAGGCCCCGCCAGCCTGTCGGCGGCGGATATTGTCCTCAAGGTGCGCGGTCCTTCCGATACTGAGATCGCAGCCCTAAAGTCTGGCGCAATCGTCGTTGCCCTGATGAACCCCTATAATGATCGCCCGATGATCGAGGCCCTGGCCGCTAAGGGGGTGAGCGCCTTTGCCATGGAGTTCGTGCCGCGCATCACCCGCGCTCAGGTGATGGACGCCCTGTCGTCTCAGGCCAATCTGGCCGGTTACCGCGCGGTGATCGAGGCAGCGGAAGCCTATGGCCGGGTCCTGCCCATGATGATGACGGCAGCGGGCACGGTGGCAGCGGCCAAGGTCTTTATCATGGGGGTCGGCGTTGCTGGCCTTCAGGCCATCGCTACGGCCCGGCGTTTGGGTGCGGTTGTGACCGCCACCGATGTTCGTCCTGCCACCAAGGAGCAGGTCGAAAGCCTTGGGGCCAAGTTCTTGGCCGTCGAGGACGAAGAGTTCAAGAACGCCCAGACCGCTGGCGGCTATGCCAAGGAAATGAGCGCCGACTATCAGGCCAAGCAGGCGGCTCTTGTCTCCAGCCACATTGCCAAGCAAGATATCGTCATCACCACCGCCCTGATCCCCGGTCGCCCCGCGCCCAAGCTGGTCAGTGCCGAACAGGTCGCCTCGATGAAGCCGGGCTCAGTACTGGTTGACCTTGCCATTGAGCAGGGCGGCAATGTGGTCGGTGCTGAGCTGGACAAGACCGTGACCACCGCCAACGGCGCCAAGATCATGGGCATTCCCAACCTGCCCGGCCGCATCGCCACCGATGCCAGCGCCCTCTATTCCCGCAACCTGTTTGCCTTTGTTGGTCTCTTGGGCCTGCAAGAGGGCAAGGTGAGCGCCGATCTCGAAGACGAAATCCTCAAGGCTTCGGCCCTCACCCACGGCGGGGCCATTGTGCATCCTGCCTTCAAGCCGAGCTAGGTGAGGACGCTTCCGATGGAAACCAAGGCCGAACGCTGGTTCGCCGCGTGGAATGGCCGTGAGGCAGACGCCATCTTGGCGCTCTATGCCGACGAGGTTGAATTTCACTCCCCCTTTGTTGCCCGTCTGGGCATGTCCGAAGACGGCAAGCTGCACGGCAAGTCGGCGTTGGAGATCTATGTCCGTACCGCCCTACCTCGGGTGCGTAATCTTAAGTTTGATCCCATCGGCGTTTGCGAGGGGCTCGAGGACCATATTCTGGTCTATCGTAATCAGTCCGGCCACGTGGTCGCTGAGCGGCATGAATATGATGCTGAGGACCTGATAAGCTTTGCCAGCGCCACCTATTCCACGTCTCCACTGAAGAGGACCTAGACCCATGGAAGCCGTTGATCCCACCGTATTCCGTCTAGCCATTTTCGTGCTGGCGATCTTTGTTGGCTATTATGTGGTTTGGAGCGTTACGCCCGCCCTGCACACCCCGCTCATGGCCGTGACCAACGCCATCTCGTCGGTGATTATCGTCGGGGCCTTGCTGGCTGCGGCGGCGCACGGGGTTGATGGGGCTGAAGCGACCGGTTCGGTCTGGATCTCAAAGGGCGCGGGCGCGCTGGCCGCAGGCTTTGCCGCGGTCAACATCTTTGGCGGCTTTCTGGTCACGCAGCGCATGCTGGCCATGTACAAGAAAAAGCAGAAATAGGGGCGACGACGCACATGAACGCCAATATCGCCGCCATCGCCTACCTGATTTCAGGTGTCCTATTCATCTTGGCCCTTCGTGGCCTGTCCAGCCCCGAGACATCGCGCCGGGGTAACAATATGGGCATGGTCGGTATGGCCATCGCCGTGGGCGTAACCCTGCTGACCCTGCTCAGCCAAGGGGCGCTAGATCCCATCACCCTTGGCCTGATTGTCGGCGGTGTCGCGGTCGGCGGCGGCGTCGGCGCGATCATCGCCCGCCGCGTGCCCATGACCTCCATGCCGCAACTGGTTGCCGCCTTCCACAGCTTGGTCGGTCTCGCGGCCTGTCTGGTAGCGGTTGCGGCCATCTACACCCCCGCCGCCTATGGTATTTTGGGCGAGAACGGCTTGGTTCATACCCAATCCCTGATCGAGCTATCCTTGGGTCTGGCCATCGGGGCTGTCACCTTTACCGGCTCGGTCATCGCCTTTGCCAAGCTGAATGGCAATATGAGCGGCGCGCCGATCCTGCTGCCCGCCCGTCACCTGCTGAATATTGCGCTGGGTCTTGGCATCTTGGCTCTGGTGGTCGTGCTGGTCGTGAGCGGTGGTCATGCCATCTGGGCCTTTTGGGCGATCTTTGCTCTGGCCCTGATCATCGGTATCACCCTAATCATCCCCATTGGCGGCGCAGACATGCCGGTCGTGGTCTCGATGCTCAACTCCTATTCGGGTTGGGCGGCGGCGGCCTTGGGCTTTACGCTGGAAAATACCACCTTGATCATCACGGGCGCGCTCGTCGGCTCGTCGGGCGCGATCTTGTCCTACATCATGTGTAAGGCCATGAACCGCAGCTTCATCTCGGTGATCCTCGGCGGCTTTGGTGCAGATGCGGCGGCGGCCGGTCCCGGAGGTCATGTCGAGACCCGCCCCGTCAAGCAGGGCTCTGCTGAGGATGCCGCCTTCATCATGAAGAACGCCTCCAAGGTCATTATCGTTCCAGGCTACGGCATGGCCGTCAGCCAAGCGCAGCACATCCTGCGCGAAATGGCCGATAAGCTCAAAGAAGAGGGCGTGGAGGTCAAATATGCCATCCACCCTGTCGCAGGCCGTATGCCCGGCCATATGAACGTGCTGCTGGCCGAAGCCAATGTGCCCTATGATGAGGTCTTTGAGCTTGAAGACATCAATAGCGAGTTCTCGACCGCCGACGTGGCCTTTGTTATCGGAGCCAATGACGTGACCAACCCGGCGGCCAAGACCGATCCGACCAGCGCCATCTATGGCATGCCGATCCTCGATGTTGAAAAGGCCCGGACCGTGCTGTTCATTAAGCGCGGTATGAGCTCTGGCTATGCGGGCGTCGAGAATGAGCTGTTCTTCCGCGACAACACTATGATGCTGTTCGGCGATGCCAAGAAAATGGTCGAAGGTATCGTTAAGGGTCTTTAAGTCGCGTGCTTGCCCCGTCTTCCTGTAGAAGA
>Ga0209499_1003272_pt1 | contig 9946 bp, 7 predicted proteins | sample C_130208_EF_Meta_FD_187306 | JGI IMG/M metagenome (GOLD analysis project Ga0209499, IMG submission 187306) | Freshwater microbial communities from Lake Croche, Canada to study carbon cycling - C_130208_EF_MetaG (SPAdes) (version 2) | ecosystem: Environmental > Aquatic > Freshwater > Lake | place... | reverse complement strand
TCGGCCGCGCGTTCCAGTTTCAAGACCGAGGCCAAGAGTTTCTGCGTATAGGGATGCGTTGTCTGGTGGAACACCTGATCGACTGGCCCTGACTCAACGATTTTGCCGCGATACATCACCGCGACATCGTCGGCGATCTCTGCCACCACGCCCATGTCATGGGTGATCAGCAACATCGACATGCCGCGTTCTCGCTGGATGCGCTTGATCAGATCCAGAACTTCGGCTTGTGTCGTGACGTCTAGCGCCGTGGTCGGTTCATCTGCGATCAAGACGTCCGGGTCGCCGGCAAGAGCTATGGCGATCATCACCCTTTGGCGCATGCCCCCCGAAAACTCGAAGGTGTAGCGATCAATATTGTTTTCGGGATCAGGGATTTCCACCAAACGCATCAGTTCGATCGCACGCGCCCGTGCGCCCTCGCGGCTGAGCTTGAGATGCAGGCGCAGCACCTCGACGATCTGCGACCCGACCGTGTGGACGGGCGACAGAGAACTCATCGGTTCTTGAAAGATCATGCCGATCTGCGCGCCACGGATTCGGCGGATCTCGGTGCCCCGTCGCGGCATCTTGGCAATGTCGGCGTCGCCGAACAGGATCTGCCCGCCGGTTATGCTGCCCGGCGGATCGACCAGTTGCATCAAGGCACGCGCTGTCACGGATTTACCGGACCCACTTTCGCCGACAAGGCCCAGCGTCCGGCCGGGCCACAAATCGAAACTGACATCGTTGACGGCCGACAATGTGCCGTGGCGCAGCGCAAATTGCACCGTCAAATTGCGGACGGACAAGGTTGGCGTTGGATCAAGCGTCATAGGGGTCTGCCGCATCACGAAGCCCGTCGCCAAGGAAGTTGAACGCCAGCACCGCCAGCATCACCGCAAGCGAGGGAAAAAGCAGCAGCCAAGGCGCGTTGGAAATCGCTCGCAGGTTCTGCGCATCTTGCAACAAAACCCCCCAACTCACCACCGGCGGCTTCAGGCCGATGCCAAGAAAGCTAAGGGAGGTTTCTGCGATAATCATGGCAGGAACAGCCAGCGTCACCATCGCAAGGATGTGACTGGTGATGGAAGGCAGCATATGACGGAAGATGATGCGCATTTCGCTGGCCCCATCCAATCGGGCCGCCGTGACAAAATCTTCGCCGCGCAGGGAAAAGAACCTGCCGCGCACCTCTCGCGCCAAGGATGTCCAGCCCAACAGCGATACAATGGCGATCACGGTGAAATAGACCCGCGTGGGTGGCCAGCCCAGTGGGATGGCGGCGGCAAGGCCCATCCATAAGGGAATAGTGGGCATAGCGCTGACAATCTCAATCACCCGTTGAATGATCGTGTCGACCCTTCCGCCGTAAAAACCTGAAATGCTGCCAAGAAAGATACCCAGACACAAAGAGATTGCTACCCCGACCAGACCGATCGACATTGAGATGCGGGTTGCATGGATCAGACGGCTTAAGATGTCGCGGCCCAATCGGTCACTGCCCAGCAGGTAAACCATGTCCTTGGGATTGGTGGGGCCAAAGAGATGGAGATCAGAGTCGAACATATACCAAAATCGGTAGGGCTCGCCATGGACGAAAAAGCCCAACGGGATGGCCTTATCTGGATTGGGTGTGAAACTGCGCCGCATCGCCGCCTCATCCACGGTGATGTCATATCCAAAAGAATGCAGGCCAAAGTACCAGCCGCCATCAGGGGGGTGCACGATCAGGCCAATCCCCTGCGGCGGGGCGTAGGTATATTTGGCGCGCGTCGTATCTGTCGCGTAAGGCGCCAGAAACTCGGCGAAAATCCCGATGAGGTACAAAAACACAATGACATAAAGCGCAATAACAGCCAGCTTATGCCGACCAAAGCGCCAGGCAACCAACTGCCACTGGCTGGCAACCGCCGTGGCACTGCCAGCGGCACCCGCCAAGTGCGGGTCCATCTCGTGCGGGTCTTCTGTCGGCGGGGTTTGCATCAGTGATACCGGATGCGCGGGTCTAAAAGGGCGAGGAGGATGTCCGACATCAAGGTGCCGACCAAGGTCAACGCGCTGAGCAGCAAAATGAAGGCACCCGCCAGATACATATCCTGACTGACCAGTGCCCGCAGCAGCAACGGCCCCGCCATCGGCAAGTTCAAGACAATTGCCGTGATCGTGACCCCGGAAATCAGCGAGGGCAGCACCCAGCCAATGGTGGAAATGAACGGGTTCAGCGCAATGCGCACCGGATAGCGCATGATCAAGGTGAATTCCGAAAGGCCCTTGGCCCGCGCCGTGACGACATAGGGTTTGCTCAGCTCATCTGACAAATTGGCCCGCATGACACGGATCAGCGCGGCAGTTGAGGATACCGCGATCACAACGATGGGGATCCAAAGATGCTGGCAAAGATCCCAGAACTTGGCCAATCCCCAAGCCGCGTTTTCGTATTCGGGCGAGAAGAGACCACCAACATTCAGGCCCAAATAGGTGAAGGAAAGATACATCAGGATCAGGGCCAGAATAAAGGTGGGCACAGCAAGGCCCACGAAGCCCAGAAACGTAAAAAAGTGATCGCCGAAAGAATAGCGATTTACGGCCGAATAAATGCCGATCGGCAGGGCAATGACCCAGATCAACGCAAAGCTCAGCGAAGACACCAGAAGCGTAATGCCCAAGCGGTCCCAAATCAGATGCCCGACAGGTTGCCCCCAGTCAAAGGACCAGCCGAAATCACCGTGAAAGACAATGCCTGAAATCCAGCGCCAGTATTGCACATAAATCGGTTGATCCAGCCCGTATTGCGCTGTCAATCGGTCAATACTCGCCTGATCTGGCCGATTGCCGGACTCTGCCATCGAAGATAAAACCGAAGTCAAAAAATCACCCGGTGGCAACTGGACGATGATGAAGCAAATCACCGAGATGCCGATCAGTGTCGGGATCATGTAAAGCACACGCTTGACTAAAAAGCGTCCCATGGGCCTATTCGGTTATCTCGATCAGGATGACCTCGCTGGCAGCTATGCTTGGAACATCGATCTCAAGTCGACCACCAGAAAGCCGTGTGACGGGGATTTGGTCTGTGACCAGCAGCCGGGCAGTGGCCTTTTTTGCCCCTGCGGGCAGGTCCACCGACACAACTTGCGGGCCGATGGCAATGGTCTCGCGGATCGGGCCCTTCATCATCATCGGATTGGTGAGGTTGACCAAATGCACTGCAATCTTGCCCGGCCCTTCGCGCACGGCAATGTCGATGATCCCTTGGCCCGTCACCTCGATCCGCGGGCGGCCCTTGAGCGCCCAACGCAAGGCGTTGCCGATCAGGATGGAATGGTCAAGGTTCATCACCTCCCAGAAAATCTCGCCGATGTTCCAGGGGAAATAGACAAGCCGACCGCCGCTCTCAAAGGTGCGGGCGATGGCGGCAGGGGCGTCTGCGGGCGCCCGCGGATAGATTTCTTCCATGGGCAGGTCAGGAAAATCGGGGATGAAGCGGAAAGGGATGTCGGTTCCAGCCTGACCATGCAAGCGCAAAGGAATGCGACTGGTGCCGCCCATGATTCGGGTTGCCCCCGCGAACCCAGCGGTTAGGGCGTGTCGGGCCTTATCAAGTTCGATATAGGTGTTTTTGACCGGCCCAAGGGTTGGCCCTGCGACACTGGCACCGAACAGATTGGCCAAGCCAAAGTCATCGCGCCGTCGGCCATGTTCGTCGTAAATCGAAGTTTCAAAGCTTGTGACCAAACTTCCCCCGCGCCGGACATAGCGTTCCAGCCTGTCACATTGGTCCTGCGACAAGAATGCCGCATTGGCCACAGCGATAAGCTTGTAACTGTCCAGCAGGGTATCGGACATCGCAACATCGGACAGAAGGTCAAAGGGCAAACGCGCCTCGATCAAGGCATGGTAAAGACCCAGTTCATGCGCCTCGGCCTCATCGCGGTCGTCGGCATGCCATGACCTTAGGGTGGTGCTGGGGTCGAGCATGGCAATGTCGGCCTTGGGCACCAGATGTGCCAGATCGGGTTCCAGGCGGGCATGAAGCTGAAACGTCTCGGCAATGGGCGGCAACCAGCGCGTGTCGTGGACTTTTGCGTTGAACTTGGTAAACCACGGCCGCAAGCCATGCGCCATGCCGTCTTGCATCCACATGCGGATTTCTTCGGGCGCCTGCACGGAATCTTTCCAGCGCCATTTCTCTTCGACCGAGGTTGACGTGACCAATCCGATGGGCGTGTTTCCCATGACGCCGCGCATCCGCTTGCCATCGCGGCCCGCCGACCAAATGGGCACAACTCCAGTGCGGCCTTGATGATCCACAAACAGAATCGGGCAGTATTTCTTCACCTCTTCCAGCGTGAAATCCAGCATCGAGGAATTGCCGATGTTTGGAATAAACCGCCCATGCGGTCGTTCAGATGCAACAACGCCGTTCCAATGGCCGACCAAGGCTGTCAAAACCTCGCGCGACCAGTTCAGCCAACTTTGCCAGACTTCACTGTGCGGATCGCGCAGGCGGGGCAGATCAAAGCCGGTCTTGGCCCGAAAATCCTGAGCGCAATGCGCACAAAAACACACGCCATGCCCCGCCCAGCGATTGGCAAAAATGGCGTCGATATCATAGCCATGGGCAATTTCTTGGATCACATTGCTCATGAAGACGCGGTTGTAGTCGCCCCAGGCACAAGTCACGAAGGCCTCGGGATAGGACCAGTGCCTGCGCAATGCGCCTTCGGCCGTGACCGAAATCCATTCCGGGTGCGCCTCAGCCACATCGGCATGAACGGCGTGCGGATCAACGCGGGCAACGACATGCATGCCCCGCGCCCGCGCGCCCGCCACCAGGTCGCCGAAGGGATCGCTGTCGCCCAGATGGCGGCTGACATGTTGCAGGGCGATCTTGCTGGGGTAATAGGCGACGTAGCCGCCTGCCGACAGACAGGTGGCGTTGGATTGGGTCTGGTCAAAAACGCCTAACCAGAAGTTTAAATCATAGCTTTGCGGATCGTCTTCGACCAAGGTCAATTGGGTCCAGCGTGTGGCGCTTTCATACCAGGTCGGTGTACGCAACCCGCCGTCGATCTTTTTGATCCTGTCCATTGTATCTCTTATCTTTCGGCTGATCGCAGATCGTCATGAGGGGGCGCAGGTCGACTGACAGCGACCTGCGCCCAGTCTCAGGATTACGCCTTGTAGTACTGCTCTGGGTTTGTCGGAGCAGGCGAGGGATATCCGAACGAATTGAAAACCTGATCAGGCACGTTACGCATGTTGTTTTTGCGGATGCCGTAGCCGTCGTTCGGTATTTTGATGCCGATGGAATAAAACTGGTCAGCTGCAATTTCAAGCATCTGCTTGTAGGCATCGACCCGCACTGTTTCATCGATCGTGCTTTTGACCTGATCATAAAGCTTCAAGGCCTGTTGCACCTGCTCTGGCGGTTCAACTGCGGCCGGGGCGCTTTTGTCATTGTACCAGATCTGCCAACCTGGCGCGTAGAACGCATTGCCAGAATAGGGGACGAAGTAGCGTGGGTCCAAAAACGCGGCCAGACCGCCACCGCCGCCAAAGCGGTTGGTGGTTGCGTCATAATCCATGTTCTCGCGGATACGCACTTCCCACAACGAACGATCCATCAAGCGCAATTGACCGTCGATCCCCACGTCTTTCAGCATCGGCATGATCAACTGCATCATGTCGACCATTTCCAGCCGGTTCTGATCCTGTTCGAAGACGATGGTAATCCTGCGGCCTGAACTGTCGAGACGGAAGCCTTCGCTGTCTTTTTCCAGTGCAGCCTTGTCAAGGAATTCGTTTGCCTTGGCTGTGTCAAATTCGATGAACTGCTTGGCCAGTCTTTCGTTGTAAAGCGGATCCCCCTCTCGGATGGCCGTCTGCGACGGCGATCCCACGCCGACATAGACCGAATCGATCAACGCCTGCCGGTCGATGGCATGCGAAAAACCTGCCCTGAAGTCCTTGTTGGCATAAAGCCCTGCCTTGACTGCGTCGGGGTGGGTCATGTTCAGGCAGATTGCCATTTCGTTCGGCTGGGTCGAAATCGTGGTGTAGAAATCGTAGTCTCCGGCCACTTTGCCGTCAAAAAGCACCGGCTTGTTGGTGGGCGTGCCGATATACTGGTCCAGCATGTCAATTTCGCCCTGAAGACATTTCAGCAGCAAGACTTGCGCGTCGGCCATCAGCACATAATCGATGGTATCAAGATAGGGCAGTTGGTTGCCCGAGGTATCGACCTTGAAATAATAAGCGTTTCGTTCGGCTATGGCGTGTTCGGTGCTTTCGCCGGGAGCGACCTTCATCTTCCATGGATGCAGGACGGGGATGTCAGAGTTCAGGAAGAAGTCATCCTCCAGCGCCGCCCCGGATTTCTTCTGGAACATCTGAACCCAACCCGCCATGCCGGCTGTCTTGGCCTGCGCGTCTGCATCTGCGTTGTATTTGGGCAGGAACGTGCTGAGGTAATGCTTGGGAAAGCGGGTCGTCTGGTCGCTGTCAGCCCAAGCGAGCAAGGACAAGAACAGCCCGTTGGGTGATTTGAGCGTAACCTTGAAGGTAAAGTCGTCGATCTTGGTAAAGACGGCCTTGTCGTCGCCGTTCACAAGGTGATCTTGGTTGGTGACTTCGATCTCGGGGTTCATGAAGACGTCTTCGTACCAGAACATCACATCTTCCGTGGTGTAAGGATGCCCATCTGACCATCTGGTGCCTTCGCGCAGCTTAAAGGTAAATTCTGTCGCCGCATCATTGGCCGTGACGGCTTCCGCAACATTGGGGATGACGCTGGTCCATTCCGGATTGTACCGGACAAGCGGTTCATAGGCCTGATAGCGAAACAGCATCGACAGCGACCCGCCGCCAACGATCGTCGACCTCCACGCGCCACCATAGGTGCCGACGTCATGCAGGGGCGTCACGACCATTGGGTTTTTGGGCAAACGCTCCGCCAGCGCAGGCAGGGTGCCGGCATCGACCATGGCTTTAAGCATGGGCGCCTCGTGCGAGGCTTCCTCTGCCCAGGCTGGACGTAAACCGCTGGCCGCCGCCGCAAAGGCAGCGGTGGAAGTGCCGAGCAACTGCCGGCGCGTGATCTTGTTCATCTTTGCAACCCTTGTGCTGACCGCGGCAACCTGAGCGACGGTTTCTCAGCAAAGGCTATGCTGGCGTTTCATTTTTGTCAATCACGTTGACAAAATAGCGCTTTTTTGTTAGATTGTCCAAAGACAAAGTGATGTAAGTGAACATAAAGCGTCTATAAATATCTAACTTTATCAAGGTGGCGGACAAATATGGATGCCTTTCAGCCAAAACTGCGCCCTTGGAAGATTGGCCTGGCGGGGCAGCGGCCTTACAAGTCTAACACTGAAGCGGCCCAGGCTGAGGCAGGCCAATGACGAGCCCTTGGTCGGACTGCTATCAAGGCAACATCTGGAAAGGGTAAAGCCGTGGAGGTCCTGATTTTCGACACGGCAGAGGCGGCAACCCAGCGTTGCGCTGCCCATTTGCTGGATAGGGTGCGTGAAAATCCATGTGCGGTTCTTGGCCTGGCAACCGGCGGCACGATGCTGCCCGTGTATGACAGAGTTGCTACTACATATCTTGCTGAGCGCGTTAGCTTTTCACAGGTCACCACATTCAACCTGGACGAATATGTTGGCCTCGCTGTGGATCACGGGTGTTCCTATCATTCCTATATGCGGGTGGCGCTGTTTGATCGGATCGACATTGATCTTGGGAAAACACATATCCCGAAGGGAGACGCGGTGGATCTCGCGGCCGAAGCCCGTGCGTACGAGCAACAGATCACGGCCAGCGGCGGAATTGACCTGCAACTTCTCGGAATTGGGCAAAATGGGCATATTGGGTTTAATGAGCCAACCTCAAGTCTGGCTTCCAGAACGCGGGTGATCTTGTTGACCGAAGAGACGCGGCACGCCAACCGCATCTACTTTACCAAACACGCAGACACACCGCGGCGTGCGATCACCATGGGTATTGGCACGATCCTCGCTGCCAAAGCCTGTCTTGTTCTTGCTACTGGCGAGGGGAAGTCTGACGCCATTGCGGCCATGATAGAGGGGCCTTTGAGTGCACGATGCCCTGCGTCTGCATTGCAGATGCATCCGGCGGTCACCGTCATTCTCGACCGGGCAGCCGCCGCGGGTCTCAAGCTTGGCGATGACTATCAGCGCGTGCATCCGAATGGGGCATAAACTTTCTTGAAGGGGGTCATTGTGTGCCTGCGGCATGATTGACCAAAGAGGCCGGCGCGGTTGCACAGGTCTGCCAAGGGCCGCAAAAGCATCTAGCGCGGGATTTTAGTCTTCATCCACGGGGCAGAGTTGAAGAAATTTGCCACCGCACTGCCCGGGGCCACCAAGGCATCGCAAGCGGCCCGCAAGTCCTCGCTGAGCGTCATCTCCATCACGGGCAAAAGCGTGGTCAACTGATCCAGCGTGCGTGGCCCGATCAGCGCGGCGGTGATCCCCGGTTGGTCCTTGACCCAAGTCACCGCCAATTGCGCCGCTGACATCCCGGCTTCGCCGGCAAGGGCTACAAAACGCTCAGCCACTTCAACGGCACGGGGGGAAACCCGGTCGGCATAGATGCCGCCGCGCTTGACCACTCGAGAGTCCGCAGCGGGGGATGCCGCAGTGCTATAGCGCCCCGCCAGCATCCCCATCGCCATGGGCGACCAGCACAACAGGCCAAGCCCATGGCGTTGACACATCGGCACCAGTTCATTCTCGATTCGGCGGTCAAGAAGGTTATAGGGCGATTGTTCGCTGACGAAACGGGCATAGCCCTTCATCTCGCTTGTCATGACGGCTTCCATCACATGCCATGCCGGCGCTGTTGACGACCCGATGTAGCGCACCTTGCCCTGCCGAACCAGATCGTCCAGCGCCCTTAAGGTTTCGTCCAATGGAACGCTCATATCTGGACGATGGGTCTGGTAAAGGTCGATATGATCCATGCCAAGCCTTTGCAGCGAATCCTCTACTGCGCGCATAATGTGCAGGCGCGAATTGCCGCGATCGTTCGGCCCGTCATCCATTGGATAATGAACCTTTGTCGCCACCACCGTTTGGTGCCGCCTGCCATTGGCCTTCAGGGCCTTGCCGACGATCCGTTCGCTTTCACCGCGCATATAGCTGTTGGCGGTGTCGATCATGGTGATCCCACCGGCCAAAGCCGCGTCGATCATCCGGATCGACTCCTCCTCTGATGTCGGGTTCAGGAAATTGTCCCCGCCCAAGCACAGCGTGGAAACCTTGATGCCAGTGCGGCCAAGCAAGCGAAGGGTCATGACATCTCCTTGAGCGACGAGTTTAGGGTCTAAAGGCTTGCCTCAGACAGCCGTGTAGCCCGCATCCACCGGCAACAGCGTTCCCGTAATATAGCTTGCCGCATCCGAGGCCAAAAAGAGGACGGCCTGCGCAATCTCCTCGGGTTGCGCCACGCGGCCCATCGGCACGACCGTGTCGGCCATGGCCACCATGGCGGCGTCGCTCATCGGCTGATCACGCCCGCCTTGGCGCAGCATGGGCGTGTCAACCTCGCCCGGGCAGACCGCGTTGATGCGAATGCCGTCGCGGGCGTGATCAATGGCCATGGCGCGGGTGATTTGATGGACGGCCCCTTTGCTGGCACAATAGGCAACATGGCCGCGTCCCGCCACACTGCCCCAGATCGAGCCGAAGTTTACGATGCTTCCCGCGCCCTGAAGCTTCATTTGTCGCGCCGCCGCTCGGGACATATAGAAAGTGCCGCTGACATTGACGTTCAGCATCCTCTGCCAATCGGCGTCAGAGGTGTGATCCGCATCGGCCCGAACGATGATGCCCGCCGCATTTACCAAGATGTCCAGTCTGCCATAGCGCGCCACCGCCGTGGCAACTGCCTCGTCGCAAAAGCCCGAGTCGCTGACATCGCCAACCAGTGGCGCGCCCGC
>Ga0209499_1003271_pt1 | contig 9954 bp, 6 predicted proteins | sample C_130208_EF_Meta_FD_187306 | JGI IMG/M metagenome (GOLD analysis project Ga0209499, IMG submission 187306) | Freshwater microbial communities from Lake Croche, Canada to study carbon cycling - C_130208_EF_MetaG (SPAdes) (version 2) | ecosystem: Environmental > Aquatic > Freshwater > Lake | place... | reverse complement strand
CTTGGCTTCCATTATTTGTTCAATTTTGTAATTGCCTTCAGCATCAATTAGCAATCCAAATCCCGGCATTAGTTCCTTCACTTCATTTTCGCCTACATTGAAAGCGGTTCTGATAGCGGCTCTTTCACTAGCTGCAACGATTACATCGTCGTTGATATAATAATAGGAAGGACGAATACCATGAGCATCTCTTACTACAAAAGCGCTTCCGTTACCTACCAGTCCGCAGAAGTTAAATCCTCCATCAAAAAGCGGCACTGCTTTTTGCAATACCTTACTTATATCGAGATTACCAGGAAAGGCCTCATCCGCTTTAACCATAAAATGGTGTATTACTTCCATCATGGCAGCTAGATCGCTTTGTTTTTGAAATACGCCCGGGTCCATTCCAATCTGGCCGAATAATTCTTCAGTATTGACTAAATTGAAGTTGCCTGCTAGGGCTAGATTTCTAGAAGGAATGGTATCTCTTTTAATGAAGGGGTGGCAAAACTCGACATTGTTTTTGCCTTGTGTGCCATATCTAAGGTGGCCTAATAATAATTCGCCCAAGTAGTTGATATGACCTTTCATTAGGCCAGGATGATTTTTTATATCAGGCTGATATTTTTCAATCTCTTCTATTTCTTGACCAATGCGAGAAAAAAGATCAGCAATGGGTTGGTTGGCACTGCTTCTAAGACGGTGTAAAAATGGGTAGCCAGGTTCTACATTTAGTTTTACGGTAGCAACGCCCGCTCCATCTTGGCCACGATTGTGTTGCTTTTCCATCAATAAGTACAGCTTATTAAGGCCATACATTACCGATCCATATTTTTGTTGGTAATAACTAAAAGGTTTGCGAAGTCGAATGAAAGCAAGGCCGCATTCGTGTTTAATTTCGTCGCTCATGGAGTAATATAAGTTGCAAAGTTAAAGCATTGTAAACTAAAAATCCCGGCTAATGGCCGGGATTAAATATTTTAATTTTTATTATTAGAGTCCGCTAATACAAAGTCCAATTTGGTAGGGTCTAAAAGAAGGCCCGGCATAATCTTTAAGCAGCGAGGTAATTGAATAAGATCCAAAAATAGAGAAATTGCCCAATCCAACTCTGGCGGTAGCTGCCAGTCGGGTGCTATTAAAAAATGTATTTTTACTTTCCTTTTCGGTATAATAACTCAAAGCAGTATTGGTTTTACTTTCGAGGGTTTTTCCTTTGGTATGAACGTTGACGATTGTACCTACTTTAATACCAAGTGCATATTTCCAGCTTCTTTTTTCATTAACCGGGTTAGCGGTATAGCGAATTTCTATTGGAGCTTCAAGAAAAGTAGAGGCTAATTTGTATTTTTTAAAATGGTTAGCAGAATCAAGATTGGTGAAGGGCAAAAGGGTAGCAGATGATTTTAAACCAATATCAGTATTCTTGAAAAATACGCTGCTATGGCTAATGCCTACCCCAAAGGCGATGCTCAAGCGTGCGTCACTTTTGAAAGGTTTATTGAGCATGAAGGCTATATTGAGCCCGCGCGAAAAACCACCCATTCGGTTGTTAATACTATCTGGTGTACCAGCCCATCCATCTTTGCTGATAGATATCATAAAATGATCACCGGCACCGGAGACGGCAACTTTACTCCAGTCTTTTTTGGTTTGGCCAAAGGCAGTGCTGATTAGTGTAACTGCCAGTACTAGGAACAATGTTTGTTTCATACATAAACTTGAAGATGCAAAATAACGGCAAATAAATTTAATGAAGCGTTAAATTGATGGTCTTTAAGTATATTTGCATCCTTATTCTTCAAAATAACTGAAGAAAGGGCCTATAGCTCAGCTGGTTAGAGCACCTGACTCATAATCAGGTGGTCCACAGTTCAAATCTGTGTGGGCCCACAATGATAATTAAGGGTTTAGGAAGATAAAACTTCTCAAACCCTTTTTTCTTGCAAAAAATTTGCAAAAGCTAAATGAAAATAGTGACGCAATAAGGTGTCGTAGATAAAATTCAACCTGGCTTCAAATTAACATAGGAGTAAGTTCAATTAATAAGTACAACCCTTGTAATATAACCCGAATGTGGGGGGGTCAAAAATTATCACTTTAAGGTCTATCAAAGAAAATAAATTTATTAAGTTGTAAAAATTTAAGAAACATTAATAAATATGCATTCACTTTGTGGCACCAAGCATCCAATATATTGGTGAATTGGAGCCATTCTATTGCTAGTATAAATAAGTTATGCCCAATGCCACGAGACAACCTGCTAACATTGACAGACCGACAAAAAAGACAGAAAAGCCAACGCTTCACAAAATTAAAAGAGGTGTTTTGCCAAAGCACTTGCCGACCCAAAAACACCACATTTAATTTTGCCCAACCGCACCCAAAGCCCACCCACCACCCAGAAAAATTTGTTGAAAACATTTACCGACTTTTTTACGGTCGTTCAAAATATTCTTTTTACATTTGCCAATATTTGTCAAGTCAAAACAAAGCATATTGAAAACAATCGGAACTATACTTAGGGAATTGAGAGAGGCTAAAGGACTTCTGCTTAGAGAGGTTGGAGCTAAACTTTCGCTTGACCCTACAATTTTGAGCAAAATTGAGCAAGATAAGCGTATGCCGACAAAGGAGCAAGTGAAAGCACTTGCCGACTTTTACAAAGACCAAAAGTATGAAGTAATTATTGCTTGGCTTTCGGACAAGTTAGTTTACGAAGTGCAAGACGAAGACTTGGCTTTGCAAGCAATGCAAGTAGCGGAGGACAAAATAAAATACCTAACCAAAAAGAACGGTAAGAAATAATGGAGTTACAATTAGAGAATTTAAAATATCAGGATACCGCTATTCAAGCGGTTATTAAAGTGTTTGACGGAACAGAGAAAAACACTTTTGACAATGCTTGCATTGAAGGCATCCGTTCTAATTTTTGCAAACTAACTGCAAAGCAATTAACCGACAACATCAAAGCCATAGCAAAAGAAAACGGCATTGACGATGAAACAGCAAAGTATTCAGCAGACAATGATTTGTGTATTGAAATGGAAACAGGAACAGGTAAAACACTTGTTTACATCAAGACAATTTACGAGTTATACAAGCATTACGCTTTTACAAAATTCATCATTCTTGTTCCTTCAATTGCAATCAGACAAGGAACATTAGGAACATTCAAAACTTTTGAAAAACAACTTGAAAGCATTTACGGTTTTAAAGTTCAGGCTTTTGATTATGACAGTAAGAAACTAAATAAAGTAACCAACTTCATTGAAGAACAGCATCCACAAGTTATGATTATGACGACTGGTGCTTTTTCTTCAGACGACAGAATTTTAAACCGAACACAAAGAGAAGATTTGTTTAACAACCTTCCCTACATTGACGCTATCGCTAAAGTGCGACCATTCATTTTTATGGACGAGCCACAAGAAGGAATGGACAGCGACAATATGATGGAACGTTTAAAAACACTTTCAGTAGAAGAAAGAAAAGAACGTTACAGCTCTAAAGAAAACGAAAGAGAAAAAACAATCTTCAAAACCCTTGACCCTCTTTTTAAAATTCGTTATTCGGCAACACACAAAACCGTTAAGAATTTATTGTATCGTTTAACTCCTTATGACAGCTACAAACAAGGGCTGGTAAAGAAAATTGAAGTATTGACCGTTACAGAGAAAAACGATGAAGCAACTATAAAAATTGAATTGACTGCAACGCAAAACGGAACAAGCGAACCAAAAGCAAAAGTTAAAGCATGGAAGTTAAAAGCAGGAAAATTCGTTTTTGAAGAAACAAGTTGGTTGAAAGTTGGCGACAATTTGGGAGAGAAAACAAATAACCCAAGTTATTTGAATTACAAAATAGAACGCATCAACAAAAGTTTAAAAACTCAAAAATGGAGCATCACTTTTACAAATGGTGTTGAGCTTTTTGAAAAGCAAGCATCAGGAAACGTAGAAAATATTTGGGCTTTGCAGTTGGAGTGGCTTATACATCGCCACTTTGCAAAATCTCAAAAATTACAACCGAAAGGCATAAAAGTTTTGAGTTTGATATTCATTGACAAGGTTTCAAACTATATGGGCGAAGACCCCAAAATAAAAAACCTATTCGTTGAAAAATACAAAGCCATTTATCCCGAATACAAAGATGGCAAAGTTCCAACAGCCCAACAAATTCACGAATTGCAAGGTTACTATTTTGCTCAAAATGCAAAAGGCGAATTTTCAGACAATGAAGGTGGACTAAAGGAACAAAAGAAAATTTACGAACTGATTTTACAAAAGAAAGACGAGTTGCTGACAATTGGCAACTCTATTGAGTTTGTGTTTTCTCATTCTGCTTTGGGTGTTGGTTGGGACAATCCTAATGTATTCAACATTGCAACACTAAATACAGCATATTCAGAAATTCGTAAACGCCAAGAAATAGGTAGAGGTTTGCGGATTTGTGTAAACCAACAAGGACAAAGGGTTTATGATGCTTTAAATGCAGAAGATGCAGACAGAGTAAATCAATTGACAGTAATTCCTAACGAAACTTATGAAACTTTTGTAACGCAATACCAAAAGGAAATTAAAGATGTTTACGGAACAACTTCGGCAGGTGCAGGTATGTCGCATACACACAAAGGCAAACCACAAAACGAAGTAAGTTTCAAACGCAATACAAATACTTCTATTGATGAAGCATTTAAACGCTTCTGGAAATCATTGGCTAAAAAGACAGATTATGTAATTGCCTTTGATGAAGAAAATCTAATTGCAAAAGCAACCGAACAAATAAACCTGATAACTATTTCAGATTATGTTGCAGAAGTAAGTAGCAGAAACATTGGAACAATTACGGAAGATGGAATTGAAGATAGTTTTGGCGGAACGGAAACCTATAAACTGAAAGCAAAATTTACACCTTTAGATTTGGTGGAAGAACTAAGCGAAAACACAGGCTTGAGTTATACAACGCTTTTCAAAATTGTAAATAACATTACCAATTTAGACCACATCATTAAAAATCCACCGCAATACATTCATACGGCTGCTGGAATTATTCGCAACATAGAACTGGACGAAATGCTTCGGGGTTTAGATTATAATTTAACTGGAGAAGATTTTCCTTTTAGCTTTAACGACTTCGTTAGAAATGTTTCCAAATCAGATTATGTGGAAACCCCAAACAGAGGAGTGTTTGACAAAATGCTTATTGACAGTAATGTGGAATATGATTTTGCAAAAGCATCTGACAATCAACCCGACATTGTGTGTTTTATTAAGTTGCCAAGTTGGTATAAAATCAGAACTCCTATAGGCGAATACGAACCCGATTTTGGTTTAGTAATGAAACGTAAAAGTTTGAAAACAGGCGATGAAACCGAATATTACTTTGTAATTGAAACCAAAGGAACAAACGACATCAACGATAAAAAAGCATTGACCGAAAGCGAAGTGTATAAAATAAAATGTGCAATGAAACACTTTGAAACTTTAGGTGTGGAAGTCCATTACAAAGCTCCAGTAAAAGAATATCACTACTTCCAAAAAGAAGCAGACAAAACAATTAACGCATTAAACGAAAAATAGGAAATGGAAAATATAAATGACCTAATGCCATTGAGCAACGACTGGAACAAAGAAAGATTAACACAGTTAAAAAAACTTTTCCCTGACTTGTTTACCAATGAAGGCAAACTAAATATAGAAGAACTTAAAAAAGTTGTTGATCCTGCAAGCGTTTCAGAAACTGAACGCTATGAGTTTCGATGGTTTGGCAAAAGTGCTTCAAAAAGAAATGCATATACACCAAGCAATGCGACACTAATGTATGATGAAACAAAAAGTGTAAACCCAACTGAAAGCGAAAACATCATTATTGAAGGCGAAAATTTAGAAGCCTTAAAACTTTTAAGTGACAGTTACCGTGAACAAGTAAAGTGCATTTACATTGATCCACCTTACAACACAGGAAAAGACTTTGTGTATAGCGACAATTATACAGAAGATAAAAAGCCATACTGGGAACAAACTGGCGTAACGGAAAATGGAGTTAAAATAGATTCCAATATTGATTCAGATGGGCGTTATCACAGTAATTGGCTAAATATGATGTATAGCCGTCTATTGCTTTCAAGAACTATGCTGAAACCCGAAGGAGTTATTTTTATTTCACTAGATGATAATGAAATTCATCACCTAAGAAAATTGTGTGATGAAGTCTTTGGTGAGCAGAATTTTATTGCTTGTATTTCGGTTGTAAGCAATCCTCGTGGTAGAGACTACGGTGGTGTTGCAAAAATGCACGAATACATTATGGTTTATATTAAATCTGAAGATTCAGAAATTAACGACTTGAACGAACCAGACAAAATATTTCCATTCACCGATTCTATTAGCGGTTATGAATTAAGAGAATTAAGAAACAGAAATATTGCGTTTAATAGTGAGAATCGTCCGAACCTTTACTATCCTTTTTACATTAATCCCAAAAATCAAGATGAGAATGATCTTTATGAAATTGGTTTAGAACCTAAAGATGGTTGGATTGAATTATATCCTAAAGAATCGCAAGGATTTAAAACTGTTTGGCGTTGGGGTAAACCTAAATCATTGGAAAATATGAACATCAACATCGCAGGTAAAGAAATGGAAGATGAAGGTTTTCAAATCGTTGAGAAATATCGTAAAAAAACAAAAATGGCAAGGTCTGTATGGTGGGACAAAGAAGATAATACAGAAAAAGGAACACTTTTAGTAAAAGCACTTTTTGAAGGTAAAAAAGTTATGGACTTTCCAAAGCCTGTGGAAATGATTCAGAAAATCATTGAAATGGGAACTGCCGCTGATTCTAAAGATATAGTTCTTGATTTTTTTGGAGGCAGTGGAACAACTGCCCAAGCAGTTATGCAACAAAATCAAATTGATAACGGAAATAGACAGTTTATTCTAATTCAATTGCCTGAAATACCTGATGAAAAAAGTGCTGCCTATAAAGCAGGGTATAGAAAAATTAGCGATATAACTATCGAAAGAAATAAAAGAGCAATTACAAAAATCATTGAAGAGAAGAAAAACAAACAGCCCGACTTGTTTACCAACGGACACAAGGAAGATGCAATAAAAGGTTTAGGTTTTAAGGTTTTCAAGTTGGTAAAATCAAACTTCCCAAGAGTTGAATGGGCTCCAGATGTAGAGAAATCAGACGAAGAAAATATTGCTTCGCTTAAAAAATACATCGCCGACAAAGAAGCCCAATTGGTAACAGCTTTCAACCGTGATGAACTTTTGACAGAGATTTTATTGAAAAATGGTTTTCAACTAAACTACAAAGCCGACAAGCAAGAACAGTTTAAGAAAAATGAAATTCTATTAGCAACAGACGGAATAAAAGAAACATTGATTTGCTTAGACGTTGCAATTGATGCAGACACAGTAGAGTATTTCAAAAAGCACACAGACAAAAAATTCATTTGCCTTGAACGGGCATTAGACACGACAAAGAAATATAACTTAAAACATTATTTAGGCGACTTATTCAACGCATTTTAGCCAAAACATTTGGTAGCACATTTGCATTTTTTGCCAACGCACAGACCAACGCTAAAAAATGCAAAAGAGCTACAGCCAACAAACAACGACACTACAAGCAGAAACGAAATGGGCAGATGAAAAAAGGCACTAGGGCATAACATTTAGCGAAGTAGAAGTAATGCCCCATAAAAAATGCCCCGATAAATTGTTAACGGGGCATTTTTGCTATTCCTTGTTTAGCGCACACACGAGTTTAATACTGCTTTTCTTTAAGTGTTTTTGTGCATGTTAGTTTTCATATTTAAAGTTCTTTTTTTAAGTTTTTTCAAATATTTATGAACCTTTGAGGTATATTACACTTTATGCTAAATAGATTCAGAGCATAGGAAATAATCTATTTTATAGTATATTTTTTGTCTATTATTTTTTAATGTAAGTTTGAAAGTTTATTTTGATAATTCAATCATATTCAATAAGAAAACAATAAAGAAAACTACAAATGGAGATCATTAAATATTTAAATGAAGTAAAAGAATACCTATATGGTGATTTAGAAAATTATAAAAAGATATGCAATGAAGTTAAAACAAAAGAGAAACTTCAATTAAATGTAAAAACTCCCATAACTGCAAGTTCTGAAAATGCACCATCTGGTAAATCGTCCACAGATATCCCGCCCATATCAACATCAACAACTACACCAACAACAACAGCTTTCCCAGGAAGCAACCAAGGCCATCCAAAATACTTTAGATCAACAATACCGCATGTATTATCATTATTTGCAACTATTGATTTTGTGGGATTTCTACAAAGTGACAGAAAAGTTGCTCCAAATACAATTGATAATATTAAAGATTTTTTTACAGATTGTAAAGAAATTACAGAAGAGGAAATAAGAATATTAGCTATCTTTTTTAGGAATGGCCATAGTCATCAATATTTTGCAAAATATGGTTTTGGAATTTCTGACAGTAACCCTGATTTTAAAAATAGAAATCTATTTTATTTAGATAGTAAAGAAAATATAACACTAAATGTTGAAATCTTAATTGAATTAACTAAAAGACAATTTGATCAGATATTGAAAATTTATAATAATGGGGATGAGCCATTACTCAAAAAAGCTGAGGAGCAGTATATCAAAATAATTGAAGAAAACAATGAAAAGAAAAAAAAATTAAGTTCTGATTTAGATTCAGTGAAGTACAAAAATAAATTGGGAAGTTAAAATTTAACTTTAACATTAGTTATACTAAGAAATTTATTATCAACAAGTAAATTAATATAAAAGGGAATTTACTTTTTAACTGTAAATAAGCTCAATAGCAAACTAATAATAAACTTACCCACCTTTCTTTGAAGTCCTGATTGTGTTGTTGGAATCCCAGTTTGACGAGCAAAAGGTTGTTTCGCAGCAGATAAACCCAAAGCTCTTTTCCATGAGTGAATGATGTTCTGTTATAAAATTTGTATATTAGAACAAACAAACAAAATATCATGAAAATCGAAACAGCAAATAATATAAGTGAGTTTATAAAAATTATAGAAACTCATGAATTTGTAAATGATGATACTTTATTTAGAGGACATAATATTTCAGATTGGAAATTAGAACCTAAAATTGCAAGATCCGAATTTCATTTAAGAAGACATAATGACTCTGAAGAAAGAATGATAGAAACTTTTAAAAGACATTCTAAACAGTTTCTAAGTAAGGATTTAAATAACTATTGGGATTACCTAGCACTTGCACAACATTATGGAATGTCAACAAGGTTATTAGACTGGACAAAAAATCCCTTAGCAGCATTATGGTTTTGTGTAAATAAAAAACCTATTTGTGTAAATAAAAAACCTAATGAGATTGAATTTGGAAGTGTTTGGATTCTGAAAGTTGAAGATGGTTATTTTCTTAAAGCATCTGAAATAGATTCAGAAATAAAGAGAAGGCCTACTTATTCTGCAACTTTATATGAAGCTACTTTGACTTCATACAAATACGAGTCACCATTTAATATTGAAAATTCAATTGTTATTTATCAACCACACCTATTTGACAATAGGATAATAAATCAAAACGGATGGTTTACTGTACATGGAATAGATGAAAATAAACAATTCATAGAACTATCTACAGAAGAATCTTTTAGAGATAAACTAGTAAAAATCCTAATACCAACAAATTGTTTTAGTAAAATAAGAGAAACTCTCGACACTTTAGGTATAAATCAACTAACACTATTCCCTGATCTAGAAGGTGCTGCAACATATTCCGAATGGTTACATACAACACTAGATGATGAGCGAAATGAAAAATAATACCGGCCAAGTTCCCGGCCAGGTTTTCACCAAAAAAGGGATAAAAGAGGTAAAATATGAGAAATATAAATCTATTTCAATATTGTATCCTATTGATTATCAATAAAAGAAAAGGTATGGAATA
>Ga0209499_1003265_pt1 | contig 9960 bp, 11 predicted proteins | sample C_130208_EF_Meta_FD_187306 | JGI IMG/M metagenome (GOLD analysis project Ga0209499, IMG submission 187306) | Freshwater microbial communities from Lake Croche, Canada to study carbon cycling - C_130208_EF_MetaG (SPAdes) (version 2) | ecosystem: Environmental > Aquatic > Freshwater > Lake | place... | reverse complement strand
AAAATGTAAATTTTTTAAAATAATTTAAAAACGTATTAATTTTATTTTAAATGAGGTTATAATAAACACTAATTAAAAGAGTTTATTATAAACACGTCTTAAATTAAATAGATTCACATAATAATGATCTAACAGTTAAATTTAAATGACCCGAAAATTTTAATAATTTTGTAATAATTACATTGTCCGGTAAATTAATACCTAAATTTTTAATTTGATCACATAAAAATATATATTGTTGTAATTCAGTTTCTGATAACATTTCTATTGTTTTAACAGGTTCCAGTGATTCCTCAATAACTGTACCATGTTGTACATATTTTGCTAATGTAGAAAATAATTCAGGACGATGTATATAAATGTCAATTAATTTTTTAAAATCAGGATCATAAAATAATGATACTGTTTTAATATTTATATTATTAATAATTTCCGGTGTTAAAATTGGAATTATGTCTGGATTAATAATTTGTGTTAATGGTTGACATATTTCTGGTTCTGGTTTTATTTCTGGTATATTTTGTTGAATTTCTAATGTTTGAGAATTAGTTAAATCTTCTTTAATAAAAATATCATATAATTGTTGTCTCAGGACAGTATTAGATGTAAATATAAATATAACACGACCTTCTACATCATTTACAGGATAACATTTATCTAAATTATTCATGAATTCCGATTCTGTTATAAGTTTAATTTGATTAATATTATCTTCTGATATTCCACGTACTTTAAATAATTCATGTAATAAATTCGCATTTACAAAACCACTAAATGGATATTTAATTTCATAATGTTTATTATCAACATAATATCCGACTAGTTTTAAAATTAAAGGCATTAAATAATATAATTTATTAATTTATATTAAATTTTTATCAATTTTTTACAGCGGGGACTATTTTAAATGACACGATTTATTAAGTAAATAAAAATCGTTTAATGTCTTCATCAATGATCCCCACTATAAAAATTTGGTTATATCCCATCGTGCAAACTCTAAAAGAGTTAGTAGAACAAAGTTCTAAATGGGAATGAATTCTTAAGTCGTTTCAACTAACGACCTACTAAATGCCAATGGTCTTTTTCCTGTCTTCTTTATAGTCTCTACTATAAATAACATATTTTGAACGGCATTTTTATCTCTGTTATGGATTATCTCGCACTGAGGCTTAACGTCTGTATGACGCAGTAATCCATGACAAATTATTTTCTTATTGTTCTTGATGTCTTTAGGTTTATTACTCTTCTTTTCTAAAAACGGTTCTATTTCCTTATGACAACAATTGCATAATTTAGATGTTCTAAATTCATTTACCAAATAAGTTTCATATCCAGCATTCTTAAATATCTTTCTGAATTTTTTGCATATAACGGGTTCTTTTCCTTTCATATTATCACCTTTATCAAAATCACCCATTACAAACATTACTTCTTTTGAAGAACCAAATTTTTCTTCAAAATTATGTATCATTTTACTTTCACTCTTTTGTGTGTTAATATATCTATTTAATTTAAACTTTCTATAAAATGATTGTTCGTAATGATTAAATAATATTAAATTTGTTTTATTCTTTTGTGTTATGTATTCTTTAAATTTATCATAATTATTTGTATGACTGTTAAAATTGCTTAGAACAGTCTCTATTTCTTTGATATTTTTATCATTAATTTTAGTTTCTTTTGATATTTCATCCATTAACTTACTATACTTTTTTACTCTTGTCTCTAATCTTCTTTGATTTTGTGTATATCTAAAAGTTTCTAAATTACCATTTTCATTTTTTGAACCACAATATATTAAATCTGAATAGTTTGGATCAGCAACTACAATTTTCTTCTTTTTCATTTTATCTGTAAATTCAACCTTTTCAATATAATCCATATTTTCTTCTTCACGGTTATTTTTATTAGATTTCTTTAATGGTTTTCCATCTAATCCTATTCTTATAAATAATACACTAACTGAAATGCCATCAGATTTAATCATATAGTTAAATTCATATTTATTTTTTACAAATATCTTTTTGTCTAATTTGAATAGTCTGTTCCATAATAGAAATTGTTTATTTCCTATTTTATAATTTTTTAGATGTTCTGTAGTTGATTCATCCCCTAAAAAGTTTTGAATTAATCCGCATGTATCAATTGTAATATTTTTAGGAACGATATTAGTTCTTAATGGTATAACATTAAATAAATGTAATGTATGGTATTCAGTTTCTAAATCATATACTTTTTCTAATTCAGTACCTATATATATCATTGATTTTAGATAATCAATAGGATTAGATTTAATATCATACATAATACTATTTTTATCAAATTTGGTTTTATTTGGTAATAAAAATTTCTTTTGTTCTTTAATCCATGTATGATATTTGATATCAGATTTTAATTCATCAAAACTTAAAATATCATCCTTTACCTTCTTAATTTCATTATATAACTCTTTTTTCTGTTGTTTTCTTAATTCTTTGTCTTTAGTTTCTTTTGTTATTTTATCCATATTATTTTTTAATTTGAATGAGATATTAACAAATTTATTAAGATGTTGAATAAAATGTTCTCTGATATTATTTTCAATATTGGTTATCATATCAATTGCTTCATATGCTAAAATATAGCTCATTTTATCATAATATAAAATTTCTTTTTCATCACAAGTAGATTTATAATGATCTTTATAAAATAAAGTTAAATCTTTTAATTGTTGGGGCATTTTTTCATCAGTGTATCCACCACTTCCACATTTTCTAATTGTAATGACTTTGAATACATCACATATAAATTCTTTGTCTATTTTTGGAAATGGTTTATTATTTTTGTATAAATCAAGACAATATAATTTTATAAATTGATAACTATGAATTACAATCTTATTTGTTTTAATTGCTAAATCATTAATTATACTAGTTGTAGAATCATCTTTTATAATATTTTTAATATTATCTTTGACCGTTTTCATGAAGTCATAATTATCTTCTTTTTTCTTTACTTTAACTTTTGGTTTTGTTTTGAGAACCATTTGTATATAATATAATATACTATATATTTATTTTCTTAAATATTTTTAAATTATATAAATATATTATAAAGGAATTTAAAAATATATTAATAATAATTAATATAAAATGTCAATTCCTGATACACATATAATAAATTTACGGTTTAAAATAGACGGCGATGCTCCTCAAAAATACATAGATAAATGGTTAAAATTAAAAACTATATGTGAAAATGGTAAAAATAAAGAAATTGTAAAAGATTGGTTATATAATTGTAAACTTCAATCTGTTAAAAATATGCCATATTTAAAAAGATGTGAAGGTGGTATTGGTGGAGATAATAATCTTATAAATAAACAATTAAGATTTAGAGAAAAACAATTATATTCTATGTATATTGATAATGATATTGTAATTGATAATATTATTAGTTCAGAACAAGAAAAATGGATATTAGAAGAATTAGATGATTTAATCCGTGGATTTAGAAAAATTGCAAATAATTATGTAGGTGCTGATTGTATAAAAGGTTGTATTGAAATGATATCAAGCGATAGTTTATCTGATAATTATTTGGATAATAAAGATGATTATTAATATAACTTAAAAATTTAAAACTATTATTCTATAGTAAGCAATTTAAAAATTTATATATATTATATTATAAATGGATAAATACAAATATTTTTGTGAAAAATGTAATTATGGAACTGATATAAGGTATTCACTAATTCAACACGAAGAAACTGAATTACATAAAACAGGAATACGAAAAAAGAAACCAATCAAAGAAAAGAAATATTATCAATGTACTGATTGTGATTATAAATCAGATAACAATAATAATTATTTGACCCATAAATTAAATAATCATTCAACAAAAGAAGATAGAGCAACACAATTTAAATACTATTGTTCTTGTTGTGATTTTGGTGTATTTACTGATTCATCTTTTGATAAACATAATCAGACAGTCAGGCATATACGATTATCAAAAAAGAAATAATTTACTTTTTCCCATATAAATTTATATGGGAAAACATAAATCAAGTGATTACAAGTTAACAGCAGTTCAACGCTATTTGAATACTGAAGGTGAAAGTCTTAGAGATACTTGTGATATTTTTCAATGTTCTAAATATAGTTTAGTTAGATGGGTTAGAAGATATATCAAAACTGGTAATGTTGATAATTTACCTAGAACGGAAGGTTCATATAAAGTTAGAAGAAAACATGTAAATTTTATTTTATCATTATTAAAGACCAAACCATTAATAACATTAACAGATGTATTAGGATATTTTCATAAAGAATTTAATGATATAACATTATCAAAGACTCATTTATCTAATATAATTAAATATGCAAATATTACATATAAAAAAGTTCAAATAACACATCATCCAATAACGAGATATGGTAAGACAATAAATTATGATGAAGAATATAAAAAATTTTATTCAAAGATTAAGAAATATAAATTAGATGATATTATATCAATTGACGAATCATCAATAAATGTAGGTCTCCATACTTTAAAAGGTATAGAAGAAATAGGCAAAAGATTAAATAAAATAACAACCGATAATAAAGTATTTGTAAAATATACTTTGATAATGGCAATATCAACAAAAGGCGTTTTAGAATGGACGTTATATGAAAAAGGAGGTTCAGATCACTTAAGATTGATAGAATTTTTAGGTAAGGTAATTAAAAATAAAAAGAATAAATTAATTCTTATGGATAATGCTAGTTGTCATAGAAATCAAGAAGTTAAAGATTATATAATTAATAAGAAAAATGATTTAATTCATATTCTTCCTTATCATCATTTTCAAAACCCAATAGAGAAATTATTTAATCAACTTAAGTATTATATGAGAAAGGATGAACCAATGAGTTATGATTTAATAAAGAAATCAATAAAAAAGTCTATAAAATATATTGAATTAGAGACTTTTACTAATTATTTTAAGTCTTCTTTAACCAAGACTAAGAAAGATATAGATGATATTAAATCTAAATATAGGAAAGAACCTAAAATTTATAAGAAATAAATCGTGTCATTTAAATAGTCCCCGCTTTAATAGACATATTATAATTAATAAATATATATATTTTTTCTAATATAATTATATAATAAATGGATACTTGTAAAGACCAGTGTTTACACCATTGTGCAGTAAAAAATAATGAAAATATTAAATATCTAATTATTGGATTATTTATTGGACTATTTTTAGGATTTTTATTATATAAACATTATAATAATGATAATAATAAATTACCTACACCTAATAAAAATATTAATTAAATTAGTTTAATCTTATCAAAACTTTGTTTGATAAGGTCTAGATAAAGCATTAAAAATATTTGCATATTTGATTATATTTCATAATCCAATACATATTTATAAAGACATTATAATTATTAAATATATAATGGATCAATTAACAAAAAAATTAAATAGTGATTATGGAATTATTATTACAAAAAATAATACAACAATATATGAAAAATATGTTGGAAATAATAAAGATACAAAATTTAGAATATTTTCTTGTTCAAAGCCAATAACAGCAATGGCAATATTTATATTATTACAAGAAAATAAATTAAATATAACTGACACTATTGATAATTTTAATATTAATATTCCGTATAGCAACCAAATAACAATCAATCATTTATTAAATCATACCTCAGGTATTTATGATTTTTCATCTGAGTTATATTTTAATTTGAATCCAACTGAATTATTTAATAAAATATCAAAAAATGTATTAGAAACAAATGAAACAGAAATGGTTGATTTTGAAACAATGATTAAAATAATCAATCAAAATCAACCATATTTTATACCACATTCAGATCCATTTAATATAAAATTTAAAAAATATAATAATACTGGTTATGATATACTTGGATATATAGTTTATGTTGTAAGTGGTCTAAAAACTAATAAATTTATTCAACAAAATATATTCAATAAATTAAAAATGAATAATTCGTCTTTCCAACATAATAAAGATCCACATGAGAGTATACCATATGATAAAATAAAAATAAATTGTATTAAGGAACAACAAAACTGGTTTTGTGGAAATGCAAATATTGTATGTACATTACGAGATTATAATATATTTTTATTAAATTATGATAAACTATTAAATAAGAAATATCTAAAACTTTATCATAAATTATATTATTTTGGAAAAACAATAAAAAATAATACTGAATATAATTATTTATGGCATAAAGGTAGTGGTGATTTTAGTCATAATCATTCTAATAATAAAAAATATACTCCATTATCAATAACAAATGTAATAAAATTTTTTAATAAAGATAATATTATTAATATAATCGTTTCTGAAAATTATCAAAATACAAATGGATTCTTTTCAAATGATTGCTATAATTTTAATTTTATAATTGACAATATTATTGAATATTAATTTTATTGCTTTACGTGCAAAATGGTATAAAATTTTGTATTAGTATATAATATAATGTTTATAAAAAAATATTTATTAACAAAAACAATATTATATATTAGGAATAATATTCGCACATCATATCATACTAATATAGTTGATCATTATGAACATTTGCGTAATGTTGATAGTTTAGATAAACGAAATATAAATGTTGATAGTTTAGATAAACGAAATATAAATGTTGATAGTTCAGATAAACGAAATATAAATGTTGATAGTTTAGATAAACGAAATATAAATGTTGATAGTTTAGATAAAAAAGATATAAATGTTGGAACTGGTTTTGTTGGTTCACTATTATGCAGTGATGTAATAAAACTGCAAATTAAAGTAAATTCGTGTGGAATTATAGAAAATGCTATTTTTAAGACTTTTGGTTGCAATGGCGTATGTAGTTGTGTAACTGTATCTGCATCTTACACAACAGAAATATTACATGGAATGCATATCAACAATGCAATACTAATTAAAAATACTAAAATAGATAGACATTTAATGATGCCAGAAAAACTTCATTGTTCAATGTTGACAGACTATGCAATTAAATGTGCAGTTGAAAATTACAATCAAAAAAATAATTTTACTAAAAAATATTGATAGTTTAATATATTAAATTAATTTAATATATACTATAATGAAAGGTTTTGATAATATAGGTAATACATGTTACTTAAATGCTGGATTGCAAATGATAATTCAAAATAAATTATTATGTAATCTAATTTTAAATTATTCTATACAATCACCAATATTAAAAATTATTGGTGATTTTATTAATGAATATTATTTTTCAACTTCTCAATCTATATCCCCTATACATATTAAACAGATTGTTGAACAAAAACAAGAAATATTTTGTGGTTATAATCAACAAGATTCAACAGAATTTATTATATATTTATTAAATATAATTGATGAAGAAATTAAAAAAATTGAACCAAAATCTAGAGGAATTGAACCTATATTTGGTATTCAATTAAATTCTCGTATAAAATGCAAACTAAAAACTTGTTTAAAAATATATAATAAACAAGAATATAATAATATATTATTACTTGATATTGATTCAGAATGTAAAAGCTTAGATGATGCTTATAGAAAATTTAAACGTTCTGACAAACTTGAAACAGATAATAAATATTTTTGCGAATCATGTAATGATAAAAGAGTTGCTTCAAAAAGAAGTGAAATTAAAGAATGGCCACCATATTTATTTATATGGCTTAAACGTTACAGTCATGATGGAACAAAAAATTCACAACTTATAAATATTGATATTGAATGGCGTCATGGAAATTCACTTCAAGGTGCAGTTATACATTCAGGTAGTCATCGTGGTGGACATTATATTTATGTTGGTAAACATGATAATAAATGGTATCTTTTTAATGATTCTTATGTAACAGAAATTGTAACAATGGATGAAGTTAAAAATTATTTATCCAATGCATATTGGTTATGTTATAAAAAAGTATAATTTCTTTATTTTAATTATTGATTGACCAGTTATTAAACAATAATTATTTAAGAATTAATAATTTATATATATAATATATATGAGTTTAAAATTTCAAAAAGATATATTATTTTCAAAAAATGTATTAAATAATATTGATGATGGAAAATGTCATATTAAACCAACATTACAAGTAATTATTTTAAATTATGGTAAAATAAACAACTGTTTTAATACTAGTCAAGCATTTGAAATTGCACAAAGTACATCAATGATAAATCCGGAAGGTTTATCTGTAAGTCAATCAAATATGTGGGCACCTTTAATTTGGAATGCATTAAAATATGTAGGTTATGATGTTAAACCCGAATGTTTAATTGTAAAATTAAAAACAGAAGATGATCGTAAACTTTTTGATGATGCTGTAAAACAGTTAGCATCATTAACTGGTTGGGCAGATTATGCTGTTAATATATTAGTTAATGATAATCATATTTATAATGATTGTGACAATGATTTTTATTCTGAAATAGTTATAAATAAAACCAAATATTATACAAATGATTATACAAATGATTATACAAATGATTATACAAATGATTATACAAATGATTATAAACAAAAATATATTAAATATAAACACAAATATTTAAAATTATCTAAAATAAAAAATTCTATATAATATATAATTTATAATTTATGATATCTAATAAACTTATTCAATCTAAATATGGTAAAATAAATATAATTGAAGGAAAACATATTGATAATATTAAAGGAATAATTATACATATACACGGAATAGGGTCGCATTTTCAACATGTATATGATAGTTTAGATGAATTTTCAGAACGAGATTCATTTTTTTCTGAAATGAATTATAAATCATTTGCATTTGAATTTTATGGTCATGGAAAAAGTGATGGTGAAAGATGTCATATAAATGATTTTAATGATTTAGTTAGTGATTTAGTATCTGTTATTAAATATATAAAAACAATATATACAGATATTAATTTTTTTTTATTAGCAGAATCAATGGGTTGTGCAGTTGTTTTAAAACATATAATTGATAGTATGCATAACAAAAGTATACAATCACCAAGTGGTATTATTTTATTATGTCCATTATGCGGGCTTGATGAACGATTAAAACCGCCAAAAATTTTAATAAATATATTAACTATTATTAGTTATATTATACCTAAATTAAAAGTAAATATTAATAATTCAAATACTAATTCTGATTCTTCTATTAATTTAGAATACATGAATAATAAAAAATTATGTAATCATACATATAAACCACCGTATATGTTATGTACTATTCGAGAAATATATAATATAAGTTTATGGATTCCAAACAATGTAGCAGATATTGAAATACCTATATTAATATTTTATGGATTAAATGATAAACTTATACCATTCGATAGTGTTAAAACAACATTTGAAAAAATTAAATTTTCTGATAAAGAATTAATAATATTACCTGAATCAGAACATTGTATTTTAATACCAAATACAAATGATGATTTAACACCATATTATGTTTATATTAAAATATTAAATTGGTTGAATAGTAAATTAATTGAATAGTACATTAAAAAAAAGTATTTTTATTAGATGTTCTTTTTATATTTGCAAAATTTTTAACATTTGCACTATTAATAATACTTGGATCAATAATTAAATTAGAAACTATTTCTATAGTTTTAATTATATTATCTGATACTTGATCATTATCCAACTTTTGATCATTATCTGATTCTTGATCATTATCTGATACTTGATCATTATCTGATACTTGTTGATATGTTTCTACCGATTGTTGTGCAAGTTGTTTTAATTTTTTATTTTTAATATTAAAAAAATTTATAAAATTGAAGCATTTGCAAATATCTGTAAATTTATTATGTATATTAGTAAAGTAAATTAAATATAATATAATAATAATATATAATATAGCTTTACCAATATACCATATAATATTAAA
>Ga0209499_1003263_pt1 | contig 9967 bp, 10 predicted proteins | sample C_130208_EF_Meta_FD_187306 | JGI IMG/M metagenome (GOLD analysis project Ga0209499, IMG submission 187306) | Freshwater microbial communities from Lake Croche, Canada to study carbon cycling - C_130208_EF_MetaG (SPAdes) (version 2) | ecosystem: Environmental > Aquatic > Freshwater > Lake | place... | reverse complement strand
AGATAAAGCTAAAATTACAATTAGAGAAACATCAAGTCACAATAAAATTTTAGGTGCTCAACCAGAATATGCTTCAGGTAATGTACAATTCACTGATAAAGCAAAGACAACAATTAGAGAAACATCAAGTCACAATAAAATTTTGGGTGCTCAACCTGAATATGCTTCTGGCAATGTACAATTTACTGATAAAGCCAAGAAAACAATAAGAGAAACATCCAGTCATAATAAAATTTTAGGTGCTCAACCAGAATATGCTTCTGGTAATGTTCAACCTACAGATAAAGCAAGAATCACTATAAGACAATCGACCAGTCATAACTTAATTTTAGGTTCTCAACCAGAATATGCTTCTGGTAATGTTCAACCAACTGATAAAGCTAAGAAAACAATAAGAGAAACTACAAGTCACGATATCGCTTTGGGTGCTAAACCAGAATATGCTTCAGGAAATGTTCAACCTACAGACAAGGCTAAATCAACAATAAGACAAACAACACTATTTACAACACCAGGAATGAATGTAATGAATCCTGTTGCAATAGGTTATACTAAAGATGATGACGATAAAGCTAGAAATACAATTCGCCAAACTACTGAAGTTACACAACAAAACGAAGGTCCTATTGGTGGTGTTAATAATTATACAGGTTATAGCAGAGATGAAAAAGATGAAGCTAAAAGAACAATTCGTCAAACTACTGAAAATAATCAATATGAAGGCCCAGCAGGAAATGGTGAAATTTCTACAGGTTATACCAGAGATGAAAAAGACGAAGCTAAAAGAACAATTCGTCAAACTACTGAAAATAATCAATATGAAGGTCCAGCTGGAGGTGTTGATAATTACAGTGGTTATGCCAGAGATGAACATGATACTGCAAAAACAACTACTAAAGAAACAACAATGTTAAGAGATTATACTGGTCAAATGTCTACGGAAGTAGGTATGCCTGTTTCAACAATTGCTTCTGAAAATATGAGTATCCGTGAAACAAGAGAAATTGGTAACTATAATCGTACAGCAGCAGGTGGTGCAAATTATGCTGGTCCACAAATTAATAGTAGTACTGTTAAAATGAATGGTAAGAAAACTAGTGTATATTATGTTCCTCATCCAGCAAGAACCCTTGATGCAAATGTTACACCTTCTGTTAAAAAACATGGCTTTGAAAATAAAAAACCTATATTAGATTATGGTGATTATTATATTAATAACAGTTATATCAATACATTAAATGATAATCCTTATGTAAATGATATTTATCACCAAAAAAATTATAAATTCTAAATAAGAAACATAAGTTAATATAAAATTATTATTAATAATTTTATAGATACCGTTTTAAAAAAATTTAAGTTTACTTAGATATCAATCAATCTCATTCTTAGATATCAATCAATCCCCTTTCAGCATCTTTTAACACATCATTGTATAAGTTTAATATAATCTCTTCTTCTTCTTCATCACTCTTCTTAATAATTTCATCAGAATGTGTTATAAGAATATTATTAATATAATTATATGATTCAATTACTTGTCCTTTAGAACGAGCTCCAGTAATAATAATATTACCCTTCTTAAAAATGAATATACTTACTTCTTTATTATCCACATTTTCTATATCTGGTGTATATTTAATAATTACACACGCTCTACTACAAGGTTCGTAAATACATTTAACTTTTTTCTTCTTTAGCAACTCGTGTAATTTTTCTCTATCTATTTGAATACTAATTCTGTAATTACAATAAATCATATCAATCTTGAAATTATAGATACCTAATTTATCTAATTCTTCTACAAATGTAATCTCTTTAATTTCACCATCTTCTAATCTTCCTTTCACTTGTTTTAATCTATTTATTACTTTTACTAATACTTTATTTACATTATCTATATTTTTACAACCAGACATTTGTAAACTACCATTCTTGAATAATTTTATATTAATTTTTGGTTCCAAATTTATATTTTGAGTAGGACCTTCATTTACTCTAACTATTAATGTAATAGAATTATAAAAATTATTACAGTTTTCTTTCTTCTTTAAATTTGCATTAGCTCTTTTACTTGGTTTCTTTAATTCTATTAAACTTTTAATACTATCTTTATTTCTTTTAACTGTTAATATGTCATTTTCATTTAATAATAAATATTTTTCTATGTTATCTAGATTTAATTTAGTTCCTAAAAAGCAAGATGAACACATAGTTGCTACTTTTACACCATTCGGTAAATTATTTATTTCTAATTTATTTACATCTATTAATTTTTTATTACTTAGTAAGCCTTTTTCATCTACAAATGAATTTAATATTCTATTAGGAATTATTTTACCTTTTGGTATCTTTATTTCATTTGAATCTATTTTTGTATCTTTTATACTATCTATTTTTTTGTCAATAGACGTAGTCAGTGATTTATTTTTGTACATTCTTACTTACTTTAAGAGTTAAGTCTTTATATATATTTTATCAATTTTTTATAAGTATATAAACTTTTGTTATAGAAAAATAAATTAAAAAATTCCCGAATAATGTTTTCGACACATTGGCATATAACTTTCTTCTCCTCCTATTTGTACTTGTTCTTCATTACTATTAGTTCTTAGTGTAAATATACCAGGTGTTCCGTCATTACATTTTTTACAGAGAGAGCTAATTTTAACACAAGTATCAGAATAAGGAATCAAATCTAAAATTTCACCTAATTTATTTCTTTTGTGACCACCATCTAATCCACCAACAGTAATTTCTTTTTTATCAATATCAACCCATTTTAATACATATTCTTTTAAATCTGGAAAGAATTGACCTTCGTCAACAATAATTAAGTCATATTGATTAATTATATGATCAATATCTTTTAGCTTTTCAATAGTTTGACATTCTTCTTGTTCAAAAGAATGTGAAACTATTTTATCATTTTTATATCTTATATCAATAATGGGTTTAATTACTAATACTTTTTTGTTAATAATTTTGGCTAATCTGATTTTTCTAATTAGTTCAGTTGATTTTCCAGAGAACATAGGACCAATTATTAAATCTAAACGACCTTCTATTTTTAAAGACATTAATAATATAATTTCTTCTAATTAAATAATTATATATCAATTTTTTCGTTTATTACTACTTAAAATAATAATATCAAAGAATTTAATGGAAAAAGTTCTATCATTTGATGTTGGAATTATTCACTTGGCATATTGTCTACTCTCGAAAAAAGAAGATACTAATGGAAAAATTAATTGGGAAATAACAGATTGGGCTATTATTGATTTGGCAGATAGAGAAAGTCATAAATGTACAATGTGTAATAAAATAGCAACATTAGTACAACAATATCAAGGACCTAAATATTACTGTAAGGTTCATTCTCGTAATATTATTTCTAAACCATCTGAGTATGAATTTTTCTTTAAACCTCTTGAAAAGAAACAAATAAATGGTTGTAATTATGGCGAACCTAAATGTGATAAAAACTGTACATTAGTTGATTCAAAAAATATTACATATTGTGGACAACACGCAAAGAAAGTTCATCAAAATTTAACTAATGAAATGAAAATTGTAAAAATTAAAAAAAAGTCTGTGTCCAGCCTTGACTTTGACGACACCCGTCTAAAATTAGTTATGGAACTTGAGAAAAGAAAACATTTATTGGAAGCGAATGTCGTTGTAATAGAAAACCAGCCATCATTTAAAAATCCTAGAATGAAAAGTATTTCAGGAATTATTTATGATTATTTTATGATAAGAGGGCTAGTTGATAAAGCAATTACAAAATCAACTATAACCAAGGTTAAATTTATGTCTCCTTCTAATAAAATTAAATTAGCATCAGATGGAGAAACTCAACAAATAGTTAAATTAAAAGCTGATTCAGAAGATTCAAAAGCTTATAAATTAACTAAAAGTTTGGCAGTAAAATATACACAAGAAATGGTTAAACATATACCTTTTTGGTTAAATGATTTTAATTCTCATAAGAAAAAAGATGATTTAGCTGATGCATTTTTACAAGGTGCATATTATTATGAAATGAATATTAATACTGATAAAGATAATGTATATAAAAAAAAAGCAAAAGTAGAAAAAACTACTAAGAATAATGAAGAAGACATCAACGATAATGAAGATGAAAATAAAACAAATAAAAAGATAACTAAAACGAAAGGAAAAAAAGAAATAAAAATAAAAAAATCATTAAAACCAGTAAATTTACCAAATATAATGATAAATATTGATGATAAAGAAATAAATATATAGGTAATTATAATGAATTATCTAATAATCGTATCACGATTTAATGAAGATATTAATTGGTTGAATCCTGTAATGGACAATACTATTATTATAAATAAAGGGAAACAATTAAATATTTTTAATGAGATTCCACTAGAAAATGTAGGCAGAGAATCACATTCATATTTATGGTATATAATAAATGCATATGATAATTTACCAGATATTATAGTTTTTACACAAGCAGATATATCAGATCATCGCGAAAAAAATGATAGTAGTTATTTATTACAAATGAAGAAAGAAGCAGAAGAGAATGGTAAATCATTACCATATAAAAATCATTATACATCTAATTTAAATAATAATGATTTATGGTGTGACCCAGAATGGAATCTTCAAAAAGATGGCACTTATTATTTACATAATAATTATAAAAATAATAATAGGGTTGTTTTTTCTAAATGGTTTATGAAAAATATAAATAAAAGATACCCAAATCCAATAAATATTTATACAAATGGTTTATTTGCTGTAAAAAAAGAGTTAATATTAAAACATCCAAAAATCTATTATGAAAGATTAATAAAAGAAGTATCTCATCATATAGATCCATCTGAAGGTCATTTTTTTGAAAGATCTTGGTTTTATATTTTTAGATAGAGGTTTTATATTTTTAAGTAGAACTTTTTTTACATTTTTCAAAACAATGAATATTTGAATTTATTGCTTTATCTGTTAAATTCTTAATAAAATTAGTATGATTTTCTTCAGTAGAATCTTCAGATGATGTTTCAAAAAGATAGACTGGAAAAGTCTTAGTATCATTTTTCTTTTTATAATAAGAATATTTTAATGAATATTTACAAGTAATATCTTCTAAAATATTTCTAATTAGATTTGTAGTATTTTCTACACCATTATTAGAAATAATTCCAATTGTTGATAACATTTTAAATGATTTCTCTTCTAACATTTTTTCTATTTTAATAATAACTTTATTATCATCAAATGATTCTTTTAAATGTTCTATATTATTCATAATATAATCTAAAATATTTAAATATGTATTTTCATCGTTCTCTTCATTAAAATTAATTCTCTTTTCATTAATTTTATAAATTACTGATTCCCAAATAGTATCAACATTAGTGTTTAATTGAAAAGATATAGTTACCATTAATGAAACCAATCTTTTATTTTTACTAAAGTGTTCTTGAATATTTGTTAAATCTTCATCTAAATGTGTTAGCGAAACTTGAATGGTATCACTAGCAAAATCTAAATCATATACTTTTGCATATTTTTCTACATTAAGAGGTACAATATTATTCCAACTACTTACACGCTTTTTTTTAGTAGCATCTTCTTTTCGTAAAAATACTTTACCTTGATATTCTACTAGTGTACCTTCAAAGTATGAATCTTCTTCCTTTGTAAAAATAACTAGTACTATTTCGTCCTTATCTGGTTTAGTTGCATTATAGAATGGTTTCGTTAATTGAGACATTAAAATATTTATTATTTATTAATAATAATTATAAAATGCAATTTTTTTATTGAGTAGCTGATATAGGTTCAAATTTTTTTGTTTTCCTTTTCAATCCCATTGTCTTTTCTAAATTGAAATTATTAGATTCAATTGGTTTATTTCTCTTTAACACTAATTCACCATCGTAAATATTTTCTAATTTATTAGCCATCATATTATTATTATTTGATTTTTTATATGATTCTTCAATTTGTAATTGTCTTGTTATTAACGGAGGATGTAATACTAAATAATCCTTATTATTAACAATAAATAAATTTCTAAAATCTTGAATACTTAATAATCCGCCATAATCTTCTAACATTAACCAAGAAGGAGCTTGAGTTATTTCTTTAAATTCACCATATGTTTTATAAAACATTAAATTTAATAAAGATTCTCTTTTCCAAGTAGATGAATCATTAATATCAATATTAAATGATTTCGCACAATTCCAAGAACAAAAATTACCCATACAATAAAATGTTCCATTAAAATAATCTTCTGGTAATTCAATTGGCGGAGTATCAAATGAATGTTTACACCATAAACATTTAGTTCCTTGTCTAAATTTAATATTATATACATTTACTTTATTTACACTTTTACCAAACATAAATATTTTTTCAGTTTCTATTAATTTTTGATTAATTTGTTTTAATAATAAATCTTCATTTTGTATTACTTCATTAATAGTTGGTTTAGGTACTTTTAATAAATCTTTTTCTGATTTTATAAATATTTTATCTCCTGAATCATCATTTGATATATTTACCACATCTTCTAATGATATAGGCAAATGTACAATAATTGGTTCTTCCTCAGAATTTTGTAATGGTTCATCAACTTTATTTTCAATCGGTTTATTTTTTGGTTTCCGTCCTCTCTTTTTAAGAGTTGGTAAATTTTCTTGTTTGTCTGACATTTAATATTAATGTTAGTCTTTCTTTAAAATTAATTTTATAATTATTTAAAGGAAGAATATTTATATATTCACTGAAATTGAGGGTTTTGTCATTGGTACTTTCTTACCTTTTCCCTTTTTAGAATCAGATAAATTTACATCTGATAAAAGTCTTTCATTATTTGAACTACCGTCATCTATAGAATCAGTATTATTTGCTAAATTTTGATTTCTTATTCTATTTAAAATTTCTTGAACATTTTCTGGTGCTCTTATTTCTGGTACACCATTGGATGTAATTTTATTTCTACTTTGGTTAGCTGGAGCAGGTTCTGACATTGTTGGCATAGGCGGAGGCATCATAGGTTGTTTTTGAGTCATTGAAGCCATCATAGATGCCATATCTGGTACCATCATTGGAGGAGCTTGAGAGGCTTGTTGTTGAGGTGGTCTAGCCATTTGTTTTTGTTTTAATTCTTTTTCTTTTTGTTGTATTAATTCTCTTTGTTTATTAATATTTATTTCTTGTTGTGTCATAAATTGAGATTTAGGTTTTTGAGGATTTAATAATTTACTAATTAATTCAGGATTCTTACTAATAACTGCTTCTAAACCAGGAATTGATGATTGAGATTTAGAAAAATGGAAAGCACTTCCAGATGCAACCAGTAATAATAATAATTTAACTTCAGGTGCCATCTTTTTACCAGTTCCTTTGTATTTTTCATATAATTCTTCTAATACATCATCGTATGAATCAACTTCTACTGACATATGTTCACCCCAACCTTCTAAATGGAAATCAAAAGGATCGTATTTTTCATTAAGAAATTCCATAATTGATACACCATTTAATAAAATATTTTTATAAACTTTAATTCCATTTCTTTTGTCTACAAAACTCTTTAGTAATTCAAATTCATATTCCATTTCTTCTAATGATGAATTAAAATCATATTCTTTTGTTAATGCAAAACCTTTGGATTTAATTTCTGATAATTTTCTTAAAAGTTCTATTTTCTTCATTCTAACTTCTTGAGGAGTTAATTGCGTTGTTACTGGAACTACATTATTATTTGATGAAGAAGGTGATTTTGAATTACTAGTATTTTGAAATGATTGTTTTTGTTGCTGTTGTTGTTGTTTTTGTTGAGTACCAAAATTCACCGTTTCAAATCTTTCACGACTTGAATTCGTTTTTTTAGATGAATCTGAAGATTCAGATGAATCATCTTTTTTAACGGATGATGTTCTTTTTGTTGATTTAGATTCAGATGAACGTGCAATTTCAGAAGAAGATTCTGTTTCATTTTTTTCAGCTACAGTTTTATTTTGATTAGCAATCATATTAAAATAATAATCTGTATCTGAACTCTTTTTAGTTTCTGTTTTATTGTCTATTTTACCATTATTATCATATAGATTTACATTTATTTCAGATGATGTGTCAGAATCAGGCATATTATATTATTATATAATAAACTTTTCTTTAAATTAACGCACCAATTTATAAAATTCATCATTAACTAATAAAATATAAATTAATTTTATTAAAATTAATTTATGTCTTTAATTATATTTATAAGGGCTCTTCGTCAGAATGTTGAATAGAAGAATTTTGGGGTTGCTCAATTGAGTCTGAAACTGTAGATTCAAATAATTCTTTTTCAGATGATTGTGTGTTTTCTTCTTCTTGTAAATCAGTAAAATTTTCTACTTCTTCTGAATGTTCTTCTTCCAAATCAGTAAAATGTTCTTCTTCCAAATCAGTAAAATGTTCTTCTTCTTTAAAATCAGAAAAATTAACTTCTTCTAAATCTAAATCATCTTTAGTATTTTCTATGATATCAGAACCAACAGATTCAAATGCTTCTTTTGCTTTTTGTTCTCCCAAATATGTTAATGTAACTACAAATGCTGTTGCTAATGCTAGAGAGAAAATTGGATCATTATTGCCTCTTACTACAATTAAAAATAAAATAAAAACTCTAAATACAGGATTTAAGAATAGTACTTTAATAAATGGAGGTAATGATGGTCTTATTGAAGCAATATAGAGGAAAATTAATATATACATTGTGGCTCTAACATAAGGGTTATCAAATACTTGTTCTATATTTGTCATATAACTTATTTTAGATATTTTATTTTATTAAATATTTTATCTAAAGTATAGAAATAGTATAAAAAAATGAATTATTGTTCAATACAGGAAGCTTGGGGTCATAGTAATTATATTTCAAAAGAATATAAAAACTTTGAAAAACCTCTGGAAAAAAATATTATCCAAAGAAAACCAGTTATACAAAAAAAAACTATAGAAAAATTTTCTAACAATAAACCTAAAATAATCAATACAAACAAACAAATGTATTGTAATGATTTTATAAATCATTTAAAAACTTGTAGATCTTGTCAAATTAAATTAAGAGACCAATTTAGACCTAAAATATTAGAAAATTTTGAAGATATTATCCAAACTAATAGAGATATAATTGTATTAGTTCTTGTTGGTATATGTATTATGTTATTTTTTAATATATTAACTTCTACAGTTAAAGAAAAGGAGAAATAATAATTTATTTTTTCTTAGGTTTCCAATCTATAAATAATAGATTTGGTTCATAAAAATCAACATTAAAACCATCCTTTTCAATTTTCATTTTTATATAATTTACACATTCTTTTAAATTATATAAAGGTAATCCTATTATAAATTCTGGAACCAAATAGCCAGTAAAATAATAATTTGCAGAACTTGCGTTTATAATTTTCTTTTCAATTTTTGATAATATTTTATCAAATGTTTCATTTTTTTTATCTTCTTTTTCTTTTTGTTGTTTTATTAATTTATCTGCTTTGACCATTAATTAATATTGGAAAATATAAATAAGAATTTTATTTTCAATATTTAATATAGCGTTTGTAATAATAAAATAATATACAATAATTAAATGAAAAAAACAAAATTTACTAAGAAAAAATTAAATAATATTTTAGAACAAATGAATATAAATATTAATCATATTGAAAATATAAAAGAAACAAACAATATTAATGTTGATATAGCAGATTTAAATAATCTTAATGTTGATATCGCAGAATCAAATAACCTTAATGTTGATATTGCAGAATCAAATAATCTTAATGTTGATATTGAAGAATCAAATAATATTAATATTGATATTGGAGAATCAAATATTAACTTATCTTCTTCTAATCAAGAATTAAATAATAATAATAAATTAATTATATTAAATATAAATGAAACAAATAATGAA
>Ga0209499_1003262_pt1 | contig 9967 bp, 7 predicted proteins | sample C_130208_EF_Meta_FD_187306 | JGI IMG/M metagenome (GOLD analysis project Ga0209499, IMG submission 187306) | Freshwater microbial communities from Lake Croche, Canada to study carbon cycling - C_130208_EF_MetaG (SPAdes) (version 2) | ecosystem: Environmental > Aquatic > Freshwater > Lake | place... | reverse complement strand
TGGCCTACACGATCAACTCCCACAGAATCAATGGCGAATTGAAAAAGAAGGTCATCGGTTCCGCCCAGCTTGGCCTCGGACGGAGGAGCGTGACAGACCAAGAAATTCCATTCCCACCCCTCCCCGAACAAACCGCCATCGCTTCGGTGCTGAGCGAGATGGACGCGGAGCTGGCGACCCTGGAGCAGCGGCGGGAGAAGACCCGCGCCCTCAAGCAGGGCATGATGCAGGAACTCCTCACCGGAAGAACGAGATTGGTATGAGTGGAATATGAACAACCCAACACCAGCCCCGGATCCGATCACGGCCACCTACTTTGTGGACGAGGCTGGCGACGGCGTGCTCTTCGGCCCCAAGGGCAGGAACCGCCTGGCGGATGAGGGTGCGCCGCAGTTCTTCATGCTCGGGATGGTTCGCTGCGCCTGTGACGCCGGGGCAGCGGCCGCACTGGAAAAACTGCGGGGGGAATTGCTGGCTCATCCGCTTTACTCCTCCATTTATTCGCTTCAGCCGGCGGCAGGTAAGACCTTCCGCGCCTTCCACGCCAAGGACGATCATCTGGAGATCCGCTCCAAGGTGTTCGAGTTGCTCCTGACCCTGGATTTCAAGTTCTATGCGGTGGTCAAGGACATGCGGGCGGTGCTCCGTTACGTCGAGGATCGCAACCGGATGAACGCCGGTTACCGCTACCACCCGAATGAACTCTACGACCTGACGGTGCGCATGCTCTTCAAACAGAGGCTCCACAAGCACGACCATTACCGGATCACCTTCGCCCGGCGCGGCAAGTCGGATCGCACCCGGGCGCTCAAGGATCACTTGGAGCAGACACGGCAGAAGTTTCTCAGCGAACAAAGGCTCCAGCACGAGCCGACCCTGGAAATCCTGCCCGCCTACCCATGGGAGCAACCCGGCCTCCAGATTGCGGATTACTGCCTGTGGGCACTCCAGCGCTGCTACGAACGGCATGAGGCGCGTTTCCTGCACGCCCTGTGGCCGAAGGTCTCGATCATCCACGATGTGGACGACCCGCACGGAAAAAGCTATGGATCCTACCTGACCCGCAAAGGAAGACCGCCCGACCCCGGGAAAATAAAAATCCGGTGGGTATAGGTTTCACTGGCCAAAAGACCCGAAACACACGGCATGGAGCCGAATTTCAACCACCGGACATGAAAACTCATACCGCCGCCGCCGCATTCCGTCAAACCCGATTTTCCCATGCCTGACCAACCCCGCTCCGAACGCAAGACACAGATCCGCGTGGTGAAACTCTTCACCGACGCGGGGGGCCTCGGCTACCGCTACCTCGGGGAGTGGAGCCAGCGGGCAGGCAACCGCCCTATCGAACGCAAGCTGCTGGAGGCCAACCTGAGAAAACGAGGCTACTCGGACGCCCACATTTCCGCCGCCCTGCAGAAGCTGGAGACCGCCGCCGACGCCACCGGCATCACGCTCTACCAGGCAAACCTCCGCACCTACCGCCTGCTGCGCTACGGCGTGCCGGTGCAGATCGCCGCCGGCCGGCCGTTCGAGACCGTGCACCTGATCGACTGGCAGAACCCGGAGAACAACGACTTCGCTCTGGCCGAAGAGGTCACGCTCAAGGGCGGCTACGAGCGCCGGCCTGATCTGGTGATCTACCTCAACGGCATCGCCACCGTGGTCATCGAGCTGAAGCGCAGCTCGGTGGAGGTGGCAGACGGCGTGCGCCAGCTCATCACCAACCAGGAGCCCATCTTCAACATGGGCTTCTTCAGCACGGTGCAGCTCGTCTTCGCCGCCAACGACTCCCAGGGGCTGCGCTACGGCACCACCGGCACTCCGGAGAAGTTCTTCACGGAGTGGAAGGAAAGGCAGGCTAAGGGGGCTGCAATGCCAGCTGGAGCCCTTCTGGACGGGCCGCTGGCCGCGCTGTGTGACAAGACCCGCCTGCTCGACATCATCCGCCACTGCATCATCTTCGACGGTGGCCAGAAGAAGGTGCCTCGGAAGCACCAATACGAGGGATTCAAGGCGGCACAGGAGCGCATTCGCAAGCTGGAGGGCGGTGTCATCTGGCACACCCAGGGCAGCGGCAAGAGCATCCTCATGGTCATGCTGGCAAAGTGGTTGCTGGAACATGACCCGGACGGCCGGGTTCTCATCATCACCGACCGCGACGAACTCGACAAACAGATCGAAGGCGTGATGCGTAACGTCGGCGTGATCAGCACGGATGCGCCCTCGCCGCGCATCACCTCGCGCCAGGAGTTCGAGAGCAAACTGATCGCCGCCCAGCCGCGCCTGATGTGCGCGCTGATCCACAAGTTCAACCTCGATCTGACCGGCCCGCCGCCGCAGGTCCAAGGACGCTTCTACATTTTCGTGGACGAGTGCCACCGTACCCAGGGCGGCGGCATGAACAAGCAGATGAAGCGCTGGCTGGAGGGCGGGATTTTCATCGGCTTCACCGGCACGCCGCTGCTGCGCAAGGATCGGGAAACGACCCGCGAAATCTTCGGCACCTTCATCCACACCTACAAGTTCCACGAGGCCGTGGCGGACAAGGTGGTGCTTGACCTCAAATACGAAGCCCGGGACGTGCCGCAGCGCCTCACCTCGGAGAAGGCCATCGACGATTGGTTTGAGAGCAGCACCAAGGGGCTGAACGGCTACCAGCGCTCGATTCTGCGCAAGCGCTGGGCGACGATGGAGGAGCTGATGAGCTCCGGCGAGCGCAAGCAGCGGATCATTGCCAGCATCATCCATGACTTCGGCGTCAAGAACCGCCTCAACAACAACCGGGGCACCGCGATCCTGGTGGCAGCCAGCATCTACGATGCCTGCCACTACTTCCGCCTGTTCCAGAATTCACCCTTCGGCCAATACTGCGGGATCATCACCTCCTTCGAGCCGAATCCCTCCGCCATTGCGCTTGAACCCGCAAATAGCGACGAACGCTACAAGTTCGACACCTACACCCAGTACGTCCTCAAGAACGACCAGACGACCAAGCAGTATGAGGACGAAACCAAGCGCCGGTTCATCGAGGAGCCGGCCAACCTCAAGCTGCTGATCGTGGTGAGCAAGCTGCTGACCGGATTCGACGCGCCCTCCTGCACCTACATCTACCTCGACAACGAGATGCGGGACCACAACCTGTTCCAGGCCATCTGCCGCACCAACCGTCTGGACGGCGACGACAAGGACTACGGCCACATCGTGGATTTCAAGGGGCTGTTCGAGAACGTCCAGAACTCGATCGCCGTCTACACCTCCGACGAACTAGACACCGAGACCTGCGGCAGCGATTCCAACGTGGAGCTCAAGGACTGGCTCAAGGAGGGCAGAAAGAAGCTGGATGAAGCACGCGAGGCCCTGTCCTACCTCTGCGCGCCAGTGGCCCATCCCCGCGAGCAGGAGCAGTTTCTCCACTACTTCTGCGGCGACGCGTCGGATGCCAGCGCTCTCTCGGAAACCGAACCGCTCCGGATTTCCTTCTACAAGGCGGCCGCCACCTACCTGCGGGCCTACGCGGACATCGTCCAGGATCTCGACAAGGCTGGCTATTCCGCTGCCGAGATCGCCGCGCTTGAGACGGAGACCGTGTTCTACGCCGACGTCCGCAACGCCATCAAGAAGCACTCAGGCGAGGAACTGGACATCAAGCCCTATGAGGCGGACATGCGCCACCTCATCAACACCTACATCCAGGCCGACCACGCGGTCGATCTTGGCAACCTGAGTTCGATGTCGCTCACCGAGTTGATCATCGAAACCGGCATCCACGATGCCATCGCCAAGCAGCTCAACCAGAAGGGCAAGCTCTCGAAGAACGCGATCGCCGAGGGCATCATCAACAACATCCGCAAGACGATCATCCGCGACCAGCTCACCGACCCGAAGTTCTACGAGGAAATCTCCAAGCTGCTGGAAGACCTCATCCACCAGAAGCGGGACGATGCGGAGTCCTATGAGAAATTCCTCAAGCAGGCCGAGGACCTGGTGAAGAAGATGACTGCCAAGGCTCCATCCAGCGGGGTCCCAGTGGTCCTTCACGGCAAGCCAGAGGCCACTGTGATCTTCAACAACCTCCCGGCCATCATGGAGGATCCCTACTCCTCGGTCATGAAGGAGGAAGGCCCTCTGGACATCGAGGACCGGGCGGACCTCGCTCTTTTGATCGATCAGACCATGCGCGACAAGGCTCCTGCCGGGTGGAAGGAAGATCTCGATGGTCCACGTGGTCGTCAGGTAATCAATGCCCTTCATCTTCTCACAGGCAAGAACAAGACTGCCACGCAGGCGCTGTTCGATCTCGTCAAGAACCAGCCTGGATACTGATGACCCAAACGATCCAACTCGGGGAGATCTCCATCGAGGTGACGCGGAAGGACATCAAGAACGTCCATCTTTCCGTGCGGCCGCCTGATGGTCGTGTGACCCTCGCCGCCCCGCTGGCGACGCGTCTCGAAGTCGCCAGAGCCTACGCCATCTCCAAGCTCGGATGGATCCGGGAGCAGCAGAAGAAGCTGACCAGCCAGGCACGCGAGACTCCCCGTCAGTTCGTCACCCGCGAGAGCCACTATCTCTGGGGACGCCGATACCTCCTGAATGTCGAACAGCGTGAGGCCAAGCCCTGCGTGACCGTGGACCACAAGCGCATCGTCCTGGCCGTGCGCCCCAGCAGCAGCGACTTCAAGCGGGCCGAGGTCATGCACCAGTGGCACAAGGATCTCCTTCATGAGGCCGTGCCACCGCTGATCCGCAAATGGGAGCCCAAGCTCGGCGTCAAGGTCCACGGCTATTTCCTGCAACGGATGAAGACCAAGTGGGGCGGCTGCAACCACCGAGCCGGCCACATCCGGCTCAACACCGAGTTGGTGAAGAAGCCCAGGCACCTTCTCGAATACGTCATCGTCCACGAGATGACCCACCTGCTGGAGCCAACCCACAGCGACCGTTTCCTCACGATTCTCGACAAGCACTATCCAGGCTGGAGGGAGGCACGGGCGGAACTCAACGAGCTTCCGCTAACTGCCGAAGCATGGAGGTAGGGTGGTAAATCGGGCGCAGATCATTGACCAGTCGCGGGTGCAGGATTACAAGTTTATGCATGAGCTTGTCGCCCAAGACCCCGCAGGACTCGACTGACTCGCCCAAGAGCAAATCGAAGCCGCTCAACGCGACGCTAAGAAAGAGGCTGCTGGAAGCGTGCCGGAAAATAGAGGCCAAGCGCCGGGCGGAACGAGATGAGGGTCCTCACCTCCGCCCGTAGTTGAATCGAGGCTTCCCCCATTCCCTTTGCCACTAGGCGGGCGCTTGCCCCGGAAAGGGTGAGACGGAGCCACAGGCGGAACGTGCGTTCGGCCTTCCCAGTCTCACGAGCCGCCACGACCGCTTGGGCGAAGTCGGGGGAAGCCTTCAACCACCGCCAGAAGGTCTGACGGTGGACGCCAACCGCAAGCGATGCCTCACGGACGGTTTGGCCCTCGGAAAGCTTCGACAGGATCACGTGATGTTGCCAGTTCATGGCAGATTTCTAGCAGAAAGAGCTCTGGCCGTCCATCGTGCGCGGCCGGGCGCGGGGAAGGGGTAACGGAGGGCCTGAAAACAACTTTCCGATTACTTTCCGTTTCGCGGTGCGTTTTTGCGCTCTTTTCTGCGCTTTCGGCCTTCGGTGCCAACCCTTCAAATCCGATTTAATCAACTGATTCAGAACGATTTGAACTGGAGGCGGAGGAGGGAATCGAACCCTCGAATGACGGTTTTGCAAACCGTTGAACATCTATCAAATAAAAGGAAAATCGGGATACCATCCGTTTACCATCCAAAACGCACCTTGACGCATGGCGGCGAATATGGCTGAAATTCTCTCCATGAGGAAGCCAGTCGCAAGGGAATGGACAGATCCGAAATCGGGGAAAGTGTTCCTCCGAGTTCGCACCACGGACGCGAGCGGAAAGGTCGTCTCGCGGATGTTTTCAACTGAGGAGGATGCAAACGAGTACATCGGAACCCTCGACAAGCAGCGCAAGCAATATGGCCGGGCGGTTGCAATCGGCTCGGATGAAGCTGACGCCCTCCGCATCTGGAGGGAGTTTGTGTCCAAGGAGAACACGGATGGGCGGGACTCGCCCGCTCTCCGCGACGTAATCAGGGTTGCTATCGAGCGACTGAAGGACGGGGCAACGACTCCCGCGCTGGAATCCCTTCGCAAGCAGTTCATCGACGCCCGCGAACGCGAGAAAGTCTCCCCGAGGCACCTGTCAGCACTCAAGGTCCGGTTGAAGCGTTTCTTGAGCTACTTCGACAAGGACGAACCCGCCGGATCGGTCACGACCGAAGCAGTCGAGCGGGCGATGGCTTCCATGAACGCGGGGGGGCTGTCCCCGCAAAGCGTGAAGGGAATGCGGGAGGCCGCGCACGGCCTTTTCTCGTGGGCATTGAAACGGAAGCTCGTCACAAAAAACCCGATCTCCGATGCCGATGCCCCGAAAGTCATCCAAGGGGAGGTCGGCACCATCACGGCGTCTCAACTCCAGGGGATGCTCAGGACGGCGTTGCGGCTCCAACCCCGTGCCGTGCCTGCGCTGGCGGTTTGGGCCTTCTGCGGTGTGAGGCGGGCCGAAATCAACCGACTGCGCTTCGACGACTTGGACCTCGGACGCAAGGAACTGCGAGTGTCGGCCAAGGTCGGACGTAAGGGGAGAGGCCGGGTCCGATATGTTCCAATGCCCGAGGCACTTCTTGAGTGGCTTGCAGCGGCTCAATCGGCCGGGGCGGCACCGTTGGGCAAGCTCGTCCCCGGCGATGATGACGAGAAGTCGGAGGGTGTGCTCAACGACTGGCTGGTGAAAGCGCGTGCCGATGCCGGAATCACTACGTGGCCGAACAATGCCCTCCGTCACAGTTTTGTTTCCTACGCATGCGCGATGACTGAGGACTATCCCAAGGTCTCTGCTTGGATTGGTCACTCCGGCGGCACCGCTCTGCTCGAAGCTCGCTACCGTCACGCTGTCCCGAAGGATGCGGGGGAGACATGGTTTGACGTCCTTCCCGTCGACAAGCCGAAGGGCAAGAAGGCCGCTGCGCCACGTAACCCCCGCTCCAAGCAATCCGCATGAGAAAACCGAAGCCAGAATCGATCAAATATCGAGTAGCGGAGTTCGGCGGCCAAATGCCACTCAAGATCTATTCTGCCGGGCCGGGACAAGTAGGCGGCGGATGTCTGGTCTTTCATGAGACTTGGGTGGAAGTGGCCCTGAATCCCGAGTCCGCATGGAGAACAGCAACCAAGGCGGGGCGCAAGGACTCCAACAAGCTGAAGCGTCCTGATGGCACGTGGAGCGTCTGGTTTCTGCTGTCCAGAGCATTCGTGCTGAGCAAGGCATCCATCAAGGCGAGTAAGCGCGAGATCGGTCCTGCTGATAACGAGAAAGAGGCGGAGGTCCAGCTCAGGAACGCCGGGAAGGCCCGGGCCATGGCGGAGGACGCGCGACTTCATGCGATCCTTGAAGCCATGGCAATTGGCGAGAAGGTCCCGACGGAAACCGCTTCGACAAATCACGGCTTCGTCGATTGGTTTGAAGGAAAGCGGAAAGAGCGTCTTGCTGCCAACGACCACGAATTCGATGAAGCCGTCAGGGGCTTTGTCCGAGCTACGAGGGGCTTGCAGGACGGGTATCAGCCGGATGACGGGTATCCGCCTGATGTCCTGAAGTTCAGTAGGGCGCTGAGAGAGCAGGCATCGAAGGCCGGACGACCACCAACCAAGGAAGCGGTGAGACTTGCTTTTGGGGCTTTGGTAGCGGCCCCTCGGAAGAAAGCGGCGAACGTGAGACTCGCGCTGGAGGAGGCCAAGAGGGATAAGCGATCAGGCCAGCGAGGGCCAGCGGGCAGGAATCCTTGGGATGGGCTCAGCATCTTTGCCGTACGGGAGGAGAGAGCCCCGATTGTTGGATCGTCAGAAACGGACGTCATTGACGCGGATACATTCACTCGCCTGTTGGAGCGCACGGGCTTTAGTTGGCTACCAGGAGGGAAGACAGGGCCGAAGCCGAAGTGAGGAGGTGGTGATTAGACGCGGCAGATTCTCGCGGATGAACAAGGTGGGATCAATTGCACCGCGATTTCTGGCGCAATCGCGATCGTGATTACCACCAATGACGTATCAACGGGCCAGAACCTAACGCTTTTGAAGCGGAAGGGACTGGCGGAAACGCTGAATTGTAGCCTCCGGACCATCGACAATTTACAGGCGGTCGGCCTGCCCTGCTTGTTCATCGGCAGGTCCCGCCGTTTTGTCGCTGATGAGGTGATCGCGTGGCTCAAGAGAAAGGGTGCTGCATCATGAGCACCATCGATCCACGCAACATCATCTTTCAAGATCCAGAGGATGACCAAAAAAGACCCGCGACCCGCAGAGTTAATGCGAGCGCGGGGGATAGGAATCAAGGACGCGGCAACATTACCCCTCCATCGCTGAATTCTCAAGGAGAAAGGGGCGACACTATGAACGTCAGGATGCCTCCGCCAGCAAGCGCGGTGGATTTCCCCGTTTGTCCGGTCAACGGGATTCACACTTGGGTCATGGATGCCGCTTGGCATTGCCGGAAAATGGGGCTCAACGCTGCCGAGGCCGTGAGGCTCATTCACACGCACGATGGATCACTCAGGCGGAACTTACAGCCGAGGGAGGCTGTCGACGCGGTGGAGAAGGCATTCAGCGCGAAGCTCGACTCATCTGTCAGGTTTGAACGTGTGCCAGAGCTTCCGACATGGAACGCGGTGGAGACAGCGCGGCTCCACCGGGAGATGGGGACCACGAACCAAGACATGATCGACGCATCACCGGAGCGGGATCTTGAATCGTTCCACCCTCGGGGGATTCTGGAACGTCTCTTCCCTGATCCAGACGGTCTGATCTGCATTGGCGAATCTGCTTATTCGTTCCTGACGGCACCGCTGAGGGATCACAGCCGACTCAGGCAAAAGCAGTTCATCACCCCGGCCTTCATGCTGTCGACCCACGGCGAAACCAAGACAGGCAAGCTTTCGATGCACGCGAAGTCCAACACCGGACCACGCCGATTCATCGTTTGCGATTTCGACGAGCCAGCACCGGAGCAGCACCCGTCGATCATCATGCACTTGACGCGATTTCGACCGCTCACGATGGCGCTGTCGTCAGGCGGCCGATCACTCCACGCATGGTTCCCGACGACTACGTCAATCGAGGATGACCGTCTTTTCTGGAGACTGTGTATCGGCCTCGGAGCGGACCCGGCGCTTTTCCGCAATCCCTCGCAGTTTGTCAGGATGCCTAACGCCACCCGCGATAATGGCAACCGCCAGTCTGTCGTTTTCTTCAACCCACCCTCACAGCAATGAACGACATTCAAGACGAACTGGAGAAGGTCACAGGGTTCTCCGATGGGTCGCCGATCCCCGCGAACGTCATACCAATCCCCGCCGGGGCAATCACCTACACCATGGCAGCAAAGATCATCTTCACCGCATTTGCGGAGAAACGCACAATGTTCATTCGTGGAGGCATCGCGCATGAGATCCGGCGCGGATCAATGGACACGCTCCACCCCGTTGAACCGGAACGCTTCTGCTCGATCATCGAGCGCCTAGGAAAGCGGGTCGCGCGACGTGAAGAGGACAAGGAGGGGAATCTAAAGTGGAGATCGAGTAGGTTTCCATCGGGTGCTGCCAAAGTCCTGCTATCGACCGAGGAGGCAAGAACACTCTTACCGACCATCAGACAGCTTTCCAACTGCGCGATCATCACACCGGATGGCAAGACTCTGTCACAAGGCTATCACGATTTCCACGGTGGGACCTACATCAGCACAGGCGGAGAGATTCCTGAGATTCCACTGGACCGAGCGGTAAAGGAGCTGGTCGATATTCTGAGGGACTTCAACTTCACGACACCCTCGGACAAATCCCGCGCCGTAGCATTGCTCATCAGTCC
>Ga0209499_1003259_pt1 | contig 9971 bp, 9 predicted proteins | sample C_130208_EF_Meta_FD_187306 | JGI IMG/M metagenome (GOLD analysis project Ga0209499, IMG submission 187306) | Freshwater microbial communities from Lake Croche, Canada to study carbon cycling - C_130208_EF_MetaG (SPAdes) (version 2) | ecosystem: Environmental > Aquatic > Freshwater > Lake | place... | reverse complement strand
TTCTTTTGATGCTGCAAAGTGGAAATAAGTGAATAAAATTTGTCCAGGTTTAATTAAAGCAAATTCTGAAGCCAAAGGTTCTTTTACTTTAATGATCATTTCAGTGGTAGCGTATACTTCTTTAGCAGTTGCTAAAATAGTGGCACCCGCTTTTATATAAACCTCATCAGAAAATCCTGAGCCAAGACCTGCCATAGTTTCAACATACACTGTATGACCTTGTCTTGTAAGTGCATCCACACCTTCTGGTGTTAAACCCACTCTATACTCTTGAATCTTAATTTCTTTAGGAACTCCAATAATCATGATTTTTGTTTTTATTTCTGTACAAATATCGGTTTAAAGAAAATATTCATTTAATAATAACAATATTTAGTAAATTATATTGATATATTGGGTAAATAGCAAAAAATAACGTTATTTACACTAGAAATTAAAGCAAAAACAGAAATTATTTCTCTATGGCTCTAGACGCAATTGATCAATCTATCTTACGCATTTTACAAAAGGATGCATTGGCTAAATTAAAAGATATTAGTGCAGCTATTAATTTATCGTTAAGCCCAACACATGACCGTATTAAAAGACTAGAAGCAGAGGGCTATATTTTACATTATGTAACCCTGCTGGATAGAAAAAAATTAGACCTTGGTTTAGTGGTGCACTGTCAAGTAACTTTAGACAAACAAACCCGTTCCCATTTTTCTGAATTTGAAAAAACGATTGCACAATTTCCAGAAATTATTGCTTGCAGTTTGGTGTCGGGCAGTTTTGATTATTATTTAAAATTAGTCACTAGAGATGTAGAATCTTACAATAAATTTTATCAAGAACGATTGGCCGTGTTACCCATGGTGGCGCATATTAATAGTTTATTTGTAATGGATGAAATTAAATTAACTACAGAGTTACCCATTTAATATTTAAGTAGAAATATATGTATACTTTGAGTTAGTAAAATAAATTAAACTAAGAATAAAAAATTAACTAAGATTAATAAATAACTATGTATAATATACCTCATTTTAAAGCCCAAGATCATCAAGAAGTATTGGACTTTATGCAAGCAAACCCCTTTGTAACAATTTGTGGTGTTGACCAAGCAGGCTTTCCGGTAGCTACACAAGTACCTGTTTTATTGACCATTGAGGAGGATAAAATTATTATTAGTGGGCATATAATGCGTAAGCAAGAACATACCAATGCTTTTGAAATGAATAATAAAGTATTAGTCATTTTTTCTGGGCCATCGGCCTTTGTAAGTGCGAATTGGTATACCACAAAAAATATGGGAAGCACTTGGAATTATCAGTCGGTGCAAGCAAAAGGAAATTTAGAAATTAAAGATGAAAAACATTTATATCATTTATTAGAAAAGCTTACACTACATTTTGAAAAAGACGCTAATAGTCCTACGCAAGTAAAAAACTTATCGGCTGAATATATGGAGCAAAACATGAAGGCCATTTATTCTTTCGATATTATAGTGAGTGATTTACAACATGTTTTTAAACTAAGTCAGAACAGAGATGAAGCTTCTAAAGCTAGTATTCATGATGAATTAAGTAAGGGAGATGCAGCTTGTAAACATATGGCTGCTGCTATGAAGGCTCGATAAGGTCCCATAAATTTCCATAGATATCTTTGAATACAGCTACCATTCCATATTCTTCTTTATGGGGGGCAATGGTAAATTCAACGCCTTTAGATATATAATTTTGATAATCTCTTTCAAAATTATCGGTGTATAAAAATAAAAATACACGACCACCTGTTTGATAGCCTATAAATTTTTCTTGTTCAGGTGAAGCGGCTTTGGCAAGTAATAACATACATCCATTTTCTGCACCAATGGGCTGCACCATCACCCATCTTTTGGTTTCAGATAAAACGGTGTCCTCTATTAATGTAAAGCCTAAAGTATTAGTATAATAAGCAATGGCTTCGTCGTAATCTCGAACCACCAAAGCAATATGTGCCAAGCTTTGTTTCATCTTTCAAATATACAATTAATTAAAATCTTTCATAACTTCACCTTTCTATTTAATCTTAAATTATATAAAATCAATGGCTGCTGTAAAAAATTTAATCTTCGATTTGGGGAATGTTTTATACGACATTGATTTTAAAAAAATGAATACCGCTTTTACATCCATTGGCATTGAAGATATTGACCAACTTTTCACTTTAAATAAATCACACCCATTATTTTTAGATTTAGAAATGGGCTTTGTTAATGAAAATGAATTTTATGAGGGGGTCAGAGCTTTAGTGAATTTACCCTTAAGCAATGAACAAATTCAATTTGCTTGGAACGCACTACTTATAGGGTTTAGAAAAACAAGTATTGAGTGGATAAACCAAAACAATACCAAGTACAATACTTTTTTATATTCTAATACCAATCAAATTCACCACGATCATTTCATAGCAGAATTTGGAAACAATGTGGCTAATTACCCTTTTGTATCTTTATTTAAGACACCTTATTATTCTCACGAAATGGGTATGCGTAAGCCCGACCCTGCTTCTTTTACTTATATTTTAGAAAAAGAGGGCTTGGTGGCAAGTGAAACCCTATTTATTGACGATAATGAGCCCAATATTATAGCGGCTGCCTCGGTGGGCCTAAAAGTGCTTCATTTAAAAGAGGGAATGAGTGTGGAAAAGGATATTGAGGCCTATTTATAAGGGTGCTTATTAAAAATAATCCTTCACCCTATTTCTCCCCTCTATTTTTCCTTAACTTCTTCAAATTCAATGTATTCGGCCTCCACTGGCTCCTCTTTAGGAGTGTAATTGGCGCTTGTATATTGACTAGACTTCTGACTGTTTTGGGCATTCCTTACTGCTTCGGCCTGTTGTTTCTGCATTTGTTCCATATTCTTTCTAACCGAATTCACCCCTTTACTTACTGGCACTACTACTTGGAAGATTACTTTGTATAAAAAGTAAATCAACATTCCATATAAAATAAACTTAATCATAGTGCAAAAATAAGGCCCTTACCAATATTTTTGGGATATTTCATCCTGTTTTATTACCTTTGATATAGAATAAAGAAATTGTGAAGGGAACGAAATCGTTCCCTTCTTCTTTTTTAACTATGCAAGCAAACGAGATAATAGCCTTAGTGAATCCAATTTTGGAACAACTTCTTAAAGAGGAGCCTAGTTATTTCTGTGTTTCGGTGAAAGTGAAGCCAACCAACAATATCAAAATATTCTTGGACGGCGACCAAGGCCTTCCTATTGAAAAGTGCACTTTTATTAATAGGAAATTATACCGTATTATGGAAGAAGCGGCTTGGTTTCCAGAAGGTGATTTTTCTTTAGAAGTTTCTTCACCAGGAATTGATGAGCCTTTAGTCTTGAATCGTCAATATGTCAACAATATTGGAAGAAAAGTAGAAGTAACCTTTTTGGATGAAACTATTAAAGAAGGCATTTTAAAAACAGTAACAGAGAAAGACATATTAATAGAATGGACAGAAGGGAAAGGTAAAAAAGCAGCCGTGCAAATTTTATTAATTCCTTTTGATCAAATTAAAACAACAATCGTTCAAGTTCAATTTTAACCAACAAATCATCAAGCAAGAAGCTTGAAAAAAAATTATGTTATGGCAAGTATAAATTTAATTGAAGCCTTTCAGGAGTTTAAAGACGCAGAAAGCATTGATCGTCCTACGATGATGAAAGTGGTAGAAGACGTATTTAAAACCTTATTAAGAAAAAAATACGGAAGTGATGAAAACTTTGACGTTATCGTCAACGCTGAGAAAGGTGACTTGGAAATTATTCGCCGACGTCAAATTAGAGATGATGATGATGTAGATAATCCTTTAGAAGAAGTATCTTATTCAGAAGCTATTAAAATTCAACCCGACTATGAAGTAGGAGAGGATTTATTAGAAGAAGTTGACATCTTGGACTTCGGAAGAAGAGCCATACTAGCGGCTAAGCAAACATTGGCCTCTCGTATCAACGACTTGAAGAAGAACGCTTTAGTAAAAAAATATTCTGATAGAATTGGTGATATAATGAATGCTGAAATTTACCAAGTATGGAAAAAAGAAGTATTGTTATTAGATGAGGAAGGCAATGAATTAATTCTTCCAAAGTCGGAGCAAATTCCTCAAGACTTTTTTAAGAAAGGAGAAAATATTAGAGCCGTTATTGCTAGAGTGGATATGAAAAATAATTCACCAGTCATTATCTTATCTAGAACAAGCCCCTTATTCTTAGCAAAATTATTAGAAATAGAAGTGCCAGAAATTTTCGATGGTTTAATTACTATTAAGAAAATTGTTCGTGAACCAGGGGAGCGTGCGAAAGTAGCGGTGGAGTCTTTCGACGATAGAATTGATCCAGTGGGTGCTTGCGTAGGTATGAAAGGAAGTCGTATTCATGGTATCGTAAGGGAATTGAAAAATGAAAATATTGATGTAATTAATTTCACTACCAATACACAATTACTAATTCAACGTTCATTAACGCCTTCTAAAATTAGTTATATGAATATTGACGCTGAAAAAATGCATGCTGAAGTGTATTTAAAAGCAGATCAAGTTTCTTTAGCCATTGGGCGTAGAGGCGTGAATATTAAACTAGCTTCTGAGTTAACCGGTTATGAATTAGATGTATACCGTGAAGACGAAGAAATTGTGGATGAATTTGATATTGATTTAGATGAATTTAGCGATGAAATTGAAACATGGATCATTGACGAATTTAAGCGTGTGGGTTGCGATACTGCAAGAAGTATCTTAAAGTTAGGTGCTGAGGAATTAGAGAAAAGAACAGACTTAGAAAAAGAAACGATAGCAGATGTGCGTCGAATCTTACAAGAAGAATTTGATAAAGGTGAATAACCTTTGATTTTAGAAAGTATATTTATATTAGGCGAATCGTTCCGAAAAATTAATCAGTAATTATCGGGACAAAAAACAACAGAATGTCAGAATTGAAACTACCAAGACTGTTAGCAGCTGCTAAAGAGTTCAACATCGGTCAAGATACCTTGATTGAATTCTTAGTGAAAAAAGGTTTTCCCAAAGACGACCTAAAGCCAACAGCTAAATTAACTGAGGATCAGTATTATTCTCTGCAAGCAGAATTTCAAAGTGATAAAGTAGCTAGAGATAAGGCAGACCATGTTGAGCTTCCTAAAAATGCTGTGGCCGATAAAGATAAGGCTAAAAAAATTGTTGCCATTGAAGTGGAAACAGCAAAACCGGCTAAAGAGGAAGTGAAAGAAGAAGTGAAAGAACAAGAGGTTAAAGCTTCTTTTGCAGTTGAAAAAGTGGAAGAAGTCAAGGTGGTTGAAAAAGAAGTGGAGAAGCCAGCTACCATAAAAATTGAGGCACCTGAAGTAGAGTCGCCTAAAATTATTGATAAAATAGATTTATCCTTAATAGATTCTTCAACTCGACCTAAAAAATCGACAAAGAAAATAGAAGAGCCATTAGTAAAAAAACCAGTTAAGAAAGAAGAACCTACTGCAAAATCAATATTAGAAACCCGCGCTCCCGTTGACCATTCTATAACACCTGAAAATGTGCATGGCAAAATTGAAAATATTGCTACAAGAAAATTAGAAGGTCCTAAAGTAATGGGAAAAATTGATTTACCCATTAATAGTGATACACGACCTAAGCCAATGAGTCAAGAAGAGAAGCGTAAGCGTAAACGTATTCCTTCAGGTCCTCAAGGCCCTCAACAAGGTGGTGGACAGGGTCAAGGGGGTAATCAAGGCCAAGGCGGTGGACAAAGACCAGGTGGTGGATACCAAGGTCAAGGTGGCGGACAAAGACCAGGTGGTGGATATCAAGGTCAAGGTGGTGGACAAAGACCAGGCGGTGGACAAAGACCAGGTGGCAATAGAAATGCACCTCAAACTGCAGAACAAAAAGAAATTGGTCAAAAAGCCATTCAAGATAAGATTAAAGAAACACAGGCAAAATTAGCAGGCGCTGGTGGAAGAGGAAAGAGTTTGAAATCGAAATACAGACGTGCTAAAAGAGACGAAGCTGCAGAAAATGAAACCAATGAAATAACAGATAATAAATTACAAGTTACCGAGTTTGTAACGGTAAGTGAGTTATCAAGTTTGATGGATGTAAGTTTTGCTGATATTATTAGCAAGTGTATGAACTTGGGTATCATGGTTTCTATTAACCAACGTTTAGATGCAGAGGTTATAGAATTAGTTGCAAGTGAGTTTGGTTTTGAAGTAGAGTTTGTTGGATTAGAAGATGCAGAAGAAATGGATGAGGAAGAAGAAGCAGATGATTTAGCCAATTTGGTAGAGCGTCCGCCAATTGTAACTATTATGGGTCACGTTGACCATGGTAAAACTTCATTACTAGATTACATCCGTAATGCCAATGTGGTTGCAGGTGAGGCAGGAGGAATTACTCAACATATTGGTGCTTATGAAGTGACTTTACCGAATGGTAAAGCCATAACTTTCTTAGATACACCTGGTCACGAAGCCTTTACAGCTATGCGTGCGCGTGGTGCGAAAGTAACTGATATTGCTATTATTGTAGTAGCTGCCGATGATGCAGTGATGCCTCAAACCAAGGAAGCCATCAGTCACGCACAAGCAGCGAATGTGCCAATGATTTTTGCGGTGAATAAAATTGATAAAGATGGTGCACAGCCACAAAAAATATATGAGCAACTTTCTCAAATGAATATTTTAGTAGAAGCTTGGGGTGGTAAATTCCAAAACCAAGAATTATCTGCTAAGCAAGGTTTAAATGTAGATACTTTATTAGAGAAAGTTATTTTAGAATCTGATTTATTAGATTTAAAAGCCAACCCCAATAAAGAAGGTTCAGGAAGTATTATTGAAGCCTCTTTAGATAAAGGACGTGGTTATGTAGCTACTATATTAGTGCAAAATGGAACTTTAAGACAAGGTGATTTAATTTTATCTGGTCAGTTCTATGGTAGAGTGAAGGCCATGTTTAACGAGCGTAATCAACGTATCGAAGTGGCGCCTCCTTCTACACCAGTGGTTATTTTAGGTTTAAATGGTGCACCACAAGCGGGTGAGAAATTTAAAGTATATCAAGACGAGGCAGAAGCAAAAGAACTAGCCACTAAACGTGCTCAATTATTACGAGAGCAAGGTTTAAGAACTAGAAAACATATTACATTAGATGAAATTGGTCGTCGTTTAGCCTTAGGTAACTTTAAAGAATTAAATATTATCATTAAAGGTGACGTGGATGGTTCTGTAGAAGCCTTAAGTGATTCATTACAAAAATTATCTACTGAAGAAATTGCCATTAGAGTAATTTTAAAAGGAGTAGGTCAAATTTCTGAATCGGACGTACTACTTTCAGCAGCCTCTGATGCCATTATCATTGGATTTAACGTAAGACCTTCTATGCAAGCCAATAAATTGGCAGAAACAGAAGGAGTAGAGATTAAATTATACTCTATTATCTACAATGCTATTGATGAAATTAAGAGCGCTATGGAAGGTATGTTGGAGCCAAAAATTCAAGAAAAAATTGTGGCCAATGTTGAAGTAAGAGAAGTATATAAATTTGATAAGGCAACTGTTGCTGGATGTTTCGTATTAGATGGTAAGTTGAGTAGAAACAGCAAGATTAGAATTATACGTGATGGTATTGTTGAATATCCTAAAGGAGAAGGTCAAAGTGCTGAACTAGGAAGTTTAAAGCGTTTCAAAGACGATGTGAAAGATGTCGTATCGAATATGGAATGTGGTTTAACTATTAAAAACTTTATCGACCTTAAAGTAGGGGATATTGTAGAAGCCTTTGAAGAAGAGGAAGTAAAACGTACTTTATAAAAATATTAAGGTTTGCTATTTGGGCAAATGACCCAAGCGGTAGAACTTTACCCAATAATAAAAAATAGATGAAATTAATTAGTATTGCATTTTCTTTATTTTGCTTGACCATTTCTTTTTCAGCAAAGGCCCAAGTAAAAAAAGTATTAGCAGATAAAATTATTGCCACTGTAGGTGATAAATTTATTTTAAAATCAGATGTGGAGAATGCCATTGGCGATTATAAACGTCAAGCACAAGGTCAAGAAAATGTAAATATACCTTCTGATTGTCAAGTAGTGGAAGGTCAATTAATTCGTAAGGCCTTAGTGTTACAAGCACTTATCGATTCTATTGTTGTTACAGAAGATGAGGTAGAAGTAGCCATGGAAAGCCGTGTGCGTAGTTTCATTCAACAATTTGGCTCTAAAGAAGTGTTAGAAGAAGTAGCAGGCCGAACAGTTTTTCAATTGAAAGAAGATTTTCGCTTATTAATTAAGGAGCAAAAATTAGCCGACGAAATGCAGTCCAAAATTGTAGAAAAAATTAAGATTACACCCACTGAAGTTAAAAATTACTACAATAAAATACCTGTTGATAGTCTGCCATTGTATGAAAGTGAGGTACAAGTAACAGAATTAGTGATGCACCCTAAAGCCAATAGAGATGTCGAAGAGTATGTGATTAAGCAAATGTTAGAGTATAGAAAACAAATTGAATCAGGTTCGAATAAATTTGATCAATTAGTAAAATTATATTCTGAAGACCCTAGTGCAAAGGAAAACCTAGGTGTATTTAATTTAAATCGTAACGAGAAGAATTTTGATCCCGCTTTTATGGCTGGTTCTTTTCGTTTGAAAGAAGGTCAAATTTCTGCCCCTATTAAATCTAAATTCGGTTATCACATCATCCAACTTATTTCAAGATCGGGTGATGAAGCAGTGGTAAAACATATTTTACGTATTCCCCCTATTACCAATGATGAAATCAATGAGACGAAATCATTTTTAGATAGTATTAGAAATGTGGTGATAGCTAATAAACTAAGTTTTGGTGAAGCCGTTAATAAGTTTAGTGATGATGATAATAGTAAATTTAGTGGCGGTGCCATAACAGGTCGTGATGGTTCTACTTATGTAAACATTGATCAATTAGACAAAGAAATGGTGGTTTTAATGAAAAATATGAAGCCAGGCGAAATTTCTACACCGCAGGTATACTTAGACGACCGTGGAAGAAAAACAGTAAGACTTATATTTTTTAAAGAACGTACCACGCCTCATAGAGAAAATTTAAAAGAGGATTATAATAAAGTAGCACAACGTGCTTTAGAAGAGAAAAAAGCAAAATCAATGGAGACTTGGTTTAAAGAACATTTACCTAATTATTATATTTTTGTAGACGAATCTTTCCAAGGCTGCGTTGAATTGACTGATTGGACTAAAGTGGCTAATCAGATCGTCAAAGAAAAAGCGTTTTAATTCTATTACCCTATGTCTACCATTTTTTATCCAGCGAATGAAAGAGGCCATGTTCAATTTGATTGGCTAGATACTTACCATAGTTTTAGTTTTGGACAATACCATGATCCTACTAAAATTCATTTTGGCGCCCTACGTGTTTTAAATGATGATAAAATTGACGCAGGCATGGGTTTCGGTACACATCCTCATGACAATATGGAAATTATTACCATTCCTTTATTTGGCGATTTACACCATAGAGATAGCACAGGAAGAGACTGTATCATTAAAGAACATGACGTTCAAATAATGAGCGCAGGCTCAGGTATCAAACATAGTGAGGTGAATCCCAATAAAGATAAAAGGGTTGAATTATTCCAAATTTGGATATTTCCCAAAGAAAGAAATATTACACCTAGGTATGATCAAAAATCATTTCTTCCAGAAGACAGGGTGGATCAACTACTGACGGTAGTTTCTCCCAATGAACCTAACACCCTATTTATCAACCAAGACGCCTGGTTGTCCTTAGGCCATTTTAAAAAGCCCTTTACGACTAAATACCCTATGCACCAGGCAGGACAAGGCCTTTTTGCCATTTGTATTGAAGGAAATTGCAGCGTGGGAGGTCAAATCTTAGGTCGTAGAGATGCAGTGGGTATTTCGGGTGAAGAAGCGGTCCAAATTGAGGCTGCGGCA
>Ga0209499_1003255_pt1 | contig 9985 bp, 7 predicted proteins | sample C_130208_EF_Meta_FD_187306 | JGI IMG/M metagenome (GOLD analysis project Ga0209499, IMG submission 187306) | Freshwater microbial communities from Lake Croche, Canada to study carbon cycling - C_130208_EF_MetaG (SPAdes) (version 2) | ecosystem: Environmental > Aquatic > Freshwater > Lake | place... | reverse complement strand
CGGGTCACCGGCCATAGGCCCGTGGGCGGAGCGCCGGGCAGATCGGCCGGTAGCTCAGCAAGGACGGCAGCATCGATGGCATCGAGCTCGTGGCGCAGGGGGTCTGGGCCGACGGATCCACCTCGGGCCAATCCCTTGCGGTTCTCCGCGTCAAGGTTCCACTGGCCGCCGGCGGGCTGGCCGGACTCCATGAGCCATCCACCCCGGGTGCGTTGCCAGCGGTAGAAGGTCTCCATGGTCGTGCGGCGCTCGCCACCGAATCGCTGGGCGAAGTCGTCGGGGTTGGTCAGGAAGCGCTCGTCGGGGTCGAGAACGACACCGAGGTTGGCGAGGTGGCGCCGACCGGCCGAGGTTGACGGCGCCATGGCCACGATCGGTCGATCGGGCCATCGGGTCGTGGCCTCGGTGATCCCGGAGGCCATGTCAACGGAGCGCAGGTGGAGCACCTCGATCCCGTCAGCCTCGAGCTCGGCGGCGAGGTGGCGCACACCTGACAGCAGGGCGTGGAGGCGCTGGCGATGCCAGGGTCGCTGAGCGATGAGCCGTTCAGACTCGATGAGCACGACGCTGTCGACGGACGGGTCGATGCGACTGAGGGGGCCGACGTGTCGACCGAGCTGGTCGGCGAGCACGAGAATGGTCCTGCCTGTCGTCATCGCCTGCTCTTCCTCGAGGTTCTTCCTGAGCCATCATCGCCGGTGGGATCGGTCCGAGTGACCGCCGGGCTGTCCTTGGGGCACCACTCGGGTCACCAGAGCGACAAGAATCGCCCTATGACCTATGTGCTGGCCCTGTGCGCCTCCATCTTCGCCGCCACCGGTGCCGCCCTGCAGCACCGCGAGGTGGCCGAGGTGCCCGAGCACCGCACCGGCGGCATTGCGCTGGTGCTGGCCTCGTTGCGGCGCCCGGGCTGGATCATCGGGCTGGTGGTGCTGCTGGCTGCGCCAGTGTTCCAATTCCTCGCACTCAAGGTCGGCACGCTCAGCCAAGTCCAGCCGGTCCTCACCACTGAGCTGTTGGTCCTGCTCGTGATCATCGTCTTCACCCACCACCAGCACCCTGGTCGTCGGGAGTGGCTCAGCTCGGTCGCCATCGTGGTCGGCCTCACCGCATTCCTCCTCGCCGCTCATCCCGGCGGCACCGAAGGGGTCCTGTCGTCTCGCTGGCAGGTCGGCCTGGCCCTCGGATCCCTCGTCCTCGTGGGCCTTCTGTGGGCCGTCGGCTCAATGCGCCACGGGTGGTCCCGAGCGGCACTCCTTGGGGCGGCAGCGGCCTCGGCCTTCGCCTATCAAGCAGCGATGTCGAAGTCGATCGGCCAGACTCCGGCCAGCCATCTGCTGACCTCGCCGGGGCTCTATGGCTATGTCGTGACCGGGGGTCTTGGCTTCGTCCTCTTCCAGCACGCGCTGCGCGCCGGTCACGTGGCGGCCTCCCGAGCGGCCATGGTGATCGTGAACCCCATGCTCAGTGTGGTCATCGGTCTCGTGGCCTTTCACGAGACCCTGGCGCACACTCCTCCCGCCATCGTCATCGAGGCGATCGGCGTCGTTGTGCTGCTCGCCGGGGCCCGTTCGCTCTCCGCCTCACCGCTCATCACCGGCGATCCGCTCGGAGGGGCAGGCGAGGGATCGGACGACGAATAGTCGACCGCACCCGAGTGCAGGAGCGTGCGTCGGTTCAGGTTCGACGGATCGCTCCCGCAGGGGTGGTGCCCACAAGACTGGTCCGTGGGGTGCCAAGCAGGGAGCCGATGACCCGGTGGCCTCCTCAGCGGTGAACCCGTCCGAGGGAGCGCACCTGGGGTCGGTTGGCCCGCCGCAGAGCCAGGGGGAGCAGGTGTCGGTCCTCATGGACGGTACCGAAGAGGCGCCTCGCTGCTCCGGACGGATGGTGGAGCAGCACCCGAGTCGCTCAGGTGAAGCGGAGGCAGCCATCGTCGAAGTCGACCGCGGGCAGGAGGTCGCTCTCCGTCCAGGAGTCCTGGCTGTGCTGCGCGAGGCGCGGTGGGCGAGAGGGTCAGGCGATGATGCCGTCGGCCCGCAGTCGGGCGAGGGCGTCGGCATCGAGGCCGAGATCCTCGGCCAAGACCTCGTCGGTGTGCTCGCCGAGCCAGGGGACCCGACGCTCGGGTCCTTCGGCGAGGCCCTCGATCTTGATCGGGTTGCCGGGGATCAGTACCGGGTCAGCCACCCCGTCGGTTCGCTCCATGGCCACGATCATGTGCCGCTCGGCGAGGTGGGGGTCCTCGACCACCTCGGTGTCGGTGAAACAGGGTCCCGACGTCAATCCGGCGGCGGTGAAGGCCTCCGCCACCTCGAGTTTGGTGCGGTGTGCCGCCCAGGCCTCGATCCGGGGGCGGATGTCGGACTCCATGAGGTCTCGCCAGGTGGCCCGGGTGGCGAAGCGCTCATCGTCGACCCAGTCCTCAGCGCCAAAGACCGAGCAGAAGGCCGGCCACTGCGCCTCGCGGATGACCTGGACGATCACATAGCCATCGCTGGCGGCGAAGGCATCCATGATTCCCACGGCCCCGAGTCCGCCGTGGACACCGAGCGAGGAGAAGTTGATGACGATGTCGGCCATGGCCACGAGGACGTCGAACATGGCGATGTCGACACGCTGGGGCCGTCCGGTGGCGTCACGTTGACGCAGGGCAGCCAGCAGGCCGATCACGGCGAAGAGCGCGCTCGAGATGTCACCAACGGCACCCATGGGGGAGACCACGGGCGGTTGGCCCTCGGGTCGGCGCATGTCGTAGATGCCGCTCATGGCCTCGACCACCGCGGCGAGTGCCGGCCAGGTTCGATAGGGCGAATCGCCGGTGCCGTCCATGGCGTGGCCGAAGCCCGACAGCGAGACATAGACCACACTCGGGTGGGCGGCCACGATGTCGTCCCATCCGAGGCCTAGGCGCTCAATGGCGCCGGAGCGGAAGTTCTCGGCCACCACGTCGAAGTGGGGGGCGAGGTCGAGGACCAGCTGGCGACCGGCCTCAGACTTGAGATCGATAGCGATGGAGCGCTTCGACAGGTTGTTGCGCAGGAAGGTCGCCCCAACGCTCCGGCCATGCGGGTCGACCATGGCTGGCAGCGATCCTCGGCCGAGGTCGCCTGAGCCCGGGGACTCGATCTTGACCACCTCGGCCCCGAGCCGCGCCAAGAGCTGGGTGCCGAAGGGCAGGGCCTGCATCTGCTCGAGCGCCAAGATGCGGATGCCAGCGAGTGGTTTGGGTCCCGGGGTGCCAATGACGTCCCCGACGTCGAAGTGCCGAGTCACGCCTTGGGGAGGTCGAGCGAGTACAGGTCGATGGCGTTGTTGCGGATGACCTTGTTGACCTGTTCCTGGGTGAGGCCGGCCTGGACCACCATGTCGAGGGCGATGGCCTCGGTGTCGGGCCACGTCGAGTCGGTGTGGGGGTAGTCAGTCTCGAAGGTGACCCGGTCATCGCCGATCACGTCGAGCGAGGCGAGGCCGTGGAAATCCTTGAAGAAGCAGCCCCATACCTGGCGGTGGAAGTAGGTGGACGGAGGCTCGGGGATGGTGTCGGCGACGCCACCCCAGGCCCGGTGGTCCTCCCAGACGGCGTCGACCCGCTCGAGAATGTAGGGCAGCCAGCCGATCTGGCCCTCGGAATAGGCGAGTCGCAACGTGGGGTAGCGCACGAGCACTCCCGAGAACAGGAAGTCGGCCAGCGAGGCCATGGCATTGCCGAAGCTCAGCGTGGCGGCCACGGCGGCGGGAGCATCAGCCGAGGTGGCTGGCATCTTCGAGCTCGAGCCGATGTGCATGTTGACCACCGTGGTGGTCTCGGCGCAAGCGGCGAAGAAGGGGTCCCACTCGCCTGAGTGAATGCTCGGCAGTCCAAGATGGGGCGGAATCTCCGAGAAGCATACGGCGCGCACCCCCCGCTCAGCATTGCGCAGCACCTCTTGAGCGGCCAGCTCAGGGTCCCACAGCGGGATGATGGGCAGTGGGACGAGTCGCCCGTTCGAGTCACCACACCACTCTTCGACCATCCAGTCGTTGTAGGCCTTGACGCAGGCCAGCCCCAAGTCGCGGTCCTTTGCCTCGGTGAAGGTCTGGCCGCAGAAGCGCGGGAAGGTGGGGAAGCACAGTGAGGCCTCGACGTGGTTCACGTCCATGTCGGCGAGGCGCGCCACCGGGTCGTAGCAACCGTCGCGCATCTCGTCGTAGGTGATGGGCGACATCGACATGTCGTCGCGTGCGTACCCGGCAGCGGCCACGTGGCGCTTGTTGATGTAGACGAGGTCCTCGAAGATCCAGCAGTCGGCCTTGGGTCCATCATCGTCGAAGGACTGCTCATAGGTGCCGCCGCCGATGTGGCGCATGGAGCCGATGCCCCGGCGCTCGGAGCGGGGCCCTGTGGCCTTGTACTTCTCGGGCAGCCAGGTCTCCCACAGGTGGGCCGGCTCGACCACGTGGTCGTCGACGGAGATGATCTTCGGGATCGTGATCCCAGACTCGGAGGTGGCAGTCATGGCTCCCCTTTCACGGTGGTGCCACGAGGGTATCGCCAAATCTGACGGTCCGTCAGATTTCATTCTCGGACCCCTCAATCCCGTGGAATTCTCGGTAGGTGGGGAAGGCTTCGGGCAGGGTCCCGCGGCCCACATGGCCCGTGGGCCAGTCGGCGGGAGGCAGGTGCCGAGGGTCGACGCCCATCGGCGCGGAGTACCAGAGCAGATGGGTGCGGCGGACGAAGTGCCAGGTCTGGTCGTCGCGCCGATAGGTGTCGCGGTACAAGATCGCCTGGCGCAACAGCTCCCCGTCACGGTCGATCTCCCCCGTGCAGTAGACCTCGCCCGAGGCATGCTGGGCATCGACCAGGTCGATCACGTGGGTTCCGACGAGCAGGATCGTCAGGCCAAGTGGCTCTAGGCCTTGGCGGAACGACTCGGCGAGGGCCGCTCGCCCGGTGCCGAAACGACCGACGCTGACATCGTCGACGAACAGCCCTACGAGGCCCTCGAGGTCGCGGGTGTCGACGCAGAGGGCATAGCGAGCGACGAGCTGGCGGATCTGCTCGATCGACTCGAGCCGGTCGATGCGCTCCTCGAGGTCCATGGCGTCATGGTACGCATCGCAGCCTGGCTCGTGCCGATGCGCCGGCGAGTCGCTAGCGTCGGAGCCACACCGACTAGGAGGCCAGACGTGGCGACCATTGCATCGAACGGGATCACCCTCACCTACGAGACCACCGGCGACCCGAGCGGCGAGCCGCTGCTGCTCATCCACGGTCTCGGGGCCCAGATGACCGACTGGCCCGACTACGTCCTATCCGGTCTGGTCGACCGGGGGTTCTTCGTGATCTCCTTCGACAACCGTGACGTGGGTCAGTCGACGTGGTTCGACGAGCACGGCGAACCGGACGTGGCGGGGCTCCTCTTTGGGACGGGTGGCAGCGCCCCCTATCTCCTCGCCGACATGGCGGCGGACGCTGCGGGTCTTCTGGCGGCGCTCGGCATCGAATCCGCCCACATCCTTGGCGTGTCGATGGGTGGGATGATCGCCCAGCAGTTCGCCATCGACTTCCCCTCAGCCACTCGAACCCTGACCTCGATCATGTCGACACCGGACCCGGCGGTGAGTCCCCCGGCCGACGAGGCGGTGGGAGCGCTGATGGCTCCACCGGTCGCCGAGCGCGAGGCCGCCATCGAGCAATCCATTGTCACGTCGCGGGTGATCGCGTCGCCCGGCTTCGCCTTCGATGAGCAGGGCATCCGGGCGCGCGCCGAGGTGCACTTCGACCGTGGCTTCCACCCGCAGGGCACTACTCGCCAGCTCGCCGCCATCCTGGCCTCGCCCGATCGTCGTCCCGGGCTCGCCGGTCTGACCGTGCCGGTGCTGGTAGTCCACGGCGATGCCGACATCCTCGTGATCCCCGCCGGCGGTGAGGCCACCAACGAGGCGATTGCTCACGCTGAGCACTGGGTCATCGAGGGCATGGGGCACGACCTGCCCATTGAGGTGGCCCCTGAGTTGCTCGACAAGGTCGCTTCCCTCGCTGGCCTCTCGGCCTAGCGAGTGCCGCCGCCGGCAGACTCCCAGGTGGCGAACATCGAGGCGTAGCGACCCTCTTGGGCGACGAGGTCGGCGTGGGTGCCGATCTCGGCGATGCGACCATTGACCACGACGACCACCCGGTCGGCTCGCTCGGCCGTCGAGAGCCGGTGGGCGATCAGGATGGCGGTGCGCTGCTCGAGCAGGGCGTCGAGCGCCCGCTCGACCGCCGTCTCGGAGCGCAGGTCGAGCGAGGAGGTGGCCTCGTCGAGGACCAGGACTCGGGGGTGCGCGAGGAAGGCCCGGCCGAGGGCCAGCAACTGGCGCTCGCCGGCCGAGAGGGTTTGGCCTCGCTCGTGGACCACGGTGGAGATCCCGTCGGCCAGGCCGTCGATCAGCTCGCGAAGGCCCACTCGGTCGATGGCATCCTCGATCTCGGCATCGGTGGCCTCGGGCCGGGCATAGGCGAGGTTGTCCCGGATGGTTCCGGCAAAGAGGAAGGCCTCCTGGGGCACGACGCCGAGCTGGCGGCGGAGCGACTGCTGGGTGACCGTCCGCAGGTCGTGGCCGTCGATGGCCACGATCCCGCTCGTGGGGTCATAGAAGCGGGTGATGAGCTTGGCCAGGGTGGACTTGCCACCACCGGTGGGCCCGACCAAGGCGATGGTCTCACCGGGGGAGATCGCGAGGCTGATGTCGGTGAGGACCGGGGTGTCGGGGAGGTACCCGAACGAGACGTCGGTGAAGCTGATGGCCCCGTCGATGGCCTCGAGCTCGGTGGCGTCGGGGGCATCAGCAACGGAGGGCTCGGTGTCGAGGAGGCCTCGCAGCTTGAGGATGGATGACTGGCTCTGCTGAAGCGCGTTGTACTGCTGGACGAGCAGCTGAATGGGCTGGAAGAAGCGGTTCAGGTAGAGGAAGAAGGCGACGAGAGCACCGATCGACAGCGTGTGGTGGAGGACCATGGTGCCGCCGATTCCGAGCAGCAGGGCTTGACCGAGGATCCCGATGGCCTGGGTGCCGGGGCCATAGATGGCATTGATGGCTCCGGTGGCGACATTGGCGTCGCGGTACTCGCCGACCACATTGCGGTGGTGAATGGCGTTGTGGGCTCTGCGGTTGTTGGCGGTGACGACGCGCACGCCGTGAAGTGACTCCGACAGATCCGACATCACGTTGGCGATGCCATCGCGCACGGCCTCATAGCCCCGCTCCGAGGCCCGGTGGAACCAGAGGGTCATCCCAAGCAGTGGCGGGATGACGATGGCCACGGTGAGCAGGGCCAGCAGGGGGTTGAGGGTGAAGAGGATGACCGTGATCACGATCATGGTGAGCCCCTGGAGGGCGAACTGGCTGAGGCCGTCTTGGAGCAGCTGCTGGAGGTTCTCGATGTCGCTGGTCATCCGGGTCATGACGACGCCGGCCTTCTCCTCGGTGTAGAAGTCGAGGCCGAGCCGCTGGAGGTGCGTGAAGACTCGGATCCGCAGGTGGTGCATGACTCGCGAGGCGAGGCGCCCGGAGACCTTGACCTGGGATTGCTGGGCCAGGGAGCCGATTCCGACGACGACGAGATAGATGACAGCGCACCAGACCACCACTGAGAAGGAGAGGTGGCCGGCGGTCATTCCGTGGTTGATGGCGTAGGCGGTGAGGGTCGGGCCGAGCTGGCTGGTGATGGCGACGACGACGACGAGCAGGGCCGACCAGATCATGAGGGTGGGGTGCTCGCAGAGCAGGGCGACGAGCGTGAGACGTTGTTGCTCGTCGGTGGTCGGGAGCGAGGTGAAGTCTGACGAGCTCGTCGCTCGCTCGGGCTCGCTGGCCACGATGGCATCGACGCCCGCCTGGAGCTCGCTCGGGATGCCGGCGAAGGGAAGGCCGGGCTGGCCGCTTGCCTTGTGGGATCCTCCCATCGGGACCCCGCCGAACCCGCCCGCACCACCTGCGGCGCCCCAGCCCATCAGTGCACCAGACCCTGGTCGTCGAGGTGCTCGAGAGGATCAAGGTCCGCCGGATCGTCGGCCACGTGGGCCAGCACGTCGGCGTAGACCGGCACGGTGGCCAGCAGCTCCTCATGGGTCCCAGTGGCGGTGATGCGGCCGCCTTCGAGCAGTGCGACACGGTCGGCCAGGGCGATGGTCGAGAGGCGGTGGGCCACCACCAGGGTGGTGCGGCCAGCCAGCAGGCCCTCGAGGGCCTCGTGGATGACCTGCTCAACATGGACGTCGATGGCGCTGGTGGCGTCATCGAGCAGGAGGATGGGTGGGTTGACGAGCAGCGCCCGGGCGATGGCGATCCGCTGGCGCTGGCCGCCCGAGAGGGTGTAGCCCCGTTCGCCCACCACGGTGTCGTAGCCCTCGGCGAGATCACTGATGAACCCATGGGCATTGGCCGCTGTGGCTGCAGCGACGACCTCATCTCGGCTGGCATCAGGTCGGCCATAGGAGATGTTGTCGGCGACCGAGGCGGAGAACAGGAATGGCTCGTCGGTGACCACTCCGACCTGGGCGCGCAGTGAGGGCAGGGTGGTGTCGGCCACGTTGGTGCCGTCGATCGTGATGGTGCCGGCCTCGACGTCATAGAACCGCAGCAACAGCCGGGCAATGGTCGACTTGCCCGACCCCGTCCGTCCGACCAGCGCCACGGTCTCGCCCGGCTCGAGGACAAGGTCGACCCCATCGATCACCGGAGCGCCAGAGCCGTAACCGAAGGTGACCCCGGAGAACTCGACTCGCCCGGCGGGGACCTCGAGGTCAACCGCCCCGGGTCGCTCGACCACGTCGGGTCGCTCGTCGAGTACCTCGAAGATCCGCTCGGCCGAGGCACTGGCCCGCTGGCCCATCATGATGAGCATGCCGAGCATCATGAACGGCGCCTGCAACATCAGGAGGTACGCATTGAAGGCCAGGATGGCGCCGATGCCCACGGTGCCGTGGATCACCATCCATCCACCGAAGGCCAGCACGAGGGCCAAGCCGACCTGGGGCAGGTTCTGCATGATCGGTGTGAAGCGGGCACGCAGGTCGGCGTCCTTCTCATACGCCCAGGCCACGGCGGCGGAAGCGTCGGACAGCTGGGCGATCTCGCGGCCCTCCTGGGCGAAGGAGCGGACCACGCGCACCCCGTTGACGTTCTCGTCGGTGAGGGTGGCGACCTCGGCCAGACGGGCTTGGATGATCCAGGAGATGGGGAACATCACGTGGCGCATCCGGATGCCGGCCCAGAACAGGAATGGCATCACCGACATGGCCACCAGGGCCAGTGGCACACTGATCGAGAGCATGAAGCAGAAGGCCACGATCCCGATGCAGCACTGCACGAGGATCAGTGGAGCGAAGGTGGCATACATCTGCACCGAGCGGATGTCCGAGTTGGCCCGAGAGATGAGCTGGCCGGACTGGACCCGGTCATAGAACGAGAACGACATGCCGCTCAGGTGCTCATAGATGAGGTTCCGCAGGTCGAACTCGAAGTCATAGGCCACCCGGAACAGCAGCCAGCGGGAGAAGAAGCCACAGATCCCGACTAGGCCACCGATGATGGACACGATGATCACGTAGTGCTCGAGGGGGACCGAGTGGCTCTGGACCGAGCGGTCGATGGCTTGGTTGAGCAGGTTCGGGACCTGGACTTGGAGCACCAGGCTGAGGAAGGACAGGCCGATGGCGGTGAAGAATGGCCACCGTCGAGCCCGCAGCAGCGGCCAGATGCGCCGGGTCCGGCTCTTGGAGGCGTCAGGGTCGACCGACGCCGGCGGACGGCGGTAGCGGGCGGTTACCCCCATTGGCTCGAACGCAGACGTCGCCCGATCGGTCAATCCGGTGGCGCGCACCTCTTCGACACTAGGGGCAGAGGTTGGCGGCCGTCCTCCGCAGACCTTCGGCCCACCACACCAGAGCGTCGAAGGAGGCCTCTCGCCGATCCTGATCCTCCACCATCTCGGCGACAGCCATGAGGCGGGCCG
>Ga0209499_1003253_pt1 | contig 9988 bp, 6 predicted proteins | sample C_130208_EF_Meta_FD_187306 | JGI IMG/M metagenome (GOLD analysis project Ga0209499, IMG submission 187306) | Freshwater microbial communities from Lake Croche, Canada to study carbon cycling - C_130208_EF_MetaG (SPAdes) (version 2) | ecosystem: Environmental > Aquatic > Freshwater > Lake | place... | reverse complement strand
CACGCTTCAGCTGGAACTAAAGAGCGTTGCAGATATCGCACTTGTTGGTTATCCAAGTGCTGGTAAATCTTCACTAATTGCAGCAATTTCAGCTGCGCGTCCAAAGATTGCTGAGTATCCATTTACTACTTTGGTTCCAAACCTTGGCGTAGTTAATGCCGGTGATACTCGTTTCACCGTGGCCGATGTGCCAGGTTTAATTCCAGGGGCCAGTCAAGGAAAAGGTTTAGGCCTTGAGTTCTTACGTCACGTTGAACGTTGCGTTGCACTTGTTCACGTTCTTGATTGCGGCACACTCGAAACTGATCGTAATCCGATTCAGGATCTCGAAGTTATCGAAGCCGAACTCGCAGAATATGGCGGACTAGAAGATCGCCCACGCATCATTGCGTTAAATAAAATTGATATTCCTGATGGCGCTGCAATGGCCGACATGGTTGCAGATACGTTGCGCGAAAAAGGTTACGAAGTTTATCCAGTTTCAGCTGCAAGCCGTGAAGGCCTAACTAATTTAACTTATGCCATGGCGCGCTTGATCCAAGCATCTCGTGCGTCAATGGCCAAAGAAGAACGCACTCGAATTATCTTGCGCCCAACTGCAGTCGATGATTCTGGCTTCACCGTAAAAGCTAATGAAGATGGGTCGTTCACTGTGCGCGGCGCCAAAGTTGTGCGCTGGGTTCGTCAAACAAACTTTAAGAACGCCGAAGCAATTGGTTACTTAGCCGATCGCTTGGCCCAACTTGGGGTTGAAAAAGAACTTTACAAAAAGGGCGCAGTAGCTGGAAGTGAAGTTCGCATCGGTTCAGGTGAAAGCGAAGTGGTATTTGATTGGGAGCCAACTATCGAAGCTGGCGCCGAACAATTGGCTGGTCACTTACATCGTCGCGGTGAAGATTCCCGTCTCGAAACAACTTGGAAACCGGTTAATCGAATCGATGATGTCCTCAGCGAAGATGAAATCGCCAAGCAGTGGGAGTACAACATTTCTGACCCACACAACCCTAAAATTGCTGATGTCGTAGATCTTGAACTAGCTCAATTGGATGGAGATGATGAGTGATGGCCCGAAACTCAATCGCCAACGCCAAACGGATTGTCATCAAGATTGGTTCATCCTCTCTAACCGGTAGCGCCGGTTCGGCACTAGATCCAGCTGCCGTTGAAAAAATCGTTGAAATTGTGGCTGCCGCTAAATCACGAGGGGCAGAAGTCCTAGTGGTTTCTTCTGGTGCAATTGCAGCGGGCTTAGCGCCGCTTGGCTTAAGTACTCGCCCTAAAGATCTTGCTACTCAACAAGCAGCAGCTTCAGTTGGTCAAGGACTCTTAATTCATCGCTATACCGAAAGTTTTGCTAAGCACTCAATTACTGCGTCCCAAGTATTAATTACCACCGAAGATATTGTGCGCCGCGTTCATTATCAGAACGTGCAACGCACGTTATTTAAGTTGTTGCAATTAGGCGTGGTACCAATCATTAACGAGAACGATTCAGTCGGTACACAAGAAATTCGTTTTGGCGATAACGACCGATTGGCAGCTCTGGTGGCTTTGTTGATCGATGCCGACTTATTGGTTTTAGTTTCAGATATTGATGCCCTTTATGACATTGATCCATCTCAAGCCGGCGCTAAAGCGATTCTAGAAGTAACTGATTTCGCTGATATTGCTGCGATCGAAGTTGGCGGCGCAGGCTCTGCTGGTGTTGGTAGCGGGGGAATGGTTACTAAAATTGAAGCTGCCCGCATTGCAACAGGTGCTGGTATTTCGATGCTACTTACTTCACTTGAACAAGCCGAACAATCAATTGCTGGCGCTGAACTCGGAACTTATTTCCAGGGCCACGAACGCAAAACAACTTCACGTTTACTTTGGTTAGCTCATGCCGCAACGCCACAAGGTAAATTAATTCTCGATGCCGGCGCAGTAAAAGCAATCTGCGAACGCGGCACATCACTTTTGCCAGCCGGCGTTACTGCAGTTGAGGGAACATTTATTGCGGGCGATACCGTTGAATTAGTAGGGCCAGATGCCAAAGTAATTGCGCGCGGCTTAGTCGCATTTGATGCAGTTGAACTACCGGTAATGCTCGGTCGCTCAACTAAAGAATTAGCTGCTGCACTTGGCCCAGAATATGAACGCGAATTAGTACATCGCGACGACCTGGTACTTCTGTAGGCTTTAGCTATGAGTGCCACTACAACTGTTGCTGCGTTAGCTGATCTAGCTCGCGCCGCCGCTCGCACGCTAACTGTGGCAACTGGTGCCGAACGAGCTGCCGCGCTTAATGCGATTGCTGATGAGATTGAAGCTCGCAGCACTGAGATTCTGGCGGCAAACAAAGTAGATATTGATCGCGGCATTGCCGAAGGCATGCACCCACAATTACAAGATCGCTTGCTGCTTACCGCTGAGCGCGTCAAAGGTATTGCTAATGGTGCGCGCCAAGTTGCAGCCCTTGAAGATCCACTCGGAAATGTTTTGCGTGAACGCACTCTGCCTAATGGGCTACACCTAAAGCAGATCTCAGTTCCGTTCGGGGTAATCGGGATGGTTTATGAAGCCCGCCCAAATGTGACTGTTGATGCGGCCGTTATTTTATTGATGTCAGGTAATGCCGCGTTATTACGTGGTTCATCAACGGCCGCAAGTAGTAATGCGATTTTGCTTGAGGTTATGCGCAGCGCGTTAGCTAAGACCAAGATTTCGCCAGATGTATTACAACTAGTGCCATCTGATGATCGCGACACTGTTAAGGCTCTGCTTAATGCGCGAGGCAAAGTTGACCTAGTTATTCCTCGTGGCAGTGCTGCACTTATTCGCATGGTGGTTGATGAATCTTCGGTGCCAACTATTGAAACCGGCGCAGGTGTTTGCCATGTCTATGTCGACGAATTTGCCGACCTAGCAAAAGCACTTCCAATTTTGATTAACTCCAAATGTCATCGGCCAAGTGTTTGTAACGCGGCCGAGACGCTATTGGTTCACGAATCTGTTGCTGCCGAATTCTTACCAACTGCGCTTAAAGGCTTGCATGATGCTGGCGTTAAATTAAATGTTGATGCCCAAGCACTTGCCGTAGCAAACGAACTAAAGATTCCCGCAATTTTGGCGACTGAAGAAAACTGGTCAACCGAATATGGCATGCTCGAAATGAATGTTGGGGTAGTAGCTAGCGTTGATTTAGCGGCCGACCACATTGCTAAATACGGCACCCAGCACACTGAATCAATCGTTTCGGAATCTGATGTCGCAGTGCAGCGATTCATCGCACTCTCAGATTGTGCCGCAGTCATGATCAATACCAGTACCCGTTTTACTGATGGCGAACAGATGGGCTTTGGTGCCGAAATCGGAATTAGCAATCAGAAACTTCATGCCCGTGGCCCAATGGGTCTCGAAGCTATGACTACAACCACCTGGATCGTCACTGGCGACGGTCAAATCCGCCAGTAATAGCCCATTAAGATTGGCCCCATGAGTTCGTTATCTCGCGACGATGTCGCAAAACTTGCCGGCTTAGCCCGCATTGAAATGAGTGAAGAAGAGCTAGTTGCTCTATCAAATGAGTTCACAGTCATTCTCGATGCAGTTGCTCGAGTGCAAGAAGTTGCTGGCGCCGATGTCGAAGCTACTTCGCACCCACTGCCACTTCGCAATGTCTTTCGCGCAGATGTAGTTGTGCCTAGCCTGACTCCCGAAGAAGCACTCTCTGGTGCACCTGCGCAAGAAGAACAACGTTTCCGCGTGCCCCAGATTTTGGGTGAAGAATGATTCGCTCAACCGCTGCTGAGATGGCCGCCAAACTTGTCGCCGGTGAAGTAACTTCAGTTGCACTGACTCAAGCACACCTTGATCGCATCGCAAGTGTTGATGCTGATGTCCATGCCTTCTTGCATGTCGATACTGAAGGCGCACTTGCTCAAGCCGCAAGCATCGATGCTAAGCGCGCAAAGGGCGAAAAACTTTCGCCACTTGCCGGAGTTCCACTTGCGCTTAAAGATGTAATGGCACAAAAAGGTATTCCAACAACTTGTGGTTCCAAGATTCTCGAAGGTTGGCGCCCACCGTATGACTCAACTGTGGTGGCTAGCTTAAAGAAAAATGACATTGTTATTTTAGGCAAGACCAACATGGATGAATTCGCAATGGGTTCATCAACTGAAAATTCAGCTTATGGTCCAACACATAATCCATGGGATCTAACTCGTATTCCGGGTGGTTCCGGTGGTGGCTCGTCCGCTGCATTAGCTGCTTTTGAAGCACCGCTTGCAATTGGTACCGATACGGGCGGATCTATTCGCCAACCAGCAGCAGTTACTGGCACTGTCGGTGTTAAACCAACTTACGGCGGCGTCTCTCGTTTTGGCCTAGTTGCTTTCTCATCTTCGCTTGATCAAGCCGGCCCATGTGCTCGCACAGTGCTAGATGCTGCGCTATTACACGAAGCTATTGCTGGCCATGATCCAAAAGATTCAACCAGCATTAATGCACCAGTGCCACAAGTTGTTAACGCTGCAAGAGCGGGTGATGTAAAGGGCATGAAGATCGGCGTTGTTAAAGAACTTAACGGCGATGGTTATCAAGCCGGCGTTCGCGCCCGCTTTGAAGAATCACTTGAGCTGTTAGCAAAAGCTGGCGCTGAAATTGTTGAAGTATCGGCACCTAACTTTGAATACGCACTTGCGGCCTACTACTTAATCGCACCATCTGAATGTTCCTCAAACCTCGCTCGCTTTGACGCTATGCGTTACGGCCTACGCGTTGGCGATGTTGATGGCGCATCAGCTGAATCAGTTATGAATTTAACTCGCGAAGTTGGTTTCGGAAAAGAAGTAAAGCGCCGCATTATTTTGGGTACTTACGCACTTTCCTCTGGTTACTACGATGCTTATTACGGTAGCGCGCAAAAGGTGCGCACCTTGATCACCCAAGATTTCACTAACGCATTTGCCAAGGCTGATGTATTGGTTTCCCCAACTTGTCCAACTACAGCATTTAAAATCGGCGAGAAAGCTAATGATCCACTAGCGATGTATCTAAATGACATTGCAACTATTCCAGTAAACATGGCAGGTATCGGCGGAATGTCATTACCTTCAGGTTTAGCTGATGAAGATGGCTTGCCTGTTGGTTTCCAGATCATGTCACCAGTAATGAAAGATGAGCGTATGTACTCAGTTGGTGCAGCTCTTGAAGCGGCGTTACTTTCCAAGTGGGGCGCACCGTTACTGGATAAAGCACCAATCATGGGAGGTGCCAAGTGAGCCTTACCTATGATGATGTTGTAGCAAAGTACGAACCAGTACTTGGCCTTGAAGTTCACGTTGAACTAAATACTAATTCCAAGATGTTCTGTGGTTGCAGCACAATCTTCGGCGCTGAACCAAATACCCAAACTTGCCCAGTTTGTTTAGCTCTGCCTGGCGCGCTGCCAACGGTTAATGAAAAAGCGATCGAATCAACAATCAAGATCGGCCTTGCCCTTAACTGTTCAATTGCGCCGTTTAGTCGCTTTGCTCGTAAGAATTACTTCTATCCAGATATGCCAAAGAACTTCCAGATTTCGCAATATGACGAGCCAATCTGCGTTAATGGCTATGTTGATGTTGAGATCGAAACTGATGAAGGCACAAAGCAATTTCGCGTTGAAGTAGAGCGCGTACACATGGAAGAAGACACTGGTAAATCACTTCACGTAGGTGGTGCAACTGGTCGTATCCATGGCGCTGATTACTCACTTCTTGATTACAACCGCGCCGGAATTCCATTAGTTGAAATCGTTACCAAGATTGTTCCGGGCACAGGTAAATACGCACCAGAAGTTGCAAAGGCGTATGTCAGCGAACTGCGCGATATTTTGCGCGGCCTTGGCGTATCTGATGTGAAGATGGAGCAAGGCTCACTTCGTTGCGATGCCAACGTTTCACTACGTTTAATTGGCTCTGATGTTTTGGGTACTCGCTCAGAAACCAAGAACGTAAACTCACTTCGCTCAGTAGAGCGCGCAGTCCGCGGCGAAATGATTCGCCATGCTGAACTTTTAAATAAGGGCGAGCGAGTAGTACAAGAAACTCGTCACTTCCAAGAAGACACCGGCTTAACTCGCTCTGGCCGTTCGAAAGAACAAGCTGAGGATTATCGTTATTTCCCAGAACCAGATCTAGTTCCAGTTGCACCAGATGCTGCATGGATCGAAGAACTACGTGCTGGAATTCCTGAACGTCCATCACTTCATCGCAAGCGTTTGCAAGAAGCATGGAACGTTCCTGCTAAAGAGATGGAAGCAATGATTAATGCCGATGTATTAGGCATTGTTGAAGCAACTGTGGCACTTGGCGCAGATCCAACCAAGGCTCGCTCTTGGTGGCTGGGTGAAATTTCACGTCTTGCTAATGAACGCGATACTGCAATTGCAGATCTAGCAATCACACCAACTGATGTTGCTGCCATCGTGGCGCTGGTTGAAAAGGGTGAGCTAACTGACAAACTTGCTCGCCAAGTTGTTGAAGGTGTAATCGCGGGCGAAGGAACACCTGCTGAAGTTGTAAGCAAGCGCGGCATCAAAGTTGTTAATGATGATGGCGCACTAATGGCTGCTATTGAAAAAGTTTGTGCTGAACAAGCTGAAACTGCTGAGAAAGTTCGCAGTGGTCACTTGCCTGCAGCGGGTGCGCTAATTGGCGCAGTTATGAAAGAGACAAAGGGCCAAGCAGATGCTGCTCGGGTGCGAGAACTTCTACTCGCTCACCTAGGTCAAGCATAAATTTCGCGACGTATTGCTCATTACAGGTTAGAATTCCAACATGTCTAATATGAAACCTCGCTCCGGTTTGGTGACTGATGGTTTAGAGCGAGCTCCTGCGCGAGGAATGTTGCGCGCAGTTGGAATGGGCGATGACGATTGGGTAAAACCTCAGATTGGTATTGCTTCATCTTGGAATGAAATCACGCCCTGCAACCTTTCCCTTGATCGTTTAGCAAAAGCTTCTAAACAAGGTGTAATCGATGCTGGTGGCTTTCCAATGCAATTTGGAACTATTTCAGTTTCTGATGGAATTTCGATGGGCCACGAAGGAATGCACTTCTCACTTGTTTCTCGCGAAGTGATCGCCGACTCAGTTGAAACTGTGATGCAAGCAGAACGTCTTGATGGCATGGTCACATTCGCTGGTTGCGATAAATCACTGCCGGGCATGATGATGGCAGCAGCTCGTATCGATGTGGCATCAGTATTTGTTTATGCGGGTTCAACTCTGCCGGGCCAAGTAGATGGCAAAGATGTAACGATCATTGATGCTTTCGAAGCAGTTGGTGCATGCGCTCGTGGTTTGATTTCACAAGACCAAGTTGATCGCATTGAACGTGCAATCTGTCCAGGTGAAGGTGCTTGTGGCGGTATGTATACAGCTAACACCATGGCTTCAATTGGCGAAGCAATTGGTTTGTCATTGCCGGGTTCAGCAGCGCCTCCAGCAGTTGATCGTCGTCGCGATGCATTCGCCGTTAAATCTGGCGCAGCCGTTGTTGAGCTAATCCGTCAAGGAATTACGACGCGAGATATTTTGAGCAAGAAAGCATTTGAAAATGCGATCACAATGTTGATGGCACTCGGTGGCTCTACTAACGCTGTATTGCACTTACTTGCGATCGCTCACGAAGCAGATGTTGATCTTGAAATGGATGACTTCCATCGCATCGGTTCGAAAGTTCCACTACTTGGTGATCTAAAACCATTCGGACGTTTCGTTATGTCAGATATGGATAAAGTCGGGGGAGTCCCGGTAGTTCTTAAAGCGTTGCTTGATGCTGGTTTGCTTCATGGTGACGTGCTAACCGTTACTGGAAAAACTATGGCCGAAAACTTAGCTGAGATTTCACCACCAGATCCTGATGGTGAAATTCTGCGCGCAACTTCTAAGCCAATGTCACTTGGTGGTGGCATCACAATTCTTAAAGGTTCGCTCGCTCCCGATGGCGCAGTTTGCAAAACAGCTGGTATCGACATCGAAGAATTTGAAGGACCGGCACGAGTATTCGAACGCGAACAAGCTGCAATGGATGCGCTCGAAGACGGCACGATTCAAGCTGGCGATGTAGTTGTGATTCGTTACGAAGGACCAAAGGGTGGTCCGGGAATGCGCGAAATGTTAATGATCACTGGTGCGATTAAAGGCGCCGGTCTTGGTAAATCAACTCTGCTCTTAACCGATGGTCGCTTCTCGGGCGGATCAACTGGATTATGTGTGGGCCACGTTGCACCTGAAGCAGTAGATGGTGGGCCGATTGCTTTCATCAAAGATGGCGACCGAGTTCGAATTAATACCGTAACTCGCCAACTCGATCTCTTGGTTGACGAAGCCGTACTTGTCGAACGTCGCAAGGGCTTTAAGCCAGTGCCACATAAATACACCCGCGGCGTCTTGGCTAAATATGCCAAGTTGGTGGGCTCTGCTTCAAAAGGCGCAGTCTGCGACTAAAGCTGTGACCCAAAAGACCCTCTCACAATTTGAGATAGCAATCTCAGGGGTTGACTCATGCGCGCACTCATTGGAGAATACGGTTATGCGTTCATCAGTGGTGATCCGAAAGCGTGCGATCTAGCAACATCGATCGCGCGCTACCCTCAGTTGAAACTGAGGGTTTTTTCATTTAACCGTTTAACGCAGACCTAGAGAGTAAAGAGAGCGAAAGGAGTAACGAAGATGAGTCAAGTAACTGGAGCCCAGAGCCTAGTCAATAGCTTGGAAGCAGCTGGCGTCGATGTCATGTTCGGTATTCCGGGTGGTGCAATTTTGCCGGCTTACGATCCGATCTTTGATTCTAAAATTCGCCACATCTTGGTTCGTCACGAACAAGGTGCTGGTCATGCTGCAACTGGTTATGCCCAAGTTACTGGACGCGTTGGCGTTTGCATTGCGACCTCAGGCCCGGGTGCTACCAACTTAGTTACACCTTTGGCTGATGCTGCGATGGATTCAGTTCCGATGGTTGCTATTACTGGCCAAGTTCCTTCCCTTGCTATTGGTACCGACGCGTTTCAAGAAGCAGATATTCGTGGCATCACGATGCCATTTGCTAAACATAATTATTTAGTTACTGACCCAGCTGATATTCCTCGAGCAATCGCTGAAGCGTTTCATATCGCAAGTACTGGTCGCCCTGGCCCAGTTTTAGTTGATATCGCAAAAGATGCGCTACAAAAGATGACTGATTTTAAGTATCCAACTTCAGTTAACTTAAAGGGTTACCAACCAAAAGTTGAACCAAATGCACAAGCAATTGCTGATGCGGCAGCGTTAATTACCCAATCAAGCAAGCCAGTTTTCTATGTTGGTGGCGGTGTTATCAAGGCCAACGCACATCGCGAGCTATTAGAAATTGCAAACCTACTGGGCGCTCCAGTTGTGACAACTCTTATGGCCCGTGGCGCTTTCCCGGATAGCCACCCACTGCATTTAGGAATGCCAGGTATGCACGGAACAGTGGCCGCTGTTACTGCTCTACAGAAGTCAGATTTATTGATCACCTTGGGCGCTCGCTTTGACGATCGCGTAACCGGAAAGCTTTCAACATTTGCGGTAAATGCCAAAGTAATTCACTGCGATATCGACCCAGCTGAAATGAATAAGAATCGCTTCGCAGACGTTGCTGTTATCGGCGATGTTAAGCACACTCTTCAAGCGCTAATCCCAGCCCTCAAAGCTGCTCTTGCTAAGAACAAGCCAGACTTAACCGAATGGTTGCGTCAGATGAATTCACTAAAGAGCGCGTACCCACTTGGTTATGACAAACCTTCAGATGGTTCACTTTCACCTCAATATGTAATTGAACGCCTAGGAAAAATTTCTGGGCCAGATACCATCTTTACTTCTGGCGTTGGTCAACATCAAATGTGGGCTGCGCAATTTATTTCATATGAAAATCCGCGCACTTGGCTTAACTCTGGTGGCTTAGGCACGATGGGTTACGCAGTTCCTGCTGCAAT
>Ga0209499_1003251_pt1 | contig 9991 bp, 7 predicted proteins | sample C_130208_EF_Meta_FD_187306 | JGI IMG/M metagenome (GOLD analysis project Ga0209499, IMG submission 187306) | Freshwater microbial communities from Lake Croche, Canada to study carbon cycling - C_130208_EF_MetaG (SPAdes) (version 2) | ecosystem: Environmental > Aquatic > Freshwater > Lake | place... | reverse complement strand
CATCGAGTCGAGGGTCGCGACGTTTAGATTATCTTGTGAATCGAGCGTGTTGCGGTTTGGTAGAACATTATTGAGCAAGTAAGTGTTCATGGCCGCGCCGGCGTACACGCCTGTCACGCCTGGGTAAGTGGTCGGATCATAACCAGCCACTTCAAATGCCTCCCAAGAGCATTCAAGAAACAAACGTTGCTGAGGATCCATAAGTTCGGCATCGCGCGCCGAGTAGCCAAAAAACTCGGCATCAAAGCCTCGAGCGTCCGAAATCAACGGGCTGGCTTTCACATAATCTGGACGCTCAAAGACTTCTCGCGAAAATCCACTTTTAATTAAATCGTTATCGTCAAAAAAGGTAATTGACTCGACGCCGCCCGCTAAGTTGTTCCAGAATGTTTCGATGTCGTCGGCACCAGGAAACCGACAGGCCATGCCGATGACTGCTACATCACGAGAGGCGCCAGAGGCTTGATGGGTATGGCGAGCGGCAGCACGCGCCTGACCTCTTTCAGTCGGGCTTTCTTTGGTGCTGCCACCAGAGAGTAGCTTGGCCAGCAGTTCAATTGTTGGAGCAGTAAACAAATCAACAAGCGTCAGACTGGGACCGAAGACTTCCATCAGTCGTTCATGCGACTGAACCAACGACAACGAGTCACCGCCCAGTTCAAAGAAGTTATCTTGAACACCAAGCTGTGCAACACCCAACACCTCTTGCCAAATCGTTGCGATTTGTTGTTCGATCTCTGAGGCGGGAAGCGCCGAGGCAGTGGGCGCCTCTTGGTATAACGCACGCAAAGCCTCTATGCGAGCGATTGCGGCGGTGAATTCGCCTTGCTGAAAACGTGCAATAAGTTGTTTGTGCTGGATTTTACCGATTGCAGTTTTAGGGATTGCAGCTGCCTCAAGCGGAATCAAAAAGTCAGCCTTGATGCCAACTTGTTGTGTCAGCTTGGACTGAATCTGTTTGATTAGACCCGCCAAGGCTTGGTCGTCAGTGTGTTGAGTGTGAAAAAATAAAACCAGATGCAATCGGTCGGTACCGGGGGCAAACGCAGCGCAAGCAGCTGTGTACGATGGTTCTACGCCCTCTACTTGGTCGGCTGCCGATTCGATTTCGGTATTTGAAAGATTGGCGCCGTTGACGATAATGCCCATTCCAACGCGACCAAGCATCACGAGCTCGCCTTGGGTAATGAATGCGGCATCGCCCGTGTCAAACCAACCGTCTTGAACAAAGGCTTGATTTGCCTGGGGGTTATTGAAATAACCGGGCATCAAGCCGGCGCCTCTCAGTTGAAACCGACCGGCAGTGTCTTCATTTACCACTTGATTGTGTTCGTCAACAATGCGCATTGACATACCTGCAATGACCGGTCCTAAACTCGCAAACGAGATACAGGCTGGGTCTGCAGGCGAAACGTGTCGAATGGCTCCACTGATGTGATGGCGATCGATATGGACAAACTTGATGGATTGATCCGCTTCAGGCAAGTGATAAGACACACCTGAGCACGTCTCTGCCATGCCAAATGCCGAGATCAAGCTTTCAGAGCGCAGGCCGAACGGGCGCGTCATCTCAAGAAATTCTGTCACTGTCGAATAGGCAATCAATTCGCCTGCGCTCAATAATCCTTTTACACAGGACAAATCCCAACTGGCTTCGGGCTGCGCTTTAAGGGCTTTGCTAATCAAGGCAAAGGCAAAGTTTGGCGCCCAGCCATGTGTGACGCGGTGCTGATGAATGAGGTCTAGCCAACGCAACGGTCGCGCTAACACAAACTCCTTTTGTGCATAGACCAGTTTGCTTCCTTCCAAAACTGGACTGATGTGATAAGCCGAAATGTTGCCGATATGATCAAAAGGCAACCAACTCAGAATGACATCGCTTTGTGCATTACCACAAAGAATATTGGTACCAATCCCGCGTGACAGAAGGTTTCCGTGAGTCAGTGCAACGGCTTTTGAAAGCCCCGTGCTACCAGAAGACAGCACATAAAAAGCAACGTCGTCGAATTTGGCTTGGTGCACGTGCTCGATCGGTGGGTGTTGCCGAAGACTTTCAATATTCGTGACCTGCGTATGTTGAAAGTCAGGCAGGCAAGACGAACCCCTAAGAGCAGGTTCAAGCGCTGCGGTCGTGCAAATCAGCGGTCGACCTAGCAGCTTCCAGATATGATCCAGCTGTTCGAGTGCGCGGCTTTCAAGGTTGTAGCTCACCGGAATTGGCACAACAATCGGCTCAAGGCCTGCAAAGAGGCAGCCCCAAAACATCGGCAAGATGTCTTCACTGAGTGAAAGTTGCAGCAAGACCTTATCGCCGGGTTTTAACCCTTGTGCTTTCAGGCCCGCAGCCAGGCTTTGTGCCGTGCCGATTAGCTGGCTGTAATCTGAGTGGTTTTCATGCCCTTGGCTGTCGATAAAAATAATCGGTGTTTCGGCACCGACTGCCAACAAGGCGTTTGGCAAGTTTTGAAGTTCCGAGGCACGGTCAGGAAGACTCGGACCATGTTGGATCGCAGCAATGTTGCTCATGAGGGTGTCGGCGAATGAAAACGAGTAAAGAAACAGTCATTATTTTACGTCGCCTACAGGGTTTAACCTCACAAAAACCGTCAATGCATGTTCACCGAGAGCATCACCCTACGCTTTTTGTCAGAGGCGCTACGCAATAACTTCTAGAAGCTTGCTGTCGAGCACTGAAGTGCGTGACCCGAGTGGTGATACTGCTTAGTCGTTGTACTTTACGTAATTGTTATGCAGGTCGTCAAACAACGTTGTAATAGTGTTGTTATTTGCTGGACCAGAGCGAACTGTGATCGTTTTATCTAGAAAATAACTTTCATACAGCCAACCTGCGGGTAAATCGAGCTGTGTCGCCAAGTCGACCAGGTTGGCGCGCGTTAAACTTGGCGAAACTTCAGTCGTGTAGCTAGTCATAATGTAGGTGTCGCCCTCGGGCGAGACTAAGCGGTGAACTAAAGTCCCGATGTTCCAGATATAGTAGAACCTGCCTTCTAAGGGAAAAGAGCGATAATTTGAACCCGTTAAGTTCGCTATGCCAGTTAGTTTGGTTGCCTTCAGAAGCGTCAGAAGACTAATTCGTGAAGAACCCATTGGCGCAAATTTAAGATTGCTCACCAAGTAATATTCACTAGAGACTGGGGTCAGATTGACCGACATGATTTGTTGATGTGCACCACCTTTGATGATGCTGTCGAACGAAGCGACCGTACGCAGTTGAGCAACCGCTGAGGCGACGCTGAGCTTATCCATGCCGGTTGGTGAACAGTTTTGTAAATGGTACGTAGATAGCGGGGTAATGATGACTTGAAGACGCCAGATATCAAAATACGTTGCATACAACATACATTGCCAGTTGTCTGGTTTGACCACAGACTTCGTGCTCATTTCCGCATCGGATAACGGGTCTTTGGTGGGCCTTATTTGCTCGGCAGCCTGATTCGGAGCACTGGTGCCGTTGGTCGGAGGGGCGGTGTCTTGTTTGGGTTGAGAATTTTGCTGGGCTTGTGGGTTTTGAGGTGCAGCGTTTTGAGCGGGTTGGCCAAACGATACTGAGCACAAAGCTGAAAGCAGCAGGGCATGCAAGACAGGAGCGAAAAGGCGTTTCATATATAACGTTTTAAAAAGAGAAGCGTCAAAAGAGCCGAATCCACTGAGTATACGATTTCCAATTGCGCGCATTGATGCCGGACAGGTAAATGAGAGGTTTTGACAGAAATGATTTAGGTTTTCTGATTGAACAGGCTCGCCTTGAATCTATACTCTTTTTTGTTTTGTGTTGGCCCGCGTGCTAAAAACGAATATTAATCAAGTCGTTGTGAAAAAAATGAAGAAACTATGGTTTGCCTTGGCGGCCTTGATGCTATCAAGCGGTCTGTCCCAAGCCCAAGAGTGTCCAACATTGATCATCACCGGTCCGCCCGCCGGGGCGCCCGCGTCGTGGGTAAAAGAGGGCAAATTGATTGGCGCCGCAACTGAATTGGTTGAAAGTCTGGCGCTCAAAGCCGGTGCAAAAAAAGTTGAGACACGAGTGTTCGCAACTTGGGCAGAGGCGTTAGCGGCAACCTATAAAGGCGAGGTTGATGCAATTTTCTCAGCAGGCTGGTCTGAAGAACGGGCGCGTTATCTGGACTATGTTCAACCCAGTTTTGGCAGCCAGTTCTTGTATGTTTTAGTCAAACGAAATAACGCCTTTCAGTTTCAAAAATTTGAAGACTTGTTGGGTCGCAAAGGCGCCGCCACTATAGGTGAAACCTACGGTGATGGAACTTTTGGTGAGTTTGTTCGTAAAGACTTAAAACTCGAACGTGCGCCAGAATTAAGTAAAGTGATCGACCTGCTTCTGGAAGACAAGGTTGATTTTATTTTTGCTTACGAAAACGCTGCTTACAGCCAGATGATGATCAGAAACCTAGGAACAAAATTGCAAACACTGCCTGCATATCCCACCCGTGCAGAGACCTTTATCGCCTTTTCTAAAAGATCAAAGTGCAGTGGATTGTTGCGCAAGCGCTTGTCAGAACAAGTTGCTTTGGCGAATACAAACCACACTTACCGTAAATTGTTGTCGGACTACCGCGAAGTTTTTAACGAGTCTTTGACGCGGCCCAATTAGTGTTGCGCTGTCTACAACGTTTCAGCGAATGTGTACCACGTCGCACCCACCATTATTGAAAGATTTTTTAAAAAAACCTGATGTCGCAAATCGATTTGTCGAACGTAAGCGCACCGTACTTCAATGCTTTTCGGCCAAGTGAATACACGGCCGCGATGTTGCATGTGCTTGAAGTCGATTGTCAGGGCCGGCAACTGGATCGTGTTATTGACATCGGAGCTGGCGCAGGAATATTTTTAGCGGCGTTAGCGCGCCTTGGCGCAAAAGAATTGTGTGGGATTGACGTCAGCGCAGAGGCGGTAGCTGCCAGCAGGGCTCTACTTTCTTTCGAGGCACCTGGATGCATGCTCGATCTAAAAGTGGGTGATATTTGGGAGGGTGTTGCCAAAGATCAGCGGTTTGATGTGATCGTTGCAAATTTGCCGCATTTTCCCGGAGGTGTAGCACGAGGCGAAGGTCGCCCAGAGAGCTGGTCGGGTTCAGGGAGTGATTTACTCTTGCGCTACCTTGAAGGGCTGCCAACCTACCTGCATGATTCTGGGTGTGCTTACATGACCTTAAGCGACATCGTAGGCGCCGAGCATATTTTCAAGCGAATTACCGAGTTAGATCTTGAGCATCAAATAGTGTTTACCTGGACGTCGGCAGAGCCTCAAGAGCGCATGCAATCTATCCACAACGATTGGGTTAGAAAGGACTCGACTTCGTTGCGATCTTACGGCGGCTACCACTTTCTGCACGCTAGAATTTTAAAAATTACCAAACTGGCGAAGCCTTCGTCATGACGATAACAATCGCGATCGCAAATCAAAAAGGTGGCTGCGCCAAAACCACAACGTCGGTGAACTTGGCAGGTGCGTTAGCAGAGCTTGATCAAAAGGTTCTGTTGATTGATTTAGATCCCCAGGCCAATGCCAGCGCTTGGCTGGGAGCAGATCCTGAGGTACGCGGTGTTTTTGAACTCTTTACGACAAAGGCTGCAGTCTCAGGGTTATTGCTCGAGACGACTACGTCGGGGTTAAGCCTGCTCGCGGGCAGCAGAAGTTTGGCAAGTATTGAAAAGTCATTGGCGGGTGAGCTAGCCGTTGAGACTCGATTAAAAAGGCGTATGGCTGCGCTCGAGGCCTCGATGTTCGATTTTATTTTGATCGACACACCACCCACTTTAGGGCTGATGACGTTAAACGCATTGTGTATGGCTCAACAAGTCTTGATACCCGTTACAACACATGTCATGACGTTGTCGGGTGTTGCACAGTTGATGCAGACTTTTGAGGATGTGAAAGAGGTGCTCAATCCAGAGCTTGAGTTGCTTGGTCTGTTGCCTTGTCGTGTTGACCAACGAACTCGGCACTCTAAAGACATTGTTGATGCCTTGATCGATCGTTTTGCCGAAAAAGTTTTGGTGACACGCATACGAGAAAACATTCGCTTGGCAGAGGCACCTTCTTTCAAGAAAAACATACTGCAGTACCAACCCAGTTCTTCGGTTGCACAAGATTTTCGCCAACTCGCGCGCGAAGTAATTTCTTATCAGACAAGGTAAATCGCAATGGTCACACGCTCACGCAAGACGATAGCTACCAATCCTTTGGACGAGATTGCGACTAAGGCCAAGCCTGCTGCCAAGGCCGTGAGTAGAAAAAAATCTGCTCGGGCGGCCGACCCAACGCCTTCTGCTGCGACACCGCTGGCTGCAGCAAAGACCAAGGGTGATGCTGTCTCAAAGAGGGCGGCAAAGGCGAGCAGTGCAAAGGTGCCCAAAAATGCGCAACAAACTGAGACTGCAGAACTGGCACAGCAAGTGGCGACGGGTCAGCCTCAGGTCATCACTGGTCAGCCAGAGGCTAGCCCGGTCCAGACGGCAGAACAATTAATGGCTGAAGAACTCGCTCAGGTATCTCCATCAAAAGTCAATCGCGCAGAAGAAATCGTGTCTGATCCTTGCACGCCTGTCAAAGTGTTAGCGCAGCCAGGCACTCCGCAGCCGCATACGAATGCCGGTATTGGCGCGGTCGATACACAGGTCTTAACGGCTGAAGATGTTTTTCAAACCGAACTCACTCGAGTGCACGCCGACATCAAGCAAGAAATTAGTCGCTCTAAGCGTGCGGCTTTGAAAATTGTGACGCGTTGGTCAAGATGGTCAGTCGCAGCAAGTGTGATTCCTGCGCCGTTCATTGATATGGCCGCGATCTCGGGCGTGCAAGTCAAGATGATCTATGCGCTGTGCAAGCTATATGAAGTCGACTTTGAACATAAGGCAGCCATCGCCATTGCGTCTGGTGTCACCGGTGGTGCTGCAGTACAGACGGTTGCGAGTTTGCTGGCTAAACAATTAATACGCATAACGCCTGGCGTTGGTACCATTTTCATGTTTGCCGTCGAGCCCGTCATTTCTTATGCAACGACTTATGCAATGGGTGTTGCGTTTATCAGTCATTTTGAGGCCGACGGGCGCCTACACGACTTCAATCCTGAGACAATCAGGCAATATCTTGCAGCACAGATTGACAAACGTAAACCTACACTTGATTCGAAAGCCAAGTCTGCATTTGTTTAAGCTCGGGCGGCGCGACTGGATTTTTATTCTTTTTACCTTTAAACCTTAAGATGCAAAATCCTATAAAAAGTGAACTTGTAAATTTCTTGACGAACTCAAGCCCAACGCAGTTGAGAAAAATGGGCGCTTTGTCAGGACTCGTGGGAATTATCAATACGCTATTGATTGGTGTGATCAATATTGCTGCAGCGGATGTCGCCAAAAATGAAACAGTGACACTAGAGTTTTTTGGCTATGCAATCTTGTTGACTATTTTTTTAGTGTGTACCAAAAAAGCGAACGAAGAGAATATTAAAAGCGCGAACGATTTTATTTACCGTTTCAAGATTCGCGTGATGAGTGACGCGTTTCGATCCAACTTGCTCAGGGTCGACAAAGTAGGACGGGACTATATTCTCGAAGTGTTGAGTCGTGACACTCAATTGGTGTCGCAATCGGTCAATTCTTTGTTAGCGGTGTTTCAGTCCTTCTCGACGGTATTTTTCTTAACGATTTATATGGCCACGGTTTCGATAACGGCCTGTTTGATTATTCTGTGTGCAGCCGTGACGGTTTTTGTGGTGGGTTGCTTTGAACTGATTAAGTTGACTGAGTCGATGAGGTCGGTATCCCGCAAAGAGGCGCAGGTGAACGAGCTCTATGGGTCGTTTTTAAGTGGGTACAAAGAAATCAAAATGAACTCGCGCCGTGCTCTGGATTTGACGCGCGATATGATTGCTGAATCCAAGGCGGTCACCAACGAAAAAACAGAACTGATCCAAAATATTACGCTGTTCTTTACGTACCTGCAGATGTTGATGTATGTCGTGGTTGGGCTGATGATTTTTGTCGTTCCGCTGTTTTCTTCCGATTTTTCTTCGCATGTGATGGTGGCTGCGACCACGGCTTTGTTTCTGGCAAGCTCGGTGTCGTCAACGATTGTCAATATTCCCAACCTGTCTATCGCAAACGTTGCTGCGAGAAATCTGCGTGAATTGGGTGAAAAACTATCGGTCGAGACGACTGAGCGCACGATTGCTGGGGTGACAGAGTATTCTGAGATTCGTACTCTGGCGTTAGAAGATATTACCTACGTGCACAGTAATGACGGGGCTAAGCGTCCGTTTACGCTGGGGCCCATCAGCTACGAGTTTGAGGCGGGTAAGATCTACTTTATTCGCGGTAACAACGGTTCTGGCAAAACAACCCTGATGCGCGTGATGCTCGGGTTGTATCAAGCTCAATCGGGTCGCCTGCTGGTCAATGGCGAACCCATCGCAGAGCCTACCAACTCAGCGTACCGCGACTTGTTTGCGGTCGTGTTCAGCGATTTCTTTTTGTTCAAAAAGTTATATGGAGTAGCTTCGATTAATGAAGCGGAGCTTGATGACTTGTTGGTCTTGTTTCAGATGCAAAATAAAGTCTCTGTTTCTGACGGTGTTTTTTCGGACCTGAATTTTTCGACAGGTCAGCGAAAGCGACTGGCGCTTCTTGTTGCCCTGTTAGAGAATAAAAAAATCATTGTTTTGGATGAATGGGCTGCTGACCAAGATCCAGAGTTCAGACAAGAGTTTTATCAGCAAATTATTCCGAAATTGCGCGAGCTCGGCAAGACCGTGATCGCGATTACACATGATGATCAGTACTACGAGTTGGCAGATCAGGTCATCTATATGGAAAACGGCCAGTCCATTCACGTAAAACATTAAGATTAAATCATGCTAAGTCGCTTATTAAAGATGTTCAAAAGAGTGCTGGGCTTTATTTTCTATCCGCTTACGTGGCTCGTGCGAACCGTTTCGAACTGGGTAGAGGGTAATTTTATTGGCATCACCTTTGTCTCGATCTTGCTGGTGCTTTCTGTCATCGTGCTTTGGAAACGAGTCGTCATTGTGATTCCGTCGGGCTCTGTGGGTGTGGTCTATCGGCCGCTCTTTGGCGGTATCGATATGGAACAGGTCTTGAATGAGGGTCTGAACATTGTGTTTCCGTTGAATACGGTCACTGAGTACGATGCCCGCGTACAAATGAAGCAAATTCAGATGGAGGTCTTAACCAAAGACCAACTGAGGTCAGATATTAAAGTGTCGTTTCAGTTTCAGATTAATAAGTATTCGTTGCCTTTGCTTCATAAGTTCGTTGGGCCTGATTACCTGACAAAAGTCATCTTGCCTGAAGTGACGGGTAAAACAAGAGTGATGTTTGCAGAACTGACTTCACAAGAGGCCTTCACCAAACAACTCGAAAGAATTGTTAACGAAATCGCCATCATGTCTGACCAGGTGATTTTAGAAAAACTCGGGCCTCCAGGCTTGGATTACGTCAGGCTTGTTCGAATCACTGCGGTTCAGCTAGAGTCAATGGAGTTTCCCGCAGAAATTCAGGCAGCGATTCGTAGCAAAATTGCAGAGGCACAGGCTGCTGAAGCCTACGTGTTTAAAGTGCAAGCTGCGCGACTTGAGGCAGAGCGTAAAGAGGTTGAAGCGGGTGGTATTAAAAAATATCAGGATATTGTGAATGCAGGTCTGACAGATAATTATTTGAAGATTCGAGGAATCGAGGCAACCTTGAAACTTGCCGAGTCGAACAATTCAAAAGTTGTTATCTTTGGCTCATCACCGAATGGGTTGCCAATTGTTCTAAGTGGCGACTCGCCTAGCACCACCCCCACACCTGCGCCGACCCCAAGTCCGGCTCAAGGCCCAGCACCGGGTCCTGCTCCGGCAGCAGGCCCACCAAATAATGGTGGACCGCCACCGATGGGTAGGCCAGCCAACGCAGGCGGGCCGCCGAATGGGGCTCCGCAAGGACGGCCAGCG
>Ga0209499_1003250_pt1 | contig 9993 bp, 11 predicted proteins | sample C_130208_EF_Meta_FD_187306 | JGI IMG/M metagenome (GOLD analysis project Ga0209499, IMG submission 187306) | Freshwater microbial communities from Lake Croche, Canada to study carbon cycling - C_130208_EF_MetaG (SPAdes) (version 2) | ecosystem: Environmental > Aquatic > Freshwater > Lake | place... | reverse complement strand
GAGGCATCTACGATCTCAGTTGAGACACGATTGTCATAAACTGGGACCTTGACACGGAAGCTGGGAGGATACTTGCCATTCGGCACGTACTCACCATCAACCTTGTCAGTTGAGAAGCTCAGAATACGCTTGAAGCTATCACGAATCGCCTCCTCCGAACGCTTCTTGCCGAACCACTTGGTGCTGTTCTCCACAGCAGCCTTGATAATGTGATTCTCCAGATCCGCCAGGAGATTGTACAGCTTACCAAGATCGTCGGTGCCAGCCGAACGCTCCTTGCCATACGGATCAGCACCCTTGAGGGAACCGATCAGAGTGTACGTCTTCATACCATTATCGCCTTCACGCACCAGGCAACCGCCAGGGTAGCCTACGCGAGGCAGACGAATAAGCAGACTGTTACCATTGTAACGCATCGTGATTGACGGATTGCGACCTGCCTTAGCCTGACCTACCTGGAACGTTACGTTATTGACATCGATAGAGCTTGAGTGAATAGGGCCGTTCATCTTTCTTGTTGTTGTGATCTTATTAGGTTAGAAAGGTGTAAATCCGTTTTCGGGGAAACAAAACCAAATTTAGGTTTTACAGGAAAGGAAACGAGAACATTAAATAATGGTCCTGTGTTCATCTTGTAAGAACAAGACAAGTCCGGAACAGTGTCCATCCCAAGCTATGAAAGGGTTACTCTTCTGTGGCAAGCATGCTAAGACGAAAGTGAAACGGTTGTGGGCAGACGTAAATAATGGGAATCAAAAAGCCATTTTTATTCAAAAAATATGGAGAGGGTACTTTATTCGTCATAGATTGAAGTTGGCAGGTGAAGGTGTATTGAAGCGTGCAGATTGTCACAATACTGAAGAATTGGTGACATTAGATGATAAGACTAAAGTTAGTCCCTTGAATTATTTTTCATTCAGGGAAGCCGAAAAACTGTGGTGGTTTGATGTACGAAGTTTGTACCATATTTTGAAGCGTTCAACTAGACCAGAAAATCCGTATACTCGTCAACCGTTATCAATAGAAACTAGAAGACGATTACGTGATGTGTGCCGAATAAGAAAGAAGTTGGCAATAGAAAATTATCACGATGCTCCCAAACCTGAACATTTTGCAGAATTAGTGAATGAGAAATGGCTGACAGTGTGCCAAATCATTGAAGAGAATGGGTTTTTTGATATGAACCATTTATTGTTTTCATCGTTGAATAGGTCTCAGTTATACGTTCTAATAAATTTGATTCAGATGGATCTGGTAGCTTTTGCAACTGAACATTCTATAAGGTCCAAGCGTTACCAGTACATTCAGTGGATGAGAACTTGTTTATCCAACTTTGAAAAGAACAGAACAAACCGACTCCAGTGTTCTTGGGCTGTTTCTAAGGTACTTTTATCAATTTTGTACGATTGTCAGGAAAACTACCCTGTGTGTTTCATAATTGTGAGCGCCCTGACTAGATTGTGATTTAAACAGGTAAGGACTACTAGTAGTATAACAACCGCGTTAGAAATGTCGTCCTCAAAGTCTGTCGTTAAGTCAAACACGATGCCCGCTGCCAAGAAGACCCCTGTACCCGCTGCTACCCCTGCCTCCGCCACTGCTGCTGCCCCCAAGGCTGCCAAGACCCCTGCCAAGAAGGCCGCCGCGAAGGCTGAGGTCACTGTACCCGTTGTAGATGCCGCTGCCGCTGCTGCCCCGGCGGTAGCTGCTGATGCTGCCGAGACCCGCTCCGCCGCGACGATCCTAGCGACTCTCCAGGAGAGCCTGAAGGCGCTCGGCACGGAGACGCAGACCCGTGTTCGTGCGCTGGTTGCGGAGGCGACGGAGGCTGTCAAGGCCCTGAAGCGTGATGTCCGCAACTCCAAGCGCCGCGTGAAGAAGGACCCGGCGACGATGACGCCCGAGGAGCGCACTGCGTGGGAGGCCCGCCGCGCGAACAACGCCTTCCTGAAGCTCCGCCCGATCACGGATGAGCTGGCCACGTTCATGGGCCTGCCGGCCAAGTCCCAGCGCTCGCAGACGGATGTCACCAAGTTCATCTCCACGTACGTCAAGGAACACAAGTGCTTTGACCCCAACTTCAAGCGCCGCATTATTCCTGATGCCAAGCTCGGCAAGCTGCTCCGTGTCAAGGACGGTCAGGAAGTCACGTACCTGAACCTCCAGTCGTTCCTGAAGGTCCACTTCGTCAAGACGGCGTAAAGGATCTCGCTTCCTTAAAGCGAGTGGTGGACACTGGTGTATAAAAACAAAGGTTGAAAAACTATTTCATGAGCCAAACGGTCGCATAAAATAGGTCCTTAAGAATAAATGCTGATTGGTCTTTTATTCGTTGTTTGGGGAATTTACGTCTTTTCCTATGGCATTTATGTTACGGCTAAAAATAGCCCGGGTAGTGACGGACTCGGTTGGTTCTTAGCTTTCCTTGATATCTTTGGTGGTATGATGTTCACGGTTGCGGGAATTATGCTGTTCAATGTCCAGACTCAACCAGTCGTTGCTTTTGCCGGCGGAGCAAAGAAGCTGATGGGTGGTGGCTGGTAAAACTTTCAATAACTATAAACAAATAAATGGACTGGTTCGGAGTTTTTCTTATAGTTTTGGGTGCATGGATTCTCGTCAGCACGATTTCAGGTCTTGTTGCCAACCCTAACCGCAGCGCTACCAGCTGGTTTTGGCAGATAATTTGGCTGCTTGGTGGAGGGTATGCTCTGTATGCCGGATACCAGAAAGTAACAGCTCCTCCCCCATCCATCCTTGGTGTACCCTTGGCTGGAGGTCGCCGGCGGTAAGTAAAACGGATTTAAGAAATACAGATTTAGAAAGAGTACTAAAATGCCACGCCATTCGGGAGATTCTTCCAAGCGTAAGAGCGATGGCGTTGTTTCTGATTACATTTACGACTTGAAGCAGCTTAAGACTGATGAAGTTATAGATCATGAAATCTACGTTGCGCGGGTCATTAAGACGCTGGGCAACGCCCGGATTGAGGTTGTGTATTCACATGACGAAAAGGTGTTTGTAGGACAAGCTAAGATTCCTGGTCGGTTTACCGGTCGGGCTAGAAAGTCCATGATGGTGTCACCAGGTACGTTCCTTCTCGTTGCTAAGACGGGTGTGGTCGGTGCGCTGGCACTAGAGATGGCGGCGATTGTTTCCCGCGAGGAACTAGCCAAGATACAAGAACTTATTCCTATTCATTCTAATGTAACTTCTGCCGTAACTGATACGGCTGATCTTCAAACCCGTACTACTGCAAAGGAAGACGGATTTGAGTTTGAGGGACATGAAGGTGAAGTGGATATTGATAATGTCTAAAGCTGTTTATCCGTGAGTATAACCTCATGTGGTAACTTGAAATACAAAATACTACTAAAAAATGGGGTTGTTCGTCCGTCAAGGACTACTGCCCGAATTTTTGAATTACCAAAAACAGAAGAGAAGAGCCGGTTAAACAACTTGTCTTCTTTTACAGATTTCTTGATTTGGATACGGCACACTTTTCCATCCCATCCACAAAGATTACCTTTACAATCTTTTTTCTTAAACTGTCCACATGGCGCTCGGATTTTTGATACAAATTCACGAGACTCCTTGATGTCTACAAATTGTGTGACACGATCAAACCATGTTTTCAAAGATTTTTCTACATCTTTACGTTTCAAAGGTTGGGCTGTGAGTACAGAACGTAAATCATGGTACTCTTCATGCTCCAAATCTTTAGATAACTGAAAAATCAGAAAATCGTATACTTCTCCATCATACGATATTTCCGAATATGTTTCTTTTAGTTCAGGATTTTGTTGTCCATACATAAGCTCCGATTCTCCACTCTCGGAAACCGTATGTACAATCTCTTTTGAAAAACCTGTTCCAACCTTTTCAGGTTTAATAGGAATACGTAATCCACTCGCGGTAAGAATTTCTGATCGCTGACCCTGAGAGTCATACAGACCTTCTTGAAACTCGTACCCTTTAGTAACAGTTTGGGCTTTGGACAGAACATCTTTCATCGTATCGTACGTCGGTAAATGTAGATTTGAAAATCCCCATATTTTTGGATCTTCCGTATCCGGCAGAACCGAACTTTGAAAAGGTAGTACAAGTTTGTTGGGAATATAAAGTGCCTGTCCTCGTCCTAACGGATCTAAAATTACTGAATAAGGTTCAACAAATAACTTTTCACGAACTTTTTGGGCTTCCGTATAATTTGGGATTTCGGTGGCACAAGCCCTGTCGCGCTCACGAACAACCGTCTTACCTACAAACTTATCAAATGGAGGCTCAAAGATGTTGGACGTGTACGTAAAAATATTTTTGGTTCGTTGGGCATTAGCTAAAATATCAATGTCTTCATCACGCTGTAATACAATAATACCACGAGATCGGGGGTTCACAAGTGACGAATGAAGTAAACATCCAATGGTATGTGTTTTCATATTCAGACGAAAAATGTCACAATTCAAAGCTAGAGCCGAATACTCCAGTTCTTGGATAGGCGATAACTCTTTTTTCACAAACGCATCATCAATTCCTGAAATAGTACGCGCTACATTTTCACGCACTACTGTATCCTTGAAATTTCCCAATTTGTCATACACTTCCTTGAAATGAGTATCTGTTGGACTTTCCCACGACCGCATGAACGAACATTTTAGAACTGTTGTTACTGATTCACGAGGTAGGGGAATAGTTTGTGTCATTCCCAGTAAAGTAGGTAACGTTGTAGAAGCATGACCTAATCCTACCCTGAAAAATCCACTGCCATTTTCAGATATACGCTGGTTGTCTAGTTTTGTGTACTGTTCATTCAAATCCAGTAGTTCAATTGTGGTCTTATCAAGTTTAGCTAGACGAAAATCAGGTAATGGGCTTTTACTATCTAAAAACACGTAATACTTATCCTTAATTTCTGACTTTTGGATCTTCTTACTTCGGTTTGTTGAATAACAGCATGGAAGATCTTTGCCGTTACCTGGAGATTTGTACTTTGGTCTAGGGAAAATAAACCCGTCTTTACGCTTAATTAGAGGAAACTCACGAGGATCAGATGTTGTGGAAGTTTCTAATTTACCGTGACATACTGGACACTTCAAAGTCCCGTCTTCTGAAATTAACTGGTCGCTACGAAGAGGTATTTCGTCTTTCGTACACCAGTATTCCGGGCAAACCATTGTTCCATCAGGATCTGAAACATCCAATAACTTACCAGCTTCCGCTTTTTTGATAGGATCATACTTCCCACTCTCAAACTCCGCTAAACGTTTCTTATCTGCTGGCGTAAGAACTACTGGCTGAATTGTTTTTTCACATTGTCGCGCAAAGTCGGCTTGTGGCACGAACGTTTCTGGGTCAAATGACCGTAATCGTGACGCAAAATAATTGTATGTAGTTTTACGCTGATTTGCGACATCCAAACTTGTTTTAGGAGCAGGTTCAGAAGTATTTACAATAGGTTCTTCTTTCTCAGCATCAAAATCATCCAATAAATCTGCAAACGCATCATCAACCAGCGCATTTTCATCAACTACATTTGTATGAATTGTGGCGGCTTCGGCAGCTATTGTTTGTAACCGAGCTGGACAGATCTTGTCCAAATCATCAGATTCGGGATTGGATAAAATGTACCGCAAAATATCCGCGTACTTTGTGGACAATTCGGTCTCTTTAACAGCTGAAATCCGAATAAAGTCAGATCCGATAATCATCGTAGGGTACCCACGAAAAATCCGGTCTCCTAATTTATTGTTCTCTTCGCGCCGAGACATGATATCATAAATAAGTTTGGAAGCGTGATCTGGAGTAATAGATAGTTCTTGGGCTACGTCTTTAGCAACTAACGGTCCTTCTTGGGACATTTGAATTAATTTGGCATCAATAGACGTTACACCAAAATTCTCGTGATCTGTGCGCATCATGGTGAACGAAGATTTGGCTTTATCGGCAATATTGTAGAATGGCGAAATACAATTGAAACGAAGAATACTTAGATCATCTACTGCTTTAGGGTACGTTAACATAATCTTCATTTCCTGTAACTCCCAACGATCAGGGTGAATATCCTTTTCGTCCAAAAATGGTATAATGGCATCAAACGTCTTGAGCCATTTATCACACGATTTCTTCAACTCTTCTGGCGTCTCGGTATTTTTTTCCGGACGGTTTGTGGACACAATCATATCATCTGACGTAATAAGAATACGATCAAAGTGCTGTTTTGATTTGCCGCGGTACAAAATAAGAGTTGGACGATTACGTGCTGGTTTAGTGATTGACCACCATGTTTTCCAATCAGCCATATTAAGGTAAGGTTCTTCCGTCTTTGGGTTCTCAGTGAAAAATTTGTGACGATTGATTTCGTCTTTGGATGTGAACAAACCAATGTAAGGTACTGTAGACGAAACTGTCAAACCGTAAAATATTTGTTCAAAGCGAGTACGTACTGCACTTCCAAAATCAGTACCTACCCATGGAATGTAGAAACGAGTATGTAGAATATGTGTTCCCGAATGCTGGTGATCTTTAGGGATTTTCAAGCTCAACAAATCTGTTAGTAACTTGGCGTTCTTTTCAAGTAATCGTACTGCTTCATCAGAAAGAATGTTGGGGGTGTCGGGACGCAGGTAAGGATAGTAATATAAAGCAGATTCACCTTCCTGGTAAATCTTGTAAGCAAAATGATCAATGCTTTCAATCTGATAATATGATGTAACAATCTTAGTATTGTCTGGTCTTGGCAAACTTTTAGCCGAAATGCGAGATACGAACGAGTTTTCTTTTTCAATAGGCAGTACAAACGATTTATCATCCGGCACACCAAAAATACGGTATTCTGAACACTCTGTCGCAAAAAGTGGTTTTAGTTCATCAGGATATGACATCCATTCTCCTCGGTCGTAGTTTGTGTACCGGACGTTCGTATTAGGAATACGGTACTTGGTTTGGTACTCATCAAACACAGATTTTTCTATGTTTCGGCCATTATACGATAACCTTTCAAACAAAGTTTCCCAGTTCCTAGGATCTGCGGTATAATAATCTTTTGGCAGCTTTGTAGACACTAGTACAAACATCTTGTCTGGATGACTATTTGCCGACTTCGCAAGTTGTTCTCTGACAGTTTCAATACTATCATCTTCAAAAAAGGAAACAGTATGCTTCTCTTTTGAAAGAACGTTTACGAGTTCCTTCCTCAACATTATTCATTAGAACGCATTTTTGTACAGGTTTATATCGGCGTGGACGAAATCGTCATTCCACAATACTGTACAGGAGTTCGGTCATAATTCACCTGACTATAAACTCCTACACTCACGGCATCTTGAAGAATACGTTTGAAATTTGTCCAAAATTCGGGAGTGTGGCCGATAGTAGTTGTCATGAGGTGAGACATTTCGTGTAAGACTACAAACATCACAGTATTGGTATCTACGAGCTTGTACGGCGGAGCTTTATCGCGCAGACAAACTACAATCTTGTCACCCTTGTTTTCTGAATATGAGGTAGAATCAGCATTGATATCGTTCTCACATAAATGATCAGGATCATACCGTTCTAAAAGAACTTTGACGCGAGGATCAGCTCCAGATGCAGGATCGTCACGGTACTTCTGCATTAGCGTATCTAATTTCTGACGAACTTCAGCTAACTTCTCACATGCCTCCTGCTTATCTGGCAAATTTTGAACTTTGTATAACTTTCCGTCAGTTTGGCTTTTGATTTCGTTCAGATTAGCTACTCCTCGTGTAGAAGCATAAGCCAGAGCTACGCCAGCGCCAAGTAATGCTACTGGCCACATTATTACTTAGCCATAAATGAAAAAGTGGCGTGAACGTTTTCGTTCAACACCTTAATCCTAAGTTAATATTCATCATCAGAATCGCTGATGACGTCTCCATCGTAGGCATCGTCCAGCATTTTCGTAACTTCTGTTATTTTTATACGATTCTCCCACCATGTCCGCTCCGAGTAATGGGGATTGATATCATCATCAATCTCATCGCGCAGAGGGCGTATCTTAGTGTGCCAGAACAGAAATGCTCCGACACGGATCGCTTCCATAAGCTTCTGGTGATCGCTCATGGTAGTGTTTGTGAGATATATGGTCTTAGTAAAAATGATTTCGTTTTCAATTTACGCATCAAGTCCACGCTTGAACGGGTTAGGGGCAATCGTCGTGTTGAGGAACGGACCGACCTTCGCCTGGGGGTTGGGGTTCTCCGAGCGGATATCCCAAGAGGCATTCCGGTTCGTCTGCGAGACACCGGCAATGGCGGTGTTGGTGTGGTAACCGGCTTCCAGGAAGTTCTGTCCCTTGAGGTCACCTACCGCCGCAGGGTTTACGGTAGCCCACGAAGCACCAATCTCGCCCTTGGGGAGGAGTTCACCCGCGCTCAGGGTGTTCTCGGAGTACGTGGAACGGGATGCTGGGTGGCTGCCCTGGACAGTCTCAGTGGGCTGAGCATTGCCGCCCGCCGGGACATTGGGCTGACCATGGGGTCCGGAGTCAGAGAGAGGACCCTGAACACCTAGTGAACCCGCCAGCTTGTCCATCTCTAGACCCTCACCAACAGCCGCCTTGCCAGAAGAATAACTGCTAATTAACCATGCGACAACGACTACACCGCCAAGCGCAAGAAGTAACTTGGTCGTCTGTCCCTTCATTTCTTTGATATGAAGTTGATAAAAAAATCGGTAGTTTTCCGGGTATAAAAGCGAACGTGGAAATAAGATGGGTTCTGACCCCTTGCAGTATTTCAGTACCCCTGAATTTCAAGCTTACTTTGAAAAAAATATACTGGTTCCTATTCTTTCTAAAGTATTCCAGTATTTGTATCCGTACATTATAGCTTTAACCTTACTATGGGTAATCATGTTTCTTTCAATCATCATTATCCTTATTTTGCTTTTTAGGGCTAAGAGTTGATTCGGGTTGAGGATAGAGGATCTCCATCAGTTCATGACGTCTTAAACTCCACACCTTGGGAATACCTTTGGTTTTCGCTTCAGCCTGAAGTTCCTTCAAAGTCTTCTTCTCCAAAATCATTTTTTGGGGAAGTTTGTCCATCAGCAGAACCTGAATTAGTTCAGCTCGGTGCATGATGTAGTAATGCTTGATCTTTGGCTTACGTTCCTTAGCAATTGCTTTTAGTTCCGGGAGTTCCATAGAATGGTAATCCATCTTTGTTGAATCTCAAACTTTGGACCACGCCAAATCCGTTTTGTGTTTTTGGCTCTTAAGAGTAATGGATACTGCGATTGTAGTTGTAGCTACACTCGTGGCCGTAGGTGCCAGTTTGTACATGTTAGCACTAAACAACATCAAAGATCTGAAAGATAACTGGGCAGAGTATCGGTGTAATCCTGCCTATATGCCTTTGGCAGGGATGGTGGGGCAAGATCCGTTCAAGAACTTCAATGATTGTACGATGAAAAGCTTTCAGGATTATACTGGATTTGTAGTTGATCCTATCATGAGCCAGTTTTCTACGATGACATCAATTGTTACCGAAATCAGCAATTCAATGGACAGTATGCGCAAAATGATGTCAGATACACGTAACGGATTCTTGGGTATTGTTGGAACTGTATTTGGAAAGATTCAGAACTTGATGTCCCAGTTTCAGTACATCATTATTCGGATGCGGACCTTAATGGCTCGGTTAGTAGGTATTATGATGTCATTCGTGTACATTTTCACTACTGGTTCAGATACGGGCGCATCAGTCCTGAATGGACCTGTTGGTAAAACCATGAACTTCCTGTGTTTTGATGAAAGTACCCGTATTACAACTGCGTCGGGTGAAGTTGTTTATATGCGTGATCTCAAGCTTGGAGATTTACTACCAAATAACAACAAGGTAACATCTATCTACACTATTGACGGCACAAATGTCCCGATGTATATGCTAGGAAACACTAAAGTGTCTGGAGGACACAAGGTATGGTACTATAATAAATTTATTCCTGTCGCAGAACATCCAGACGCAATAC
>Ga0209499_1003249_pt1 | contig 9996 bp, 5 predicted proteins | sample C_130208_EF_Meta_FD_187306 | JGI IMG/M metagenome (GOLD analysis project Ga0209499, IMG submission 187306) | Freshwater microbial communities from Lake Croche, Canada to study carbon cycling - C_130208_EF_MetaG (SPAdes) (version 2) | ecosystem: Environmental > Aquatic > Freshwater > Lake | place... | reverse complement strand
CCGTGACCGCTTTCGCGAGCCTCTTGGCGCGGCGGGGCAACGAGACGCGGCGGCTTAGCCGGATCATCCATCGGGTGCTCGAGGGCGAACCAGACGACCAGATCATCGCCAAAGGCCGTAATGCCGCCCTCGCCATTCGTTTGGAGCCGCCTCAGGTGCTGGTCCTCGCCGAGGGCGGAGCCAAGGCACGGCTCTATGGTTTGCACCTGTTGATCGGCGCGGAGTTGGAGGTCGATGGCCGGGTGGTGGCTAGAGCCTATCGCGGTGAGGCACGTCGCGCGCTGGATCAGGTGGCCGCCGATGCCCAAGAGGTCCATCTACGGCTGATCTTCGACGATCCGAGGCACCCTGAATTCATCCTAGAACTATGGACCGAAGGGGATGAAAACCGCCGCGACGCGACCAACCCTGCGACCGAAATTCGCGAGGCCCGCCGCTGGCTGACCCGCGTTGAAGCCCTGCTGCGCCATCAAACCGCATCGTCGACAGCCGCTGCACGGCCTGCGTCCACCCAGCCCGAGGTGTCCGCACGCCCTACCCTCCCCGACCTAGAAGCGCCGCCCTATGAGGACGACGATCTCGATCAGGACGAATGGCCTGAGGCAAAGGATGCAGAGGATGATCCTAACGATGTGCCATGGAGGCCTTAGTTAAACCCCTCAGATTGCTCTAGACGTTGACTTAGAACCCCTAGGGCTCGCGCCCCACGCTGGTAAAGGCATGGCCGATGGGCTCGGTCAGATAGGTCAGGGCCGTGCGTTTGCGCAGCGGGACGATGACCTCGACATTGAGGCCGGGCCTGAGGTCAAAATGGCCCTTGGACTTGCTGATCTTTAGCAACTCCGCCTCGGGCATACGGACCTCGATATTGAAGAACCTTGCCCTTGACTTCTCATCGACAAAGCTATCGGCGGAGACATCTGACACAACCGCTTTTAGCACCGGTGCCTTGCGGTCATGGAAGACGCTAAGACGGATCGTCGCTGGCATACCGATCTGGACCTCTGCCGCATCCGAAGGGCGCAACATGGCGTCGATCACGATGCCGCGGTCCTGAGGGACAATATCCATCAGGTGCTCTCCAGCCGACACCACACCGCCAACCGTGTAGATCTTCAAACCGACCACGCGGCCGCTGGATGGGGCCTTGATCAAGGACTGGACGACAATCTCCTTGGCCGCTGACCATTTGGGCAAGCGGTCAACCAAACGCGCCTCGGTCGCGGCCATCTCGTCGGAAATGGTCTCTAGAACCTTTCTTCGGGTCGAGAGGATCTGGCTGTTGATCTCTGCCATGGCCGAGATGTTGCGGCTGATCTCGGTCTCATTGCGGCTCGTCTCGCCATCAAGCTGGGCGGCGACGCGTTCAGTGCCGCGCACCCGATTGGTCGAGACATAGCCGTCGACAGCCAGCTTTTTCAGGCCGTCCAATTCCGCGCCGACCAGGTCCTGTTGCTTTCGGTTGAAGCCCACCTGCCGGGCCAAACCCTCATTTTGAACCCTGTACTGATCAATGCGCTGCTGGAGGACCGAGGTGGCCGCGCTGTTGGACTGGGCCCGGACGGACGCATAATGCCTTTGCTCGGCCATAGCCACGTCGGCCAAGGTCTTATCCCGGCCGGTCAGGGCGGCAAATTCGGGCGGGGCGGCAAAGCTCACTTGGCCTGTGCTTTCCGCCCTCAGGCGCGCGCGCTGCGCCAACAAGGAAATGACCTCGCCGGCCAGACTGCGCTCAACCGCATCGGTATCGGGCGTACCGATCTTGAGCAGGAGTTGATCGCGCTTGACCGTTTGGCCCTCATCGACATTGAGCTCGGTGACGACACCGCCGTTGCGTGGTTGAACCGCTTGGCGATTACCTGCCACACTGACCACGCCCTCTGTGATCGCAGCAGCATCCAAGGGGGCAAAGGCGGCCCACCCGAGAAAGCCGACAAAGAACAGGCCCGCAATGGCCGAACCCAGCCAAATTTCAAGGCGCGGCGAATGGGCGCCGCCACTGTTGATGTCTGCCCACAGTGCTGCGAATTTTCCACGCTTGGCCATCAGGCCTGTCCCGCCGGACGACGAAGATCGACCGTCTTGCCTTCTGACACCGCAGATGGCCCCATAATCTCGTCCCGTGTGCCTTGGCGCTCGATCGTGCCGCCATTGAGCACAATCACCCGGTCAGCATTTTGTAACATAGAGGGCCTATGGGCGATGATCAGCACGCTTGCACCAAAGGCCTTGGCCTCCGTCATAGCCGCGATCAAGGCCATTTCACCGGGCGTATCGAGCGCGGAGTTGGGCTCATCCAAAACAAGGACCTTTGGGTTGCCAAAGAGGGCGCGGGCCAAGGAGATGCGCTGCGCCTGTCCCACCGACATCCCCTCACCCGTGCTCGATAGCAGGGTGTTGTAGCCGTCAGGGAACTGCAGGATCATCTCATGCACCCCGGCCCGCTTAGCCGCCTCAACGATCTGGGCATCGAGCACAGCGCGGTCAGCCTCGCTTACGTTTGAAAAGCGAGAAATGTTCTGGGCGATGGTGCCGCCCAGCAGCATATTGGTCTGTGGCATATAGCCAAAATGAACCCCAAGCGCGTCCGCATCCCAGTCGCGGTAGGTCGCGCCATCAATACGAATATCGCCCGCATCCGGCCTCAAGGCACCAACCACGATCTTGGCAAAGGTGCTCTTGCCCGCGCCGGAGGGACCGATCAGGCCAACAATCTCACCGGGCACCAATTGGACATTGATACCCTTCAGGATCATAGGACCACCGCCGCGCGCACGATAGAACAGGCTGTTCATGGTAATCCGCCCGGTCGGTACCGGCAGGGCCAGTGGCTGATGGGCGGGGTCTGGATTGTCACCAAACAGGTCGTTCAGGGTCACGATCGCCGCCCGCGCCTGGTTTAAGGCCGGCCAAGCCGAAGCCACCTGTTCGAGCGGCTGCAGCGCGCGACTGAGCAGAACCGACGCCGCAATGATGGAGCCGACCGTGATATGGCCGGTGACCGCCAGCCAGCCGCCGAGGCCGAGGGCCGCAGACTGTAACAGGGTGCGGATAAACTTGCCCAAAACCGAATATTTCGCGGCCTTAATCTGCTGGTCTGCCGTCGCATCAATCACCCGGTTTCGGTCGCCGATGAACCGCGTCTCAAGGCGCTTTTGCATGCCCATCACCCGGATCACTTCAGACTTGGACAGGAGGGCATCAAGATGGCCGTAGGCGCGGGTCATGGCTTGTTGGTTGGTCGTCGCCGCCGAGCGTGCCGTGCGGTCATTGATCACCGAAAGGCTGATCAACAGAGCCCCGCCCAGCACAACCAATCCAGCCAAGGCAGGGTGGATCAGGAAAGCTGCCAACAGATAGATCGGGGTCCAAGGAATATCGAATAGGGCCAAGATACCGCCCTGCCCAGCGATGGTCTGACGCAGATTATCAAACTCGCGCAAGGCCTGGGTCCCGGCCCCCTTGGACGCGGTGCGGCTTTGATCGGCATTGAGCCGATGGACAACCTGACCGGCCAACTCGTCATTGAACCGAAGGGCCGCCCGCACCATCAGACGCGAGCGCATCAGGTCCAAGCTGTAGAGCACGACCAAGGCCAAAAGGACGACGAGGCTCAGCCAAAAGAGCGTCAAGAGCCCTTGCGACGGAACCACCCGATCATAGACCTGCATCATATAGAGGGTGGGGGCCAGATAGAGGATATTGATCAGGGCACTGAACAGCACCGCAAAGCCAATATGGCTCGAGCACGCCTTAAGGGCCGATCGCACAAGGCTCATAAATTCAGGCTTTGGCATCGGACCTTCGGGTTTCAAAAGCTGGCTTTTGCCAGGCTGCACCAGTTGAGGGGACATTAAACCATCATCCCCTAAAATTCCATCTACGCTGGATCTGCGCCAAAACCCTAAAGCACCCACCCTTGGCCTGTGTCATGTCGGCCGTAGATCTCGAGCACGAAGTCCGCGATACCGTCCCCGTCCACATCGGCGCGGAACGTGCTGGTGTCAGAGGCCGCATCATAGGTCAGGGTCGCTTGCCCCGCCTGCTTGGTGAAACTGTTGACGAAGCTGAAGGCTTGATCGCCTGCCAGCGTCGTATTGGCATCGATCTGAGACAGGCTGATATAGTCGCCGTCCGCCCAGCTGAAGTCGGTGATCTTGTCTGGTGCCGCAGAGGTGCTGTCCGTCAGGGCCGTGAAGAAGAAAGCATCGGCTCCCGCCCCGCCGGTCAGTGTGTCCTTGCCAGCGCCGCCGACGAAGACGTCGTTACCATCGCCGCCGTTCAGGGTGTCGTTACCCTCACCGCCGCCGAGGTAGTCGTTGCCTGCGTCGCCGTTTAGCGTGTCATTACCAGCGCCGCCGTCGAGGCCATCGTTGCCTAAGCCGCCGTTCAGGGTGTCGTTGCCGTCATTGCCCTGCATATTGTCGTCACCGTCATCGCCATACAGCGTGTCGGTTCCGTCGCCGCCGACGATATAGTCTGCTCCCGTCCCGCCATGGATCAGGTCATCGCCCTCCATGCCGAGCAGGGTGTCGTTACCATCGCCGCCATCAATATTGTCGTTGCCGGCAAAGCCATAGAGATTGTCGACGCCTGCACCGCCCGTGATCGTGTCGTCGCCGTCATTGGCGCTGATCGTATCGTTGCCGTCTCCGCCATTCAGGATATCGTTGCCATAGCCGCCCGCGATCCGGTCATCGCCAGCCCCGCCGTTGATCGTGTCGTTACCGTCGCCGCCGGACAGATCATCATCGCCCGCGCCGCCGTCGATGATGTCGTTGCCTGCGTCGCCGTAGATGGAGTCATTGCCGGCATCGCCGTTGATGATGTCGTTGCCGTTTCCGCCATTGATCAGATCGTTGGCGTCGCCAGCATTGATGGTGTCGTTGCCGTCACCGCCGTCGATGAAGTCGCGGCCAAGACCGCCGCTGATTGTGTCGTCTCCGGCCTGGCCGAGCAGGGTGTCGTCTCCATCGCCGCCGTCCAGACTGTCATTGCCCGCTCCAGCAGCAATGCCGTCATCTCCGGCTCCGCCAATCAGGGTGTCGGCATAGGCACTCCCGCCAAGGAAGTCATTGCCTGCGCCGCCATCGAGATAGGTCGCCGTGGCTCCCGCCTTTAGGACATCATTGCCCGAGCCACCGATCAGGCCCTCGATCGAGATCAAGGTGTCCGTACCGAGCGCTGTGGTGATGGTGCCTGAGAAGTTGGAGAGATCGATTTCGATGCCTGTGGTCAGGCCAGCGAAAGAGGCCACGTCGAGGCCTAGGCCACCGTCGAGCCGGTCATTGCCTAGGCCACCTTCGAAAATATTGTTGTCGCTGTTGCCGGTCAGGCTGTCATTGCCCGATCCGCCAATCAGACCTTCGATCGAGATCAGGGTGTCATTGCCCGCGCTGCCCATCGACTGGGCTGTGGTCAGGGTCAGGTTGATCGTCAGGTTGGTTGTGACCTCGGCATAGGAGGCTATGTCCAGCCCCGCACCACCGTCCAGTCGGTCATTCCCCGCGCCGCCGATCAGGATGTTGTTGCCGCTATTGCCGGTGATGACATTGTCGAGGCTATTGCCGGTGCCGTTGATCGCGTCCGAACCAACCAGGGTCAGATTTTCAAGGGTCGAGCCCAGACTGTAACTGATGCTAGCGCGGACCTCATCAGTACCGCCCCCAGCCAATTCCGTGACGATGTCCAAGGCGGAATCGACCCCATAGGTATCGTCTCCAGCCCCGCCGGTGAGCGTGTCATTACCCAGCCCGCCATCGAGATAGTTCGCACCGCCATCGCCCCTGAGCACATCATTGCCAGAACCGCCGATAATGCCCTCGATCGACACCAGCGTGTCTGTCCCCAGGGAGGTCGTGATGGTGCCAAGGGCCGTGGACAGATCAATCGAAAGACTTGTGGTCGCCCCCTCAAATGAGACGATATCCATTCCGTTGCCGCCATCGAGATAGTCATTGCCTGCGCCGCCGACCAAGATATCGTTGCCGTCACCGCCGATCAGCCGGTTATCGGCGCTGTTGCCGATCAGGATATTGGCTTCTCCGTTACCAGTTCCGTTAATTGCCGAAGTGCCGGTCAGAACAAGATTTTCGACATTGGCGCCGAGGCTAAAGCTGACGCCCGAATAGACGCTGTCGATCCCACCGTTTGCCAGCTCAGTAACCGTATCGCCTTCGGAATCGACGACATAGGTGTCGTTTCCACCCCCGCCAGACAGGGTGTCCGCACCGGCCCCGCCATCGAGACGATTGGCCCCCTCATTGCCGATCAGAACATTGTTGGCCGCATTACCCGTCCCATCGATTGAAGCCGAACCGAGCAAGGTCAGGTTTTCAAGATTGTCCGCGAGGCGATAGCTGATGGTCGAACGCACCGTGTCGATGCCCTCGTCGGTCAGTTCCGTAACGCTATCACCAGCCGAGTCCACCCCGTAAACATCATCACCGGCCCCGCCAACGAGGATGTCGTCTCCAGCCCCGCCGTCTAGGCTATTGGCGCCCGCTGTACCGGTCAGAATGTCGTTAAAGCTCGAGCCCATAAGGTTCTCGATGCTGGTCAGGGTGTCGATCCCAGCCCCGCCGGTATTCTGCGCTGTGATGAGCGCTAGGTTCACTGTGACAGCGCTGCTCGCCCCCACATAGGAGGCGGTATCGGACCCTGCGCCGCCAGAGAGGACATCATCCCCGCCCCCTCCCCATAGGGTATCGTCTCCTGCATTTCCGATGAGCCGATTGTTGAGTGCGTTGCCCGTAAGACTATCATTGCCGCCGCCGCCGATCGCATTTTCAATATCGGTGTTGACCGCGATCGCGACATTACCGACGGCGCCGCCGACGTCCGAAAAGGCCCCCTGCTGCAGATTGATATTCTGAGCGGCCCCGTAGCCCGAAAAGTCGAACGTATCGATGCCGCCCGCATCCCAGACGGCGAAGATAACCCAACGGACAGAACCGTCTGCGCTGGTGCAGGAAAACCAATCCCGGTCTGCCGTGGAATTAAAGCCATAGGTCGTGTCACCCGTTCGGGTGGACATATTGGCACCGTAAAGCCGTTGAACCGCAACAATGTCATCAACGAGGGGAGCCGCGGAATAGCCGACCACAGTGGCGCCACTTTTACTTGCGCTGAAGTAGCTCATCACTGAATATTGTCGGGTATCCTCAATATATTCCGCATAGGCATCATAGGTGATGGTTATATCCGGACCGGCATTATAGTCACCTGGATGTTCGAGTCCGATCGCATGGCCCAGTTCATGAACAAGAACCAGATTACCATAGCTCAGATAGCCGAGCCTGTTGCTCCCCGTGGCGAACTGATTGACCCAAAGGTCTCCGGCCTTGGCACCGTCTGAGCGCCCCCCCGGATAATAGGCATAGGCGGCACCGCCATCGGACTTGCCGCTATTGTAGTTCGCCATAAGAATGGTCGCATTGTCGGAATAGGCTGCGTCTCCCGTCGTGCCCGCGCCAACACGGGTAAAGACGATATTGGCGACGTCAGACCAGGATTGTAACGCAGCGGTCGCCGCCGCGATCTGGGCCTCGTCAAATCGCGAGAAAGACAGGGGGTCAGTGTCCGTGTAGGTGCTGCGGAAGGCATAGCTAACCCGCGTCACGCCATCAAAATCAGCAATCCAATGGACATTGTCGCGCACGATCTGCGCGCCGGCCTGTTGGTGCGTAAAGGAGGGTTTGGGGCTTGGAACGGCCGCAATGCTATCGACCGCAATTGCGCCAAAATCTTCGGCGAGACTGTCAAGTTCGAGCCGATGGTCAAAGGCTAATGTGCTAAGCTGGGCCATGATGAGAAATCCTCCTTAGCGTGCATTTTAGATTTTGGACCAATTGGCGATAAGTCCATCGTAAAACCTATAAGGACTCAAGCGGAGCGGTGACATGATTGCAGCCACTATTACAACCCTCGTGCTTCTTGGCGCATCGCTTATGCCAACGCAAATTTCACATCACAGACCGAGCCCAACCGCCATGCCATCGCAACCGTTCACCCCCATCACACAAGAACGCGACATGGGCGGCTACTGGCAGACAGAGCCTGGCATCATGCCCGCCTGCCGCCTGATGCTCACCTTCCGCCCCGCCCCTGTCGCCAAGGTCGAGGCCTGGGAGGTCGTCGCCCGTGAATGCCCGCAAGGCCCCCTGTCAAAGGCGGCCTTCTGGCATATTGACCAAGGTAAGGTTCGGTTCCTGAATGCGGAGGGCCATACCATCGCACTCTATGGCTTAACCCAAGTCGATCGCATTGCCCCGGCCAAGGCCGCAAAGGGCCTTTTCCCGATGATCCGCGGTTATATTCGCTAGACGCCGCAACAGCTCTGAGATCGCGGCCGGCTTGGCATTCTCCCTGCCCTGAGGTACCTTTAGCCCGAGCAATTTTCAGGGGAAGAGATGAAAACGGTCCGCCTTATCGCGCTAGCCAGCGCAGCCTTGATCTTGGCCAGTTGCAACAGGATCGGTGCCGTTGAGTGCAACAACACCGATGGGCAGGCCGTGATCAGCAGCCTACTATCGGACCAGATCATTCAGGCCACCCGCGAACAGTTGGGCACCGCTGTCAGCGACCCCCAGACCAATGAGGCCAAAATCAAGGCTACCGTCGCGCAGATCAAGATCCTGATCGAGGACATCCGCACGACCAAGAAGGACGAGGCCAGCACCAAACGGGGCTGCGCAGCGACGGTCAAGCTGGTCCTGCCGCTCAATATGATTGCCGACGCCGAGAAGTTCCACACCAACAATCAGCTCCAGTCGATCTCGAGCCTGACTGACGCTGTCGGGCTGCAGCGTTCGGCCGACAGCTATACCCATCAGCTGACCTATTCGGTCCAGCCGACTGACGACAAGAAGAAGGTCTATGGCGAGGTCGAGGCCTTTGGGCCCGTGGCCAATGCCCTAGGCGAGATCATCGCCGCCCACATGGTCCTGCCCATGATTGAGGCCAACCAACAGAGCGAAGCCACCGCCGCCGCGGCCCAACAGGCCCTACTCGACCAACAGACAAAGGCCCAAAGCCAAGCCGATCTCGAACTGGCCACCGCTGAAAACAAGCTGGCCGTCCAAGCCTATGCCGAGGTCTGGAAATCCCTGCCCGACACGGTCCGCGCGCAAAATGTCGAGATCCAACGCGCCTGGTCCAAAAAGAAAACCGCCGACTGCAACATCAGAGCCGCCGAAACCTCCACCGACCCCCTCATCAAAGAAGCCGCGCGCCTAAGGTGTGAGACGGAACAGACGCAAGGGCGGGTCGAGGAATTGAAGGGATTGTTGTAGGGGCTTGGCTTCAGGCCAAACCCCCTACATCAACTATAAACTGGCTGAGCGTTTGCAACTCGGGGTAAAAAACGTAAGTCGGATTGTAAGATTTTTTATATTACCTAGGCTTGCTTTTGATCGAATTTGTGCGTCACTAGGCTTGGGCAAATCCTAACACAAGCTGGTTCGGCGCGAGTATCAGCAGGCCTCACGAAGAAATTGAGCCGATCAGCGTTTCTGGTTTGAATCCCTAGCGCTCCATGACTTAGCAAAATTTCTCACAATTGAAACACGGCTTCGAGCGATTTACAAAAATGGAAAAAAGTGAAATCGCGTTCGGCTGGTATCCAAAATATATGAATGTTCTAGGTGAAAAAATTAGAATTGAAACACTTTCTGACATAGAAATTAAAATTAACGCCATTCTAAATCACAAAAACATAAAAAATGAATGGATTTATTCAGACTCAAACCGCATTTTTAGTTTACCCCAAACACATCAAATTTATCATGAAAGACCATGTAATGAAGATAATCTAAAATTTTTAGTGTGGTCACTTAGTTATTTTCTAGGAATGAGATTAACATCTGGGATTTCGAAGTTTTTGGATGCGACACCTATAGCTCCATATAAATTGACAGATTTCATTGTAGACCATCGTGAAATTCCATGTGCGTTAGAGTTGGCAGACGATTTTTTCAGGCAGCACCAAAAAAGGAT
>Ga0209499_1003247_pt1 | contig 9998 bp, 10 predicted proteins | sample C_130208_EF_Meta_FD_187306 | JGI IMG/M metagenome (GOLD analysis project Ga0209499, IMG submission 187306) | Freshwater microbial communities from Lake Croche, Canada to study carbon cycling - C_130208_EF_MetaG (SPAdes) (version 2) | ecosystem: Environmental > Aquatic > Freshwater > Lake | place... | reverse complement strand
TATTCTGTGGGTCCAAGTTTTATTTCATGATTATCTCTAAAAACTTTTCTTGTAATACGATCGATTTTTAAATCTTTAAAAACTGAAGAATCGTCTAATAATGATGGCTTAAATCTTTTTAATAAAGATTTAACTCTTAATATTAATTCTTTATTATTAAAGGGCTTTGTAATGTAATCATCTACTCCCATTTCTAAGCCTCTAACTTTATCTTCAATCTCACTTTTCGCTGTTAACATTATAACCGGAATACTTTTTAATTTATTATCTCTTTTAATTTGTCTACAAATTTCGATGCCTGAAAAATCAGGCAACATCCAATCTAAAATTACAAGGTCTGGAAGTTCGCGTTTTATAAGTTGCAACCCCTCTTGGCCGGTCTCTGCTTCTTTAATTTTAAATCCTTCTTTACTAAGATTATACTTTAGAAGTGTAGCTAAATCTTTTTCGTCTTCAACAATTATAATATTAGCTGACATTATTTATTTTGTTCGAATTATAGATTCCTGTCCTTTAGGTCTTTCTCCTTTAATTTGTGCTCCTCTAATTAAGAAATAAATTTGTTCAACTATATTAGTTGCGTGATCTCCAATTCTTTCAATATTTTTAGCTACAAATAAAAGGTGAGTACCATCTTCTAGATTTTTTTTATTCAGTTTCATAAATTTTAATATCTCTTCCATTAGCGCAGAAATTATATTGTCAATATTTTGATCTTTTACCCAAACTTCTAAGGCACTGTCTGCAGATCGTTTTGCATAAGCGTCCATAGCTAATTTTAGGTTTTTTTGAACAAGCTCTGCACAATTTTTTAAATCTTTAAAAATTGCATTTTCGATCGGCAACTTTAATGCCAATGATCTTTTTGCTATATTTTTTGAAAGATCTCCTATTCTTTCTAATTCGGATGAAATTTTCATTGAACTTACTGTCTCTCTTAGATCTATTGCTAGAGGCTGTCTTAAAGCTATAAGATCAATTACCAAAGACTCAAGTTTTTTTTCGAAATCATCTAATCTTTCGTCTTTACCAACAATTCTATCAACGATGTCTGGATTATTTTTTTGCAAAGTCATAACACTATCGGCGAACTGACTTTCTGCTAAAGCACCCATTTTAATTATTGTATTATTTAAATTTTGTAACTGACTTTCGTATGAAGTTACTATGTGTTCGCTCATATTTTTAACCTCCTAGTTAAATTATTATTACATATTTTATTAAGTTTTGTAAAAAAATTTTTAAATATCATATTATTAGCCAAAGCGCCCCGTAATGTAATCTTCTGTTTGTTTATTATCTGGTTTTAAAAAAATTTGTTTTGTTACGTTAAATTCTATTAAATCACCAAGATACATAAAGGCTGTAAAATCAGAGATACGCGCAGCTTGTTGCATATTATGAGTTACAATAGCTATAGTATAATCTTTCTTTAATTCGTTAATCAACTCCTCTATTTTATTTGTGGAAATTGGATCTAATGCAGAAGTAGGTTCATCAAGTAAAATAACTGAGGGTTTTACAGCAATTCCTCTAGCGATGCACAAACGCTGTTGCTGTCCGCCTGATAATGATAAACCACTTTGATTAAGAATATCTTTAACCTCATTCCACAACGCAGCTTTTTTTAAAGCCCATTCTACACGCTCATCCATGGTTTTTTTATTTAAATTTTCATATAAACGAACACCAAAAGCTATATTGTCATACACCGACATTGGAAATGGTGTGGGTTTTTGAAAAATCATTCCAACTTTTGATCTTAACAAATTTAAATCAAGCTTAGGATTTAGAATGTTTTCTCCATATAAATTAATTTCTCCTTCGGCACGTTGACCTGGGTATAGATCATACATTCTATTAAAAGTTCGAAGAAGCGTTGACTTTCCGCAGCCTGAGGGTCCTATGAACGCTGTTATTTTATTTTCCTCGATATTTAAGTTTATATCTTTTAAGCCTCTAAATTTACCATAATAGAAATTTAGATTTTTAACTTCAATAGCATTTTTTTTCATATTGTTTTCTCCTTTAAAAAAACTCTTGCAATAATGTTTAATAATAAAACTGTTAAAGTAATTAACAAAGCCCCGCCCCAAGCTAGATCAATCCAATTATTATAAGGACTTAAAGCGAATTGATAGATAACTACAGGTAAATTGGCCATTGGCTTGTTCATATCTGATGAAAAGAACTGATTATTAAGCGCTGTAAACAATAGCGGTGCTGTCTCTCCACATATTCTTGCAACCGCTAATAAAACTCCAGTTAATACTCCGCTTTTTCCAGCTCGCAAAACTACTTTTATTGAAACTTTCCACTTAGGTGCTCCTAAAGCAAATGCGGCTTCTCTTAACTGCACAGGAACAATACTTAAAATATTCTCAGTGGTTCTTAAAATTACTGGAACGGCAATTAATGTTAAAGCAAACGATCCTGCGTATCCTGAAAAATGTTTTACTTGAGAAACATAAATAGCATAAACAAATAAACCAATAACTATGGATGGCGCTGATAACATAATATCTGATACAAAACGAGTTATTGAGGCTATAGTATTATTATTGCCATACTCGGATAAATAAATTCCTGCCAAAATACCAATAGGAGTACTCACTAAAGTTGTCAAAGAAACAATCATTAAGCTTCCAATAATCGCATTTGCAAGTCCGCCGCCGGAAGTTCCTGCGGCTGGTGTTTTGTTTAAGAAAAAATCTAAACTAAATAAGCCAGCCAAACCCTTAGAAAAAAGTAGAAATAAAATCCATACTAATGCGCTAACTCCAATTATCATGGCGGTATTAGACAAAAACAAACCAATTAAGTTTTTTCGCTTTCTACTTTTATATAAAGAAATATTCATTTTAAGTTTTTATTCCTTCCCTTTTTTGCATATTAAACAACATAAATTTTGCTGCTGCCAAAACTATAAAAGTAATAATAAACAATGTTAAACCTAAAGCAAAAAGCGAAGCATAATGTAAGCCTGGCTCTGCTTCGCCGAATTGATTTGCCAAAGTTGATGCGATTGAAGATCCGGAAGAAAACAATGAAGGATTAATTTTGTTTGCATTGCCTATAACAAAAGTGACCGCCATAGTTTCACCGAGAGCTCTTCCTAAACCCAACATGATTCCTCCAACGACACCATTTTTTGCATAAGGTAAAACAATTTTGGTAACAACTTCCCAAGTTGTGCAACCTACACCGTAAGCCGATTCTTTTAATACGGGGGGGACTATCTCAAAAACATCTCTCATAACCGAGGCAATAAATGGAATAATCATAAAAGCTAAAATTATTCCTGCACAAAGCATGCCTATTCCATTAGTTGGTCCTGAAAATAAAGTGCCAATGATAGGAATATGTCCTAGAGATCCCTTTAAAGCTGGCTGAATATAGTCTCCAAAAATTGGTGCAAAAACAAAAAGACCAAACATTCCATAAATAATTGAGGGTACCGCAGCTAATAGTTCTATTGCTGTTCCCAAAGGTCTTTTAAGCCATAATGGAGAAATTTCCGTTAAAAATAAAGCTATTCCAAAGCTAATTGGAACCGCAATAAAAAGCGCAATTAGAGCAGAAACTAGGGTTCCATAGATAGAAACGACTACACCAAATTTAGAATTTACGACGTCCCAATTAGTATTTACAAAAAAACCAAATCCAAATTCTTTAAAAGCAGGCCAAGCACTAAAAATTAATGATAAAATAATTCCTATTAAAAAAATCAAAACTAAAATTGAAAATGACATTGTTAACTTGTGAAAAATAAAATCCTGAATTCTTTGCGTTTTTACTACTCTAATTTTGGTTTCTTTAGTCATTGAATTTCGAAAAAACTTAAAAAAACTACCCCAGTTTAAGACTGGGGTAGTTTAATAATTAACTTAATACTATTTCTTAATTTGACTCCAAACGTTCTTAGCAACGTAATCAGTAACGCTTGCTGGAAGCGCAACATAATCTAACTCTGCTGCAGATTTACCACCGTTTTTGAATGACCATTCAAAAAAATTCAAAGCTGCGTTTGATTTCTCTTTATTAACTGAGTCTTTGTACATCAAAATGAAGGATGCGCCTGTAATCGGCCAAGATTTCTCACCCTTTTGATTTACAAGAGCAATGCCCATACCAGGTGTTCCTGCCCAGTTAGCATTAGCTGCTGCTGCACCGAAAGACTCTAGATTTGGCATTACAAATTTACCATCATGATTTTTCATTGAGAAGTAAGGTATTTTGTTAGATTTTGCATATGCGTATTCAACGTAACCAACTCCACCTTTAATTCTTGTTACGTTTGCTGCAACACCTTCATTTCCTTTTCCGCCTGTATTCGATTTAGCAGTCCAGTTTACAGTTCCACCTGATCCAATTTTTTCTTTCCAAGAAGCGCTAGCTGCTGAAAGATAATCAGTGAATATTTTTGTTGTTCCAGAACTGTCAGATCTTGTTACAACTGTAATGTCTTGATCAGGTAACTTTTTTCCTGGATTTAAAGCAGCGACTTGTTTGTCATTCCACTTTAAAATTTCTCCAGCGAAAATTTTTGCAGTAGTATCGCCATCAATTTTTAATTCTCCAGGCTTAAATCCCTCAAGATTAAATATTACAACAATTCCTCCGATGATAGCTGGAAATTGAACCATTCCATCTTTTTCTAGTTCATCTCCTTTTAAAGGATTATCTGTTGCGCCGAAATCAACTGTCTTCTCTTTAATTTGCTTGATTCCACCACCTGAACCAATCGAAGCATAGTTTAAACTATCTCCAGATACACCTTTATATTGTTCAGCCCACTTAGTATAAATTGGAGCTGGAAATGATGCTCCAGCACCTGTGATCTCAATACCTTTTGCAAAAGCGTTTGTTGAAATTAACAAAGCTAAAACAAATGATAAAATAAACTTAACTTTTTTCATTTTGGGTCCTTTTTATTTGTTTAAAATTGAGAAGGTTCTAAGCCTTTGTAGTAGCAAGTATGTTACAAATTTATTAAAGATTTGTTACAAAAACTAAATTTTTAGTTGTATATTTTGTGACACGACATCAATTTTTGTTATTTTTAGTGAAATTCAAACTCTGAAAACTCTACAATAAATTGCGAACCCTTTCCTTCAGAGCTCAAAATTTTTAGATCACCTTGATGTTGGTTAATTATATGTTTTACAATTGATAATCCAATTCCAGTTCCTTCTATCTTTAATTTTTTAGCATTTTCTGATCTGTAAAATCTTTCAGTTATTCTTAAAATTTCATTTGTTGGGATTCCTATACCTTGATCCTTGATAGATATTATTATTTTACCATTATTGTTTTTAGCCTGAATTAAAACTTCAGTATTTGGGAAAGAATATTTAATTGCATTATCTAAAATATTTTTAAATAAAACAGCAAGTTTATCTCTATCTCCCTTAACAAATAAATCTTTTTTTAAATTAGAAAATTTAATATTAATTTTTTTTTCTTTTGCTAATTCAGTAAAGTTTAAAATCATGTCATCCAAAATTTCACCTATATTTACTTGATCCTGTGGTCTAATATGTTCTCGCTGTTCAATCCTACTTAACAATAATAAATCATTAATTAGCATTTGCATTTTATTTGCTTGTGCTTGCATAATTTTAGTAAATTTTTTTTGCGCTTGAGGATCATCCTTAGCTGTTGTTAAAATTGTTTCTAAGAATCCTTTAATAGATGCTAAAGGGGTTTTTAATTCATGGCTTACATTTGCAACAAAATCGGATCTTAGATCTTGAGATTTTTTAACCTCGGTATAATCTCTCATAATTATAATTACGTTTTCTAATTCGGTAGAGATAATATCTGCTTTTAAATATTTATAAGTAGGCAATTTAATTTCTAAATCGATTTTTTTTATTAATTTGTCTTGTCGATTATGATCTATAGCATCTAATAAGTCTGGAATTCTTAATTCAGATCCAATGTTTTGACCTATTAATTTATTACCAAAAAAATTTAGCGCAGGAATATTAGCAAAGGTAATAATATTAAATTTATTAATAATAATTACAATTTCTTGTAAATGATTTACAAAAAATTCTTGAAGATTTTTATTTAATATACTGTCGTTATTTATAACTAAATTATTTTTATCTAAATTTTCTTCAATTTTAGTTTTTTTAAATAAATAAACCAATAGTAACAAAATTAAATTGATAAAAAGTATTGATAAAGGGTAAGAGAAATAATAGTAACTAACTATGTTTGTTATAAGGGCTAAAAAGATAAATAGTTTTAACATAGTTTCATTATAACCAATTAAATCATTACTTATTCTATTAATCTACGTTACAAAAATGAAACATAAGTTTCATTTTACTTACACACAAATCATCTAATTGAAGCTTCAATGGCATTTATAGATAATTTAAAAACTAAATATTTACCTAAAGATTTTTTTGTCTCAACAAATAATTTTTTTCAACCTGTATTTGATTGTTATTTAGCCAATAGCAAAAGTGAAATTAGAAAAGCTCAAAGACTTAGATATAAAATATTTTTCAATGAAAGAAATGGTCAAAAAATTTTCAATTTAAGTTCTTTTAAAAGAGATGCCGATAAATTCGATAAATATAGCGATCACATTATAGTTACATTTAAAGCGTCTAAATTTAGCAAAACTAAAATTGTTGGAACATATAGGTTGCTTCAGCAAAAGGTAGCTCTACAACAATGTGGCTTTTATTCCTCTGAAGAGTTTAATTTAAATACATTATATAAATCACAAGACAGACCACAGAATGGATTAGAATTGAGTAGATCTTGTGTGTCTCAACAGTTTAGAAAAAAAAATGTTTTACATTTAATGTGGTCAAAAATTAATGAATATGTTCAGCATAATAAAAATGACGTTCTTTTTGGAATGGCAAGTTTTTTAGAGGAAAATCCAGAAGTAATTAAAGAAGAGCTTTCATATTTATATCAAAAGTTTTTAATGCCAGAAAATATAAGAGTTGATGCAATTTTTTCAAAAAAAACTGAAATGAATTTAGTACAGACTGAAGGCATGTCTGATCTTTCAATTATTAAAAAATTACCTCCCCTTATTAAAGCTTATTTAAGATTGGGTGCTAAAATTGGAGATGGTGCAGTTGTAGATAAAATATTTAAAACAACTGATGTATTTATTTATCTTCCTTTTAATACAATTAAACCTGAATATTTAAAGAAATTTAGTTTATAATATTTCGATTCTGTATGATCAAAATATTATTACGCTCGACTGTAGAAAAAGTATTTGGATTTTTTTATCTCAAGCAACTTTATAAAAAAAATTATTCTGATCCAGAATTAAATAATAATTTTTGGAAAAGAAGCTTAGAAATTTTAAATATAGAACATATACTTAGAAATGCAGAGCGTATTCCAAAACAAGGTCCTTGTATTATTGTATCTAATCATCCCTTTGGAATACTTGATGGATTAATTATCTGTTCTGAAGTTGCAAAACTAAGAAAAGATTACCGAGTATTAATTAATGAAGAGCTTACTGCAATTGATCATATAAGAGATCATCTTTTTCCATTAAGACTGGATATGAGTAAAGACGCTGCAAAAATTAATATAAAGTCCAAAAATAATGCTATCGAATTTATAAATAAAGGAGGACTAGTCATTATCTTTCCTTCTGGAGAAGTAGCAACCTCTGAAAAAATTTTTAGAAAAGCTGTAGAAAAAGAATGGAAACCTATACTTGGATCAATTTTAAGAAAAGTTAATTGTAAAATTTTACCAATCTATTGCCATGGTCAAAATAGTTTTTTATTTCAGCTAACTGGTATTATTAACTACAAATTAAGACGAATACTCTTTGCAAGAGAGTTGATCAATAAATCTAATAAAAAATTTCGTGCTGAATGTGGTGAATTGTTAGATAGTAAAATCTTTCACCAAAAAGAGAATTACCAAATAGCTAAAAGCTTGAGATCAGAAACTCTTAAAATTGCAAATTTACACTAGCGGTTTGCAAGAATATTTTTGCGCAATTTTCCCATGTGTATTGCTTTGCAATTTCTTTGCATTCTTCTTTCTTGATATTTAAAGCTTTTTTCATAGATTCTTTTAAATCCCAATCTAAACAATCTGCCTTGGTATTTTGTAAAATATCCAATGGACCGGTAACAGGATAAGCTGCAACAGGAACTCCAGCTGCTAATGCTTCAATAATAACAATTCCAAAGGTGTCAGTTTTACTTGGAAATACAAAAACATCACTGGCTGCGAGATAAGAGGCAACTTCTTTTTCTTTTAACATTCCGGTAAATAACACGTCTTTATACTTTTTCTTAAGTTCATTAAATTGAGGTCCATCTCCAACTATGATCTTTGAACCCTCAATTTTTATATCTAAAAATGCTTTAATATTTTTTTCAATAGAAACCCTTCCAACATAAATATAGATGGGTGATGGCAAAGATACTTTTGCTTTTTCTACTTTTCCAAAAATATTCTTATTTACGCCTCTGCTCCAAACAACTAGATTTTTAAAATTTCTATTTGTTAATTCATTCTCCATATTCTTAGTTGTGACTAAGATTTTATTGGCAGGTTTATGAAAATATCTCAAAAAAGAATATCCAACACTAACAGGAATATGAGTTCTTTTATTTACGTACTCAGCAAATTTAGTATGCAAAGAAGAAGTAAATTTTATATTATTTTTCATACAATATCTTCTTGCAAAAAATCCTAGTGGCCCTTCTGTTGCTATATGAACTATATGCGCATTTACCTCTTTAATTTTTTTGTAAACTTTAGGATAAGCATTAATTGATAATTTTATTTCAGGATATGTAGGACAAGGAATTGTAATAAAATCATTCGGAGTTATTAAAAAAACTTCATTTTTTTGTTTTTTAAGTTCTTCTACTAAATAACTTAGAGTTGTTACAACGCCATTTACTTGGGGGTGCCAAGCATCGGTAACAATGAGAATTCTATAACTTTTCATTAAGATGCAATTTTAAGCAACTCTATGTCTTGTTTTTCAGTTAATAGTTCTTTTCTTTTTTCTGCCCAATGAATGATTTCTAACCTTCCATCAAAATGTTCAACCAAAGCTGTACAACTTTCAACCCAATCACCATCATTAATGTAATGAATGTTATCAATGTTCTGCATATTAGCATGATGAATGTGCCCGCAAATAATACCGTCTACTTTGTGTTGCTTGGCATAGTTTCCTACTAATTTTTCAAACTCACTTATAAATTTCACGGCATTTTTAACTTTGAATTTTAAAAATTTAGAAAGGGACCAATACTCATAACCCAATTTATTTCTAAAAAAATTTATATAGCGATTAAAATAAATTAAAAAATCATATGTAAGAGATCCGAGTATTGCAAGCCACTTAGCACATTGAATAATTCCATCAAATTGATCTCCATGCACAACTAAATACTTTTTATTATCGATAGTCTCATGGATGACTTGATTAACAATTTCAACTCCACCAAAATTAATTGGTATAAATTTTCTTAAAAGCTCATCATGATTTCCAGATATGTAGAATACGCGTGTTCCATGACGAGCTTTTTTTAAAATCTTCTGAACAACGTCATTATGAGATTGCGGCCAATACCAAGTATTTTTTAAAGCCCAGCCATCCACTATATCACCAACTAAATAAAGTTTTTCTGACTGAGTATGTCTTATAAATTCTAATAAGAGTTCTGACTGACATCCTCTAGTACCTAAATGAAGATCTGAGATCCAAATGCTTTTATAATTTAAAATTTTATCAATTTTATTTTTAAAAGAATCTTTTTTTAGCATTTTATTGAATTTCGAATCATTAATAAGACCAAAACATGTTAATGTTACAAAATTGTTAAAATTCAATTTATTATTTAAATTTGATGAAATTTTTACTTAACAAATAAAAATTTCTGATAAAAGAATTAACACATGGTAAAAATAACGAAATCTTTAGAAATTTTTATATTTTTTATAATTGTTCCAATAATTTTAATTCC
>Ga0209499_1003242_pt1 | contig 10010 bp, 9 predicted proteins | sample C_130208_EF_Meta_FD_187306 | JGI IMG/M metagenome (GOLD analysis project Ga0209499, IMG submission 187306) | Freshwater microbial communities from Lake Croche, Canada to study carbon cycling - C_130208_EF_MetaG (SPAdes) (version 2) | ecosystem: Environmental > Aquatic > Freshwater > Lake | place... | reverse complement strand
GATCTCTCGGCTCCTGACCCTCGTTGAGTCGGCTTTTGTCAATGGATCGACTTGCGGGAGCCACCCGTGAACCTCTGCTTTCGAGCGCTGTCGGTCCAAAAGGAGTCCATCGGGACACAAAGACCACCGATTGAAGGCAAACCCGCCCAAAGCGCTGAGGGCATCGCCTACCTAGCAGGCAGCTTCAGGCAATCGCGAGATCACGCCCTCCTGGGCTCGCTCGCAAATCCCCCACGCTCCGAAACTTTCCGGTTGACGCAGCCCCGCCTAACTCTTTCCCTCTTGCTGTTGAGACTCATTCTCATTACCTTGATATCGCTCCCTCTCCACCAGAACCACTTGAATTCGATGCTCACCAACCAACACCTGCCGTCCATCCGCCACTCGCTGCTCCCGGTTATCGCCGGATTAGCCCTCGTCGGCACCGCTCAAGCTGGCAGCCGCCATTTCGGCTACAGCTATGAAACCACCACCATGTCCGCCGGGGCGTTGGAACTGGAAACCTTGCTGACCTGGAAATCCCATAAGGCCGGTGATCCCGGAACGGACACCTTCGACATCCGCCACGAGTTTGAATACGGCGTGACTGATCGGCTCCAACTCGCCCTCTACTTCGTTGACTGGACCTACAATCGCCCGGGCAATGGCAAAAGCGGAGCCGGATTCAAGGATGTCGCGATTGAGGCCATCTACAACCTCACCGATCCGAACAACTCCCCCTTCGGCTCGGCCCTCTATGGAGAAATCAGGGGCAGCGACGACTTCATCGAGCTCGAGGGGAAACTCCTGCTCCAGAAGAACATTGGCGACTGGATGATCGTTTACAACGTCGGCGGAGAGATCGAGTGGGAAAATGATTATCGCGACGACGAAGCCGAGCTGATGCAGAGCCTCGGAGTCAGCTATCAGATCAGCCCCGCCTGGTCGGCCGGTGCCGAACTCCTTCACGAGGTCGCCGTGCCCGATGTCGAGGACTTCGGCGACAACGGCCTCTATCTTGGCCCGACCGTCACCTGGCGAAACAAGACGTTTTCAGTCGGACTCACCAGTCTTTGGCAGATCACCACGCTCGACGGCGAGCCGGACTTCCAGCTCCGCACGATCTTTTCCGTGGACTTCTGAATATGACCAGCCCCGAAAGTTCTGTTAGACCCATCGTCCGCTCCATCCTCACGGGGGTGGCGGTCACCTTGCTGATTTGCTCCTGCGGCCCGGCCTACCTCGCGCCACCCGTGACGCCCAAGCTTATCAAGGTATCACGAAGTCCAGTCTCGAGCCTGAATCGCGGCTACGAAGTCCACCAGGCGAAGTGCGCGAAGTGCCACTCGTTTCAAGACCCCTCGGATTTCGAGATTGAGGAGCTCACTGAGGAAATCATGCCCGACATGGCCCGTAAGTCGAAGCTCGATCCCGCCGACGAGAAAGCAGTTCTCCACTATCTCCTTGCTGCCAGACAGGTCCCTCCACCCGCAAGCCCTTGACGGATCTCACGTCCCGGTGATCGATTCTCTTCCCCGCCGGACCATCTCGCGCAGCCACTCACGTGCTGCCTTGAAGCCGCGCTGCAGCGAATGATCGCGGGTGCCATTCAGCCCCAGCGCCTCCACGATGCGCTCCTCATGTCCTCGATACCGGGGCAGGAAGAGCAGCGCCTTCCGCGCCTCGCCCTGACCGTCCTCCCGGAGCAACATCGACGGGGAAAGCAGCCCTTTCTCCACATGCCGCGCTCCGTCCGGCACCAAGATCGACCGCACGTCCAGCACCAGACCGCGGCGGTATCGAAACAGGATACTGCCATCCTCCTGCTTGACCAAGCGACCACCGGTCCGCGCAGGCAGGCCGGAAAACTCTCCGAAGGTGAACACGTGCGGACTCTCAGGCGTCGCGCGCTTGCGACCCCTCCATGGCAGCAGCACGTCGAGTGCATACCGGGTTCCAAAAATCGCAAGACGCATCGCTGCGGGAGCCAACCAAAGTGCGACCATGATGATCGCCACGCAAAGCAATGCTGCCAGCCACGGCGCGATCAGATAGATCAAGCCGATGCCCACCAAGAACCCTGCACGCAGCAATTTCAGCAGGCCGTCAAATGTCGAGAACGGCGACAGGATGATCAGCACGTTGATTGCATGACTGCAGAGCCACACCGAAAGAAAGGCCACGATCATCACTGGCACCATCAACCACCATAGGCTCACGTCAACGAAGCCCAATCCGGAAAGCATGGCAGTCGGCACCGCCACCTGCTCGTGTGGAGCCATTTCCCTCACCACCAGCGGCACAAAGGCCGCGCTGGCCAGCAGCGCGCTGGCCTTGCTCTCCAATAGTTCCACCATGTCGAAGGGTTTCTTCAGCACCCCGGGGACCGCCACGCCCAGCGTGTCCTTTAAAAAACACAGAATCAACAGCACGGCACCCGTCCCCCAGGCCCAGGGTTGGCAATACCATGGAAGCCCCGAGCGTTGCTCCGCAGGTGCTTTCCAATACTTGCAGGCCCCCACCGTAGACACTCCGAGCAGAGGGGAGATCGCCACGCCGGTGATCTCCGTGATCCCCTGACTGAGCGCCACCCCCGGCACGCGTTGTTGTGCCTGAGGGGACACCGAAGTGTCCGCCGCCTGACTAACGCCTCCCAACCCGAATAGAGACACCATCAACAGAACTCGCACGAACCGGAAAAACCCCATGCCCGCTTCTTAGCACCTGCCGGGACCCGCTGCAAGGAGCAGCCTAGACCAATCGCCGCTTCAGCCACCGCTTGACCCGTTGCCAGGCCGTCAATGGCAGCATCCAATCGGGCTGACCAACGAACATGAAGTCGCTGAACCAAGCATCCCGGCGCACCTCTGCCACCTCGAGAAAGCCATAAGACTCCAGGTAGGCTTTCACCTCGGGGTAGAGATCCTGTCCGTGATAGAGCGGCCGCTTCTCGATCTCTGCAATGAGGTAGCGGACCTTGCGCAGGTAATGGCCCATCCCGCGCAGGGCATGCAAAGCGGCCCCCTGCACGTCCATGCATAGAAGGTCAATTCGGTCGATCTCATGCTCCGCGCAATAACTGTCCAACCGGATCGAATCCACCTCAGTGGCTGCTTGTTCGTAGCTCTGATGATAGTCTTCACGTGCTAGGAAACACGATGATGCGCCTCGGTTCGATATTTCCTCACCATCCTTCACGGTGCGGATCACCGGATAGAATGGAATCCGTCCGTTGCTGTCCCACACCGCCCTTTCCACCAAGTGAATCGAGTTGAAGGGTCGCAACCTCTCGCGCAGGTCCCGGATCAGGTCCGGGTGACACTCGAACGCGTGAATCTCCGCACGGAACCTCTCATACAACTCCAACGTGTCGCGACCATCGTGAGCACCCAACTCCAGAATTGTCAGCACCGCCCCCCGGTCGATTTCCGCGAGGAACACCCGGTTCAGATAATCGCTCTGCCGAGGATCGTAGGAGGATACTTTCACTCCCCCAGCGTAGCGGGCAGGTCCGCGGCACCACCATCAGAAAAGCTTTCGTAATTCCTCATCCGAACCTCGAGGTGAACTTTCAATTCACCACACCAGTCCCTCATGTTACCGACCGAGGCGAGTGGTCCATTCCAGAAAATCCGCTTGTAACCGGAATCCAGATCTCCGACCTCAGCACCTTCCCCTCCCTTGAATCGCCAACCGCACCTCGAACTCCGCATGGACAATCGTGATGATTTCCTTGTCGCGTGAAGACGTGCCGTTGTTGCCCTCGTTCGAGGTCTCGGTGGAGTTTGCTGCGTTGATGTTGATGATCCCCATATCGGCATAAACCAGCTTTCCGACGCCCGTATTGCCGGCCGAGTTCAGGATGTTCTCCGCCCGTGCACGGGCGTCCTCCGCCAGCATCTCCAGCTTCATCTCGCCAAGACGGGTGTAGTAGTAATTCGGTTCGTGCGAAGTCACGTCAACTCCCTGCTCCAGCAGCGTCGTGATCTCACCCGATGCCTTCTCAATGAGCGCGACATTCGTGGAACTGACCGACACCACCTGGCTCGCGCTGAAGCCCCTCGACTCCTTCCGCTCAGAGTGCAGCGGCACATTCGCGCCCGGCAGGACCTTGTCCTCCTTGATCGTTTCGAACTCCTCCGTGATCGACGCTGACTCGGTCTGGATCTCGTCCTCCTTCACGCCTTTGGTCTTGAGAAACGCCACCACTTTCTCGGCACCTCCCTTCAGCGCGACATAGTCCACCGTGCGGTCCGCGCCCTCGGCTCGACCGCCGACGACCACTGGATCAAGTCGAACACGATCCGGTGATCCGGATATTGTTCTTGTCCGGCTTCTTCCAGACGTCCTTCCAACCGCTAGCCGCGATGAAGGTTGAGCCCGCCTATCCCAAGGAAATCGCCAACGCACTCAAAACCGGCGATGACGATCGATCGATCGAACGGGAGGGAAAATCGGTGCTCGCAGTCTGGAATTGTGAGCCGTGGCGAAGAGCTTGGAAAGAGGCAAACCCTCCCTGTTTCATTCAAACTCCATCCAATCTTCAAGGTTGCACGTTCCACCTCCACTGTTCAACCCTCCTCAATGCCACTGGCTCGAATCGAAACCGTCGACACCTCCTTTCAGCGGGTGGATGTCTGGAAGTCCGAGACCGAATGCGAATTCCGAGTCGAAGGGGCGATCCACGCCTGGTGGCATCACAAGCGATTTCTAACAGGCCTGGCATGGGACAATCTTGCCGCGGGTGCCCTGCTCCGCCCCGCCGGCCCACCACGTTCGATCCTGATGCTGGGACTAGCCGGTGGTACCGCTTTCCGAGCCCTCCGCCACCTGTTGCCAGAGGTCGAGCTCACAGCCGTCGACATCGACCAGGGTATCGTCGAGCTCGCACGCAAACACATGGACCTCGATTCGAACCGGATCGAGATTGTGTTCGCCGATGCCTATGAGTGGCTGAGGACGAACAAGCGGCGATTCGACGTGGTCATTGATGACATCTACCTTGCCGGAAAGACCGACGTGTTCCGCCCGCACCTTTGGAATCAGAGCCACCTGTCGACGCTCAAGCGGGCCGTCGCACCTGGCGGGCTCCTTACCGCCAATCTGGTCACCGGCAAGGGTCATCGTGCGATGCAATCCCACTCGCGCGGTGTCCTGAAATCCGCCTTCCCTTTGCTCCGCAGCGTCACCACTCCGCTGAGTCTGAATGAGACACTGGTCGCCGGAAACGACGTCCTTTCCGGCCGCCATCTCCACTCCTGGCTGGAGAAATTCCCTGAGCGACGCGATCGCGCCCTCTGGGAAAACATCCGCGTGAAAAAGCTCTAACTCTTCATTTCGAATTTCAGATTTAGAATTTCGTATTTTCTTTTTCCAAATGTCCGACCCGGTCCACGCCCTCTACCAGTCCCGCGCCTATCCGGCGATGAGCCATCCCTCGACCGATCCCGCCGTCACCGCCGTGGCGGCCAAGCTGGCGGGTCTGGACATCCCCGCGCCAAGCTGCGCCAGCGTGCTGGAGATCGGCTGCGCGTCCGGACACAACCTCCTGTCCCTGGCAGCCCGCTGGCCGGACAGTCGCTTCACCGGCATCGACTTCTCAAAATCAGCGATCAAGAAAGCCAAGGAAACCGCGCGCCTCGCGAGGTTGACAAATATCGAGTTCATCGAGTGCGATCTCCGCGACTACGATCCGGGGGAGGACAGCTTCGATTTCATCATCGCGCATGGAGTCTATTCGTGGGTTCCACCCGACGTCCGGCAAACGCTGCTCGATTTCTGCGCGGCGAACCTTTCGCACGAAGGAGTCGCCGTCATCAGTTACAACACCCTTCCCGGATGGTCGCTCCGCCACTCGCTGGTGGATCTAACAACCCTGCTCGCCCAGAGGCCTGCAGCCGAAACCATCGGCCGCGATCCCGAACAGATCCTCGCCTTCCTGGCAACGGCAGCAGGTACCCACACGCCTTATGCCAGGCATCTGACCGCCGTTCTCCACGACATGTTTGCCAAAGGGACCGAGGTGCTGCCCTTCGATGACTTCAGTCCGATCAACGAGGCCTGCACCTTTCTCGAATTCGCCGCCCATGCGGGCCGCACCGGACTGCAGTATCTCGGTGAGGCGGAACTGCAGGACAACTTTCCTCCGTCGCTGGCCCCCGGAGCCGAGGAGGTTCTCCAGCCACTCGCCGCTGACCCGCTTGCCCTGCAGCAGGCGATCGACGTGCTGACCAACCGCACCTTCCGCAGCTCCCTGCTCTGCCGGGCGGATGCTCCCGTGCAGACCCGCATCACCAGTGCGACTGTCCTGCACTTCGCCGTATATTGTCCCCATCGCTTGGAAGGAACGCGCCTGATCGACCACTCGGGGATCGAACTGGTCAATTTCGAGCATCCCGTTGCCATCGCCTTCTTCTCGGCACTCGCAGAAACAGGCCCGCAATCCGTTCCGATGCAGGAAATCCTGGAAGTCATGGCGGAGCGCTTGAAGAAACAGTTCGACCCAACCAACAGCCTCCCTCTGGTCGCACGGCTGGTGATGGACTCGGCACGACAAAACCTGATCGCGTTGCGCTACGACCCCGTGCGCTTTGATCCCGCTCCTCCCGCGTTTCCAAACCTTGGGGCACTGCGCTTGCTGGCCCTGAAAAACGAGCACCCGTTGGTCGATATCTATCATCGCCCATGCAGCATCGAGGATGCTCTCCAACCCATCGCCGAGGCCATGGATGGGACACACTCGATTGAAGAACTCAGGTCACTCTCGCAGCGCCTGATGCCAAAATTCGATTTCCCTGTCTGGCTCGACCATCTCGCCGCACGTGGAATGTTCGCAGGCTGAACCACTCCATCGACCGCGACTGCAACCCCATTTTGTCGACGCCTTCGCCGAGGGAGCGGCGCGGGTGATCGAAGTCGAGTCCGCCCGCATTGCCGGGATAGAGGCCGACGCCGTGCATCACGACCTTCTACTGATCGAGGATCCAATCCAGGACCTCCAGAGGCCGTCCGCCATCAATCATGAAATTCTCCGAGATGATCTCGAACCAATCAACGGCCGACTTTTCGCTGAGAATGTGGCGTTAGTGCGGCACCCGCAGACCAATTCCAGTGCCTAAAGTGACACCACCAGTGAATCGGGAATCGGCCATGGGAGTGAATGATGCTTGGGATTTCGCCCGGTCCTGCGGGTGGTCCGGATACATGCGCGAAGGCGTGGAATCGTTTCCAGCGCCTCTACATAGAGGCTCCAGGCTCGGGAAAATTCCATCCAATTCTCATAATCCGCCGTGCTTGCCCGATTCGGGAAGGTCAAGACCCGGTGGAGCCCTTGACGAAACCTCGAAGCCGTACAACTTGCGGCATGTCCCGCAGCACTCTTCTTATCGGCGGAAATTCCGGAATCGGACTCGCCACCGCCAAGCTTCTGCTGTCCCGCGGCGACCAGGTCCTCGCCGCCGCACGCACGCCCGGCCCACTGGCCCAGCTTGGCATTTCCGTGCAGCCGTTCGATGCACTTGAGCCAGTGTTTCTGGAGCTTCCACCGGTGATCGACTCGCTGGTCTATTTCCCCGGAACCATTTCCCTAAAGCCCTTCCACCGTCTAACACCTGAAGATTTCTTGCGCGACTTCCAGGTGAACGTCCTCGGAGCCGTGAATGCGATCCAAGCAGCGCTGCCCGCGCTGAAAGCCGCACCATCCGCCTCGATCGTGCTCTTCTCGACCATCGCGGTGGCCCAGGGAATGCCGTTCCATGCCTCGATTGCCGCCGCAAAGGGCGCAATCGAAGGACTGGCCCGTTCGCTCGCCGCGGAGCTCGCCCCAAAGATCCGCGTCAATGTGATCGCTCCCTCGCTAACCGACACGCCCCTCGCCTCGCAGCTCCTCAACAGCGACGCGAAACGCGAGGCCGCCGCCAAGCGCCATCCGCTGCAGCGAGTGGGAGCGCCTGACGAAATCGCCGAGCTCATTGCCTTCCTGCTTTCCGATGCCTCGCGCTCGTTCAGCGGCCAGATCCTCCGCCCGGATGGCGGGCTCTCCTCGCTCCGGCTGTTCTCATGAAAACGATCACCGCCGCCGACATCGCCGCGATGGAAAAGCTCACCCGCGTCCAGTTTGCCACCAGCCTCCCGGGCGTGAAACCGGTCGCCCTGATCGGCACCCGCTCATCGGAGGGCCGGACGAATCTTGCGCCCTTTTCAAGCATCGTCCATTTCGGTTCGAACCCGCTGATCCTCGGCATGGTCAGCCGGCCCGATGTCGCCGAGCGCCACACGCTTTCCAATCTCGAAGCCACCGGCGTCTGGACGATCAATCATCTCCATCCCGGGATTATAGAAGCCGCGCATCACTGCTCGGCGCGCTTTCCAAGCGAGACCTCGGAATTCTCCGCCACCGGCCTCACCGAGCACTTCGAGGAAAATTTCCATGCACCGTTTGTGAGCGAATCACGCTTCCGTCTCGGGATGGAATTCGCAGGCCGGCTCGATATCCCACTGAACGGCACCACGCTCATCCTTGGTAAAGTCGTGCTCGTCCAAGTCGAGGAGGCCGCGCTCGCGACGGACGGCTCGATCGATCTTTTAGGACTGGAAGCGGTCGCCTCCACCGCGCTCGACACCTACTTCGGCATCACCCCGCTCGGCCGCCTTTCCTACGCGAAGCCGGATCGTCCGCCGACGCGTATTTCGTGAAACTGATGGAGGCCACACTCATCTATCCGCACCAGCTCTTCGCCACGCACCCTGGCGTTGGAAGAAATCGGCCGGTTTTCCTGATCGAAGACCCATTGTTTTTCGGAAAAGATCCGTATTGGCCGCTGAACCTGCACGGCCAGAAGCTCGTGCTGCATCGTGCGTCCATGCAGGCCTATGCGGCGGATCTTTCCGCAGACGGTCATGTCGTGACGATCGTCGAAGCCCCCGAAGGGTCCGAAACCGATAGCGCCGGCCTGTTAGAGCGTGTCTTCAGAAAGGCACCCACCCGCCTCCACCTCGCGGATCCGGCCGATGACGTGCTGATTCGGCGCATCCAACGCTACGCCACGAAGCATGGAGTCGCCCTCGTCGTCCATCCGTCGCCGAACTTTCTAACACCCGACTCGACTCTGGAGAAATTCTGCGCCGGCCCCAAGAGATCGTCGATGGCCCGCTTTTACGAAGCGCAGCGGAAACGCCTCGGGCTTCTTCTCGAAGACGACGACTCGCCGATCGGGGGAAAGTGGTCGTTCGACACCGAGAACCGTAAGCGCTTGCCCGTGGGTCATCCCCTGCCGGACGAACCGCGTGCCAGCCAGGAAGCCCATGTCCGCGAGGCCATCGACTACGTTTCCCGTAGATATCCCGACCACCTCGGAAACCTTGAAAATTTCCGCTGGCCCGTCACCCGCGCGGAGGCCGACGCTTGGTATCAGCGCTTCCTCGACGAGCGCTTCTCAAGCTTCGGCGACTATGAGGACGCCATCACCACCTGCCACGCCTTCCTCTTCCACTCCGCCATCACGCCGATGCTGAACATCGGGCTGCTCGATCCAAAGGACGTGGTGGATCGCGCGCTTTCCCACGCCCTCCGGCGTCAGGTCTCGATGAATTCGCTGGAAGGCTTCATTCGACAGGTCATCGGCTGGCGGGAGTTCATGCATGGCCTCTACCATCATCGCGGCATCAGGGTTCGGAACGGCAATTTCTGGCAGTTTGACCGCCCGATGCCGAAGGGCTTTTACGACGCGACCACCGGCATCCCGCCAGTTGATCGGGTGATCCGCCAGCTACTTGACGAAGGCTGGTGCCACCACATCGAGCGACTCATGATCCTCGGGAATTTCATGCTGCTCTGTCGCATCCGTCCGGACGAGGTTTACCGCTGGTTCATGGAATTCTTTGTCGATGCCTATGACTGGGTCATGGTTCCGAACGTCTATGGCATGTCGCAATTCGCCGACGGCGGCACCTTCACCACCAAGCCCTATCTCTCCGGCTCCAACTATGTTCTCAAGATGTCGGACGAGCCGAAGGGCGAGTGGTGCGCCGCT
>Ga0209499_1003236_pt1 | contig 10031 bp, 9 predicted proteins | sample C_130208_EF_Meta_FD_187306 | JGI IMG/M metagenome (GOLD analysis project Ga0209499, IMG submission 187306) | Freshwater microbial communities from Lake Croche, Canada to study carbon cycling - C_130208_EF_MetaG (SPAdes) (version 2) | ecosystem: Environmental > Aquatic > Freshwater > Lake | place... | reverse complement strand
ATTAGCCGGAATTGATAAAATAATAATAAGTATTTGAATATTTACGTATCGGTTTATTAGCCGGAATTGATAAAATAATAATAAGTATTTGAATATTTATTATTATTACAGGGATGATTTTTTTGGGGGGGGGGAGTCGCTTCATATCGGGTTTGAACCGATGACCGCACGGTTAACAGCCGTGCGCTCTACCAACTGAGCTAACGAAGCTTCTAGGTCTTACCGAGACTCGAACTCGGGTTTTCAGATTCAAAGTCTGAAGTGATAACCACTACACTATAAGACCAAACTGGGGGGTGGGGGGTGTGGTGGTTTGCTCAAACCCAGACTTGAACTGGGGTCACCGGTTTATAAGACCGGTATTCTAACCAACTAAAATATAAGAGCAAATTCGGGTTGGTGGGGTGGTGGGGTGGTGTGAATAAGCAGCAGAAGTAGCCCCTAATCGGAGTCGAACCGATGACCTTTTCCTTACTAAGGAAACGCTCTAACCAACTGAGCTATAAGGGCAGAAAAAGTAGGAAGATTAGTAATAAGAAGATTAGTAATAGGAAGATTAGTAGAAGAAGAAAGGAGACTTACCTATGGACTACTCATTGGACGCTACTCATTAGACGCTGCTCATTGGACGCTACTCATTGGACGCTACTCATTGGACGCTACTCATTGGACGCTGCTCATTGGACGCTACTCATTGGACGCTGCTCATTGGACGCTGCTCATTGGATGCTACTCATTCACATTATACTATATCATGGTTTCTTTATATCTATTATTATATAAATAATATAATGGCGGCTGCGTCAGAAAGTCCATTTGACCAATATAAACATGTTACGACAACTATGTTCTTGGAACCGATTTTGAATACACATTATAAAATTTATCAAACTGTAATTACATTTAGTGATTTTCCTGATGGACCGATTCGTCCCATGGTTAAACCAATAAATACTCGCAAATTATCACCATTTCAATCTTTACCTGTTTCTGCGATTTTTTCTGATACTTGCACAAAAGTCTTGTGCCGATATCCTGGTTTTAGCGGTAGTAGAAACCCGAATTATTATATGGGGGGCGAAGATATTCCCGCAGTATTTTCATATTTGTCTGCAAATGGTTATACAATTGATTCTGATTTGACTAAAATGATGAATAAATCGCGGGTGACTATCGGTGGGCAATCTTTTCGGGGCGGCGATAAACGAATGATTTGTATGATTACTTATTCGGCATAATTGTTGGTGAATGATTTTTTGTAAAATTGAATTGCTTTTTCTAGCAAAATAAGTATAGTAATTTACTAATATATTAACTATCCATTTTACTAACTAATTTTAATTATGTCTGCAAATAACAGTATAGATATCAGGAATATTATAAACATGAATCTTATAAATAATGACGGCAATGATACATCGGCTGGACAATCGTTGTTTAAATATGGCGATGAAGATATGCCCGAATATGATAGTCGTATGGTATTTTGGCCAAGAAAGAAAAATGACGAGACTGGCGGTGATGAGACTGGTGAGGGCGATGGTGAGTGTGAAAATGCTGTTGAAGATAATACATGTTGTCCTGGTTGCTTTCCCGTTTTCCAAAATAATCAGCTAGGCCATATAGGAAAATACGGATGCTTAGGTCCCGATTATGATGCTGATGGGCCTTATTTTGTAGAACCTATAGAACTTAGTGATGAGGACATTGAACTTGCTGAAACAACCTCATATACCGCGGCTTATCAGGATAATCCGGATAATCATGTAATATTCAAAACATCTTTTACTGATTGTGTTAAGCAGCTAGATAAAGGTCAAGACCATGCTGTTTGCTCTGCCGGATGCATTGATTTGAATACTGGTGAAGAGTTTTCGTGTATTGAAGTGTATGACGGTCATGGACATGATGCTTGCATAGATGCGATACGATGCATGGATACTCGTGAAATTATACAACAATTTGATGACCCGACTACCGAAATCCAACGGCGATTACACATGGTTAGAATGCGGGTAGACAGTGGGGCGACGTGTTCCATCGCCAAAATATACAAAAATCGGGTTGAATGCACCATGATTGGCGATTCCAGAATAATGGTGTTTGTAAATGGTTCAATCGTGTATGAAAGCCCAATGCATAATTGGGATTGTATGGATGAACGCGAGAGATTGAATGGACTTGCCGTGGCTCATCCAGCTCAATGCCCCGAAGTGCTTTCTGCCGATAAAATTGCGATGGTTCCTAGTGCATATGTATACTTTTGCGATGGTATGAAATTGGCTATTACGCAATCTTTGGGACATCTTGGGAAAACGGGGTTTAAACCTGAGAAAAAAGTGGTTCATTTTGAAGATGAAGATTCGGTCGTTATTTTAGTTGCGTCGGATGGGTTTTGGGATATGGTTTTGTTACCCCTTGATTTGCCGATTTGTTTGAATAGTGATGCGACCGAATTAGCCGAATTTGCCGAGTCGCGGTGGAAACAAACATGGAATGTAGTCACGGGACCAGATACTACTGCACTTACCCAGTTTGACCGAGCCGATGATGTTACTGTGGCTGTTTGGTCGCGTAGTGTTCTATAAAACATAAAACATAAAACATAAAACATAAAACATAAAACATAAAACATAAAACATAAAACATAAAACATAAAACATAAAACATAAAACATAAAACATAAAACATAAAACATAAAACATTGTGTATATTGTTTTTTATTGTTTTTTATTGTTTTTTATTGTAGATTATGTAGGATTTTTACCTGATTTATTGTAAAATTGAAATACTTTTTTTGGAATAAATTAGATGTAACCCCCCCAAGCAAATATCAACCAACTAATCAATTATAGCAACAATGGCTTTTCGCAATAATAATCAAATGACCAGTCGTGTTCCATGCTGTCCTCATTGCAATAACTTGAATCAATATGCTCAACGACGCAATCCTGCTGCGGTGTTGGTGCCTACTAACCACTATCTTCGCGAATTTCCCGACCCATCTAGTCGCGTAGTTTGTCCTGAACTACTTCGCACTCAGTGCAAGGGTTGCGGCAAACTCGGTCACACAATTTCGGCATGTAAGGAGACAATTAAACGTAGTTCTGATGCGAGGCGTAGGCAAGCATATTGCGAGAAGTCGGCTTCAGTTTCAGTATCAGCGTTGACCAATGTAAACAACACATTCGCATGTCTGGATGAGGATAGTGAATATGTTTCGGCGAAATCCGCGATGGCTAAGCCATTAGCCAAACCATGGACCAAGTCATTAGCCAAGCCATTGACCATCAATAGTCGTTTTGCATGCGATACGGATCAGATTGCTGCTATGATGCACAAAGATTTTCCGGAGCTTTCTCGCCGACGACCAGCAGCTCAAGCAGTAGCACCAGCACATGTATTAAACTTTTCGCAAGCCTTGGCGTCTAAGCCTTTACCGTCTGCTTGCTTATCGCAAGCAAAGCCACAGTTGAACCTTAAGGATTGCCCACTTTTCACAAATCAAAATGGAGTATGCAATGTGTCGACAAAGAATTGGGCCGATTATGATGATGAGGAAGAAAATGATGAGTATGATAATTTCTTGTGTTATTAGACTCATTCAAAAATGTTTGTCTTGTTTTGTTTGACTTGTTTTGTTTGACTTGTTTTGTTTGACTTGTTTTGTTTGACTTGTTTTGTTTGACTTGTTTTGTTTGACTTGTTTTCATATTTGGTGTAATACTAACTAATTATATTTTGAAAAAACAAGCATCACCAGTTGATGCTTGTTTTTTATTTGGGCTTCAGTGTAATAGTGTGATTCTTCTTCTTTTATTTCAACAAATTCACATTCATGCATTCTTTTGTGTAAATTATATAAATTTTATATTGTATATAATTTATGTCTGTAATAATACAAGATTATGATTTGCGTTTGAAAAAATATTCTATTGAAATATTAGAAGAAAATATTAGTCGGCTAGCTAACAAAACATTGCTATATACACAAGATTTGACTGCTGACTTCTGTTCGAAATATATTTTGAATGATGATTATACATGTTGTGTTGAAGAAACATATATCAATTGTTATGATGTATTACGTGCTCAAAAACATATTACTGAATCGGAATTGACTGCTTCTATACAAAAGTATTCTAATAAATAATAATGAAATATTCGTAGTAACCCCCAGAAAATCTGTAAGATTTTCTGGGGTTATGAAGATTAACCTTCATAATACCAGCGATTCCTTGCGGAATCGCGATGGTATTACTTGTTTACGTGAGAGACCATGTATGGTCTCTCACGTAAATGAAGGCATGCCTAAAGCTACAAGAAAGGACTAATAGCCCCCAAAGGGGGCTAACCAGTGGATGGTCGCTCAAAGAGCGACCATTTACACATGTGTCCTTTCTGGTAGCTTAACGGTTAAATGCACGCATACTGACCAAACATCTAGTCCCATTATTTCGACTCGGCACTCGGCACTCGGCACTCGGCACTCGGCATCCGATACCGGTAGCCTGAATCGCTCCCCGGGTTTGGCTCAGGGCTTGGTATATAGATATTGGACAAAAAGGCGGTAAATGAATGAGTCGATTTATGAGTGATTTATCGGGAATTGAGTCATTCTATTGGCTGCAGTATATAGTGGTAAAATTGGATAGATACTAGTATTGGATATATGCGAATAAGTATTTGAATATCTAGGAACTGGCGACAAAGACTGGCGACAAAGACTGGCCACAAAGACTGGCGACAAAGACTGGCGACAAAGACTGGCGACAAAGACTGGCGACAAAGACTGGCGACAAAGACTGGCGACAAAGACTGGCGACAAAGACTGGCGACAATAAAAAATGATGTAAAAATGTGTAAATGGGGTGAGTAGATAAATGACCCGGATATTGAATAGTCGGTCATATGGCTTATCCCGTGTATGGTATGGATAAATGTTTTGTTTATAGATTTTTTTGCATGTTGCAAATGTAAGATTCGTATTCATCTCCATCGGCGCAGTTGTGGAGATATGCCTCAAGCTCATGTCCGTGGTCAATGTGTGCTTGTTTGACTTGGTCAATGGTGATGAATTTCATGCGTAAAGTTCCGATTTTTTCTATGGCGGGTGTAATGCCGAAAAGTTTGACGAATCGTCTTGGTCCGCCGCCGATGATATATACATGTGCGATGTGGACACGATGATGTTTGGCTATGGCTGCGGCGATGTCGTAGATGGTGAGTAAGCCGACGCCTTTGGTGGGTTCGCATAGGGTCCAAATCGCGAAAAGTATTTCTTGGAATGTTTTGCCTGTATATTCGGGTAAGTTTATTTGTCCAAGTATTTCGCGTTGCAATATGGTCTTCCATCTGCAATGGTCAATGGCTTCTTGGAAAATGGTGAGGCGGGGGGCGGGTCGGTTAGTGTGAGACATGATTATATTGGTATTGTTATTGGACGGGTTGGACTAAATAATATAGATTATAAGTATTTCAATTTTACATGGCGTTATCGCATTGTGTGTAAATATTATTATTTTTTATTTTTTCTACTTTTGATTTTTCTACTTTTTGATTTATTTATTCGTTTGTGTATTCCGCCGTTATTTTTTTTCGTGTGGAAACCACATAATTTTCCAACACATGTGTAAATGTGATTTTACACTTTTGAATAAAATTGATTCGTATTTTTGTGCGAACTTAAATCTTCAAAGGTGTAAAATAAATATAATGTCGGCAATGTTATTTCCTGATGCAGTATGCAAAAATACGGTTTTGGCTAGAAAACGTAAGCAGAATAAGGCAATGAAAGGGGTATATAATATGGCGTGTAGTGATATGAAGTGGGAAATCTGGGGATATTTGGATGCATCGACGAAAAACCATATAGCGTCGGCCCGATACCTCCATTTGTTTTATAAATATATGAAATATGTGTATTCGGCGTGTTCTTTACCCGGGTTTATGTATGGGAATTTAATTTCGTATAATTCGGCCGGTAATCGCAGTCGGTTGGTTGGGCCGGATATAGACCGGCTTATCCAAGGCATTTCCACGGAAAATATCAAAAAATTCGTGCGACTGGGGACGCCCGGGAAGTATTATAAAAAAATAAATGCGTTGGCGACACATACAATGTATCAACGTGCATATGACCATACTGTGAATAATCATTGTCTTGGCTATATCACGGAGCGGTGGTCATATGTATATGAAATCAAAAAACTAATATACATAATTTGTGAAGAAATTCATAGTGAACCATTAACTTTTCAGATTTCCGCGATGAAGCGGGCTTTTATCGCAGTTATTAATAGTATCGTTTATGTTAATTATCGGCGGGCAGAGAAAGACGGCACGCTAGTCAACGATTTCGGCAAAGTTTTATTGTAAATTTTACTATACAAATACTTGGGTTTACTATACAAATACTGGGGTTTACTTCTTTTTTACTTTACCAGTTATGCATACAAAAATACTATATATACTACAAATATTACACTCGTAAAAACTAATTACTAATAGTAAATAGAAACTAACGAAAAAAGTCCAAAAAGAAACGCCAAAATAATTCTGGATCGGACATACTTTTTCCATGTCCGATTCCCGAATATACCAAGTTAAATTTTACACGAAAACTCAAAAATCGGATTCACTGCATAATGCTGCAAAAGTGAAAAATTGACGAAAATGTTGACTGCAACAGTTTTTTCCAAATTTTATTTTATTTTGGATATATTTAGACATTATCGCAAAAACGCCAAGAAAATTCCATTAAATGTCCGTGCTATAATATGAGCATAGTGTGAGCATATGGCGGTTTATTGTAAATAAATCTCACTACATGATTCGACACTGGCGTAATTTATGGACAAATTACGCCTAATATATGCAGTCATTCCGCGTAATTTGTCCTAGTTGGTCATTAACCATACGTGGGGTATAAACTGTAAAATAATTCATACTAGAAGCAAATGGTGGGAAAGGCGGGTGGAGTCACAACCATACAATATCTGCGAATTTGCTTGAAACCAAATATCATCTAAGTAAAGAAGAGATGAAAGACGCGATTATGAATATGTGATATAAGTATTTCAATATATAATATATACGAATATATTATATAGTCTACTGCATGTATGCAGTGGCGTGTTTTCAATGAGTCGACAAATGAGTCACATACCGACAAATGAGTCACATACTAACTATTCATAGGTCAATACTAGTTGGTTATTTAGGGGCTTCTTTTTTACTTTACCAGTTATGCATACAAAAATACTATATATACTACAAATATTACACTCGTAAAAACTAATTACTAATAGTAAATAGACACTAACGAAAAAAGTCCAAAAAGAAACGCCAAAATAATTCTGGATCGGACATACTTTTTCCATGTCCGATTCCCGAATATACCAAGTTAAATTTTACACGAAAACCCAAAAAGTGGGTTCACTGCATAATGCTGCGAAAGTGAAAAATTGACGAAAATGTTGACTGCAACCAAAAAAACTTGAAAAAAATAAATCAATATCAAATCTTATTAATTGGGGATAATATTATAAACATAATAAGATAAAATAATATATAAATAATATATATTCATATTATATAATAATATATATGCCCAAAACCGACATAAATTATGCTAATACAATCATATATAAAATTGTATGTAAAGACCCTAAAATAAAATATATTTATGTTGATTATACCTCTAATTTTACACAACGAAAATTTTCACACCATAAAGCGTGTAAACATGTTATACCTACAACTGAATTGGGGAAAATCATCGTCGCTAATGGGGGATGGGAAAATTGGAATATGGTTGAAATTGAAAAATATGTATGCGACTCGTCGGTGACTGCATTTGCCCGCAGAACGGTTATTTATAATGAATTAGTTTCGCAAATTATGCAGACAACCAAAAAAGGGCAGGCCAAAAATATCCAAAAGTCCGGACACCAAAATCCCCAAAAATATCGGTGTGAAAAATGTGACTATAACACGTGTAATAAAAAAGATTATACAAAACATTTGACTACAGATAAACATAATAAGATATTTACGACACTTTTAGTTACGCGAAAATCCCAAAATACATTCGTATATATATGCCCATCATGTAATAAAATATATCAAACAAATAGTGGTATGTTACGACATAAAACAAAATGTTTACTGCTACATCAACCAAATGTTACACGAGAAGTGACCCAAGATGTGACTCGCGAAGATAATAAAATATATATAACCAACGAAATGATGTGTGAAATTTTACAAGAACTTAGCAATTCTAATGCACAAAATGCCGAATTACAAAAACAAAATACCGAATTCCAGTCAAAATTAATTGAAATAATTAATGAAAAGCAGTTTTCTAATGTTACTAATAATAATATCACGAATAATGGCGGTAATACAAATAATAACATTCAAATCAACATTGATACGTTTTTGACCCAATGTTGCAAAGATGCACCTACTATACATGAATTTTTAGCAAAAATACAAATAACCATTGAAGAAATGTTCTTTATGGGCAAAGAAGGCACCAAGAAAGCCGTGGTTAAAATAATTGACCGCGTTCTAAAAGATACTGCTTTGACTGACCGACCGTTTCACTGCACGGATGCTAAACGTCATATAACATATATCAATGAAACAGCGGGATGGTTGAAAACGCAGGACCAACAACACTTGATAAACTTCTGTAACAGTGTTAGTTTGAAATGCGGTAATAAATATATAGAAGTTCACAAGCCTGAAGAGACGTTGGACAAATTTGCACCCAAAATATCTGAGGTCGGATTGCAAATCATACTAGAAGCAAATGGTGGGAAAGGCGGGTGGAGTCACAACCATACAATATCTGCGAATTTGCTTGAAACCAAATATCATCTAAGTAAAGAAGAGATGAAAGACGCGATTATGAATATGTGATATAAGTATTTTAATATATAATATATACGAATATATTATATAGTCTACTGCATGTATGCAGTTGCGGGTTTTCAATGAGCCGACAAATGAGTCACATACCGACATATGGCCGTAAAATTGAAATACTTTTATCAATAATATAAGCATATTATCCTGCCCCGCTCTAATAATATTACACTTTTGAACTAAACTATAAATCTATTTATACAACATGTCTGCGATTATGACTCGTTCCAAGACCGTTCGCCGCCCGTTCTCCCAGCCAACGTCGGAAGCCGCATTGGTTACATTATTGATGCAGTGTGGCGTCGATACTACTATATGGACCAAAACAACGGCACAGCTATTTGAAGAAATTGAGAAAGGCGAGAGTTTCATGGAGGTTGATGCGGCGGGAACCTTATCGCGAGTAGTCAAAATCGCAAATATAGTCATCCGGACGACGACAACGGGCAAGACTCTTTGCGAATCGCACCAGATTTTGACTGACGGAACAACTAAAAACAAAAAAAACGGTAATCTGACTGAAAAAGTCGGATTCGGTGAGACGGCATTTGCGGGTATTTGTCGAGGTGTCGTGGAGGAACTTGGCGACATGGGTCGGTTTGTTAGAAATATACAAACTATCGGCATGGAGGGGACGGAAGTCAAACCGTCCGACTCTTACAAACATTTGGCGTGTGTGTATAAGGTCAACCGATTTTGTGCCGAATGGTCGGGGCCTGTCGCGAATTTTTCGACCATAGACAAACACGACGGCAAACAAATATTCTGGGTGTGGATATAACACTTTATCAATTACTTTATACATTACTTTATACATTTATTATTACACCGACCGGAAAGAAAACACCAGTTTCCCAAGATTCTGTATAAAGATTCTGGAATACTGGTTAGTTTGTATTATACAACTATCTGGATGGTTATTTAGGGACGATTTTACATAAATATTCATGTGTTCTTTTTATTGGTTCAAATTCAATTTGAAAACATCAGTTTCCCAAGATTCTGTATAAAGATTCTGGAATACTGGTTAGTTTGTATTATACAACTATCTGGATGGTTATTTAGGGACGATTTTACATAAATATTCATGTGTT
>Ga0209499_1003235_pt1 | contig 10031 bp, 15 predicted proteins | sample C_130208_EF_Meta_FD_187306 | JGI IMG/M metagenome (GOLD analysis project Ga0209499, IMG submission 187306) | Freshwater microbial communities from Lake Croche, Canada to study carbon cycling - C_130208_EF_MetaG (SPAdes) (version 2) | ecosystem: Environmental > Aquatic > Freshwater > Lake... | reverse complement strand
GGTGGAGACTTCGTCCCACCAATTTACCTAAACACGATTGGGTCTTTGGCTGCGTAAGCGCCAATTGAAAATTTCGCTATATCGGTGAAACTCCTTCAAGAAAACCAAAGGGACAATACCGAGGCAACCTGCGAAAGCAGAGAGTCCGTAGAGACTACACGCGAAACTCCTTAGAAATAAGGATGAAGATATAGTCCGAACTCATCATCAATGAAAAAGGATGAGAAGCCAGCAGAAATGATTGGCTCGCCCGAAAGGGTGGTAACAGATTTGAATCAACGAGTATGCCGAATTCGCAAGAGCTGCAAGAGTGACCGCAGATTTAGCGACAACGATGGCACTCCCATTAGGTACAGACAGCATTAATATCCCGGCTGTTACAACAGGTACACAGGTTGCGTTCCAGTCATCTGATAACTCTGCTACAAACACACGCGATATGGTCACATCAACTGTTACTGCGCCTGTTCGTACAATCTCAGGTTACGAGAATGTATCAATTCAGTTAGTAGAACAGTCACCTCTTGCTGGCGGTCTTGATCGTCTAGTATTCGGAGACTTGATGAAGGACTACGCACTACAACTCAACACTGCAGTTGTAAGCAATAGCGATGGAACTTCAGGAACACTTAAGGGTTTCATCAACCTTGGTGCAGATACAACAAACGGTATCCCAACAACTTGGACTGAAACAACACCAACTGCAGTAAACGGATTACAGGCAATCTCAAAAGCTATTAGCAAGGTTGTAACAAACCGCTATCAGGCAGTTGAAGCAATTGTTATGCACCCATCAATGTGGTACTGGTTCGCTTCAAGCACAGATGGCAACTCACGCCCATTGATCGTGCCTACAGGCGCAGGTCCATTCAATGCAAACGGTGTAGTTACTGCTCCGGGCGCACCTGCAGGACTCGTTGGAACAATCCACGGAGTACCTGTTTATGTTGATGCAACACTTCCAAAGACATACGGAGCTTCAACAAATCAGTCTCCTATTCTTGTTGGTAAGTTCTCAGACTCATACCTATTTGAGTCAGGCGTTAAGACTCGTGTTCTTCCTGATGTCTTGTCAGCGAACCTAACAGTTCGTTTCCAAGTTTACGGATATATGGCACTTGCTCACCGCTATGCAAAGGCAGTTTCAGCCGTAACTGGTACTGGTACTGTTGCACCTTCAGGCTTCTAGTCTGTAATGTTGGAGACACCTGCCTCTTAATCGGGGCAGGTGTCTTTGACACAATAATTTTGGGGGAAATTATGGAATTGAATTATATTGACGGGCTTAAAGTTGCTCGCGATTTAGCAAAACAAAATAAGTTTCAAACACTTGATGGGCTTATTGAAGCCCTTGAGGAACGACAAATTGAAACCGCAGCACTCGTGTTAGATGTGGAGACACGATGAAGGCAAAAGATAGAGTGTGCATTGCATTTCCACACGCAGGTAAAGTAAATACAGAATTTGCAACAAACTTGATTGAGATCAATCGAAAGCGTACAGATCGTATTGATTCAATTGTTGGCATCGGCAATATCTCGCTTTTAACTCGCTCACGCAATGTCATTGTCAAGAATTTCCTTGATGAGACTAAGGCTGAATGGCTTTTAATGATGGACACAGATCAAATCTTGTCTGTTGAAGCCTTTGACAAGTTGATTAACGCAGCAAATGTCACCGAAAGACCCATAGTTTCAGCTCTTATCTTTGCCGCTTTTTGGACAGATAATGACGAATTGCGAGCAGTTCCGGTGATTTATCAAGACACCGAGAACGGTCCATTGCCTTGGGATGATTATCCCGATGATCAGATTGTTGAAATTGCAGCGGCAGGAACAGGTTGCTTACTAATACATCGAAGCATTTTAGAGACTATTCGTGAGCAAGCAAATGAAAATCAAGGTCGCGATTGGGCTTGGTTTGCAGATGGTGCAATCAATGGTCGTTGGTTTAGTGAGGATTTACTATTCTCACGCCGTATCCGCGCACTAGGTATCAAGATTCACGCACATACAGGTGCGATCTTGCCTCACCGTAAAGAATTTTGGCTTGATGATAGACATCACAAGCCTTATCACATCAAAAACTCTTAAAGTCTAAGGGTTCGGTATTATCCCCCTGATACTGAACCCTTAGACCCTTTTAACTACTAAGGAGAACCGTGGCAACTAATTATCCCGGCGGATTAGATAACTTTTCCAACCCAACTGCTACCGACTACCTTGATTCAGCAACAGTTCCTCACGCAACTCAACACGCCAACACCAATGATGCTATTGAAGCTATTGAAGGCGAACTAGGAACCAATCCAAAGGGTGCTAAGGCAACTGTTAAGGCTCGCCTTGATGATGTAGATACACGCATTGCCACGATTTCATTAACAACCGGACCAACAGGTCCAACAGGATCTACGGGTAACACAGGTGCAACAGGTGCAACCGGTAAGACAGGTGCAACTGGTGCAACCGGTAACACAGGTGCAACGGGAGCGGCGGGTTCAACAGGTGCAACAGGTGCGGGTGCAACGGGAGCAACAGGAGCTGCTGGTATAACTGGGGCTACTGGATCAACTGGTAACACAGGTGCAACTGGTCCAGTTTCATCTGCAAATGTTCATTCATCTGCAAAACTTGCAACAACTGCAAATCTTTCTACTACTTATACTGCAGGAACGGCAGATGCAGGTGGTGGTTTTGGAGTAGGAGCAAAACTTACTGCAACGGCTAATGGTCGCGGTTCTATTGATGGCACAAATATTACTACCGGCGATAGAATTCTTGTTAAGAATCAAACTACACAAATACAAAATGGTATTTATACAGTAACAACTCAAGGCGCTGGTGGCGTTCCTTATGTTCTTACTCGCGCAACTGATTTTGACAATTCCATTTCAGGGCAAGTTGAATATGGTGATTTCCTATTTGTAACTACAGGAACAGTTAATGCTGCAACAAACTGGATTCAAAATAATGTAGGAACATACACTAACGGTTATATCATTATTGGCACCGACAATATCAACTTTGCACAATCAGGTGGAGTTGGACCAGCAGGTGCCACAGGTGCAACAGGTGCCACAGGTCTTACTGGTAACACAGGTGCCACAGGATCAACTGGTAACACTGGTGCTACAGGAGCCACGGGATCAACAGGTAACACAGGTGCCACAGGATCAACTGGTAACACAGGTGCTACAGGTATGACTGGTTCTCGGGGAATAGTTTACCAAGCGACAGCGCCAGCAGATATTGGAATTTTATGGGCAGATACTAGTCAAGCATCTCTAACATCTGTAAGTGGTGGAACAGTAACTAGAGATACCAATATCCAACTTCGCAGAGATACTGCTGCTAACTGGACAAGTTCAAACCCAACACTAGCATCAGGTGAAACAGGTTTTGAAACTGATACTGGCTACTCAAAAACTGGTGATGGTTCAACTGCTTGGAATAACTTGCGCTATCAGAACTTGCAATTTAGGCGTGGTAAGATTACAAACTCTTGGCACTTTGGTAACTACACTGGCACGGGTGGCAATAATACTGTAACTCAAAATAATTTATATGTTACTCCTTTCTATGTTGGAAATGCGACTACCTTTAATAGTATTGCTGCTTATGCTTTAGGTACTGGCTCTGTAATGAGACTAGGTATTTATTTAGATAACAATGGATTACCTGATGCATTACTAGCAGACTATGGCACAGTTGGTATGAGTAATACTGGAATCCAAGGAATTACTATTTCACAAACATTATCTGGACAAGTATGGGTTGCAGCGTGTGCTCAAGGCAGCAATGCTCTTACTGCTACAACAAATGCAAATTACAATCCATTTGTTGGTACTACCAATGACCCTTATAGTTTTGGACTTGTCAGTACTGGTTACTACCAAACAGGAGTAACTGGAGCATTACCTTCTACTTGGGGAAGTACTTATAGCACTACATATAGCAGTTCGTATCCAGCAATAATTTTAAGGATGTCATAATGGCGATTAACATTACTTACGGCGTTGGTGGCTACTGCATAGAATGTTCATCAGAACATCCGCACCCTTTCAATAACATAGTTAGTCAAGAAGAAGTTCCTGATTTCTATAATCATAAACAATCTGCAATAGATAAACTAATAAAACTAGGTTTAACCGAAGAAGAAATTAAAGGTTTGATACTATGACAGTTCTTAAATATTATGACACTGGTTCTGGGCAATGGCTTCCAGTGGCAATAGGAGCACAAGGTGTTCAGGGCAATGTGGGTAATACTGGTGCTACGGGTGCTACTGGTTCAACGGGAGTAACTGGCGCAGGTAATACTGGCGCAACTGGTGCAACTGGTGCTACAGGTACCGCAGGAGCTAATGGTGCAACTGGAGCCACTGGTGCTACAGGTCAAGGCGTTCCCGTAGGTGGTACAACTAATCAAGTATTAGCAAAGATAAACTCAACTGATTACAACACTCAATGGGTTGACCAAAGTGGCGGTGTCACATCTATTGTTGCTGGCACTAACATTACAATCAGCCCAACAGGTGGAACTGGCGCAGTGACTATTAACTCAAGCGGTGGTGGCAGTGCTACTGACTCAGACCAAAACATATTAGCCAACCAAGTATTCGGATAGGATTAGACAATGGCAACTTTCACAAAATTTCTTCTTTCAGGTAGTACGCAAGGTAAAGCAATCAAAATTGCAGCCACTACTTCAGGCAGTGCTGGCACAACTATTCACGCAACAGGTACAAGCTCCACAGCTATTGATGAAGTTTGGCTTTATGCTTACAACTCATCATCATCTGCGGTGGTATTGACAGTCCAATGGGGTGGCGTGACTGCAGTAGATAATGAAATCAAATTATCAATCCCAGCAGCAGCTGGTTTGACTTTGGTTGTGCCTGGACTTATTTTGACAGGTTCAGGTGGCAGCTCACCAACTGCTTCCACAATCGCTGCTTATGCTGCAACCACAAATGTAGTAACTGTTTCAGGTTATGTGAATCGAATCTCATAATGGCAAATCCATTACGCAGGATGGTTTCATCCAGTCAGGTTACTGACTGGTTTCCTAATTCAAAAACTATGATTATTCCATCACGGTTACAAGAAATTGCGGTTGAATACTTAGTTATTGCAGGCGGGGGTTCGGGTGCAAAAGATGGCGGTGGCGGCGGTGGCGCAGGCGGATTTAGAACAGGTATAAGTTCAGTAATAGCATCTCAAAATTATACAGTCACAGTTGGAGGAGGTGCTTCGGGTCCTACAAGTGCAGCTCAAGGAAATAATGGAAGTGACAGTGTTTTTTCAACTATCACATCAACAGGCGGCGGTGGTGGCGGAAAATATTCTTCGAGCACAGGAAATGCAGGAAACACTGGGGGTTCAGGTGGCGGCGGCGGTGTTGGCGGTACAGCAGGCGGTGCTGGTGGTAACGGTAATACACCGAGTACATCTCCAAGTCAAGGTAATAACGGTGGTGGCGCATACGCAGGAGCAGGTTCGCTTGGTGCAGGAGCAGGTGGCGGAGGCGGAGCAAGTGCCACAGGTGGAACAGGTACATCGACTGTTGGTGGTGTAGGCGGAGACGGTACTGCCTCATCTATTACTGGTTCATCCGTAACTTATGCAGGTGGTGGTGCGGGAACCAGTACGAGCAGCTCATCTGCTGGCGGTTCAGGTGGTGGCGGTTCAGGTGGTAATCGTTCTACTGGTTCTACTGGCGGAGATGGTACTGCTAATCGCGGTTCAGGTGGTGGCGGTTCAGATTACAATGCCACTCGCGGCGGTAATGGCGGTTCAGGTGTTGTGATTTTTAGTTATTTGTCTTCATACTCCATAACGATTGGAACAGGATTGACTGCTACAACATCACCGAATGGTAATTACAAGGTAACAACCGTCACTGCTGGCACAGGAAATGTGAGTTGGACATAATGGCACATTACGCATTTCTAAAAAATAACATTGTTACTGAAATCATTGTCGGCATTGACGAAACAGAACTTATTGAAGGTCTATCGCCTGAAGATTGGTACGGCAACTTTAGGGGGCAACGCTGCATCCGTACTTCATACAATGGCAAGATTCGTGGCAAGTACGCAGCTGTAGGAGATTTTTATGATGAAGAAACAGATACATTTATTTCACCTATTTACCCAACAGGGTTAACCGATACTAATTTTGATGTAACTGGAGCAACAGGTAATACTGGGGCAACAGGTAGATTTGTAGCACCAGTAGCAGTTGAATCAGTAGTAACTGCAAATGACAAATTGATTGAAGCTGGACTTTCACAAGATGAAATTGCTGCCCTTATTCAAGAAGCAACTCAATGACAACAGGGTCAAAAAAACTGTAAAATAATTAAACTTTAGGGGGAATCAATGCCATATTCAGATCAATCCAATATTCAATGGACTGGATGGTTGTTGGGGGAATTAAAACCCAAAACAATCATTGATGTAGGTCCGGGCGCGGGCAAGTATGGGCAGATTGCTAAAGAAATCTTGCCCGAGTGCCACACAACCGCCGTTGAAATTTGGGCGCCATACATCAAGCAATTTAACTTAGAACAGATTTATGATCGTGTAGATGTCTGTGATGGGCGCATTTATCCTTATCCAAAAGTTGATTTGATTATTTTTGGCGATGTATTAGAACATTTGAGTAGAGCAGATGCGCTTGAATTGTGGAAACGAATTTCCAAAAAGACTAAGTATGCAATGATTTCAATACCTGTTATCCATTACCCTCAAGGCGATGTTGAGGGCAATCCTTACGAAATTCACATTGAAGATCATTGGACACACGAGGATATTCTTGAGACTTTCCTCGGGATTACTGGTCATCAAGTATTTGGAATTACAGGTTCATATATTGCAGATTTTACGCAATGAAAATTGCCGTTTATACGATTGCCTTAAATGAGCAACAGTTTGTGGAGCGTTGGTATCAGTCAGCAAAAGATGCCGACTATCTCTTGATTGCAGACACAGGCTCAACCGATCTGACCGTCAAGTATGCCAAGAATTTAGGCATCAATGTCATTAAGATAGCCATCAAGCCGTGGAGATTTGACGATGCCCGCAACGCAGCTCTTGCTGCCTTGCCCGGCGATGTGGATATGTGTATCGCCTTAGATATGGATGAGATTCTCGTTGAAGGGTGGCGCCAAGCCCTAGAAGGCGTATCTGAAGGCATTATGCGCCCACGGTATAAATACACTTGGAGTTGGAATCCTGACGGCTCTACAGGGCTGACATACGGCGGGGATAAGATTCACGCTCGAAATGGTTATCGCTGGAAGCATCCTGTTCACGAAGTTTTGACACCAAGTGGGGAAGAATCTCAGGCGTGGATTGATTTAGAAATCCATCATCACCCGGATGAAAGCAAATCTCAAGGACAGTATTACGCATTGTTGCGCCTTGCAGTTCAAGAGGACCCTGACAATGACCGCAACGCCTTCTATTATGCTCGCGAATTGTTTTTTAACAATCATTGGACTGAGGCAATTGCTCAATTCAAACGCCATCTAGCTTTACCCAAGGCGGTATGCAAACCTGAACGATCTGCATCAATGCGCTACTTGGCAAAGATGGATCACGAAAATCAGGAAAGTTGGTTGTTGCGAGCAATAGCAGAATCGCCAATAAGCCGTGAGCCTCGGGTTGATTTGGCTGAGTATTACTATTCAAAAGGTCAATGGCTAGATTGCTATGCAATCGCCCATTCTGCCTTGAAAATAACTCAGCAATCGCTTGAATACTTGGTAGAATCAGATGCTTGGGGATACCTGCCACACGATTTGATTGCAATTTCGGCGTACAATTTAGGCAATAACAAAGAGGCTTTAGAACAAGGATTAAAAGCTGTAGAACTTGCACCACGGATTGACCGATTAAAAGAAAACTTAAAGCATTACAAAGGAGCAATAAATGGTTGATATGAAACCAAGAAATGTTGCTACTCCTGAAATGAAATGGCGCGAATCTAACGCCTCACCTGTTGCCCATTACTACTACGAACAATCAGGTGTGAAATACAACGAATCTTTTGTCACATACAACTATTACTCCAACAGGGGTAAAGTGAAAAATCGTATTGTGGCAACACCAATGATGAGAGGTAGATAATGGCAGTATATGATTTAGGTGATGTTGTTGTTCTTGGAGTAACAATCACCGATGCCACCGGCACACCTGCCAACGCAACCGCCGTTGCTGCAACCATTACGACACCAACAGGAACTACATCAACACCAACAGTAACAAATACTGGCACTGGTCTCTACGATGTTTCCTATACGCCCACAACTTCAGGTCGCTACCTTATCCGTTGGGTGGCAACAGGTGCTAATGCTTCGGCTTATCAAGATGATTTTACCGTTCGTGACGGCACACATATTTCAATTGTCGCACTAGATGAGGTCAAGGCTCACCTCAATATTCCTGCTACAAATTATGATGTAGATGATGAACTTCGCCGTTTTGTAGATGCTGCAACTGACTTGGCTGAAAACTATGTCGGATGCGTACTAGGGCGCCAAACATTTACCGATGAACTCTATGACGGCAACACCGACATCATCCGACTTCGCAATCCTCGTGCCTTGAGCATCACTTCAGTCTATGAAAGCGGAGTGCTTATCAGCTCAGATAATTACTCAGTTGATCCAACAGGTCAGCGCATTTTCCGCATTACTACAGGTTCAATCTCAGGTCCTAACTATTATGGAATTTGGGCGCCGGGTGCCAACAACATCAAGATTTCCTATGTTGCAGGATTTATCAATCCACCCGCTGCAGGAAAGCAAGGTGTGCTTGAAATCATCCGTCACCTATGGCAGACACAACGCGGTCCAACTGCAGTTGTAGGTCGCAATCAATCAGGTGATGATTTCTATACAACCGCTACCTATTCATTGCCACGCCGTTGTATGGAGTTGCTAGATCAGATGAGTTTGCCGGGTATGGCATAAATGGCAACTTCAGCAGCCGAAGGTTTTATTGATGCAATGGTAGCCGCTTTCAAAGCTGCAGCCTCTTTGTCAGCCGTTCGAATCTTTGACGGTCCTGAGATTGATTCTTCCGATCCATCTATTTGGCTTGCGGTAGGTCACGATGGAACTGAAGATGGCGAAGTTGTGGCTTTCAATGCAAAGAATGAGTATAAACAACTTGGCGCCAAGTCAATGTTTGAAGAAGGTTATGTCAATTGTGTGTTAGATGTTTGGAATGGCGATACCAATATTTCAAGCCTTCGCACACAAGCACGGCAATACATTTCGGCAGTTGATACAGTTATTAGAGCCGATCCATCATTTAGTGGAACAGTTCTTTTTTCAGGGTTGGACAGTCAAACCCTGAGTTACAATCAAACAACATCCGGAGCTGAAGTAAAAATCGTTTTCACCATTTATTACAAGGCAAGGACATAAGGAGAAAAAATGGCAAAAATTAAGAATGTTTCACCGCTAGGCGATCTCATTATTCCTAGCCTTGATATTGAAGTGAAGGCGGGGGCAATCATTGAAGTAAGCGATGAGGCTGCAGCATCACTTTTAGCACAGACCGACAACTGGGCGGCAGCCGATAAAGCCGCAGTCTCAGTAACCCCTGCAACAACTGAAATAGGAGAATAAAGATGGCTATCGGCTCAGGTATTGGTTCCCAACTTGGAATCGCAACTGAAACAACTTTTAACACACCCGTAACGGTTTCAACCTTTTACGAGTTCACCAATGAAAGTATTAACTACAACAAGAACATCTCAGTTGGCTTAGGACTTCGCGCAGGTGGTCAGGTTGCTCGCTCAGGGCGCCGTGTAGTTACTACTTCAGATGCAACGGGTGATATTAACCTTGACCTTCCAACGAAGGGCTTAGGATTATTGCTTTCATACGCAATGGGAGGAACTGTTCAAACAAGCGGTACTTATACCCTCGGCGATGTCTATGGCAAGTCATTTACCGCCCAAGTTGGCGTTCCACAATACGGCGGCACAGTAACGCCTAAGACAATCGCCGGTTGCA
>Ga0209499_1003231_pt1 | contig 10044 bp, 10 predicted proteins | sample C_130208_EF_Meta_FD_187306 | JGI IMG/M metagenome (GOLD analysis project Ga0209499, IMG submission 187306) | Freshwater microbial communities from Lake Croche, Canada to study carbon cycling - C_130208_EF_MetaG (SPAdes) (version 2) | ecosystem: Environmental > Aquatic > Freshwater > Lake... | reverse complement strand
GCATTGCCCGCGTCAATGTCAACGCCCGCGTCCGCATAGGTCAAGCCATTGTGCAAAGCTGCCATCTGTTCCCCCAAGGTTCGGATTTTCCGCCCGCATAAAGCATCCCGCCCCCCCCCGCAACTGCTTGACCCCATCCCCCACCTTGGCCTAATCAGACCCAAGGCAGCTTCGCCAAAGGCGGGCCTGTAGCTCAACGGTTAGAGCAGGGCGCTCATAACGCCTTGGTTGGGGGTTCGAGTCCCTCCGGGCCTACCACCTTCTTTGGACAGCTTTGGCGACAGTGTGACACATGCGCCGCGCTGGATAAGGCGGGCGGTCGCGGATCGTCACCTTGCGAACCTGTCGATGAAAACGAACACGCCTGCTTAAACAGTGTTGATTTAGAGCAAAGCCCGCACCTGCGGTCTTGATTGGCTGACATGCCACCCATGACCCACATACATTGGCACAGGGTTGCACATTTTCCCAACGCCTAGTGCAGGCGTGTCAGCACAGCGGAAACGCTCCGGCTTCAGATGTGCCGCGCAGGGTGAATTTTACTGGGCCCATTTACTGCAGGACAAGAATTTCCTGCGCGGGAATGGCCAGCCGGACCTCGCTGCCGATCAGCGGCAAGGTTTCGCCGGTGCGGTTGAAGCAGTCGATCCCGAGGGTCAGGTCTTTGGCGACTTCGGCGCTAAAGCGCACGATGGGGCCCAGAAACTCGCGTGTGACAAGGCGGCCCGAAAAGCTTTGGGTCGCTAAAGCGTCATCCGGCCCGATCAGGCGCAAGGATTCGGGGCGAAAGGCAAGGGTTAGCGCGCTGCCATTCGCTTGCGCCATGGTCCGGTTCAGCAACAGCTGGCCGATGGGTGTATCCACCAGACCGGTCGCAGCATCGCGCAGGGTGGCGGGCAGCATATTCAGCGCGCCAATAAACTGCGCAACAAAGCGGCTGGCGGGGCGGTTGTAGATGTCATCGGGTGTGCCGACCTGTTCGGCCCTACCAGCGTTCATGACGACGACACGGTCAGACATCGCCATGGCCTCTTCCTGATCATGGGTCACAAACAGGGTGGTGATGCCCAATTCGCGCTGAATGGCGCGAATTTCGCCGCGCAAAGCGACACGGATTTTGGCATCCAACGCCGAAAGCGGTTCATCCAGCAACAAAACGCGCGGACGCGGCGCTATGGCGCGGGCAAGCGCCACGCGCTGCTGCTGGCCGCCCGAAAGCTGATAGGGGTAGCGTGCGCCAAAGCCCGATAGACCGACCATCTCCAGCATCTCATCCACCCGCCGACGGATCTCTGACGCCGAAACGCCCGAGACTTTCAGCCCAAAGGCCACATTGCCCGCCGCCGTCAGGTTTGGAAACAAGGCATAAGATTGGAACATCATGCCGATCTTGCGCTGATTGGCCCGCTGTCCTGTTACATTTTGGCCATCAATCTCGATCGAGCCGGTCGAGGGCGTTTCAAATCCAGCCACCATGCGCAGCACGGTCGTCTTGCCGCAGCCCGACGGCCCCAAGAGCGAGATAAACTCGCTGTCTTGCATCTGAAGATCAAAGTCCTTGACGACCGTGGTGGCACCAAAGCTTTTGACGAGCGAGCGGAGTGTCAGAATGCTCATGGGCGCGGGCCTTTTTGCTGGAAGGGAAGGCGGAACAGGCGCTGACCGGGCTTCATATTGGCAAAGGCCTGCATGAAGCCCATCAAAACCCACGTCAGCCCAAAGCTCATAATGGCAAGGGCGGCAGGCTCATAGGCGCGGTCTTGGCCCAATTGCACCATATAAGGCCCAAAGGCAGACCGATTGAGCAGGCTGGCAATGGCAAATTCACCCAGACAGATCGAGAAGGTCAAAAAGGCCCCCGACACCACAGCAGCCCGGATATTGGGGAAGATGATGCTAAAGATGATGCGGCCGCGCGATGCCCCTAAGCTTTCGGCGGCTTCGGTCAGGGTGGCGATGTCGATGGCCGCCATGCCGTTGTCAACGGCGCGAAACATATAGGGCAGCGACAGAACGACATATCCGATCACGAGCAGGCTGTTGATGCCCCAGTCCGATGTGGTCAGCGGCAAGAACGACGAGGATCCAAACATCCGGATCTGCCCGAAAACCAGCACGACCGAAGGAATGATCAGCGGCAGCAGCGACACAAATTCCACCACCGCGCGCAGTTTTGGCAAGCGCAGGCGCACCCAATAGGCCGTGGGTACCACCAACAGCGCGCCAACACCGATAGCGGCGGCCGAGGCGATAATCGAAAACGTCAGGGCGTTCAAAAAGACCCCGTCTTGAAAGACCGACCCATAGGCCGCAAAGGACAGTTCGCCGCGCTTCATCTGCAAAGAAAACTGAAAGGCGGCATAAAGCGGCACAAAGAAATACAAGGCCGCGGCCAGCGTGATCAGCGCAGGCCCGATGCGAAAGCGGCGCTTCATTTCTGCCACCGTTCCGCCCGCTGGCGCAGCACCAGATAGATCACATTCGACACCGACATGATCAAGATCATGCCAAGCGCCAAGGCATAGCCAAGGTTGGGGTTGTACAGGACATTGCCGCGAATTTGCTGGAAAAGCAGGATCGGCACGACCGAAAAGTTCGATCCCGTCAGCGCGATGACCGTGGCCAAGGTGCCAAAGGCATTGGCAAACAGCAGCAAGAAACACCCCAGCACAGATGGCGCCAACACCGGTGCCCCCACCATGCGCCAATATTGGCTGTCTGAGGCGCCAAGGCTTTCGGCAGCCTCGCGCCATTCGGCCTTAAGGCCCTCGATCGCGGGGGTGATGACCAGCAGCATCAGGGGCATCTGGAAGTAAAGATAGGTGATCGCCAGCCCCCAGAACGAGAACAGCGAAAAGCCCGCGCCGTAGATGTTGAGACCGCCCACATCCTTTAAGGCCACAGTGACCAGACCCAGCCGTCCAAGGGTGGCGATAAAGGCAAAAGCCAGCGGCACGCCCGCGAAGTTCGACGCAACACCCGCAAAGGTGGTCAGCGCCCGACGGATCCAGACTGGCATGCCGCCAAGGATCAACGCATGGGCCAACAGCAACCCCGTCACCGTGCCGATCAGGGCCGAGGCAAGGCTCAACCGGATCGACAACCAGTAAGACGCCGCGATTTGCGGATTGGCAAGACCGGCCATATTCTCGAAAGTGAAATTGCCTTCGGGCGATTGGAAGGCCCCGATGACAAGATAAGAGACGGGGGCAATCAGGAAGATGAATGTAAAGGATAAATAAGGCATAGCCCCAAGCCACGACCAATTCAAAGCCCGTGAAGTCAAAGCCCGTGTCAGGGTGGCGGGGTGTGCGGGGCTGCGGTCTGTCACGCTTGGGCTCTTTCGCCCGGTCTGCGCCAAACGGCGGCGGCACCGGGGGGCTGAAATACAGGGGGTAGAATTGCACAAACCCGAGGCAAAGCGGGGGAGGACCGCTTCCCCTCGGGTCGAAAGGCAAGGGCCCGGGCGGTTAAGCCCGGGCGGGGCGCTTACTTGGCGCCCATTTCCTTGGCCCAGTTGTCAGCCGTTGCGGTCTTGGCGGCACCTTGCTCGTCCAAGGACGGGAAGACGGCTTTGGCATAGGCGTCAGCCGGGGGCAGCTTGGCCATCAGCTCAGCCGGCAAAGTGCCAGCCGCCGACATCGCGTTGAAGCGGATCGGGTGGCAGTAGCCCGACAACCAGCCAATCTGGCCTTCGTCAGAGTAGATGTATTCCATCCACAGCTTGGCGGCATTGACGTGGGGCGCGTAAGCCGAGATGGCCTGCACATAGACGCCTGCAATGACGGCATCCGACGGGATGACGATGTCAACCGGCGGGTTGCCAGCCAACTTGTCGCGCATGGCCAGCAGGTTGTAATCCCAATCGAAGTAGATCGGGGTCGTGCCTTGCGCCAGATTTTGGGCCGAGCCATTGACCGGAACCAAGTTGGTCGAGGCCTGCAGCGCCTTGAAATAGGCGATACCGGCATTCATCGCATCCGCGCCAGCCAGCTTGCTGTCAGACGCAACGCCCGAGGCATAGACAGTCATCATCGACGAGTTGCCCGTGCGCGGGTCGCCGGGGATGGCAACCGAATTGGCGAACTTGGGGTCGGTCAGGTCTTTGAAGCTGGTGGGAGCCTCTTTGACGATGTCCTTGTTCACACCCATGGCCAGAACGCCGTAGTAATCGCCGTACCAAAAGCCGTCGGCGTCCTTCACCGAATCCGGAATGTCAGCCCAGGTCGACACTTTATAAGCCTGGATCAGGCCTTCTTTCATGGCAGCAGGGCCAAACGACAGACCAACGTCGATCACGTCGGGCGACTGCGGGCCGGTGTTGTCTTTGTTGGCCTTGATCGCTTCGATCTCGTCGCCCGAACCGGCGTTGGGGTTCAGTTCGTTGACGGTGATCTCGGGGTATTTCTTTTTGAAGCCGTCGATCACGGCGGCGTAGTTGCACCAGTCATGCGGCAGGGCGATGACGGTCAGCGCACCCTCTGCCTTGGCGGCAGCTTCCAGATCGGCCATCGCATCGGCATGGGCGAAGGTGGCGGACATCATGGCCAGCAAGCTTGCGCTTGCGAAAAGACCCATTTGTTTTGTCATGTCGAACTCCTGTTTCTCGGACTGTCTCAGCGGCTCGCCCCTTGGTAAACCACCAAAACGGGACGGCTGCGCAATATCAAATCGCCCTTGCCGCTTAGGCCCGTCACGTGACATGCAAGTATTAGTTTTACAAAGATTTTGCGACATATTGGCTGACGCTGGGCTGACGCTGGGCTGACGCCGGGCCAAGATGTGGCCGAATGTCGCAACATCGCCCTTTTCCCGCTCAGGTTGCAAAGCCCATGGGCAAGCATCCCTTTGGCATGTCAGCTTCGCGCCCAAGACAAGCCCCACCCGATCATGCGCTGTCAGCGCCAAAGGTTCGGCAAAGCTCTGGCGTCACTAGTCGTGCAACTCAGGATAATAGCACGGCACCCAATGTTCGCGCAGCAAGGTCGACATTGCGAAATTCGGATCATCCAGCGCGTAAGCGCCTTCACAAAGCCCGATGTCATGCAGATTTACGGTCAATATATTGCGCGTGCTGCAGGCTTGCGGCCCTGCCACCGGATCGCTGGAACCGCGGCACGTTGCACTCGCCGCTTCCCAATTGGCAATCATATCATCCATCTCAAGCGCCTGATCCGAGGCCGCCCCCGCCCGCCAATAGCTGTAAAGCGCCTGCATCAGCACATCTTCGATACAGGCCGCATCCGACCCGCAGTCGTGGCGCGCTTGCAAGGCAGGGCGCGCAATGGCTTTGGCGGCGGCCTCTTGGTCAAGGCTCAGCTGCGCAAAGGCCTCTGCGCCCGCCGCCTCTAAGGTGGACAAATCCGGGCTGTCGCAGATTGTCAGCTCATCGGGGGTCGCGGCCTCAGAGCACGCAAAACTGGGCTCTTGCGCCCAAACAGGCCCAGCCAGCAGCAGGGCCAGACCCGGGATCAACACGGCTTTCATCACAAAACTCACAGTCAGGGGCGTTTTACTCTCACAAGCGTGGTAACGCTGCAAACGGGTTTGGAAAAGAGTTTTTGGTGCCACCCGACAAACCAATGAAACATGCAAGAAACTGGAGGCGGGTATCGGAATCGAACCGATCTACATGGATTTGCAATCCAGCGCATAGCCTGCCTGCCCACCCGCCAGAGTGGTCGCATTCGTCTAATCCAACAGCCCAAGCCGTGCAAGAGGCAAAGCCAGAAAAGGCCCCCCGCACCCCCCATTCATCTTGGTGCAAATACTCCACGGGGGTGCGGGGGTGTGAAACCCCCGCTTTTGACACCGGGTGCGGGAATGTGAAACCCGCGCTGTGGCAAGGGTCACTCGACGCTAAACTCCGGCCCCGCGATATGCACCGCCAAAAGGCATCCGTTGGGCGTGTAAGAGTTATGCTCCGACCCGTCGCGGTAAAACACCAGATCTCCGGCCTTCAGAACGCGCCCGTCGCTTTCGTGCAACTCGCCCTCAAGGATCAGGAATTGTTCGTGGCCGTTGTGGCGATGCCCGCGCGTTGTCATGCCTGCGGGCATTTTGTAGACGTGAAAGCCGGTGCCCAGCGGGATGCCGTCGTCCAGTTGCAGCACGCCGTCACCCAAGGCGAGGCCATCGGGGTAGACGAAGGGGTCAAAGGCAGCGGTGTGGATATTGGCGACTTTGCGGTCGGCGTCGTTGATCGGGCGCATGGGCGGTTCCTAAGCTAAGGGGTGAAGGCGCAGCGCTTCCAGCGCGGGCCAATCGGGGGCGGGGATCACTTCGGCCGCCTGTGTCACATCGCGGATCCAGCCGAACAGGGCCAGAAAGGGCGTGGGGCCGACCTTGGTCATATGGGGGCGGTGCGCCTCGTTCCAGACGGGGTGATGCGCGGGCTTGAGGATCAGCGGGGTTGCCGTGCCAAAGCGCCAGCCGTGCGGGCCGGTCAGGGGGGCGTAAAGCTCGGGGGCTGCGTGGTGGTGGTCGCGGTACAGCACATGCGGGGCGATCAGGAAAATGCCCAAGTCGTAATCGCGCGCCAGTACATTGCCCGCCTCGCCGATTAAACTGGCATAGGCATGGCCTTGTGCGAAATCCGCCCCGATCTTGTCCAGCGGGTAGCGGTCATAGGTGATCCACGTCAGATGCGGCGCTGCGGCTTCGATGGCTTGGGCCAGCGCCAGATGCGTGGCGCGCAGGGGGGCCAAGGCTGCGGTGAGATGCTGGTCCACCACAGCGTTGGCCTGCGGTGTCACCTGCAAAGCCCCGTCGCGCCAATGGTTCAGGCCAGCCCGCACCTCGGCCACGCCGGGGCCGGGCAGGGTGGCGATATAGGCATCGGCCTCGTCGATCAAACGGGCGATATGATCGGCGGCAGAGGAGGGTGTTATCACAGGGGTCATCCCAATTTCAGCCAGCATTGGTGCCGGATCCTGCCCGTCGCGGGCCGAGGCGATGCGGTACACCTCTAACGATGCAAGGCTTATCAGACCCTGTTGATACAAGTCCATCGCCGCCGCATAGCGCGCGCGGCCTGACCCTTTGGCCCCGAGTGGCAAGGATAGGGTGTTCATTCGTTGGCCCGATAAGCCAAACGGCGGTCGCGCTCGGCCCGCCGCTCGGCGCGGTTCATCCCCACCCCCGCCGCCAGCACGCATAGCCCGACCGTCAGCACGATCAGCGTGGCCAAGGCGTTGATATCAGGTGTCACCCCCAGCTTCACCTTGGACCAGATCAAAATCGGCAGCGTGGTGGTGCCCGGCCCCGTGGTAAAGTTGGTGATCACCACATCATCCATCGAAATCGTAAAGGCCAAAAGCCAGCCCGACAGAATCGCCGGCGAGATCACTGGAAGCGTGACATCGCGCAGCACTTGCCAAGGGCGTGCCCCCAAATCCATCGCCGCCTCTTCAATCGCGCGGTCGGCTGACAGCATGCGCGATTGCACGATCGTGGTGACAAAGACCATCGAAAAGGTGATATGCGCCAGCGTCACCGTGGTAAACCCGCGCGCCGCAGGCCAGCCCAGATATTGCACCATCAGGATAAAGAAGATCAGCGAGGATATGCCTGTGATCACTTCGGGCATGATCAAGGGCGCTGTGACCAGACCGGAAAACAGCGTGCGCCCGCGAAACTTGGTGAACCGCGCCAGCGCGATCCCCGCCATCGTGCCCAAGATCGTGGCCGTGGTGGACGAGATGACCGCAATCTCCAGCGAAAGGGTCAGCGCCTTGCCGACCTGCGCGTTCGACAGCAGCGTGCCGTACCATTTGGTCGAAAACCCGCCCCAGACCGTGGCAAGGCGCGAGGCGTTGAACGAATAGACGATCATCGACAAGATCGGCACATAGAAAAACGCAAAGCCAAAGCCCAGCATGGTCAACAGAAAGGTGTTTGACCGTTTCATCCCTGCCGCTCCCGCGCTTGGGCGCGTGCGTCAAAGCGCGCATAGATCATCATCGGCCCGACCATCAAGATCAACAAAGCCACCGCCACCGCCGAGGCCATGGGCCAATCGCGGGCTGAAGAAAACTCGTCCGAAATCACCCGCCCGATCATGGGGGCCGAGGAATCGCCCACCAGTGTCGGGATCACCAACTCTCCCGCCGCCGGAATAAACACCAGCATCCCGCCCGCGATGATGCCCGGAATCGATTGCGGCAGGGTGACATCGCGAAACACCGCAAAGGGGCGCGAACCAAGGTCCATCGCGGCCTCGTCCAAGGTCGGGTCCAGCCGTTCCAGATTGGCGTAAAGCGGTAAGATCATGAAGGGCAGGTAGGTGTAGACCATCACCAGCACCACCGCGAAATTGCTGTGCATGAGGGGCACATTGGCCACAGCCCAAGCCTGCGGCACCAGCCAGTTCCATCCCGCAGTCAACAGCCTGTTGAACCACGAATTTGACCCCATCAGCCCCATCCACGCATAGACCCGCAGCAGGAATGATGTCCAAAACGGCAAAATCACCAGCATCAGCAAGATGTTGCGCCAAGACCGATCCACCCGCGTCAGCCCCAGCGCCATCGGATAGCCGATCAGCAAACACAACACCATCGCCCCCGCCGCATTGACCAGCGAGGTGACAAAGGCGCGAATGTACAAGGTATCACTGAACAGCCGCGCATAGCCGGTCAGGTTGACCAGCGGGTTTTCCCCGCCAAAGCCGAACGGGGGTGCTGTTGAGGTGCGGGTGGCAAAGCTCATCCCCACCACGATCAGAAAGGGGATCAGGAAAAAGATCAACAGCCACGCATAGGGCAGGCCAATGACCAGATCCGACCATCCTTTGCGGTGAAACCAGCGCGCGATCATGGGCTAGTCCGTCAGCAGCAAAACAGAGGCAGGATCAAAGCTGAGCCAAACTTTGTCGTCCCAATCGGCCAAGCGTTCATCATCACTGGCCCGCGCCGCATTGACCGCATGCACCGACACCAAAGCGCCCGAGGGCAGGGCCACGCGGTAAAGACTATCCTTGCCGAAATAGGCCAGATCCTTGACCCCGCCTGCCAGCACATTGGCCCCGTCAACCGGCGCACGGTGAATGGTGATCTTTTCTGGCCGCAGCGCCATGGTGACACTTTGCCCCACCGACAAACCTGCCACTGCGCGGGCTTGCACGGTTTGGCCCAAAGCAGGCACATCGACGCTGATCTGATCGCCAAGCGCCGTCACCTTCGCGTCAAACGCGTTGATCGAGCCCAGAAAATTCGCCACAAACTTCGAATTGGGAAATTCATACACCGCCCCCGGCCGCCCGACTTGGCGCACAACGCCTTGATCCATCACGGCGATGCGGTGTGACAGGGTCATCGCCTCTTCTTGGTCGTGGGTGACGACGATAAAGGTCACGCCTGTGCGTTCTTGGATCGACATCAGTTCAAACTGCGTATGTTCGCGCAGCTTCTTGTCCAAAGCGGCCAAGGGTTCATCCAGCAGCAAAAGCTTGGGCTGCCGCGCCAAGGCGCGTGCTAAGGCCACGCGCTGTCTTTGCCCGCCCGAGATTTGGTGGGGTTTGCGCGTGGCAAAAGGCGTCAGTTGCACCAGCTCCAGCATCTCGCGCACCCGCGCCTGACGGTCGGCGTTAGACATCGCCTCGTGCTTCAGCCCGTAGCCGACGTTCTTTTCCACCGTCATATGCGGAAACAGCGCGTAGCTTTGAAACATCATATGAACCGGCCGCTCCCACGGGGGAACAGCGGCCATATCCACGCCGTCGATGAAGATGCGCCCTTGGGTCGGGGCTTCAAACCCCGCCAGCATCCGCAGCAAGGTGGTCTTCCCGCAGCCCGATCCGCCCAAAAGCGAGAAGATCTCGCCCTTTTCGATCTGAAGGCTGACGTTTTTGACGGCCTGAAAGCTGCCAAAAGATTTCGACACGCCTTCGATGCGCACCAGCGGTTCGCTCATCTTAACCCGCCTTGATCTGGGCCCAAGCGCGGGTGAGCAGGCGCTCTTGCTCTTCGCTCATGGGTTTGGGCGTGTACATCCGCTCCAGCGTTTGGGCATCGGGGTAGATGGCCGGGTCTGACGAGATGGCCG
>Ga0209499_1003228_pt1 | contig 10049 bp, 9 predicted proteins | sample C_130208_EF_Meta_FD_187306 | JGI IMG/M metagenome (GOLD analysis project Ga0209499, IMG submission 187306) | Freshwater microbial communities from Lake Croche, Canada to study carbon cycling - C_130208_EF_MetaG (SPAdes) (version 2) | ecosystem: Environmental > Aquatic > Freshwater > Lake | place... | reverse complement strand
CTGCCTTTCCACAAGCAAAAACAGCCTCTAAATGCCCCAACCCCCAATCTAGGAAGGCATTGCAAGCAAAATCTGATGGTCCCAATTTTATTTGGGCATTACTTTCAATTTATGGAGATTTAAAGAATGAAAAAATCGCTACTAGCAGTTGCAGCAATCGGCGCATTTGCGTCAGCAGCTCAAGCTCAGTCATCAGTGACTGTTTACGGTATTTTGGATGTTGGTTACGCAGGTTCGAACACAAATACCGGTGCATCGTCTACTTCCAGCAGCTACACTGCAACAAATCCTAACCCAACAAAAAGTACCTATAGTGGTTTAGGTCAAAGTGCTCAGTCAACTTCACGTTTAGGATTCAAAGGTACTGAAGATTTAGGTGGCGGCTCTTCAGCATTCTTCACAGCTGAGTTCGGCCTATATCCACAGGAGCAAGATCTCTCAGGAACATCGCAGGCTGGCATGAGAAATCGCCAAACTTTTGTTGGTTTGAAAAAGAATGGCTTGGGTGACGCAGCAATTGGTCTTCAGTACACTCCAATACATATCGCCGTTTCAAAAACAGATCCAGGCGCTCAGAATAACCAAACTGGTAGCATCATATATACCGGTCAAGGTGACGGATTTGGAATTCAAGGTGCAACGGGTGCAAACACTCAAGCATATCAAACGCGCTACTCTAATGCTCTGACAATGAATACTGAAGTTATTGGCGGCTTCCAAGGTCACTTGATGGCTGTTTTAAACAATCAAAATTCTACCGTTAGAGGTGTAAATACAAACAACACTACAACCGCCGGTGGCAAAAATAACACAACTGGCTGGGTACTTGGCGCTGATTATGGAATTCAAAACTTTTTTGTTACAGCTAACTATTCACAGATGAAGCAAGTTACTGATACAACTAACTGTTCACCTAATGCTGTAAATCCTGCCGCACCTCCAGCAGCAGGTTCCTGCGGATTTGCAGCATTCTCTCAGGCATCAGCAACTGGCATTCCATTTGCAGTAGGTACAAGTAGTGCTGCTAGTACAGCAAATAATCCAATGAACGTAACGGATACTACAACCTATGCTGGCGCAACTTATGATTTTGGTATCTTGAAGGCTTACGCTAGTTATATCAACCGCAAGGTTACTTCTGTAAGTAATGAGGCAAATTTTGCTCAACGTGCAGGCCAACAAATTGGTGTTCGTAGCTTTATTACACCAACAATCGAGGCATGGGCAAGCGGCGGTACTGGCAAGTTCACTCCGTATGGCAGTGGTCAGCCTTCAGCCAAGTTCAATGCTTGGCAACTTGGTTCAAACTACTATTTGAGCAAGCGTACAAACCTCTATGGTATTTATGGACAATTCGCACAGTCTCAGGCTAACTATTCCTCGACTATTGGCGGGACTGCAAACCAGACTTATGTTAATAACTCCAATAGCTATGCAGTTGGTGTACGTCACACTTTCTAATTTAACGCTAGCGTAAGCTAGTATTGAATTTAGAAATCAGTTGTAAATAAACCCACTGTGGCAACACAGTGGGTTTTTTCTTTTGCTAGATGAATTATTTTTAGAAGGGTGCAACGCTAATTTAATCAGAAATTATTGAACTTATTCTTTCAATGATTTAGTAAGATTTTTTAGATTAGGCATTTCTAATAGAGCCTGACAACTTTAAGGCGAAGCTAGCAAATACTTTTGATTGCAATTACTTTTTCAAACTATCCCGAATTTCTCTCAATAAGACAACATCTTCTGGTGTGGGTGGTGCAGACGGCTCATCAATTGCGCGGACCCTATTGACGACTTTGACCATCTGGAAGATGACAAACGCCAGCAGGATGAAATTAATGGAGATGGTGATGAAGTTGCCATAGGCAAAAATGGGTATACCAGCTTTTTTGAGGGCATCAAAAGTTCTGGGAACTCCTGCGGGTATATTGCCCAAGACTAGAAATAGGTTTGTAAAGTCGATATGGCCGCCCAAGAGGGTTGAAATCACTGGCATCACGATGTCATTTACGAGGGAATCTACAATTTTCCCAAAGGCCCCGCCAATAATCACCCCCACCGCCAAATCAATGACCTTACCCCTAACTGCAAAGTCCCGAAATTCCTTTAAAACAGCCATAAGCACCTTTCATTTCAAATGGATTGAGGCTAACTCAAAATTAACCCCATAACTTTGATGCACACCCCATTTTTACTTTAAAATCTCACCTTTAAGTATTTTTACCTATAAATGCTCTTTTCGAGGAATTTTGTAAATGAGTGACAAGCCCAGTATGGATAAGGATCGCCGTAATTGGTTGATCACCACTTCAGCGGTCGGCGGTGTTGGTGCAGCCGCAGCCCTTTACCCTTTTGTGGATAGTTTCCAGCCTTCTGAGCGCGCCAAGGCCGCTGGAGCAGCTGTTGAGATTGATATCTCTGGTATGCAGCCAGATGAAATGCGCATGGTCGAGTGGCGCGGTAAGCCGGTTTGGGTGGTGCGTCGTACTCCTGAACAAGTTGCTGAGCTTTCCAAGATTGATGCAGAGCTCGCAGACCCTGATTCCTTAAGGGATCCAGCCCAATTTACTCCGCCTTATGCGCAAAATCAATGGCGCTCAATTAAGCCTGAATATATGGTTGTGGTCGGCATTTGCACCCATTTAGGATGCTCGCCTACGCCGAAGTTTGAGGCAGGTGCCCAACCTTCTTTGCCAAACACTTGGCAGGGTGGTTTCCTCTGCCCATGTCATGGCTCCACCTTTGACATGGCCGGCCGTGTATTTAAGAACAAGCCAGCGCCAGACAATATGGAAGTGCCGCCACATATGTATTTGAGCGACACCAAAATTCTGGTTGGCGAAGATAAGAAGGCCTAAGGAGAGATAAATGGCATTTCAAGAAAAAGTAGTTCCAGCAGACGCATCGGCCGCCCAAAGGATGATGGCATGGGTTGACTCGCGTTTACCGGTGACAGCCGCATTCAAAAAGCACATGAGCGAGTACTATGCTCCTAAAAACCTCAATTTCTTCTACATCTTTGGCGCATTAGCCATTGTGGTCTTGGCCATTCAGATTATTACCGGCATTTTCTTGACAATGAACTACAAACCAGATGCTGCTAAGGCATTTGAGTCTGTTGAATACATCATGCGCGAAGTTCCCTTTGGCTGGTTGATTCGCTACATGCACTCTACTGGCGCCTCGATGTTCTTCGTAGTGGTTTACATGCACATGTTCCGTGGTTTGATCTACGGCTCCTATCGCAAACCACGTGAACTCATTTGGATATTCGGATGCGCAATTTTCTTGGCCTTAATGGGTGAGGCGTTCTTCGGCTACCTACTCCCATGGGGTCAAATGTCCTATTGGGGCGCTCAAGTAATCGTGAACTTATTTTCCGCGATTCCATTGATTGGTCCAGACCTATCTCTGTGGTTGCGTGGCGACTACGTAGTTGGTGATGCAACGCTCAATCGCTTCTTTGCATTCCATGTGATTGCTATTCCATTAGTGCTAATTGGATTAGTTGCGGCACACATTCTTGCGTTGCATGAAGTGGGCTCTAACAACCCAGATGGCGTAGAAATCAAAAATACATTGGATGCAAATGGTCACCCGGTTGATGGCATTCCATTCCATCCGTACTACAGCGTTCATGACGTGATGTATTTAGGTGGTTTCTTGATCATTTTTGCCTCGATTGTTTTCTTTGCGCCAGAGATGGGTGGTTATTTCTTGGAAGCGAATAACTTTATTCCAGCAAACCCGTTTGTCACGCCGACGCATATTGCGCCAGTTTGGTATTTCACGCCGTTCTATTCAATGTTACGCGCTACCACTACGAATTTTCTGCTACCTTTATGGATTTTCTTGGCAGTGATTTTGTCGATGTTCGCCCTGAAGTCTAAAGATGTCAAAGTCAAAGGTGCATGTGTAGCAATCGCATTGATATTGGCTGCAGGTTTCTACGCCTTTGATGCGAAGTTCTGGGGTGTTGTGATTATGGGTGGCTCTGTTGTGATCCTTTTCTTCCTCCCATGGTTGGATCATTCTCCGGTGAAATCGATTCGTTACCGCCCACAGTTCCATAAATATATTTATGGCATCTTTGTCTTGACCTTTGTGATCTTGGGTTATTTGGGTATCGAGCCTCCATCACCAGTATTTGAAAAGATTTCTCAGATTTGTACTATTTATTATCTGGGCTTCTTCTTGGCGATGCCTTTCTGGAGCAAGCTTGGTACGTTCAAGCCAGTTCCAACTCGCGTTACTTTCAAGCCCCATTAATTCAGATATCCGAGAAATTAGGAACTAGTATGAAACGAATTTTGCACACTGTGATGGGCGCATGCCAGGCGACAGCCTTGATTGCGGCCCTTGGTTTTGGTTTAGCTGCAAATGCAAGCGAGGGTGGTTTCCCATTGGAGACTGCACCAAATCGCGTAAGCAATGACGCTTCTTTGCAAAACGGCGCCAAGATATTTGTTAATTATTGCTTGAACTGTCATTCAGCTACCAGCATGCGTTATAGCCGCTTACGTGATATTGGCCTGACGGATCAGCAAATCAAAGATAACTTGATTTTGACCGATGCTAAGGTGGGTGATTTGATGACTATTTCAATGTCACCCAAAGATGGTAAGGCTTACTTTGGTAAGACTCCTCCTGATCTATCAGTTGAGGCACGTGCGCGCGGTACTGACTGGCTCTACACCTACTTCCGCACTTTCTACAAAGACGATACTACTCAAACTGGGTGGAATAACTTGGTGTATCCGAACGTCGGTATGCCCCATGTGCTCTGGCAGTTGCAGGGTGAGCGTGCGGCGAAGTTTGAAGAGCGTCCAGATCCACACGATGCAAGCCGTCTAGAGAAAAAATTTGTTGGATTTGAGCAGCTGACTCCAGGAACCATGAAGTCACAAGAGTACGACGACAATATTGCTGACTTAGTTGCCTTCATGTCATGGATGGCTGAGCCAGTACAACTCGAGCGTAAGCGTTTAGGTGTGATTGTGCTGATCTTCTTGGTAATCTTCACGCTGCTAGCTTCACGTTTGAATAAGGCTTACTGGAAAGATATTCACTAAGCTAAGCCCTTTAAGATTTAAAGTCGCAGTTGTTTGTGCGTTTGTTGTATTGAAGTAGATATTTAAGGAAATAAATTTATGATGGTGTTGTACTCGGGCACAAATTGCCCATTCTCGCAACGCTGCCGTCTGGTGCTTTTTGAAAAAGGCATGGACTTTGAAATTCGTGATGTGGACTTGTTTAACAAGCCAGAAGACATTTCGGTGATGAATCCTTATGGCCAAGTTCCCATCTTGGTTGAGCGCGACTTGATTTTGTATGAGTCAAACATCATTAATGAATATATTGACGAGCGTTTTCCTCATCCACAATTGATGCCGCCCGATCCAGTTGCTCGCGCACGCGCACGTCTCTTCCTTTTCAATTTTGAAAAAGAGTTGTTCGTACACGTTGCAGCTTTGGAAAATGAAAAAGGTAAAGCAGCTGAGAAGTCTCATGAAAAAGCGCGTTTAGCTATTCGTGATCGTTTAACTCAGCTTGCACCAATTTTTGTGAAGAATAAGTACATGTTGGGTGAAGAGTTTTCTATGCTTGATGTAGCAATCGCTCCTTTATTGTGGCGTTTGGAGCACTACGGCATTGACCTCTCTCGTAATGCAGCTCCTCTCTTGAAGTACGCTGAGCGTATATTCAGTAGGCCTGCTTACATTGAGGCATTGACTCCATCAGAAAAGGTAATGCGTCGCTAAGCGGCCCATTACTCAGGCTGGCAGAATAAGCATGTCTGATATTCCAAGCAATAAACCCTACCTAATCCGTGCCCTACATCAGTGGTGCACGGATTCTGGTTTTACGCCTTTCATGGCAGTCTTTGTGGACTCAAGTGTTGAAGTGCCTATGGAGTTTGTGAAGAAGGATGAGATTGTTTTAAATCTCTCTCTAGAGGCCTGCCATCAACTAAACTTGGATAATGATTGGATCAGTTTTCAGGCAAGATTTGGCGGTGTTCCAAGAAAAATTATGGTTCCTGTCAGCCATGTTCTAGCAATCTATGCACGAGAAAATGGTCAGGGAATGTCCTTCCCCTTTGATGCTAGCCAGACCGGTAAACTTAAAGACGTCGGCCCTGACAATGCTGAAAAGCCAAAAGCCAATAGACCTTCCTTAACAATTGTGAAATAGGTTAGAATGTTACCCGTTGCCCCTTTAGCTCATCTGGTAGAGCAACTGATTTGTAATCAGTAGGTGGTCTGTTCGAGTCGGACAAGGGGCACCAAAATTTAAAACCTAAGTTCTCAGGAACTTAGGTTTTTTCATTTACGGCATTAGCATTCAATTGCGCTTCAGAGTGCTTAATCGAGTAAGTTGGTTCGTTTAGTTTCTGGCAAATAAAGCATTGCCACGATTGCGCCGCCAGCCAAGAAAACAGTTGGATACCAGAGCCCTGCAACATTACTTTCCCAGTGTTGATTCAGCCAAGTCACAATTAAAGGCAGTAGCCCTCCTACCCACCCGGCAGCTAGATTGTGCGGAAGGGTGGCTGCGCTATTTCTAGTTTTGGCTGGGAAGAGTTCTGCAAGTAGAGCTGTTTGTGGGCCCACCACCAGTGCTAGGATTGCTGATAAGCCAAGCAAAACTCCCATTATTAATGAGATAGATCCACTATTACTTTTTAGTAAATAAAACGCCGGTAGTATTAGTGTGGCGCCTAAGATAAGGCCGCTGACAACTACAGGCTTTCTACCAATCTTGTCTGAGAGCCATCCTGCGAATACCGTCAATGGCAGTAGTGAAACTGTTGCATAGACGCTTAACTGGTCAACAAGTTGGGGCGCAAGCCTTACGGTAGTCTTGAGGAAGATTGATGTGTAGACCTGAACACAGAAAAACAATACTGCACCACCAGCCGAGATGCAAAAGAACAGCAAAAACATTCGTTTTCTGGTTTCTGGATCCTTAAGGTTGTCACGCAAGGGGCTTTTAGACTGAGTCTGCGTTTTGCTGAGTTGCAAATAGATCGGCGTCTCTTCTAAAGCCATGCGGGCTTTAAATGCAATCAAGAGCAGAATCAGTGAAACCCAAAATGGTACACGCCAGCCCCATGATAGAAATTCTTCATGAGTGAGGAAGGTCTGCAGTAGGGCGATTTGTAGTGTGGATACCAAGATGCCAAGTGGACCCATGAGCTGCAAGAAGCTGGTCTTAAAGCCCCGATTAGAGTCACCTGCATGTTCAGTGAGATAGACAGCGCTGCCGCCAATTTCTCCTCCTGCTGAAAGGCCCTGGAGTAGCCTGAGGCTTACAAGCAAAATAGGTGCCCAGATCCCAACCTGAGCATAGGTCGGCAAAAAACCAACGCAGACTGTAGCAATTCCCATGAGGGTAATAGTGATCATAAAAACGGGGCGCCGCCCAATGCGATCGCCAATACTGCCAAATATCGCTGCTCCAATGGGCCTCACCACCATACCCACTCCGAAGGTCGCAAGGCTGGCCAAGAGGGCTGTGCTGGGATCACTGGAGGGGAAGAAGAGGGGGCCAAAAACTACAGCCAGAGTGGCAAAAGTAAGAAAGTCGTACCACTCTAGAAAGGTTCCAAAGCAGGCTGCAATGGCTACTTTTTTATAGGAAGGTGATGAGGTCTGTATTTCTGATGCGTGCGTAGCGGTCAATTTTTATTCAAAGTCGGCTGACGATTCAATTAAGGGCGCAGATAAATTTTTACTAGGCTTAACACCGAGCTCACGCACTTTTTCCGCAGTACGAATTAGATTACCTTTGCCGGACTTGAGTTTATTAAAGGCATCGTGATAACTCGTTTGGGCTTGATCTAATCTTTGACCAAGCTTTTCAAGGTCATCAACAAAGCCAACAAACTTGTCATAGAGCGTGCCGCATTGTTTTGCAATTTCTAGAGCATTGCGGTTTTGATGATCTTGACGCCAGAGATGTGCAACGGTTCTCAGCGTAGCCATCAAAGTACTTGGGCATACCAGTACGATATTTTTGGCTAGTGCCTCCTGGTACAAATTAGGTGCGGTCTTTAAGGCTAGTAGAAAAGCCGGTTCAATCGGCACAAACATCAACACAAAGTCTACTGAGCCAATACCATATAAGGAGCTGTAGTTCTTGCTTGAGAGTCCTTGAATATGTTGTCGAAGAGACTGAATGTGGGCGGCCAACTCTTGCTCTGAGATGGTCGGATCGGTGGCCTCAGCATGACGGGAGTAGGCTGTAATAGAAACCTTACTATCAACTACTAAGCTTCTACCCTCTGGCAGTTTAACTACTACGTCAGGCTGGAGACGTGTGCCATCAATCTGAGTGTGGCTATCTTGAACTAGGTACTCTTCGCCCTTGCGCAGACCGGAAGACTCAAGAATAGACTCTAAAACCAATTCACCCCAATTACCTTGTACTTTCGAGTCTCCCTTGAGCGCTTGAGTCAGTGAACGTGTCTCATCTGACATACGTAAATTCAGATTGGCAAGACGCTCGATCTCATTCTTGAGTGCAAAGCGCTCACGTGCTTCGTTGCCATACGAAGTATTCACTTGCTCTTTAAATTCTGAAAGCTTAGTTTGTAGTGGCTTCAGTAGGGCGTCTAAGCTAGCAACGTTTTGCTCAGTAAAGCGCTTAGACTTATCTTCCAGGATTTCATTGGCAAGATTTTTGAATTGGTTAGTAAGCGCCTCTTTAGCTTCATTAAGGGATTCAATTCTTCCTAAGCCCTGTTTACGCTCGGAGTCTAGTGCCGCCTCAAGTCGAATCGCATTCTGTAATGCCTGATCACGCTCTGCCCTTAAGCTGACAGCAAGAGCAACATCATTTTGATTTTGTTGCTCGACCCTGGTAAGGGCTGAGCGTAAATTGAGTGCATATACTAAAAGGCCTGCACATAAACCGAATGGCAGGCCAAATAGTATAAGAGAGCTTAAGTCAAAAGTCACAAATAGGAGCTATACAGATTTTGTGTAATTAGCCTTGTACAAGCTTCTTCAACTCACCGCTTTCGAACATTTCAGTCATGATGTCTGAGCCACCAATGAATTCACCATTGATGTAGAGCTGAGGAATAGTTGGCCAGTTAGCAAATTCCTTAATGCCCTGACGAATTGCTTCATCTTCCAAAACGTTAACAGTGTGAAGAGTCTCCACGCCACTTGCGCGCAAAATGTTGATCGCGTTTCCGGAAAAGCCGCATTGTGGAAACTGGGCATTGCCCTTCATAAACAATACAACGGGATGGCTAGTAACGATTTCTTGAATTTTTGCTTGGGTGTCCATATTTTTTCCTGAATTGATGCTGTTTAAAGATGGTGATGTACTGCTAACAATGAGGTGATTTTAAAGCTATCTGAAGAAAAGGGTTAATTCCGATTGTCAGTTTTAGACGCTTTTTCGTCCAGAAGCTACTCGGCAGTGGCCTGCCAAATCAAGGTACGCCTGCACATCTATTAAACCTGCAGCTTTCATAAGCCCCAGCACAGCCTCAGATTGATCAAAGCCATGCTCGACGGCAATTAAGCCACCAGGTCTCAGGTATTGATCCGCCCCAGCAATAATGATTTCTAAGCAGCCTAGACCGCTACCGTGATCAGTCAATGCGGATATAGGCTCAAAGCGGAGATCTCCTTGAGTGAGGTGGGGGTCTTGATGGGCTATGTAGGGCGGATTACTGACAATCACATCAAATTGGCCTAGTTCAGTCAATGCCGTATACCAACTACCCAGTAAAAACTGGACTTGATCTAATAGGCTCAAAGACTGCGCATTTTGCTTCGCAATAGCCAGAGCCTCGGTGGATTGATCTGTTGCAACCAGTGATGCCAGTGATGCAGCGCTTGCGATAGAGAGTGCAATAGCACCAGAGCCTGTACCGAGATCCAATACTTTTGCATGTTTGTTCAGTTTGGCAATTTCAGTAAGGGCAATCTCTACAAGGAGCTCAGTTTCTGGGCGAGGGATAAGTACCCCAGGGCCAACTTCTAACTCAATATTATGAAAACCCTTCCTGCCTAAGATGTACGCAA
>Ga0209499_1003227_pt1 | contig 10055 bp, 10 predicted proteins | sample C_130208_EF_Meta_FD_187306 | JGI IMG/M metagenome (GOLD analysis project Ga0209499, IMG submission 187306) | Freshwater microbial communities from Lake Croche, Canada to study carbon cycling - C_130208_EF_MetaG (SPAdes) (version 2) | ecosystem: Environmental > Aquatic > Freshwater > Lake... | reverse complement strand
GGGGGGGACACCTGCCACGACTCGTGGTTTACCCTCCGGAGTCAGATCGAATTCCGCCTGACACGCCCACACATCCGCACTGTCGCCCGCCACGAAAATAGGAATATCACCAAAGAGGAGAATACCGCGCGCATTGGCGTAGTGGCGAAGCTTAAGCCACTGTTGAAAGAAAACATATTGCTCAAACTCAACCTGAGCGATTTCAAGGTGAAGCCTGGCCCTCGCAGCCTCAAGCGCCGACGCTTCCCGGCCCCTGAGGGCCATAGGCCACGTCTCCCAACTCCGCCCTCCCTGCTCGGATTTGAGCGCCATGTAGAGGGCGAAATCCGGCAGCCAAGCCGCCGCTTCCTCGATAAATTGAAGATAACCCTCGGAGCCTTTGAGCGCACTGCGTGAGAAACCCTCATAAGCCTCCCGAAGACACTGAAGCCGGCATTCCAAGGGCGATCCCATTGCCAGCAACAGGTGTTCTTTCGAGAGCCAACCCTCATCAACCAGCGCCTCAAGATTAATCAGTAAGGGATTGCCAGCCGCTGCCGAAAGACACTGGTAGGGTGAGCCATCACCATGCGTCGGATTAACCGGGAGCGTCTGCCAAACCGTGACCCCAGCCGCCGCCAGAAAATCGACAAAACGGTAGGCATCCGCTCCGAGATCCCCATTATGCAGACCACCGGGCAACGAGGTGATGTGCAGCAGGACCCCTGCACGACGTCGATCAAGAATACTGTCCGCCTGCTCCATCTTGGCTCCCCCAAAGTGATTAGCCACGCCCCATCAGAAACGGCCCAAGGGCACAAGCACCTGATCTATAAGCCAAAAGACCTTCCTAGCGAGCAAAATGGAGGCGCTGACCGAGATCGTCCGGCGTGACCAACACCACCCCACCAGCGCTCACATGGAAACGCTTGCTGTCCTCCTCAAGGTCTTCACCAATGACCGTATTGGGAGGAATGTGGCAGCCCCGATCAATGACGGCCTTCTTAATCCTGCAGTGACGACCGATATTGACCTCCGGAAGCACAACGGAATCCTCGACCACGGAATAAGAGTTCACTCTGACATTACTAAAAAGGAGCGAATTACGCACCTCGGACCCTGAAATAATGCATCCGCCGGAGACCATGGAATCCACCGCCATGCCGCGACGATCATCGTCATCAAAAATAAATTTGGCGGGGGGCGTTTGCGTCTGATAGGTCCACACCGGCCATTCTCGGTCATAGAGATTGAGCTCGGGATCGACCCCAATGAGCTCCATATTGGCGGCCCAATAAGAATCCACGGTTCCGACATCACGCCAATAGGCCTGGACGCCGCTTTGGACATCTCTGAAAGGATAAGCGAAGACCCGGGCATGGTTGATCACACTCGGAATGATGTCATGCCCAAAATCGTGGCTCGACTCTTCATTATCCGCGTCTTTGATCAACTGCTCAAAGAGAAAGGCGGTTGAGAAAATATAGATACCCATCGAGGCCAGAGCATGATCGGGCCGGTTTGGCATGGACGGGGGTTCCTTAGGCTTTTCTACAAAGTTGATGACCCGCTTGGCGTCATCGACATGCATCACACCAAAACCCCGAGCCTCATCGAGTGGCACCTCAATACAGCCAATCGTAAGATCCGCCTCACGCTCAGCGTGATAGGCGAGCATCAAACCGTAGTCCATCTTGTAAACATGATCCCCCGCGAGTACCACGATGTACTCAGGATCGCGCTGACGAAGGATATCGAGATTCTGATAAACCGCATCGGCGGTTCCTGCGTACCAGCGCTCCTGCATCCGCTGCTGCGCCGGCATCACATCGACGAACTCGCCAAGTTCACCCCGCAGAAACCCCCAGCCTTGTTGAATATGCCGAATCAGTGAGTCCGCCTTGTACTGGGTCAAAACGCCAATCTGGCGAATCCCGGAATTGAGGCAATTCGACAGGGGGAAGTCGATGATGCGGAACTTGCCGCCAAACGGTACCGCCGGCTTGGCCCGCCACTCGGTAAGAGAATAAAGGCGGCTGCCACGCCCTCCCGCGAGAACCAGGGCCATGGTCTGCCGGGTCAGCCTGCTAACAAATCGGGTCTTGTGGAGTGGCTCTGGCATCGAATGTCCTATACATTGGGGTTAAGCGGCTTCACCGCACGATTTCAAAGGTCACTCTCTTAAGAACCCATCACCGATGGCCCCAGCGATCCTATCGATCGCTTCAGGTGGGGAGCCTTGAGAGGGCTCCTTCCAACGCGTTATCTGGTAAAAAACGGATCCCGGACAGGGCTCATGCATAATTTGTTACCATTCGCGCTCGATTTTAAGCGTCCCACGGGGGACATTGTACTACCAGAGGCCCCTCAAAGTGAACTCGAACGACACGGCTAAAGCCCCCGGCATCAGCCCTGGAACAGAGTTAAGCCCTCTTTTCCAGCGTTTTCTTGACGCCCGCCACCATGACCCTTTTGAGGTCCTCGGGCGTCATCGCGACAACGGTATGGAGGTATTTCGCGCCTTCCTCCCTTGGGCAGAACGGGCGAGGATCGGCCTTGAGGGCCCAGAGCTGGCCCGAATCCCCGGGACCGACCTCTTTGAAGCGAGCATCAAAATCGGGAATGCCATCCCGCCCCACCATGTCATCACTTGGGAGGACAAAAGCGGCGGCCGGGGCCAACACGTGGACCCCTACACCTTTGCTCCCTTCCTCTCTGATTTTGACCTTTACCTCTTTGGCGAGGGCCGCCATCACCACATTTACCGCATCCTCGGCGCCCATCCGATGACCCTCGACCACATTTCTGGGACCGGCTTTGCGGTCTGGGCACCGAATGCTGAGCGGGTGAGCGTGGTCGGCGACTTCAATCGCTGGGATGGTCGAGTCCATGTCATGCGTTCCCGGGGCGGCGGTGGGGTGTTTGAGCTTTTTATCCCGGATCTCCCCCCAGGAACCCTCTACAAATTCGAGATAAGGAATCGTCAACACGACACCATCCTTTTAAAGACGGACCCTTACGGGCAACGCTTTGAACTGAGGCCCGGAACGGCCTCCATCACCGTCGCGGCCGACCATTACGACTGGCAGGACCAAGCATGGGCAAAGGCCCGAGCCAAAAGAAACTGGCTCAGTGAGCCGATGTCGATCTATGAGGTCCATCTCGGCTCTTGGCGGCAGGACCCCCAGGGGGGCTTCCTCAATTACCGAACGCTGGCCGAAGACCTGATCGCCTACATCAAGCCCCTTGGATTTACCCATCTTGAACTGCTGCCGATCACCGAGCACCCCTTTGACGGGTCCTGGGGTTATCAAACCACCGGGTATTTCGCACCCACCAGCCGCTTCGGAAGCCCCGATGATTTTCGCTGGTTCGTCGACTATTGCCATCAGCATGGGGTGGGCGTCATTCTGGACTGGGTGCCTGCCCACTTCCCAAAAGATGCCCATGGCCTCGCCGCCTTCGATGGAACCCCGCTCTATGAGCATGAGGATCCAAGGCTCGGCGAGCATCGCGACTGGGGCACCCTGATCTATAACTATGGTCGCAACGAAGTCCGCAACTTCCTGATCGGCAGCGCGCTTTTTTGGCTTCAGGAATTCCACCTCGACGGCCTTCGGGTCGATGCGGTCGCCTCCATGCTCTATCTCGACTATTCGAGGGAGGCCGGCGACTGGATCCCCAACAAATATGGCGGTAACGAAAATCTCGAGGCCATCGCTTTCTTTAAAGAGCTCAATACGATCACCCATCAGCAGTGCCCCGGCAGCCTCATCATGGCAGAAGAATCGACCGCCTGGCCCCAGGTGACGAGGCCCACCTGGACCGGCGGTCTTGGTTTCTCGATGAAGTGGAACATGGGATGGATGCATGACACGCTCGAATACTTCAGCAAAGACCCTATCCACCGCCACTATCACCACGACCAACTGACCTTTGGTCTTCTTTATGCGTTCACCGAGAACTTCATCTTGCCGTTCTCCCATGACGAAGTCGTCCATGGCAAGGGATCCTTGTTAGCGCGAATGCCGGGTGATGAATGGCAGCGTTTTGCCAACCTCAGGTTATTGATGACCTACCTCATGACCTATCCCGGCAAGAAGCTCTTGTTCATGGGGTCAGAATTTGGCCAAGGCACCGAATGGAATGCAGAAGGCTCTCTTGATTGGTATGTCCTCGACTACCCCCTGCATCAGGGAATCCATAAGGTCGTCGGTGACCTCAACCGGCTTTATATCGAAAGACCCGCCTTGTACCGCCACGATTTCAGCCCCGAAGGGTTTGAGTGGATCGACTGCCATGACGCCTCCCAGTCGGTCTTGAGCTATCTTCGAAAGAGTGATGATGATCTGTTGGTCATCCTGTTTAATTTCACTCCAATTCCTCAAAACGACTATAGGATCGGCGTCCCTGAGGCGGGCGTGTATGAGGAAATCTTCAATTCCGACGCCATTTTTTACGGTGGCAGTAATATCGGTAATCGGGCCTTAAGCGCCGAGGCCACGCCCTGGATGGGCCGTCCTTATTCCCTGAGCCTCACTATCCCGCCCCTGGCCGGCATCATTCTCGGAAGAATCGCTTGATCCCCGACCTCTAATGCTATGAAGAAAATCCTCTTTGTCACCAGTGAGGTCTATCCCTTGATCAAGACCGGGGGACTGGCCGATGTCTCAGGCAGCCTCCCGATCGCTCTAAAGGCGCTGGGCCATGATGTTCGTATCCTGATTCCAGGCTACCCCAGCGCTTTAGCACAAGGAGCCTTCGAGTTGGTGGAAGCCATCCCCGGCACCAAGACCCCAAAACTTCAGCAGAGCGTTCTGCCGGGCACTCAGGTCCCGGTTCTCGCCTTCATCGATGACACCCATTTCGGCCGTCCAGGCAATCCCTATCTCGGGCCAGAGGGCTCCCCCTGGCCCGACAATGCCGAACGCTTTGCCGCCTTCTGCCATGTGGCAACCGATCTTGCTATGGACCGACTGGGTCTCAACTGGATACCCGATGTCGTTCACTGCAACGACTGGCAGACGGGGCTGGTTCCCGCTTTACTGAACGATGAAATCCAGCGACCGGCCACCGTCTTCACCCTCCACAACCTGGCCTATCAGGGGACGTTCAGCCACGACACATTTTTAAAACTTCGGCTTCCCCTCCGTTTCTGGAGTCCCCATGCCCTCGAATTCTATGGCCAAATGAGTTTTATCAAAGGCGGCCTCGTCTTCGCCGATCGGCTGAGTACCGTCAGCCCCACCTACGCCAGGGACATTCAGGGGACCGAATTTGGCTGTGGCCTCGAGGGGCTTTTGAGTCACCGGTCGGCAAAGCTATCCGGCATCCTCAACGGCATCGACATGGCCGACTGGAACCCCGCCAGCGACCCCTATCTTCCCGTGCATTTTGATCAGGACCATCTCGAACACCGGCAAGACGCCAAGGCCGCCCTGCAAACTGCTTTTGGTCTCCCTCTTGCGCCTAAGGTCCCCCTTCTGGCCTGGGTGGGCCGACTGGTGGAACAAAAAGGGATCGATCTCCTTATCGATCTGTTACCCAGGTTGATGGCGCTCCCCCTTCAGATCGTCCTCATCGGGAGCGGTGACAGCCGCTTTGAACAAAGCCTTCAGCACTGGACCAAACTCTTTCCTGATCAGTTTGCTCTCAAAGTCGGCTACGACGAAGCACGGGCTCGATTGGTTGAAGCGGGCAGCGATGTCTTCTTGATGCCCTCCCGCTTTGAACCCTGTGGCCTCAATCAGATGTACAGTCAGCGCTATGGCGCCATCCCTTTAGTGCGTCGGGCCGGCGGCCTCGCCGACACCGTGGTCGATGCCGATGCTCACACCCTCAAGGAGGGAACCGCCACCGGCCTCCTCTTTGAAGAAGCAACACCCGAGGCCTTCTATGACGCCATCGAACGGGCGCTCGCCCTTTACGAAAAGCCTGAGGTTTGGCGGGGGATTCAAAAAACCGGCATGGCGCGAGATTTTTCTTGGGAATTCAGTGCCCAGCGGTATGTCGAACTCTATGCCGAGGCGGATATTGATCGCCAAAGCGCCCACCGCTAAAAAACCATGAAGCCTTCGCTTCATCTCACCCAAACGAGACTCCGATACTGAACGCCATGAGACCTTTTGAAGACTACGCTCTGCTGGACGAGGAAGCCTGTGGCCTTAAGATCCTGGCGGCTAAAAAAACCCTCGGGAAGCGCTGCGTCATTTTGGGACATCATTACCAGCGGAATGAAGTTTTCGTCCATGCCGATTTGACCGGCGACTCCCTCAGACTCTCCCGGGAGGCCGCCATATCGGGTGCCGAGTACATCGTCTTTTGCGGGGTCCATTTCATGGCTGAAGTGGCGGATATCCTTTCAGGACCCGACCAAGCCGCGATCCTTCCAGATCTTGCCGCGGGCTGCTCGATGGCCGACATGGCAAGTCTCCCGGCGGTGGAACGGGCCTGGCGGGAACTTTCAGACAGCCTCGATCCCGATGCGACCATCACTCCGGTGACCTACATCAATTCAGCCGCCGATCTCAAAGGGTTCTGCGGCCGCCATGGCGGGATCGTCTGTACCTCCAGTAATGCCCAAAAGATTTTGGAATGGAGCTTTGCCCAACGAGAAAAGGTTTTGTTCTTCCCTGACCAGCACCTCGGGCGCAACACCGGCTTCAAGATGGGCATCGGCCTTGACGAGATGGTCACCTGGGATTTCACTCAGCCCCAAGGCGGTTTGACCAAAGAGGCCATCCAAAAGGCCCGGATCATTCTTTGGAAGGGATTTTGCTCCGTGCACCAAATGTTTCGTCCCGATCAGATTGACGACTTCCTCGAACGCTACCCAGAAACCCGGGTGATCGCTCACCCCGAGTGTTCTTTTGAGGTCTGTCAGAAGTCGCCTTATATCGGCTCCACCGAAACCATTCTCAAGACGATCCGCGCGTCTGAACCTGGAACCCGCTGGCTGGTGGGCACCGAGCTTAATCTGGTCAACCGTCTCCAAGAAGAGATGCGGGAACGTGGCGTTGACGTCCATTTCATGTCTCCCACCGTCTCCATGTGTTCAACCATGTTCCGCACCGACCCCCAACATCTGGCCTTTGTTCTTGAGAATCTCGTCGAGGGCCATGTGGTCAACCGCATTGAGGTTCCTGAGAAGGACAAGATCCCCGCGCGGCAGGCGCTAGAGCGCATGCTGGCACTGACCTAACGGCGGCGCCTATCCCCAGCGAGTCGCCCTGAGCATGCAGATTCATCTTCTCGCCATCGGCAACCGGATGCCGGAGTGGGTCACTGGCGGTTACCGGGACTATGCCAAGCGACTCCCCAGGGAATGTGAGCTCGTCCTCCGCGAGATCCCCCCTGGAAAACGAGGGAAAAACGCCGATCTTGAACGCATTCGAGAAGAGGAGGGCGCGAGGATGCTGGCATTGATCCAACGCAATGACCATGTGATTGCGCTGGAGGTAGCGGGGAAAGCCTGGGGAACCGAGACGCTGGCCGGTGAAATGACGAAGTGGCTTAAGAGCGGACAACGCATTATCCTCCTGGTCGGCGGGCCAGAGGGTCTTGCCGAGGCCTGTAAGGCAAGAGCCCATGAGGCCTGGAGCCTGTCTCCCCTGACGCTCCCGCATCCCCTCGTCAGGATTCTCCTAGCAGAACAGCTCTACCGTGCGCATACCCTATTGAGCCATCACCCCTATCATCGCTGAGTGGGTCCAGTAGAATGCGGGCATCCTCCACCACCTTAAGATCGCACCATGGCCTCTGCCCAACTCCTGCTCGCTTCCGCCTCGCCCCGCCGCGGCGCCCTTCTCGACCAATTGGGCATTCGCTATCAGATCCACCCCGCTGAACTCCACGAAGTTCCTCACCACCTTGAACTTCCAGATCAGTACGTCAAGCGCTTGGCGGCAGAAAAGTCATTGACCGCTCAAACCGAGACCCGTACCGCCCTCCCAGTCCTTGGCGCCGATACCGAGGTGGTGCTCGACGGAGAAATCTTTGGCAAACCCGAGGATGAGGATCATGCCCTGTCGATGCTCAAAAAACTCTCGGGGCGTGAGCATTTTGTCTTAAGTGCGGTCTCACTTCGCTACGGCGATCAGCACTGGGCATCGCTCAACGTCAGCCAAGTGCTGTTCAGGCCGCTCGAAGAAGATGAAATCAGAGCCTATTGGCAGACCGGCGAACCGCTTGGAAAGGCCGGCGCCTATGCGATACAGGGTCTTGGATCCCTCTTTATCGATCGCCTTGCCGGCAGTTTCTCAGGGGTCATGGGGCTTCCTCTTCGGGAGACGTCCGCCTTGCTGCAACAGGTCGGCATCAATCCTCTTGCCAACCAAGTTGAGTCGCCGCCTCGATAGATAGCCTCGGGGCATCCGTGCCCTTTCGGTTCTATCTATCGTGAGATTCAACCAGCCCACTCAATTGAGTAGACGACACGAAGTGAAGATTAAATCGACACACCCCGGAATGCTTTTCCAGTTCCGGGCTCTGTGGCTGAAAGACATGACGCGCGAGACGGTAAAAGCGCTAAGCCTGAAGCTGAACGACCTTCGTGATCCGGGCGAGGAAACCATTACCCGCAAGGGTGGAGTAATCCAATGAATAGAGTTTTTGTTTTGAGCAATACGCTCAAACCTTTGATGCCTTGCTCGCCTTCGAGGGCTCGGCGTCTTTTGAGTGGAGGGAAAGCTGCGGTTTACCGCATGCGCCCCTTCACGATTGTCCTAAAGTTTCGCTCTGATGGCGATACTCAGGATGTTGAATTCAAGATTGATCCCGGCAGTAAGATCACTGGCATTGCTTTAGTTGCTCTTTTTAAAAGAGGGCGTGAATTAGTCTGGGGTGCGAACCTTCAGCATCGGGGTCAAGCAATTCGACTTTCCCTAGAATCTCGTCGCTCGTTGCGCCGTGGTCGTCGCGGTCGGAAGACTCGCTACCGGGAAGCACGGTTTCTGAATAGGTCCCGTCGTGAAGGGTGGCTTCCACCATCACTCGAATCGAGAGTGGGGAATATCCGCACTTGGTACGATAGGCTTTTGAAGTATTCGTCTATTACGTCGTCTGAAGTCGAAACTGTCAGGTTCGATACGCAAATGATGCGCAACCAGAACATTCAGGGCAAGGAATACCAGCAGGGTGAGCTTGCCGGATACGAAACGCGAGAATATCTACTCGAAAAGTGGAACCGGTGCTGTGTTTACTGTGGAGCAAAAGATGTCCCGCTTCAGATCGAGCACATCAAGCCTCGTGCCCTCGGTGGGTCCAACTCAGTCACAAATCTGACTCTGGCTTGTGAGCCCTGTAACCGCAAGAAGGGAGCAAAGCCGGTTGAGGATTTCCTCAAAGGTAAGCCTGAAGTCCTGAAGCGTGTACTGGCTCTTGCCAAGCTCCCTCTTAAGGATGCGGCTGCGGTCAACGCTACCCGGTATGCGACGGGGAACGCTGTGAAGTCTGTGGGCCTTCCTACTGGCTTCTGGTCAGGCGGTCGAACCAAGAAGAACCGCACCGCTCAAGGCTACGCAAAGGATCACTTTATTGATGCGGCTTGCGTCGGTGTCACGGGTGAGTCGGTATTTATCCCCGATGGCTTCCTTCCCTTGAGCATCAAGGCGACAGGCCGAGGCACAAGGCAAGTCGTGAGGACCGACCGCTATGGATTTCCTCGCGGTGCGGCTGGAAGGGTCAAGCGCATTCATGGATTCCAGACGGGGGATCTTGTTCGCTTGGTTCAGCCTTCTGGGAAATATGCGGGTGAATATGTTGGAAGGCTTGCGGCCATTCGTGCTCGTGGTGATTTCGACATCAGGGCCGAAAGCGTGAAGGTGACTTCGAGCTATCGGAATTTTCAACTTATCCAACGAGGTGACGGATATGAATACTCCAATTCGTGAGCTGGCTGAATCGCAGCAGCGGCGACAATCAATTCGGAGCCGCTCTGCTCGTGCTACGCAACTGCGCGGCGGGGTCGTCGGCGTCCATGCCTCCTTCAAGGATCATAGCGTCGGTGAGTGATGAAATTCTGATCAATATCACCCCGCCTGAAACCCGGGTGGCGATGGTCGAAAATGGCGTGGTCC
>Ga0209499_1003226_pt1 | contig 10055 bp, 1 predicted proteins | sample C_130208_EF_Meta_FD_187306 | JGI IMG/M metagenome (GOLD analysis project Ga0209499, IMG submission 187306) | Freshwater microbial communities from Lake Croche, Canada to study carbon cycling - C_130208_EF_MetaG (SPAdes) (version 2) | ecosystem: Environmental > Aquatic > Freshwater > Lake | place... | reverse complement strand
AATGTAAATCAAACCGCTACGTATACGGTAACTCCAACATCGGGATCGTATGGAAATTGTGTAGGAGAACCTTTTATAGTTACGGTAAATGTAAATCCAAAACCATTTGTAACTCCTAGAACGGAGACTATTTGTAGTGGCGGATCATTTAGTACTTCTTTAACAGATGGGGTTCCAAGTGCGACTACCATAGTTCCAGCAGGTACTACATATAGTTGGTCTGCACCATCGGTTACAGGTGGAATAACAGGCGGTGCACCAGGCACTTCGCAAAGTACAATTTTTGGTACACTAACTAATCCTACAAATATTCCACAAACAGCTACGTATACCGTAACTCCAACTTCTGGAACAACAGGAAATTGTGTTGGACCAACCTTTACCGTAACGGTAACCGTAAATCCAAAACCAGTTATTTTTGACCGAGTAGCTACGATTTGTAGCGCTACCGCATTTACTATAGCGCCAGTAAATTCTAATCCGTCTGTAACTACAATTGTTCCGGCTAATACAACGTATACTTGGACAGTAGCAACTAATACTAATGTAATTGGACAAAGTAATCAAGCAGCAGCTCAAACAAATATCAGTCAAACACTAACGAATTTAACCAATACGGTTCAAACTGTTGTTTATACGGTTACACCAGTATCTGGAGCTGCAGGAACTTGTGTTGGAGCTACATTTACTATTTCAGTAACCGTAAATCCAAGACCTGAGATTCCAAATCAAACGGCTGCAATTTGTAGTTTTGACACTTTTACTACCACATTAACTAACGGAAATCCATCGGCTTCTACAATAGTTCCGCTGAATACGGTTTATTCTTGGAGTGCACCATCGGTTACTGGCGGAATTACTGGCGGTACTTCAGGTACAGTACAAAGTACTATTTTTGGCACACTAACTAATCCAACAAATACGGTTCAAACGGCAACTTATACAGTAACGCCAACATCTGGAGCTGCAGGTTCTTGCGTTGGATTATCTTTCACAGTTATTGTTGATATAAATCCAAGACCAGTAATATTTGCTCAAACAGCAACTATTTGTAGTGGCACTGCTTTCACAAAATTACCTGTTAACTCCGTACCATCGGCAACTACAATTGTACCAGCAAATACAACTTATACATGGACTGTTGCCACAAATACCAACGTTACTGGACAAAGTAATCAACCGGTTGGACAAACTTATATTAGTCAAACTTTAACTAATATAACCAATACTATTCAAACCGTAGTTTATACGGTTACACCTAAATCTGGAGCTGCTGGAAATTGTGTGGGGGCTAGCTTTACTATTTCGGTAACTGTGAATCCTACGCCAGTAATTCCGAATCAAACGGTGGTTATTTGTAGTAATGATTACTTCAATAAAGTTTTAACGAACGGAAACCCTACTGCAGCAACAATAATTCCAATAAATACAACTTATACATGGAGCACTCCTACTGTTACAGGTGGTGTCACAGGTGGTTTGGCAGGCACATCTCAAGCTAGTATTTTTGGAACTTTATCTAACCAAACTGTACTAGTTCAAACAGCAACGTATACCGTTATTGCTACTTCTGGAGATGCAGGAAGTTGTGTTGCTAGTCCTTTTGATGTAGTGGTTACGGTAAATGCTCTTCCTGTACTTTCAATTGGAACAATTTTGCCAGTAAATACAATGGATATCCAATTCTTAATTCCATATACTACCAATTTTAACCTTACTAATTTCACATTATTAACCAATAATTCTAGTGCTTTACCATCGTTTGAGGCAATAAATAATGCCGCTATTACAACATCTCCATTAGTAATTCCTTTACCAGCATCTAATGCGCCAGGTAGTTATAATTTTGATTTAATAGTTACCGACAGTAATGGTTGTATTTCATTACCAAATAATGCTACTTTAGATATTAATTTAATAAAAGTATTAGATAAAAATGGTCAACGAATAGTAGTTGCATCTAACGCAACAGATAAGTATGGCGCAAGAGGTTCTGGATTTGGAAGAACAAATAATGGCCAAATTATTTCGGCTCCAAACGTAACTAGAATATCTATTTCGGAAGCAACATCAATAACACAAACAAGTGCTTCGGTTAGTATTACTATTCCAAATGTAGTTGGTGGAGAAGTGACCTCTAGAGGTATTTGTTGGAGCACTTCTATCAATCCAACAACATCTAACAATTCGGTTATTGATTCATTAAATTCAGGAGATTATTCTTTAGCTATGACAGGACTAACAGGAGGTACCACTTACTATGTTCGTTCTTTTGTTACGAATAATTTAGGAACAGTTTATAGCAGACAGATACGATTTACTACCTTAGCTGTTATTCCTACATTAACTACCACGGCAGTAAGTTCTATAACTGCAGCTACAGCAATTTCCGGAGGAACAATTACTGCAACTGGAGGCGCTGTAATTACAGTTGAAGGTGTTTGTTGGAGTACGACATCTGGACCAACAATTTTGGATAGTAAAACTACAAACGGAAGTATTACATCTTTTACAAGTAGCATCACCGGCTTAACAAATTCTACAACATATTATGTAAGAGCTTACGCAACTAATAGTGTAGGTACAGCTTATGGAAATGAGATTAGTTTTACAACATTAGCAGTGGCACCAACAGTTACAACCACAGCAATAACATCAATAACTGCCACTTCCGCAAGTTCAGGAGGAACGGTAACAGCAACTGGTGGAGCAGCAGTTACAGCTCAAGGGGTTTGTTGGAGTACAACATCCGGACCTACCACCGCTAATTTTAAAACAACTAATGGAACAACTTCACCATTTACAAGTAGTATTACGGGATTAACATACGCAACAACTTATTATGTAAGAGCTTATGCTACAAATAGTGTGGGAACTTCTTATGGAAATGAAATTAGTTTTACAACATTAGCTATTGCTCCATCGATTGCAACTACAACAATATCATCAATAACTGCCACTACCGCAAGTTCAGGAGGAACAGTAACGGCAACTGGTGGAGCTTCAATAACCGCTCAAGGGGTATGTTGGAGTACAACATCCGGACCTACCACCGCTAATTCTATAACGACCAATGGAACATCAACCCCATTTACAAGTAGTATTACAGGATTGACTAGCGGAACTACTTATTATGTAAGAGCGTATGCTACTAATAGTGTTGGGACTTCTTATGGAAATGAAATTAGTTTTACAACATTATCAGTGGCACCAACAGTTACAACCACAGCAATAACATCAATAACTGCCACTACCGCAAGTTCAGGAGGAACGATAACAGCAACAGGCGGTGCAGCAGTTACAGCTCAAGGGGTATGTTGGAGCACAACATCAGGACCAACGACAGCAGGCAATAAAACTACTAACGGAACAATTTCTCCGTTCACAAGTAGTATTACCGGATTGTCAAATGGGACTACCTATTATGTTAGAGCTTATGCTACTAATACTATTGGAACTTCTTATGGAAATGAGATTAGTTTTACAACATTAGCAGTGGCACCAACGCTTACTACTACTGCAATATCTTCAATAACTGGAACTACAGCTAGTTCTGGAGGAACGGTAACGGCAACAGGTGGTGCAGCAATAACCGCACAAGGAATATGTTGGAGTACAACATCTGGACCAACTACTGCTAATTCTAAAACTACCGATGGTACAACCTCTCCTTTTACAAGTAGTATTACCGGGTTGACTAGTGGATCTACTTATTATGTAAGAGCGTATGCAACAAATAGTATTGGAACTTCTTATGGAAATGAAATTAGTTTTACTACTACTTCTCCAGTTGTTACTACTGGACTTAAACTTCACTATGATACAAGTAATACATCAAGTTATCCTGGTTCAGGAAATACTATAACAGATTTAAGTGGTAATGGAAATAATGGAACTTTAGTTAATAATTCTAGTTATACAAGTTCAGTTGCCGGTGGAGTATTATCTTTTAATGGAACCAACCAGTATATAAGTACTAATTATACTCCTTCTAATACTTGTACCATTTCGATTTGGTTTTATAATAATTTAAATTATACCGATTGGAACAGAGGTATATTTTCAACTTTTGCGATGGGTTCTTATAATGGTTTTTATATGGGTACTTCAAACATTGGAACTTATAGACCATCATTGAATCTTTGGTATAATGGTAATACTTCTCTTAGCTCTATTTCCTCTGTTTTAGCTATCAATACTTGGTACAATATTACAGTAACTAGTGGATCTGGTTCAATAAAAATATATTTAAATGGAAGTTTAATAAATACACTTTCTGGAAATACTACCCACGCCGATGTATTAAATATTGGAAGAACCAGATTTGACAGTAATTATTGGTCAGGATATATTGGAAATACTATGGTTTATGATAGTGTATTGTCTGCAACAGATGTTACAAATAACTTCAATGCACAAAAATCAAGATTTGGATATTAAAAATTAGAAATAAATAACAATTATAAATAGAAAAGAATTCAATAATAAAATAAATAATTAAATTATGAAAAGCACCTCATTATCACTAGCAACAATTGGTTTTCTAATGCTTTGTATTGGTTTGAATAAAGCATCTGCCCAAGCGGTATTAAAAGTTGGATCGAATTTAAACAACATCCAATCCAAAGCAGTATTAGAAATTGAAAGTACCACCAAAGGTTTTTTGCCTCCACGAATGACCAATGTTCAACTAACCGCAATGGGAAATGTTGAGGGAATGATTGCTTGGTGTACGGATTGTTCTTCTACATCAGGATCTAAATTAATGATAAATGATGGAACAGGATGGGCTGGACTTTTAGGTTATAAATTAGCCAACGGTAAATTACTTATTGGTAACAGTTCAGGCGTTGCCGAAGAAAGTTTAGCATCTGGAACAGGTAATATTTTATTATCCAATTCCCCAACATTAGTAACTCCAAATCTTGGAACACCCTCAGCTGGTATTGCCACTAATTTAACGGGATTGCCATTAACAACTGGAGTTACAGGAGTTTTGCCAATTGCCAATGGTGGGACTGGATCTTCTTCCCAAAATTTTGTTGATTTATCATCTATTCAATCTGTTGGTGGTGCTAAAACTTTTAGTGCAGCAGTTACTGCTAATTCTTTTGTGAAAACAGGAGGAACATCAAGTCAATTTTTAATGGCAAATGGAACCGTTTCTAGTGGTACGCCTTTATTAACCGATGCAGATGACGAAATTACAGCAACTGCTGGCCAAACAAGTTTTGCTTTATCGCAAACTCCTAGTACTTTAACTAAGGTTAAAATGTACATCAATGGAATTAGAATTAGCAAAACTGCCTATTCTATTAGCGGAACTACCTTAACGTATGTTCCTGCAAACAATGAAAGTTATACGATCTCTCTAGGTGACAGGGTTCAATTTGAGTATGCTTATTAATATTTTTTATTGATAAGAATAGAACTGTGTTATTAATTAATCTTATACCGAATTCTATAAGGTTTAAATCAAATTAAAATGAATAAAAAATTATTTTTTTCAGCTTTATTATTATTTTGTTTTTCTATAAAAGCATTATCTCAGGCTACTACGGTTAATGTGTCTGGTAATACCAATACTTTAACTATTACCAATAATGTCCAAACTGTGGTAGACAATGCATTGATGGTAAATGCAGATGGTAATATTACCGATTTTACTATATCTATTACAGGAAGTTATGTAGCTGGAGATTTACTTGCATATACCGGTAGTTTGCCTACAGGAATATCCGCAGTTACCTTTAACCCAACTACTAGAAGTTTGCAGTTTACAGGATCAACGACTGCGGCTAATTGGCAAACGTTATTAAGAACCGTTACTATTCAAACTGTTTCAGCAACGTGTTATCAAGAACAACGACAAGTTAGTTTTGTGGTAGGAAGTAAATATTATAACAATTTGAATGGGCATTTTTATGAATTATCCTCCTCAGGAGGGAATTGGTCAGCTGGATTTACTAATGCAGCATCTAAATCTTATTTCGGTCGTTTGGGATATATGGCAACCTTGACTTCTACTTCTGAGAATAGTTTTGTATGGAAAATATTAGGAACAAACAGCTGGATAGGGGCTTCAGACGATTTTAATTATATTTTTAGTTCTCCAGGTGTTAAAACTTATACCAGTCAAGCAAATTCTGAAGGAAAATGGTATTGGGTAAGTGGGCCAGAAAAAGGGACCCAAATGCTTACAGAAAACAAGTCTACGACATATCCTTATGGTAGAAAAGTAACAAATGTTTATAGTAATTTTGGGCTAAATGAACCAAATAATTCGAGTAATTACGAACATTATGGAGAGATGTATATAAGTAGCGGAACTTGGAACGATTACCCAGACGGGGGTTATAATCAGAATCTTCCTTCAATTATAGAATATGGAGGTACTTCGACAGATAATTTAGCCAATAACGTTTTTTTTACACGAAATTTGTTAATATCAGGTGCACCCTCCGGAACTATAACTGGAGGAAACATTACGGTGTGTTCAGGAACTGCTACCACTTTGAGGCATACAGGACTAACTGCTGGAGGATCTATTGTAAGATGGGAAACTTCTTTTGATGATTTCTTGACTGCAGCTACTCCTATAACATCTACAAGTACAAATTATCCAGTATCTCCAACTCAGGATACGTATTACAGAGCCGTAGTAAATAATTCAGGTTGTACTAATTTAACAACTTCGTCAACCAGGATATATGTTACTACTTCAATTGGAGGGAATATTTTTGCTACTTCTTCAACTATTTGTGTTAACGGTTATGCCAAATATACTTTGAATGGAAATACTGGAACGGTTACCAAGTGGCAAACGTCAACAAGTAGTAATTTTACTTCTGCGATTACTGATATTGTTAGTACTTCTACTTCGCTTTCCTACCAATTAACCACAGCAGGAACGTATTATTTCAGAGCTGTACTTAATAATAATTGTGGTGGATCAGATTACTATTCAAATATTGGAACTATTACTTGTTCTGCGGGTACGCCGCCTGTTGGAGGAAATATAGCAGATGCTAATTTTTGCGGAGGAACAACTAATGCAGGATTACTAACGCTCTCAAATGCTTCAGGAACTGTTGATAAATGGCAAAAATCTATAGATGGAGGAACACAATGGACCGATATACCGAGCTCAGCTGCTTCAACCTATTCATTTTCTGCCATTGCAAGTACAACTAAATATAGAGCACAGGTTAGTAATTCTGGTTGTGGTTTTACAGTGAGTAATGTTGGAACTGTAAATGTTTATCAAACATCAGTAGCTGGAAGTATTTCTGGTGCAACTAGTGTATGTTCAGGAACCAATAGTACCCTTTTAACTTTAGCAGGTTATACAGGAACTATACAATGGCAATCTTCAACTACAAGTACTTCTGCTGGATTTAGTGATATTAGTGGGGCCAATTCTGCAAATTACACTGCAATTAATTTGAGCGCAACTACTTATTACAGAGTGGTTGTTACAAATGGGACTTGTTCATCTGCTACTTCCACAGCAGTTACAGTAACGGTAAATGCTTTACCAACAATTACAGGTACATTATCCACCTGTATAGGGGCAACCACCCAGTTAACAGGTTCTGCTACAGCAGCAACAGTTACACCTTGGATATCTGGAACTACATCGGTAGCTACAATAAATAGTACAGGATTAGTAACAGGAGTAGCTGCTGGAAGTACTACTATTACTTATACTAATTCAAGTGGTTGTTTAACTACGGCCACATTAACTGTTGGAAATACCAATGCAGCGACATTAACATCTGCTGCTTCAACAGTCAATCAAACAAATTATATTTATACTCCAGCAAATTATATTACTCCAATAACTTATTCTACTACCTATGCAACGGGAGCTACCTTTAGCGGCTTGCCAAATGGTGTTTCTGGAAGTTGGTCTAACAATGCAATTACTATTAGTGGGTCTCCATTGGAAACGGGGATTGTTACTTACAATTATTCTATTACTTTAACAGGAGGTTGTGAAAAAACAATTTCACCAGGTGCTATAAAGGTATATTTACCACCTTCATTTATATTAAATCCATCAAGTCAATCACAATCACAATGTTCAGGATCGGCTTCATTAAGTGTTGAGGTAGATGCAGGTGGAGATACAATTACTAAATACCAATGGTATAGAGTCGATACTCCTGTAAATACAGGAGGTACATTAGTTAAAACTACTACGACTTCAGCAACAACAAACACTTTTAATCCAGTATCTGCAGGAACCTACTATTATTATGTTACAGTTACTACTAGCAGTCTTCCTACAAGTCCTGTTGCTAGTCAAGTTTCAGGAGCAATTACACTTGTTGATATACCAAATATTCTTAGTGGACCTGGATCAACAGCACAATCGGTATGTTTAACAGGAGGAAGCGTTAATGATCTGTCTATCTATGCAAATGCAGGATCTGGTGATATTGTTAAATTTAAATGGTATAGCAATTCTGTTAACAGTACCGTTGGTGGAACTGTTGTTTCTACGATTGTAAGTCCAACAGTTCCAAATATTTATACACCTTCAACAGCTGTTTATGGAACTAATTATTACTATTGTGAAATAATTAATTCAAATGGATGTTCTGTTAAAAGTACGGTGTCGGGTGCTGTAACGGTATCCCCTAATTCTGTTTCAGGAACTGCAAGCGCTACTTCATTATTTTTAGGAAGTGGAGCTACAGCTAATTTAACTTTGACGGGTAGTACGGGAAGCGTGCAATGGCAACAATCATCAGATGGGATAACAGGATGGGCTTCAGTAATTGGTGGAACAGGATCTAATACCGCTAATTATTCTAAAGCAATTACAGTTACTACCTTTTATCGTGCATTAGTTACCAGCGGGAATTGTTCTGCAGTAACTAGTAATGTAGTAAAAATCACTATAACTTCCACGCCAATAACATCTACGGGAATTGTAACACCTGTTTGCTTTAGTTCAAGTGCTCAATCTACAACATTAGCATATACAGCGGCTTCTGGCCCTCCAACTTCTTATTCGATTGATTGGGATGCTACAGCTAATACTGCCGGTTTAGCTGATCAAATTTCAACTACCTATACTTTTGTTACAGGTGGTGGAACTATTCCTGGGATATTAATTCCTGCTAATCTTGCAATTGGTTCGTATTCGGGTATTATGACCGTAACTAACGGAATAGGAAATGCTACACAACCAATCACGGTTTCTGTTGGTTCAATATCAGGAACAATAAGTGGATCAACAACTGTAGCAACAGGAACTAATTCAACTGTTTTAACACTAAATGGATATTCAGGATCCATACAATGGCAGTCCTCATTAAATAATTCTACTTATACAAATATCTCTGGCGCAACAGGCGCTACTTATACTGCTACTAATTTATCGACTACAACTTTTTTTAAAGCAGTAGTAACTAGCGGAAGCTGTCCTCCGGTAACTTCTCCGGGAGCTTCAATAACCGTATTATCTTCTTCTACAGCTTTTGGTGTAACAGGAACTATTGCTCCAAATACCATTAATAATAATACTGCAACTGTGGTTGATGATGGATTACTAGTAACATCAAATGGTACTATTACCGGATTTACAGTAACCATTACCAGTGATTATACGGATGGAGATATACTTGGTTTTACAGGAGCTTTAACTAATGGGATTACAGCATCACCATTTAACACTACCTCAAGAAGTTTGACTTTTTCTGGTACTGCAGCAGCATCTGTTTGGCAATCATTATTAAGAACAGTTACCATAACTTCAACTTCAACCTGTTTTCCAACAAACAGAAAAGTTAGTTTCTTACCTAGTTCTAAATTTTTCAATTATTTTAATGGTCATTATTACGAGTATGTAAGTACTGGACTAACTTGGACTGATGCAAAAGCAGCTGCAGAAGCTAAAAATTATTATGGATTGCAAGGGTATTTAGTTACCATTTCATCAGAAGCAGAAAACAGTTATATAAATACTTTGATTGCTGCTAATTCTTGGATTGGAGCAACGGATAATTATCTGCAAATTAATTCGGCCGTAGGATATACTAAAT
>Ga0209499_1003225_pt1 | contig 10058 bp, 1 predicted proteins | sample C_130208_EF_Meta_FD_187306 | JGI IMG/M metagenome (GOLD analysis project Ga0209499, IMG submission 187306) | Freshwater microbial communities from Lake Croche, Canada to study carbon cycling - C_130208_EF_MetaG (SPAdes) (version 2) | ecosystem: Environmental > Aquatic > Freshwater > Lake | place... | reverse complement strand
AAACATCATTATAATAAAATGACATTAAAGTATCATTAGCTATTATTCTAAATATACCGCTTGGGTTTGAAAATTGTGTTTCTGGAATTGTAACAGCAGATGATGAGCGATACGGAGTTAATCGACCATATGCAGTGGCTGTAATAGGACCACCTTTATAACTAGCATACATTGAAAATCCACCATACATACTATTATATATATTTGGTGTTGCTAAACCTCTACCAAACGATGCCATTGCATAATCATTAAAAAACCCTATAATTGCGCCTGCACTATCTATATTTCTTACATTGAATGATATACTAAATGTTGGACCAAAATCAGGAGAAATAAATTGAGATGTAAACGCATATCCAAAATATGTTGGTTGATTTGCTGTCAGCGTATTGTCTACAATTGTAATTTTATCTGTATATGAAGTCATCCATCTTCGTAGTGGCACTGTCGTCGGTGGTTCTGTTGGTGTAACTGTAACTGTTGGTGGAACTGTTGGTGTAACTGTAACTGTTGATGGTGTAACTGTTGGTGGAACTGTTGGTGTAACTGTAACTGTTGGTGGTGTAACTGTTGGTGGTGTAACTGTTGGTGGAACTGTAACTGTTGGTGGAACTGTAACTGTTGGTGGAGCGGCCATTGTTCTTGGAACTGTTGTAGTAGCAGTATCAATTACTATAGATTTTGTACCAATATAGAGCTGGCAGATTTTATCAATAGCAACATTGGTTCTCATCGAATCAATAACCGCAATTTGAGCAATTACGAATTTATAGTTAGGCACTATATTGCCGTTATCTGTAATAGGCACATAGAGGCGTACATACTGAGCAAAGGTACCAGCTATTCCATACCGCGTTGGAATAATAGCAGTGGGTCCATTATTTATCAGTTTACCAGAATAATCTACAGTCATTGTATTAGGATTAGTATTCGTAGTAGTAGCTGGATCAACATATGTTAACATTTGAATATACTGATTATAAGAATCATACGCGATATTAGGATTTATTATACTCGACACATTTGTAGTCGAAAATACTGGTATTGGAATAGTTGTAGTATTTTCCACTGGATTTGAATTTCTAAAATCTAATGTCTCAATTTCACTACCTACAACTAATTTATCGCTCGCTACTTTTTTCATGTCTGAATCATAAATCGTAAAATTCATTCCTATACTATTATATTCATTCATAAACTTCAAATATTGTATGGCGTTAATGTCATACATTGCTCCAAGATCAATAGTTATATTTTTAGTATTCGGTAGATCGTTTATATTATTTTCCACAGCTGGCGAAACAAACATATAGCGAGTATAGAATCTTGTATTCATAGACTCAACCATAGCCATAAATGCTTGTCTCGAATAATTCCCGTTTGTTATATAATTTAGATCCGCTGCATGGAGTAGCTGTAGAGCAGTAGGACTAATAGTAACTTTTTTCTTAAATGCCACATTTCTTCCAGTACCGTCGATAACAATAATCTGCATAATTTCGATATCATTTGTTTCATTTGAAATTTGCACATATCTCCCATTAACTCCTGTAGTTGTAACAACAGGTGGAAAGTACATTGGGGGTGGCTCAGCATCGCGTAACCGAACTTCCGAGTTTACACCGGTGTTCACAGTCGAAATAACTTGAAAAAATGTTGACGCACACGTCTGAACTGTTGTTGTTGGAAAAATATCAGATGGCTTCACAAAAAGCGCCCCGCGCGTTGAAACATACGTATATGGCATTATAAACGGTATAACAGGTGGCAAAAGTTTATTTTCTTTCGTTACAGGATCAATGTATTGAGTTGGATTTGTTAAATAAAACCATTGATCATACTCTAAATTAGTATTAGCCCAAGCTGGAGTTACAACAGTATTTAATTTGGGTATAAAAGTAATATCTACAAATTTATTCTTGGCATCTACTACGTTATTTATAGCTTGAATAAGAATATCATAGCTTAGTTCAAGATTATTAAATTCTGTTTTACTGATTCGTGGCTGATTATTAACTTGATATAGTGTTGATACTACCTGTCTTGCTGGCATGACATTTAAATATGATTGATATTCATATTGACGGCGCATTACAATATAATATTGCTTTAATAAATATTCATACTCTATATATGCATTTAATTTGTTAAAATATAACTCATTATTATTCATGAGATCAATCTCTATAGCTTTTTTAAAGTTTAATATTCCTATTTCAGTATTAAGGTATGAAGATACCACTAGTGTGGATAGTGTACTGCCATTACTATATTTAACATAATATTTATCATCTTGTTCAGTAACAGTTTCCAATTTAATATTATCAACAGCAATAAATCCTCTTTTTTGCATAACATCGATTACAACTTGCGATGATAAAAGAGCGATTGTATTCATAGTTGTATTAAATTCTAGTCCAAAATTCGTACTCAAGCTCTGGCAGGCTGTAATACTATTTAAATTGAATAGAGCTGCCTCACTATAGAATTTGACCATGGCAGGAGAAATATTAAAACTTGATTTAAAATTCCACGTGGAAATTGCAAACAGTGATTCTTGCATTAATGCCAAGTTTATTTTATATTCTGCTATTAATTGACTGTTATCTAGTATAGATGTTTGATACGCTGATGTGGCCTGTGTATATGTATTTAAATAGTTCATATATTGTTGACTTTGTGATGCGAATTGTGAGATGCTATTTTCAATTCTCATCGCATGATTATTTGCTACTCCAATTTGACCTATAAGTGTACATAAATTATTATTATATGAAAAATTCATTCCAGCAACTGTTTGATTAATAGAGTCTTGTGATATAATAGATTCACGCAAACTACTTAGAATTCCCTGTTCAACTATAACGGTAGTACTTTTAACACTTAAATCTGTAAGTAATGTATATGTCTCAGAATCGTTTGCATCTATTAGTAAATTTATTGAGTTAGTCTCGATTTCAATTTGCATTTCATAGTCTATAGGATTGGGAATATTATTATTAGCAATAGTATTTTGAGCATTTTGATACTCATTTTGAAGTTTTAGATTACGCTGTGTTAAAATTCCCTGTGATATACTTAACGTGTCGCGTATTAGTAATATATCGTCTATTGTTCGAATATTTATTGCAGGTTTAACTTGCATTGTTAGATACGTAGCTGTAGTATCACCACCACCGATGAGATTGAAATTTGGTAAATTTAATTCGGAAATTCGAACTCCCTGGTTCTGTACTAAATTAATAAGTTGTGTAACTTCATTTAATAGTGTAGTGTTTGAATTTAGTAGAGCAAATGAGCTCCCTGCTGCAATTTCAGCGATATACAAATTTAAGAAATATACATTTGAACTATAAATATTTTGTAATCCATTAATTTGTATTTGTGTACTCAATTCATACAATTGTTGTAAATTTTTCCTACCTGTAAGTGTAGAAATAGGATTTGCTAAACCATTTATTGTAGACTGTTGATAATATATTAACATAGTACTATAGGCATATGCAATACTGTACTGTTGTTGTAGTGATGATAAGCCTTTTATCTCCTTTCTGCTATCTGGTATTGTGGTTTGAACCAGTGTACAAATTGATTTTATTTCTTCATAAATGTTTTTACCAGTTATAGTTGACTGGATGTATAAATTTGTTAACTGTGGTGGAATTATATTGATATCCATATAATTTGCAAGTCCAATTGATGAATTGATATACGGATATAATGAAGATATGTTTTTATAGTTGACAGTAGTTGATAGTAGTTTGTATTCAGGATCTGCATATGGATACAATGGGTCACTTTTGTCTATAGCACCTCCGCTTTGTATACGAGGCACAGTAATATTTGTGTTGGATTCAAGAAACGTCAAAAGTTCGTTTAAATTATCGATAGTTGTAATTATTGTAGAATATAGCGAAGCATTCGTAACAATAGTCGAATATCCAATCATAGTTGACTGGGCGTTTGCCCATATCAATGTACTTGTATAAAAATATTTTTGTGTAGACACCATTGTGTTTAATCCATTGTATGTACTTAGTGCATCTAAATATAGTTGGTAGTTTGCGTTATAGTCAGCAATTGCATTTATATAATTATATTTAGCACTCGGAAGTGATGCATACTGTGTATTTATATCAGATTTATATGTACCAATTTTCGTATTGTTGATGTCTAATAAATTAATATCACTTGCAGTAGCAAGTTCATTAAGCTGTATATTAAAATTCTTAACATTCATATAGTATAGTGTTGATAAGAGTGTTGGTTGCGAGAAAAAATACAGCGTCGATAGTTTGTTTTTAATAATGTCTTCAAGAGTTTGAATAGTTTTTTGTTCAACAGCGAGAGATGAAATTGTAGAAGGGCTCATCGTAATATACGAACTGGTCGTAGACAGGCCTTTCATCAATTCAATATTTAGTAGCATATTCGTTACGGGAGCAAGTTGGGATGGTATAATACTTCGATAAAAACTTGATAGTGTAGATATTTGCTGTAGACTTTGCCCCCCACTCATAAGGGGCTCATCATTCATCTAGTTAACTAGATGAAAAAAGGGGATCTTTTTAGACGGGGGTAACGTCAAGTGCCTGGTTGAAGGCCCATACATAGATGGGCCTTCAATGCGTGACACTTGGCCATCAGAGCTCGTTATAAACTGAAGACTCATAGAGTCTTTAGTTTATAACTGATTTATACCGTCAGATGGGCCTTCAATGCGTGACACTTGGCCATCAGAGTTCGTCATCAACGCTCAAGGCATCACAAAACTATAGTTTGATGCAGTAGCAACCCCTGCTAAAACATATAGCCCCACCATCGTACTTTGTATAGAACTTAATATAATATAGTCTTGTTTTAATAAGTTAAACGCCTGTAGATTTAAGTTTATCGTAGGAGGCGTAGTGTAGGATAGAATCTGATTACCACTCGGTGTTTTTAAAGCATTTAAATTTTGTAATTGTGGAGTAATCGTAGTATTCATTAGCGTCTGTGCTGTTGTATTTCTGTTGTAAATATTACTATTAATATCGACAACAAGACCCTGTAGAGTTTGTAATTGCGATAAATATGAAGTCTGTAAAGAATTTAATGTCGTAGTTGACGGCGTCTGTAAATATGTTATTTCATTCAAAGTAAGCGCTTTTCGTGTAGCAATAAAGTCTGTTTTTTTGGTTCTCTCTGTTCCTACGTATTGAAGAAGTGTATTAAATTGCGTATCGAGCGGATTGAGTGCATCGATAACACCCTGAATTTTTGTTTGTAAATCTACTAGATTGTTTCTATTTACAATATCGTTAGGTTGTTGCTGGCCCACCGGATTCTGTAGATCAAAGGTGATTGCGTCGATCTGTGTGTACAAATTCAATTTGTAAATCAAAAGCTCAGATGTAAGATATCCTATAAATGAATTCCACTCCTGAACTGTATACATATATTGATCAAGATCATTTCCTAATGCAAGCAACTGATTACTATAAAATGAATCAGACTGATTTCTCAATGTTACATATTGCTGACCCAACGTCTGACCTGTAGTTCCAGCTTGAGTTTGTAGTCCCGCAATTGTACTATTATTTATAGCAATTCGGTTCGTATAGTCGTTTACAGCATTTTGAGCTATGCTTTCCAAGTTCTGGTAAAACAAATAACTACTGTAATACTTCGCCACACTGTAATTATAAATTGACGACTGTTGATTTAAATAGGAAATATTATATACCGTACTCATCAAATAATAGTTAATACTACTGTATTGTCTCTGATATGCTGTGATCTGATCATTCAACCATCCCAGTGTAGAGATCTCTTGGAGTTCAATTGATGAAAGACCCTTCAACGTTGATATCTCGTTTTGTTGAATCGTACTGTAATATGCAAGTTGACTTGATAGCGCATTATATGTGCTGATATCATTATATTGTATAAGTTGAGCAATATACAAATTATATTGTGCTGTCGAAATATTATAGTCGGCGATATTCATCTGCATTGTAAGTGCTTCAGCAGCCGTACTCGATACAGTTGTCTTTAGAGCATTGGCATATATCGTACTTTGATTATATGCTATTGATAAATTATAATAGTCTGTTAATTGACCATTTAAAGTTGTTAAGTTTGTCCCTACAATATAGGTTGGTATAGCAGGTACAGGCAGGCCGTACATGACGTACATTGGATCAACAGGGACTGGCTGGGCAGAAGCAACTGTTGATGTAAATTGGTTTATTTGAATAGTTTTATACTCAATCAACGAGAGTGTTGATACTTGTCGTATGACTGCATTATCGTAGTCTACAATGGCCTGTGCTGCTCTTACTTGGGTATTAGCGATTGCTAATGCCGTACTTGACGATACATATTGCATCAATTGCTGTGTGCTCAGAGCATTCAAATATCCTAGGAATGTACTCGATGAAAGATACTGACCCTGAGCTGTAGAAAGTGTTATAACACTGTAATTTACATAGTCATTATATAAATTGCCATATGCTGTACTTGTCGAATAGTAATCATACATTGCCGTAGAGAGGATCGTAGAGTTATAGTTCAGGGCGTATAGAGTCGAAGCATATTGACCTTGTGATGTTGAATAATTATTAGCATTTATCATATATGTACTCATTTGCGCATTATAGATTGCATTAAGACCATCAATCGTACTCGAATTATAAAACGTTGAATTATACAGGGAACTATACTGCCTTGCCAAAGTCATAATACTCATATTATAAAATGATGAAAGGCCGTATTGTGTACTGAGCTGATTCATATATGTGCTCAGTTGAATGTTATCATTTGCTAGAGCGGTAGAAGCATTACTATATGCTGTTAACACGCTATTATATTGCTGTTGTGTCAAATTATAGTTGTCTGTTAATGATCCTGTTATACCTATGGCTCCAATTTGGTTATTTAATGTTTGGATTTGTGATTGGTTATCACTAATAATTCGTTGTTCAGAGGCAATCTGTGTACCCACTGCAGCAATAAGAGATGAAATCTGGAGAATATTGAGCTGAGCCACTTGAGAAAATGATGATAGATTCATAGACGATTTATTCGCCAAAATTAAAAGGGTTGAAAGCGTCGATTGGGAAATACTCGAAACAAGGGCGAGATTTGCTTTAGAAATTGATGGATCAATATAGGCCCCTCCAGATTGGTTGATATCCTCAGATTGGGATTGGGATTGGTTTATATCCCCTCTATCAGACTTATCAGGACTGAACATTCTTATAGGGGAAAAGAGTATTTCTTTAACTATTTAACGATGGCTAAGCGGGCTGAGGCAATGCTCCTAATTCGCTACTTGCACCCTCCACTTCAATATCCAATGCATCTAATGCAGTTGCCCCAGCCACTTGTTTTTCATCTTCGGCTTTTAAAACAAAATATGTCATCGAATCATATGTTGCCGGCGTAGTATAGCCTTGTAACAGCCGTTGTATAGAAGCCTCCAGATCGGGATTAAATGCCTTGTCAAGTCTGCTCAAAATAGTAGCCTTTATAGTCTGCTGATCAGGAGTTAAGCTGGCACTCATTGCTTCGAGAGTAGTCTGTATTGCCGTTTGTTTTCCAGTAGCCTTTAACCACCGCTCATGGAGTATTTGAACCGCTGAGGAAAGTTTCGTTTTAAGTTCAGCTCGTAGTTCAGCCCGTATAGAATCGTACGATTTTAGAACAGGTTCTATATCTTTTTCAAATGCCATGAGAGCACTTGTAAGTTGGTGCAGATTTGTTTTACAGTTTGATAAATATAAAAGAATACCATCCGTATTAAGGCCTCTGACGTTTTCAATTTCATCCATTGTATTACTATTTTTGTAACCCGTAAATGAATATATCGTAGGCGAATTCTTTATAGCCTCAACAGGTGCTACGAGTTCAGTTTGAATTCGCTGGGCTATAGCGTCATTATTTCTGCTCTCGGCAACAGCCTTCCAGTCCCGATTCACAGACGGATTTGTCAATTCTTCAAAAACAGTCAATTCAACACTTAACCCCTTTAAAACGTGTGTGCTAGAGTTTAGAATGGGTTGAGCCTTTTCATAGTCTGAAAGACCCTCCGTGCCATGAATTCCGATCCATAATTTCACAGCATCGCGGTACTTTGCGTAGGAATCAATTTGTGTAGAAATCGAGCGAATTTCTTTGAGAGAATTCGATCGCAATAGTTTTGAACGACCTTCTAGGACTTTTGGTATTTCAGAAAGCGCAATATGTTTTATTTTATTATAAAGACTGTATAAAACCGCGATCTGGCTCTTTTTATCCTGAATCCAGGGTTTAATTTGAGTACTGAGGCTCGGCAACGTTTTTATAGCAGTTTCAAGCGATAACATTTTAGTTTCATACTCCTGTTTTGTTTTTATCATTACCTTTACAGGGCGATCCAGATCGGCAGAGATCGTTCGTTTGTTCACCTGTGAATCATTTTGAATTATTCCATGTACTGATCCAATACGATGATCAATATCAACGTATGTTACCTCGCGTAGCAACATTGTTGTTTCTCTCACCGATTTTATATCATTTGATAAATTGATATAAAAGTCAATAGAATCATCGACAGTATTAAAAATTTCCCACGTTGATGTCAAAAGCTGCTTCATTTTCAAATCGAGCATATCAATGGATACTTTGACTTGATCGGTTATACTAACAGAATTCACAGTTTGCTTAATTGTTTCAACTATTGGCATATATGTATTATATTTATTCAAATTCGCTTGTATTTGTTCCTGAACTGATTTCAACAATGGTACAATATCCTCAGATTGGCTCGCCCCTATCTGAGCAATTTCATTATGCGCCGTCGTGATATCCGTGATACAATCAAGAATGTACGATTTATTTGTAATATATCTGTTTAAGATAATCCTACATATTTTTTTCATTTCAGATTGTTTAACTGTGCCCTGAACCGATACGTAAGGCACTGGGCTTGAGGTTAATTGCTCTTCGAAGCTCTTAGTTACCATAAAAGCATATTTTGAAATTGGTTGTTTAAGACCAGATATGTCAATTAGATCTTGATATTTAATAGTATTATCGTTAATTATTTCGCCACTAGAGTCTATAAATGTATTTGACATGGAAAGAATAGGGTGGCCGGTCGACGTTGTGAAAACGTAGGATTTGGAGCCAAAGGGTGCAATAAAGGCTGATCTGTACACTGCATCAAACATTACAAAGGGTTCCAAAATTCCAAGTTGTTCAACTGGTTGAACAGTATTTAGTTTTACTGCCAAATCACCAAATGCCCCACGCACAACTGTGGCTCCATTAATATATGTTAATGGGGTTTTAACGAATTTGGTATAGCCAAATTCATTCGTAGCCGGCACACCTTTTTCGTTGCATATGATCGGTAATTTCGTTTTCATATCTTGAATAACACAGACGGGAGGATCCTCGATCCGAACCGCCATTTTCAAAGCTCTACGATTTTCCAGTTTCAACTCTGATAAATGAAGCTGGCTTTGACTATTTACATTGTATGGATTCGCTAAATATACATCATCAATATCATATACTTTTCCGTCACTATCAGCCCGCACTTTTATAAAATATCCTTCAGAATCGCATATCGGTTCGAGAGTAGATTTGACATATATTGCTACGTTGAGCTCTGGTACAAAGACCGAGAATGCTGATCGTGGACAGTTCAAAACGGTATCATATGGCAAATATCCGTCTCTCCAAAAACACCGTCCATAAAAGGTCCCTCCACTCCCTTCCGTATAATCGCTATATATGTAATGAATCGTTTCGCCTGTTCCAATCATATCGATACAATCCGTGGGAAATCCTGGAATTTGAACGTGAATCGGTACAGTGCCAGCATTCTGAATAATAAAATAGGTTCCTGGATTCATTGCATATTTCGGCAATTGAATTGGAGCACAGGACTCGGCAACAAATTGGTGAATTCCAGGCTCCTCGCGATCAATTTCAAAAATGGTGGAATCGCTGATCGAATGAAACCAATAGTTTGGCCGACGAGTACTTGGAAGTGAATCTATAATTGTATGACTCGGCAACGGATCCAA
>Ga0209499_1003223_pt1 | contig 10063 bp, 5 predicted proteins | sample C_130208_EF_Meta_FD_187306 | JGI IMG/M metagenome (GOLD analysis project Ga0209499, IMG submission 187306) | Freshwater microbial communities from Lake Croche, Canada to study carbon cycling - C_130208_EF_MetaG (SPAdes) (version 2) | ecosystem: Environmental > Aquatic > Freshwater > Lake | place... | reverse complement strand
TCGACCAGCCATGTTTGTCTCTCTTAGTGCTTATGCAACGCCTGAAAACAGAACTAAATCATTGACATTAGTTCGACTTGCAATCAATTTAGGATTTGCAGCAGGACCAGCTTTAGGAGGATTAATCATTATGAATATGGGGTATCAGGGGTTGTTTTGGGCTGATGGTGGAACCTGTATTTTGGCAATTTTGGTGTTTGCATTACTTGTAAAAGAAAAGAAAAAACCAAAAGAATCAAAGGAAGCAAAGCAATTATTGGAAGCCAATAGGGAATCCGTTTTTAAAGACAAACCGTTTTGGATTTTCTTAGGGTGTTGTGTTATAACCGGTATTTTGTTTTTTCAATTGTTTACCACAATTCCGTTATACCACAAAAAGCAATTTGATTTAACGGAGTTTCAAACGGGTTTATTACTTACTATGAACGGAATATTGGTCTTCTTTTTAGAAATGCCTATCGTAAGTTATATTGAACGAAATAAAATAAATAAGGTTAAAGTAGTTGCTATTGGTTGTTTGATGATGGCAATTAGTTTGTTTTTGATGCTAATCAATACATGGGCTGGTATTTTAATTATCATGATGTTGTTCATGACATTTGCTGAAATGTTTGCGTTTCCATTCTCCAATTCGTTTGCAATAAGTCGGGCTCCCAAAGGCCATGAAGGAAGATATATGGCCATTTTCACGATGAGTTTTAGTGCCGCGCATATTTTGAGTGCTAAAGTTGGAATGAGCATCATTGACGCTTTTGGGTTTCAAATGAACTGGCTGTTTATGGGAATCTTAGGATTAATTGGAACTGGTTTAGGATTTTGGGTTATTAAATTAGTTGCCGTTGAAAAAAAATTACATCCTGAGACTATAAATGAAGTTCCTGCCCCTTTTGAGCATCCTGCCGAAGGTGGAGAACGCGAAATTTAAAGTAAATAGTCTCTTCTAATTTCTTGAAAGGTTTTATTTGAAGTAATTAATTTTTCAATAATTTCTGTTCTTACTAGTTCAACATTCTCATTTTTAATATGCTTTGTCCAGGCGGATTCATTTAATAAAACCCTGATCTGTTGGATTAATTTAGTAGTTTCGGCTGCTGTTCGCAATACTTGATTGGAATAATTTACATTGTTTTTATGAAAATAATTCACTTCATTATTTTGATTTAATACTACAAAATACAATTTCTCAAAATCATTATCAGGATAAAAATCGGACCAATTTGCAAAACCGAGTTTTTCCTTTTTTGAATTTATAACTTCAAGGTTTTTCTGAATTCTCCATCGGCAATTGGCCACCCTACTCCAATGATTGGAATGTCGATACACCCCATTATCTGTAAAATAATAACTACTTCCCGATTTACTACTAAAATTGGGAAGTAAACCTTTTATGCTATCAATACTAACTTCTTGAAAAATGCAAAAAGTATGTTTGTGAAAATTGGTTTTAGTGTAAATTTTAGAAGTCATTTACTATTTTTCTGAAATTGCCTCCAATAATAATTGCGCAGTGGCTTCGTTAGTTGCTAAAGGAACGTTATGCAAATGGTTTAGATGTTATTTATTCACAAGGTGATAGGCAATTAAACCATCTAATGGTCTTCTAAGCACATTTCCAACTTTTAGATTGTGTTTGGATAATACTTCAACTAATTCCTCTTTCAAGTAAAAAGCAATCGATCCTACAAAATGTATTGGAATTTGGGTACAATTATCAAATTGTTTGATGTAGTTTTCTACAAATTCTTCTAATTCAGCATATATGAATTTTTTGCAAATTTCGGTGTCTTTATGTTTTATCAAAAACTTTGCGAAAGTGGCCAAATAAGCATTTGGATTGGGTTCTTTATATAAATGATGTTTAACATTATCGGCTTCTAAATTGTATTCACTTTCAAATTCAGTGGCTAATTCTTTAGGCATTTTATTGAAATAATATGCTCTTAATAAATGACGTCCGAATCGGTTTCCCGAACAATCATCCATGGCAATGTAGCCCAATGATTGTACTTTTTGATGTAAAACTGCACCATCAAAATAACTGCAATTGGAACCAGTTCCTAAAATGCAAACAATAGCTTCTTCATTTTTTGGAGTTGTTGCATAAACCGCGGCATAAGTATCTTCATGAACTGAAATAACCGCGTTTGAAAAATAATTATGAAATGTTTCTGCTAAAAAATTTTTCATTCTATCGGTACCACAACCTGCTCCATAAAAAAACAAATGGGTAGCTTTATCTTTATTGTGTGAAATATCAAATTTATCCTCTATCCTATTGATGATTTCATCTTTGTTTAAAACTTCTGGATTTAATCCCAAGGTTTGGGTAATAAATATTACTTTTCCGTTTTCGTCAATTGCAATCCAATCAGCTTTGGTAGAGCCACTATCAACTAATAATTTCATTGGGTTTGAAGATTTTGGTTACTAAAAATCCCGACGAAACTTTTAATAACAGTCGGGATTTTTTTTATTTAAAATTAAAGTCCTGCAATATGAACTGATAAGTCAATTAATTTGCTAGAATACCCATATTCATTATCATACCAAGAAACAATTTTAAAGAAAGTAGTGTTCAATCCAATACCCGCATTGGCATCAACAATTGAAGTTCTTTTATCGGATACAAAATCTTGAGAAACTACTAAATCTTCGGTAAATCCTAAAATTCCTTTCATTTCATTTTCAGATGATTTCTTTAGAACAGCCATGATTTCTTCGTATGAAGTTTCTTTTGCCACTTTAACCGTTAAATCAACTACAGAAACATCAACCGTAGGAACTCGAAAAGACATTCCTGTTAATTTTCCATTTAATTCTGGAATTACTTTTCCAACTGCTTTTGCAGCACCTGTTGAAGACGGAATGATGTTTATGCTTGCAGCACGTCCGCCTCTCCAGTCTTTTCTAGAAGGTCCATCGGCAGTCATTTGTGTAGATGTTGTAGCGTGAACTGTAGTCATTAATCCTTCCACAATTCCGAAATTATCGTGGATCACTTTTGCTAAAGGTGCTAAACAGTTGGTTGTACAGGAAGCATTAGACACCACAAGGTCGGTAGCTTTTGCAGTTTTGTGGTTTACCCCCATTACAAACATTGGAGCGTCTGCAGATGGAGCCGAGATGATTACTTTTTTAGCACCCCCTTTAATGTGTTCCGTTGCAGTTTCAATTGTGGTAAAGATACCAGTACATTCGGCAACAACATCAACTCCTACTGCATCCCATTTCAAATCAGCTGGATTTCTTTCGGCTGTGATACGAATATTTCTTCCATTTACATATAGTTTGCCTTCTTTTACTTCTACAGTTCCATTAAATTGTCCATGAACCGAATCGTATTTTAATAAATAGGCTAAATGGTCAATATCCAACAAATCATTGATGGCAACAACTTCTACATTATCTCTGTTAAACGTTTCTCTAAAAACAATTCTTCCAATTCTTCCGAATCCGTTAATTCCTAATTTTACTTTTGACATTTATTTTATTTTTACTTATTATTTTATTACTTGTAATTGAAATTGATTTTTGTAGTTAAATTAAGTAGTCATAATATCGGACACTCTTAATAACTCTCTATCAATTTCAGAATGACCTTTAATAGCTTGTTCTAATGGAGTTAAGGCTACTTTATCACTTAAAATTCCTACCATAAAATTGGATTTTCCTTCTAATAATGATTCCACTGCTTTCACACCCAATCTACTAGCAAGAACCCTGTCAAAACAGGAAGGTGCGCCACCACGTTGCATGTGACCTAAAACGGAAACTCGAATATCATATTCAGGGAAATTTTCTTCAATATAATCTTTCAATTCAAATACATTTTTACCAATTTTATCGCCTTCTGCAATCACTACAATACTCGATGATTTTCCAGAAGCTTTACTTCTTCTCAACGACTCTAAAAGACGATCCAATCCCATATCTTCTTCGGGAATTAGTATTTCTTCAGCACCAGCACCAATTCCGGCATTAAGAGCTATATGTCCGGCATCACGTCCCATGACTTCAACAAGAAAAAGTCGGTTGTGTGAACTTGCCGTATCCCTAATTTTATCGATACATTCAACTACCGTATTAAGAGCAGTATCAAAACCCAAAGTATGACTTGTTCCAAAAATATCATTATCAATTGTGCCCGGGATTCCCATAACTGGAAAGTGGTATTCCGCATTAAAAACTTCGGCTCCCGTAAAACTTCCATCTCCACCTATAACAACAAGAGCATCTATTCCTGCTTTAGTTAAATTATCATACGCTTTTTTACGGCCTTCAGAAGTCATAAACTCTTTAGATCGTGCTGATTTTAATACAGTACCCCCTTTATTAATAATATTATTTACAGAACGTGGCCCCATTTCTTTAAAATCACCTTCAATCATCCCTTGATAACCTCTATAAATTCCAACGCACTCAATATTGTAAAACGCACAAGTACGAACTACTGAACGGATAGCTGCATTCATACCCGGTGAATCGCCACCAGATGTTAGTACACCTATCTTTTTTATCGTTTTTGACATATTTATATGTTTAAGAATGTAAAATTAGCAAAGTATGAGGATATAAAACACGACTTTATTACATATATAATAAATAACCAAAATTCAATCGTTTTCGTTGATAAGTTTTGATTAATTTGGTATAAAAAAAATGAATTTGATAAAAAAAACCGAATTAATGATCTTCAGGTTTTTTAGCATCAATAGTGTTTGGTTTGGTATCTGTCGTTTTTTTGTTTTTTTTCATTTCAATCCCCTCTGGAAACATTTTAGTTGATTCTCTTGTTGATTTTTCAACTTTTTCTTTTTCAATTACTTTTTTCTTGAATATTTTATTGATTAATTCTGAAAAAGTATCAAAATCAACTTCATAAGAAACCCCAGCCCCTTGAGTATATCCAATCCCCTGACCAATATAATTAATGTCGTTTTCTTTATTAAAAACTCTTAAATTCAAGGTTCCATCCTCATTTACTCTATATTGCGCTTCAAAATTACCCACTATGGTAGTTTCTGAAACTCCTCCTGTAGGCACACCCACTTTTCCGTTGATGGTAATTCGTTCGTTAATTTTTGTAGAAATAGAGGCAACTACTCTTCCGTCTGTCGGTTTCAAAGTAGTTTTGTCGGCCGCTGTATAAGTCAAATCTAAATTTACTTTTCCGTCTTTATCATTGAATAAATCGCCAAACAATGCGCCGGCTTTTTCGTAAAAACTATTGGTTACTTGAGATTGACTTAACCCATCTTGGCTCAAAAATCCTCCCGTAGAAAGCAAATAAATGGCTTGTGTTTGTCGCGTATCTTTATCACTAAGTTTGGTTTCTATTTCTGATTTTAGGACAGAACTAACATTGGGAAAGTTGATATTAAAATCGGGTTCTGGATTGGTTATAGTTCCTTTTAAACCAATAGAAACTTCTACAGGAATTTTTTTATTAAACGAAGCATTATCAATTAAAACAGCTGGATTTGCTGTTATATTTTTAGATACTGCTTCCAGATTTAAGGCGGCGTTATAAGGATTTCCTGACCAAACTATAGATCCGTATTTTTTAACATCGAATTTTTTATCAATTAATCCACCATATTTAAAATTATAGGAACCTTCCCAAACGGTAAAATCACCAAACATTTCAAATTTTCCAAGTGTGTTGATATTCATATTCAAAATCCCAACCCCTTTTCCTCTCATTCCATGTCCTGATTCTCTGTTCAAAATTACTTCAATACTTGCTTTTGGATTTATTTCAAACTCAAAATTCATTTGAAGTCCGTTGTAATCTTTTATAAATTCAGCAGTTTTATTTTTTATTCCTTTTTTCTCCGTTTTAGTTAGAAAATGAATGTAATTATTTTCGCTTACCGATTCAGCATCATTAATTGGAATTTTAATTTCGGTGCCTTTTTCTGATTTTGCATTAACATTTATTTCTAAACCGCTTGTTGGTCCTTTTATAGTTGCTATTCCGTCTATAAATGCAGTTCCAAAATAGGCAACGTCTTCATGGTCTTTTGTGTTTAGTGCTAAAATTCTATCGGAATCAATGGTTAAATCCAATTCCCAGTCCCCAAATTGTTTGTGTTTGATTAATCCTTGAATAGTTCCTTCTGTATTAAATTTAGAATCAAAAAATTTGGTTTTCTGAATGATGAATTTATTATGAGTGACTTCTACAACTGAATGATTTTTAATATTATAATCAACATTTAGGTACGGAACAGTTACTCCAGCATCATCCACAAACAATCGTCCGGCATAATTTATATCATTAATATTGCCATTTAATTTTGCATTTCCTGAAACAAAACCTCTAATATTAGACAAAACTTCACCTCCAAAATTTTTCAAAATTCCTAGGTTAAACTTTTGGAAATTTAAATCCAAATCAATTATTGTAGCGTCATTAATAATAGCTAGATTTCCATTTGCTGCAAATGACTTGAAATTTTCATTTTCAATTTTAGAGTCAATTGTAAATTTAGAAAAATCATCATTTCCTTTAATATCTAGGTTCAAAAGCCCTAAGTTATTGTCATTTAAAACAAAATCTTTAATTTCAATTTTGGCAGTTGGTTGGTAAATTGTATTGTTTTGTTTTAGAAAAACTTGCCCGTTTATATTTCCCCCAAATTTAAATTCCTTAATATTTGGCGTTATTTTTTCAAGATTAACGTTTTGAAAATTCAATTGCAAATTTTTGTCTGTCATATTATTAATCAATCCACTTAATTGCATGGATTGATTTTCATGAGAAATCACGATATCTTCAAAAGAAAAATTCTTAAAATCATTGTCAAAAATGACTTTATTTCTATCGTTATTCTCATCATTTATATACCAAAGAAAATCCTTAAACATCATTTCAGATTTTTTAAATCCTACTATATTTTGATTGTTCTTATTAATGGTATGGTATAAATTTAAATTATAAAAATCGGTGCCTTTTTCACCTCCTTTAAATTCTGCTCTAAACGATAAAGTATCTTTGAATTTTGAATTAATTAAAGAAAATCCATTAATTTTATAATACTTTGTTTTTATACTGTCCAACTGAACATATGAAGTATATAATGGATTTTTGTTGTCTATTTCTAATTGAATATTATCTAAATGAACCTCGAAAGCATCTATTTTTTTTGAGGTAAAATTGAACTTAAAATCATTGCCATCATCTTTAATAATTCCATTTATAGTTGCATCATTGCTAAGAGCTATTTTCGGATTTAAAATTTCAATAACCTCTTTAAAATTTGAAAAGTTAAATTTCAAATATTGACCCTTTTTGAGAGCATTAGGTTTGTAATTGGTATATAAACTTCCTAATGAATTTTGAACCATTTTCTGAATTTGGTTGAACTCAAATTTACCCTGTACTTTTCCGTTTATTTGATTGGATGAATTTATTGAAATTGTATGTTCTTTATTTGTATCAAAACTCGAATTAAGTGTAAGATTATCAAAAAAATATATGTCTTTTGTATTTTGATAGGAAGCATTAGAAATAACTACATCTCCTTGCATGTTATTGAGGGTATTTCCTGAAACCTTCATTACAACATCGCCTTTAAATACCGAAATTGCATCAGTCATGAAATTCAATTTTTTTAAATTAGCATAATCAACTTTGGCATGAAAATCATAACTATTTTCTCGTTTACTTAAATCAACTATTCCATTAAAATCAAGAAATAAATTCGGGTCATTTACGTTTATTTTTCCTTTAAAAATTGGTTTTTTGAAGCTACCATCAGCAATAATATTTTTATAAGTATATCCTTTATAGACAATACTTTTAACTTCTCCAGAAAATTTAGTATTAATATATTTCTCAATAAATCCCTTTCCGTCAACATCAAAATCCATAGTAACTTTTCCAACCTCTTTCTGGTTTAAAAAACTACCAACATCAAAATTATCTAAAATAATAGTTCCCTTATAAGTTGCATTATCAATAGCATCAATATCAGTAATTACCAATTTTGATGAAACAACTCCTAATTTAGTTTGTAATTTAAAATCGGCGGCTATCGATTTTGTGGTAATTTCAACATTTCCCTTTAAATTAAATTGCCCTATTTTTTTTAATGAAGAAGGCAACTTATTACCTAAAACATTGGGCAAAAGTGATGTCAAATTTTCATAATTAGAAGTAACTTTATCAAAAGTACCCTTCATATAAAATTCTCCTTGCCCTTTTTTGGCAAATAGATTTTTGAAATTTACATTTCCTTTGATTTGAGAATTTTTATTGTCTATCAATTGCAAATTAGTGGCAAATAGATTGTTTAATGTACCACCTATTTTTCCTCTGAGACGAAATGTTTTATCTTTCCCTAATTCTTTATAAAAATACCTAATGTCGTTTGATGAGATTAAAGCTGATTGGGTTTTAACATTAAAAATTACTTTATTGTTGAAATCTTTAAAATCTTCTCTATTGTATGTTAAAATGACATCACCAAAAAATGCTGATTCTTTGGTTTTTAAAGTAGTCTTTTCGAGGCGAATGTTCTTTTTAGTATAGGTAAACTTAGATTTCAAATCTTCAACAAACAAGCCTCGATGATCCCTAAAAGACATTTCGTCAATATTGGCATACACATTTGGTCCTACAATTTTAAAATTAGTAGTAACAGCATTTAATTGAGTAAAATCGACATCTAGCGGAACTTCTCGGTTGTAATCAATCTCTCTAAAACGACAATTTTTTAGTGTCATTTTATTGGATGTCATCAAAAATTTACCTGAAGCTGGTGTTCCTTTATTAAATGCTGCAACAAATTTATCTAAATTAGTATCTTTATCTCCTTTATAAGTTTTAACATTTAAAGTCAATTCATTGGCCGTAATATTCCCAAAAAACAAACTTCCATTTAGGAGTTTTCGGGTATCTAAAATACTCGTATTAATTCGTTTTGCAAAAATAAGAGTGTCATTTTTCTGGTCTTTAACCATTACTTTTTTTAGCTGAACGCTACCAAAAATAGTAACTTCTACCGCTTCAACAGTAATCTTGGTCCCATAAGATTTATTAATATTTTCAGTAATGTATTTTGCAATTTTGGTTTGTACAAAAGGCAAAGAAAGTGTAATACCCGATATAAGAATAAGCAAAAATAGTGCTAGAGAACCTCGTATGACTATTTTCTTGGTTTTAACAAAACGAGTATTTACTTTTTTTTCTTTCAAAATTTGATTGGGCTGTAGATAAGAAACTTCAAAATAGTTACTTTTGTAAACGTTGTAAAAATAATCGTTTTATTACGGTTTTTCAAATATAATTCAAAAATTGTGCCTAATGCCAAACAATGATGTTTTTATTTTAGCGATTGAAAGTTCATGCGATGACACAGCGGCAGCTGTTTTAAAAAATGATGTCGTATTATCTAATGTGGTTGCAGGACAGAAAATACATGAAGAATACGGAGGTGTTGTGCCCGAATTAGCTTCTAGAGCACACCAGCAAAATATTGTTCCTGTAATTGATAGGGCGCTAAAAAAAGCGGGAATTGACAAAACAAAATTATCAGCGATTGCGTTCACTCAAGGTCCCGGATTAATGGGGTCTTTGTTAGTGGGCACTTCCTTTGCTAAATCATTAGCAATGGCATTAGATATTCCATTAATTGCAGTTAACCACATGCACGCTCATATTTTAGCACATTTTATCGATGAAGAAGGATATGATAAACCTGATTTTCCGTTTTTAGCCCTTACCATTTCTGGGGGACACACTCAAATTGTAAAAGTAAATAGCTTTTTTGATATGGAAATTATTGGCGAAACTACTGATGATGCTGTTGGAGAAGCTTTTGATAAATCGGCCAAAATTATGGGACTTCCCTATCCTGGTGGCCCGCTAATCGATAAATTTGCAAAAGAAGGAAATCCAAAAAAATTTCAATTCACAAAACCAAAAGTACCGGGATTGAATTTTAGCTTTTCAGGATTAAAAACTCAAATTCTATATTTTATTCAGAAAAACGCTGCTGAAAATCCGAATTTTATCAATGAAAATAAAGCCGATATTTGTGCTTCAATTCAACATATT
>Ga0209499_1003220_pt1 | contig 10071 bp, 6 predicted proteins | sample C_130208_EF_Meta_FD_187306 | JGI IMG/M metagenome (GOLD analysis project Ga0209499, IMG submission 187306) | Freshwater microbial communities from Lake Croche, Canada to study carbon cycling - C_130208_EF_MetaG (SPAdes) (version 2) | ecosystem: Environmental > Aquatic > Freshwater > Lake | place... | reverse complement strand
CGCATCGATGGGGTCGATGGTGACGAGCGGTACGTGGCGCAGGTCCGTGCGGCCCTCTAGCGTCGGCGCCTCGGCGGCGTCGGCAGCGTCCTCGGCATCCTGTGAAAAGCCGGTGGGCAGGCCGTGGGTATGGATGGCGATCAGGGAGGCGGCGCGTGGCTGATCTTCGCGCCCGACCACTTCGAGCACCCGCCCGCGCTTGGGACCGAACCGGCCCGCCGCCTCACCGACCTCGGCGACGACCAGATCGCCGTCCTTGAGGGCCTCGGCCTCTGGCCCGAACAGGACCAGACTTTCCTTAGAGCGGCGGTCCACCGGCTCAACGCGGATCTCTTGGCGAGGGCCGCGCAGGGACTTGCGCACGACACCGAGGATCTTGTGGGCGCTTTGGCCGAGCTTCTTGATCAGCTTGGCCTCGAACTCGCCGCTTTCTAACCGCTCAAAGCGTACCAGAACCCGTTCGCCCAGACGCGGAGCGCCCGCGACCTTCTCGGCCGGATCGGGGGCGAGGCGCACGATGGGCGCGTCCTCGCCGGCCTTGACCAGACGCACGAACAGGTCGCCGTCGGCATCGACTTCGATCACATCGGCTACGCCGACAGGGGGCAGGGCACCGGCCTCAGCAAAGCCGCCGCGTCCGCGTTTGCCCAGAAGGCCCTCGGCCTCCATGTCTTTGAGCATCATGCGCAGGGCCCGGCGGTCCGCGCCCTTCAGGCCAAAGGCCTTGGCCATATCGGCCTTTTCCGCCTCTCCAGCCTCGCGCAGGAACTTCAGCAGGGTTTCCCGATCGGGCAGACCTTGCGGTGGCTTGGCGCGAGCAGAAGGGTGGCGGGCGATACGAGGCTTTTTCATTCGGTCAGGATATAGGGATGCGCGCCTCTAGGCGACCTGATTTGCGCGAAGGCACCTATTCGCGACGTAAGGCCTCAATGGGATCGAGCCGTGAGGCCTGCCAAGAGGGATAGGCCCCGAACACCAGACCCACCGCCATCGAAAAGCCCAAGGATAGGGGGGCGGCCCAAGAGGGGATCGCCATCGGCCATGATCCCAACTTAGCAATCAGCAAGGCACCGCCAATGCCGATGAGCAGGCCGAGGATGCCGCCTGCCAGCGAGAGGGCCACAGACTCCAGTGCAAACTGGATCAGGATATCCGACCGTTTGGCCCCAACCGCCATGCGCAGACCAATCTCACGGGTGCGCTCGGTCACGGCGACCAGCATGATGTTCATGATCCCGACGCCGCCAACCACCAGCGATACGGCGGCGACGGCTGCAAGCAGTATGGTGAAGGTCGCGGTGGCGGCTTGGGAAGCTTGAAGGATCGAGGCCATATTCTGGGCTTGGAAATCATCGTCCTCGCCCTCGCGGATGCGGTGACGTTCGCGCAAGAGGGTGGTGGTGTCCTCTTGCACCCGGCTGAGATCATCCTCGCTGGCGGCCTTGATATAGATGGTCTGGACCGTGTCGCCCTTGACCCGGCGGCCCACAACGCGAGAGCGGACAGCGGGCAGGGGACCCAGAACAATATCGTCCTGATCCTGTCCAAAGCCGCTCTGACCCTTGGAGGTGAGGACCCCGACCACCTGAAAGGGCGAGGAGCCGACGCGGATGCGCTTGCCCAGAGGGTCAGCATCCCCGAACAGTTCTCGCGCGACCGTGGTGCCGATCACGGCGATGGTGCGGCCTTGGCGGGCCTCACGATCATCGAACATGCGGCCCTGACCGATGGTCAGGTCTCTGGCGACCAGATAGTCGGGCGTGACCCCTTCGATGCGGCTGTTCCAGTTGGTGCCTTCGGCGGCCAGTTGCGCCTGTCCGCGGACGGTTGGCGCGACGGCGGCGACGCCCTCGACCTGTTTGGCGATGGCTTCAGCATCTGCGCCGGTGATGGAGATGTCCGATCCAGCGGCCTGAGCGGCAAAGCCCGAGCGAGAGGCCGCTGGCGACACAATGATCAGGTTCGAGCCGAGCCCGGAGATGGCGCTCATAACCCGCTGCTGTGCGCCCAGACCGATGGACGTCATCATCACGACGGCCGCGACGCCAATGACCACGCCCAGAGAGGTGAGGGCGCTGCGCATCGGGTGGGCAGCGATGGCGCTGGCGGCAAAGCGCAGAAGGTCCTTAGACTTCATGACTTGGCCCCTTCGTCGCTAACGATCAGGCCGTCGCGAAAGCCGACCCGGCGGCGGGCCCGCGCGGCGACATTGGCGTCGTGGGTGACGAGGATGACGGTCAGGCCTTCGCTATTGAGCTGTTCGAACAGGGCCATGACGTCCTTGCCCGTTGAACTGTCGAGCGCGCCGGTCGGTTCGTCGGCTAGCAACAGGTCGGGATTGTTGGCAAGGGAGCGGGCGATGGCGACGCGCTGTTGCTGGCCTCCAGACATCTGGGTCGGGCGATGGTGGCGGCGGTCGGCGAGCCCAACCTTGGCCAGCATTTCGGCGGCGCGTTCGCGGCGCTCCTTCACCTCGATACCGGCATAGACCATCGGCAGCTCAACATTTTGCAGGGCGCTGTAACGGGGCAGAAGTTGGAACGACTGGAAGACAAAGCCGATCCGCTGATTGCGAAAATGGGCGAGCCCGTCATCGTCCAGATGGCTGACATCCTCGTCCTCGAACAGATATTGACCGCTGGTGGGCCGGTCGAGCCCGCCAAGGATGTTCATTAGGGTCGATTTGCCTGAGCCTGATGGCCCGGTAATGGCCAGATAGGACCCACGCGGAAAGCTGAGCGATACCCCAGCCAGAGCCGCGACGGTCTCATCCCCCATCTGATAGGTCTTTTTGAGGTCTCGAAACGCGATCATGACCGAACGCCTAGGTGCGCGGACGTGAGGAGGGCCCGCCGCCAAAGGGCGATCTCATGGTTGGCAAGGGCTTGGGGCCGCCGCCAATGATCACCTGATCGCCGGGCTTGATCTCGCCTTCGATCTCACTGAACGAGCCGTCTGAGGCCCCTACACGAACGGGCACGGGCCAAGGCTTCTTGTCCTTGAGAATCCAGACCACGCCGGGGGTCTTGCCGCGCTGAGGGCCGCCGCGACCACCGAACTGGCTTTGCAGGACGGTCAGGCGGGCGCGTTGGTCTGGCTTGAGCAGGGGGGTGAGCTTGGCAAAGGCCTCGTCCCGCGCGGCGCGGCGCGCCTTGGGGTCTTCACCCGCCGTCATCATCTTGGCGCGCATCTCTTCGAAGATCGGCTTGGCCTTCGCCTTCTGGTCATCGGTGAGATTGAGCTGTTCTAGGAACCTCGCGCCGCCGCCTGCACGAGCACCTGTACCGCCTGCCGCTTGAGGCCGACCACCGCCGCCAGCGCTTGGGCCACCGCCACCGCCAGGAGGGCCACCGACAACGGTCGGGGCCTGCATATCGGCGGGCTTAAAGCGCAGGGCTGCTGCGGGCACCTTCAAGACATTGGGACGTTCTTCAATCACGACATCGGCATTGGCGGTCATTCCGGGCAGAAGGCGTCCGCCCTTATTTTCAGCCTGAGCAATGACAGCATAGGCGACAACATTTTGCTGGGTTTCCGGCTGTTTACGAACCTGAGTGACCGAGCCTTGGAAGGTCTCATCGGGATAGGCATCGACCGTGAACTTCACTGTCTGACCTTCGCGCACCTGTCCAATATCGGCCTCGTCGACCATGATCTTGACCTGCAGTTTGGAGAGGTCCTGCGCGATCTGGAACAGCACGGGGGCTTGGAAGCTGGCTGCGACGGTCTGGCCGGGATCGATCTTGCGGTCGACGACCACGCCGTCGATCGGCGAGAGGATTTGAGTGCGGCCAAGATCATAGCGGCTGGCCTCAAGACCGGCCTTGGACTGTTCGACCCGCGCGCTCTGGGCGGCGATCTGAGCGCGGGCCAGCGCCACGCCAGCCTCTGAGCGTTTCACCGCTGCTGTCGCTTGATCCAGCGCCTGTCCCGAGGCAAAACCCTGATCAGCCAGCGACTTGGTCCGGCGATAGGCGGCCTGATCGACCTCGTTCTGGGCCTTGGCCTGCTCGAGGGCGGCGCGTTGTTGGGCCAGGGCGGCGGTCACAGCGCCGAGGTCTGCTGTGCCCTGATTGACCCGGCTGGCGTAGGTCTTGGCATCGATGACGGCGAGGACATCGCCCTTGGACACGGGGCTATTGAAGTCCACCAGAACCTGCGACACCAGACCCGACAGTTGCGAGCCGACCTGCACGGTCACAAGGGCTTGAACATTGCCCGACGCCGAGACGGTCTTGGTGACATCGCCGCGCTCGATGGCCGCGAACCGGAACGGATCGACCTTTGGCTTGGGCTTGAGCAACTGACAGCCGCCCATCAGCAGCAGAAGACTGCCTACAACCGCTAGGCCGATAAGGACGGGGCGGGGAAGTTTCAGCAGGCGCTGGGCGATCGGGTTCAAAGCCATAGGCAATCCAAACAGGAACAAAAATGGGCACCAAGCCTAAGGCTCGTCTGTGTCTAACGGCCTACCGGCATGAATCCGGCGGCACTATCGTCACTAGACTGCGAAATCACCGACAAAGGGGTTGGTTTTACGCTCGGCACCGAAGGTCGACATGGGGCCGTGGCCAGGAACGAACTGAACATCATTGCCCAGAGGCCAGAGCTTAGTCGTGATCGACTCGATCAGCTGGTTGTAATTGCCCTTCGGGAAATCAGACCGCCCAATCGAGCCCTTGAACAGCACGTCACCGACCTGAGCAAAGCGCGACTCGCGGTGGAAGAACACCACGTGACCGGGGGTGTGGCCGGGGCAATGGAGAACCTCGAACTGGGTCTCGCCCAGCGTTACCACATCGCCATCATGCAGCCAGCGGTCGGGGGTGAAGCTCTGCGCACCGACGAGGCCATATTTGGCACCGCTTTCAGGGATGTCGTCGATCCAGAACTGGTCGTCTGGGTGAGGACCTTCGATGGGTACGCCCGTTGCGGCCTGCAGCGCAGCCGCCGCGCCGGCGTGGTCGAGGTGGCCATGGGTGATCCAGATCTTTTCGAGCGTCAGACCTTGGTCGGCTATGGCCTTGAGCAGGCGCGGCATCTCGCCGCCCGGATCAATGATCGCCGCCTTTTTGGTCTTGTTACACCAGACGATGGTGCAGTTCTGCTGCAGGGGGCGTGACCGGAGCGATGACCGCGCCGATGGCAGGGGGGGCAGCAGGGGTTGCGTCGTCCAAGATGGTCGCTCCTCGTCTCGTTAAAGCCCCATGATCGGACTTTCTGGTCCGTAACAAAAGGGGTAGGGCGCAAAAACCAAAAGGACCCGCTATCTTTCGACAGCGAGCCCCATGGATCGTTGGTTTGATCGTCGACTACTGGGTGTCTGGACCCACGTCGAGAACCTCAAGCCCTTGAGCCAAGCGCGAATTGCGATAGCCATAGAGGGCATAGATCGAGGCACCAACAGCCGCATAGCTGCTCAAGATGATGGCCGGGATCGCATCGCCAGAACGGGCCTTGATAATGATGTCGATCACCAGAGGTGCCGCCATCACGAGGCAGAAGATGATACCCAGAACGGGAACCAAGCCAATCCAAGCGCCATTGATCCAAACGCCGCCGCCCGGAACGCGGAAGGGGCGCTCCAGATCGGGTCTTGTGCTGCGCAGATACATGACGCTGAGGCAGACAATGCCAAAGGCCGTGGCGGTACCCAGGCTCACCAGATCGCCCAAGATGCTGATGGGCAGGATGGCGGCAGCGGTCGCGATGGCGCCGCCCAAAAGTAGCGTGCCAATCCAAGGCGTACGGTACTTAGCATGCAAGGTGGCGAACATCTTAGGCAGCAAGCCGTCTCGGGCCATGGCGAAGAAGACGCGCGTTTGGCCATAGGTGAGGATCAACATCACCGATGATAGGCCAGCAATGGCACCGATCTTGATCAGTTTTGCGAACCAAGGAAGGTTCATAGCGTCCACGGCCACGGCGATGGGTTCTGGCACGCCGAGCTTGGCATAGGGCACCACGCCGGTCAGCACCGCGGCCACGGCCATATAGATCAGGGTACAGATGACCAGTGAACCCAAGATGCCGATGGGCACGTCCCTTTGTGGGTTGATCGCTTCGGCTGCTGCGGTCGAAACGGCTTCAAAGCCGACATAGGCGAAGAAGATCACAGAGGCCGCTCGGAAGACGCCGCTGACCCCATAGCCGCCGAAATGGCCATTATTGGGTGGGATGAAGGGGTGCCAGTTGGCGGTGTTGATGTAAAAAACACCAAAGCCAATAAACAGTAGCAGGATGCCGACCTTCACCAGAACGATGACATTGTTGACGTTGGCTGACTCCGAAACGCCGAGCACCAACAGGCCTGAGACAACCAAAATGCCGAACGCGCCAACCAGATTGAAGCTGCCGGTGGTGACGAAGCTCAGGGCCCCGTCTGGACCCGCAACCGACTGAATGAAGGAACTGGCATATTGCGGTGGGATAATGATCCCCAAATCCTTGAGAAGGCTTGTCGCATATCCGGTCCAGCCGGCTGCCACAGTCGCTGCGGCGATGCCATATTCCAGTACCAGCAACCAGCCCATGGTCCAGGCGAAGACTTCGCCCAAGGTGGTGTAGGCATAGGTATAGGCCGATCCGGCGACGGGCATGGTCGAGGCTAGCTCCGCATAGCATAGGCCAGCAAAGGCGCAGGCGAGGCCAGCAATAACGAAGGACAGCAATACGGCTGGTCCTGCAAAGTTCGCCGCCGCATTTCCGGTCATCACATAGATACCGGCGCCGATGATGCAGCCGATGCCAAGGAAGACGAGATTAACCGGTCCAAGTGTGCGCTTAAGCGCGTGCCCTTTGGCCTCGCGCTGAATCTGATCAATCGATTTCTTGATCAGCAGTCTGTTTCCGCTTGGTGCGGTGCCGTCCGCCATAGGTTGAAGCCCCCTTGAGCGCGTCGACCGAACCGGTCTTCGCGTGATTTGCTTGTCGCGACGTTAGTCAGCCAATGGCGATGATGCAATCCATTCGCAAGGTCTAATGGCTTTGAGGCCCTATTGGTTCAATTTCGTCTCCATTATGGCCATGTTTCCAGCAGAGGTGACGTATCGGTCTCGGTTGAGGTAAGCCCTAGCCTATGAGTCTGCCGATCGATGCCATCATTCCTGACCTCAAGACTGCGCTTGCTGTGCAGACCTGCGCGGTGCTGGTGGCGGCGCCGGGTGCGGGCAAGACCACCCGGGTGCCGCTCGCGCTCTTGGATGAGCCGTGGCTCAAGGGCGGCAAGATCATCATGCTCGAGCCCCGGCGTCTGGCGGCGCGGGCGGCGGCGGCCCGAATGGCTCAAACCTTGGGGCAGACAGTTGGCGAGACGGTCGGCCTGCGCGTGCGGCTCCAATCCAAGATCGGCCCCAAGACCCGCATCGAGGTGGTCACTGAGGGCGTCTTCAGCCGGATGATCCTTGAGGATCCCGGGCTCGAGGGCGTCGGTGCGGTGCTGTTCGATGAGTTTCACGAGCGCAGTCTGGATGCGGACTTGGGCTTGGCCCTCGCCCGCGATGCGCAACTGCTTTTGCGCGATGATCTGAGGCTTCTGGTCATGTCCGCGACCTTGGACGGGGCGAGGGTGTCCAGCCTCTTGGGCGACGCTCCGGTGATCGAAAGCCAAGGCCGACAATTTCCCGTCGAGACGATCTATCTGGGCCGCGATCCTGCCTGGCGGCTCGAAGAGCAGGCGGCGCGGGCCGTGCGCAAGGTGTTGGGCGAGCAACCCGGAAGTCTACTGGTCTTCTTGCCCGGGCAGGGCGAGATCCGCCGCGTCGAGCGGATGCTGCTCGATGGGGGCCTGCCGTCCAATGTCGATATAGCGCCGCTCTATGGGGCCTTGGAGTTAAAGGCGCAGGATCAGGCCATCGCCCCGGCTGCGCCCGGGCGGCGCAAGGTGGTACTGGCCACCTCCATCGCTGAGACCAGCCTGACCATTGAGGGCGTGCGGATGGTGCTAGACTGTGGTCAGTCGCGGGTGCCGCGTTTTGATCCCTCCAGTGGCCTGACCCGGTTGGAGACCGTGCGCGTCAGCCGGGCAGGGGCCGATCAACGCCGAGGCCGAGCCGGGCGAACCGAACCGGGCGTCGCCTATCGTCTTTGGGATGAGGCCGAAACCCGATCCTTGCCCGCCTTTGCGCGGCCTGAGATCTTGGACAGTGACCTGTCGGGGCTGGCCCTGGATTTGGCGAGGTGGGGTGCGCAGTCGACCGATGATCTGGCCTTTCTGGATCGTCCACCAGCCGCGGCACTTTCTGAGGCGCGCGGTCTGCTGTCGCGGCTTGGCGCTTTGGATGAAAAAGGGGCTTTGACGACTCATGGCGAGGCGCTCACCGCCATGCCCTTGCCGCCAAGGCTAGCCCATATGGTACTTCGGGGTGCGCAGAGTGGGGCGGGCCTGCGGGCGGCTCAGATCGCTGCGACCTTGACCGAGCGCGGGCTTGGCGGGACGAGCACCGATCTGGCCTCACGTCTGCAACGGGCGGTGCGGGATGATACCCCAAGGGGCCGCGATGCGCGCACCCTTGCGGCCCGTTGGGCTAAGGCGGCGGGTGCATCTCGGCCCGGCCATGACCCGCTCGATGAGGCTCAACTTCTGGCGCTGGCCTTTCCTGAGCGTCTGGCGCGGGCGCGCGGACCGGCGGGCGAGTATCAACTGGTCAGTGGCAGAGGAGCCTATCTTGATCCCACCGACAGTCTGGCGCGGGAGACTTGGCTGGCTATTGGCGAACTGGGCAGTGGTGAGGCCAAGGACCGGATCTTGCTGGCCGCGCCGCTGGATCAGGCCCGGGTCATGGCCGCCTTTGCCGATCAGATCGTGACCGAAGAGCGTCTGCAGCCCAATCCGCAGGGGCGTTTGAAGGCGGTGCGTCTAAAGCGGCTTGGCAAGATCGTGCTGGAAGAGCGCGCCATTGACCGGCCTGAACCGGCCATAATCGCCAAGGCCTTGCTGGCTCAGGTGCGGGAAGAGGGCTTGGCGGGATTGGGCTGGGGTGAGGCCGCGACGGGGCTTAGGGCCCGCGTGGCGTTCCTGCGCGATGTGGACGGGGATGTTTGGCCCGATCTGTCTGACGCGGCGCTGCTGTCAAAGCTTGAGGATTGGTTAGAGCCTTTGCTGGCTGGGCGCAGCGCCTTGTCGGAGGTTCGTGACGTGGCGATTGAGGCTGCCCTCAAAACCCTTGTGCCGTGGGATCAGCAGCGCAGGCTCGATCTATTGGCTCCGACACATTGTGTTGCTCCGACAGGTACGCGCATGATCATCGACTATGGGGCTGAGGGTGGGCCAAGGGCGCAGGTGCGGGTGCAGGAACTGTTTGGCCTTGGTGTTCATCCGATGTTGGCTGAGGGGAGGGTACCGCTGACCTTGGCGCTCTTGTCCCCGGCCCATCGTCCCATCCAGGTGACCAAGGACCTGCCCAGCTTTTGGCGCGGATCATGGAAAGAGGTGCGCTCAGACATGAGAGGCCGCTATCTGCGCCACGCTTGGCCCGAAGACCCCGCCAATGCCGCGCCAATGACGAGGGCTAAACCGAGAGGCACGTGAGGAAGCGCTCCCTCTCCACCGTTTTCCCCGCGAAGGCGGTGAACCAGATGAGGGCTAACGAGCGGTTCGGTCTGGACGCTTCTGGGTCCCCGCCTGCGCCGGGAGCACGGGATTTGGGGGCTTTGGTGCAGTTTTCCTCATCCTGAGCCTGTCGAAGGATGGGGGTGTCACTCCGTCGCAGCGTAGATCATTATCCCCGTGGCCACCGAGAGGTTCAGGCTGTCAGCCCGTCCACGCATAGGGATTTTCACCGCGACGTCGCAAACCGCTTCCAATTCAGGGGGTAGGCCTGCCTGTTCGTTGCCCATCAGGATCAGGGTTGGCCTTTGATAGGGTGCAGCCCGATAGTCATGGGTGGCGCTCAGCAATGTGCCAACGACCGAGCCTGGCCAATCCTTGCGCCAGTCTATGAATTCTTCAATCGTGGCCTTGGCGATCTTGACGGCAAAGATCGAGCCCATGGTCGCGCGGACGGCCTCGACCGAATAGGGATCGGTACAGTCCCCGACCAAGATCACCCCGCCGCAGCCTGCCGCATCAGC
>Ga0209499_1003217_pt1 | contig 10074 bp, 8 predicted proteins | sample C_130208_EF_Meta_FD_187306 | JGI IMG/M metagenome (GOLD analysis project Ga0209499, IMG submission 187306) | Freshwater microbial communities from Lake Croche, Canada to study carbon cycling - C_130208_EF_MetaG (SPAdes) (version 2) | ecosystem: Environmental > Aquatic > Freshwater > Lake | place... | reverse complement strand
TTGAGGCTGCAGGCATTTGGTACGAGCACCGTTTGATCGATGACATGGTTGCTATGTCATTGCGTATGGAAGGTGGATATGTCTGGGCATGTAAGAACTATGACGGCGATGTTCAATCAGACACCGTTGCACAGGGTTACGGCTCACTTGGTTTGATGACTTCAGTATTGATGACACCAGACGGAAAGATCTGCGAATCAGAGGCTGCTCACGGAACAGTGACACGTCATTACCGTGATCACCAAGCAGGCAAGGCAACATCTACCAACCCAATCGCTTCTATCTTTGCGTGGACTCAGGGTCTTGCACACCGTGCAAAGTTGGATAACAACGCAGAGCTTGCAAAGTTCTGTGCAACTCTTGAGCGCGTGTGTATCGAGACAGTTGAGCAAGGAAAGATGACCAAGGATCTATCACTGTTGATTTCAAAAACTGCTCCGTACCAAACAACACAAGAGTTCTTGAACTCAATCGACGAGAACCTCAAGAAGGCAATGGCTTAAGTAAGGAAATGGCTTAAGCCTTTTTGACCTTAAAGCATAAGAAAAGCCCCGCTGATTTCAGCGGGGCTTTTCTTAATTAATATGAATTAAACGCGCTCACCTGTTGTTGCATTGAATAGGTGAACAGATCCCTTAACAGCTTCGACAGTAATTGTCTCACCTGGCTTTGGAGGATTCTTTGGATCCCAGCGAACAATTACTTGTGCGCCTTCATCTGTTGCATTAGCAAACTTCACTGATGAATCTGCTGGCTTTCCGTATACGAAAGCATCTGATCCAAGTTCTTCAACAACTTCTACGAGTACATGGAAGCCCTTTGATGATGGTGTAAAGCCTTCTGGGCGAACACCAACGGTTACAGATGATCCTGCAGATGCTGGAACATCAATCGCTAGATCTCCAAGCATTGCCTTGCCACCGCTAACAGGAGCGATAAGTAGGTTCATTGCAGGGGAACCAATGAATCCTGCTACGAATGCATTTGCAGGATTGTCATAAAGGTTACGAGGTGTATCAACTTGTTGTAGCAAGCCATCCTTAAGTACTGCAACGCGATCGCCCATAGTCATAGCTTCAACCTGGTCGTGCGTTACATAAACAGTTGTGATTCCTAGGCGACGCTGCAATGCAGCGATCTGTGTACGAGTTGCTACACGCAACTTCGCATCAAGGTTTGATAGTGGTTCGTCCATAAGGAATACCTGAGGCTCACGAACAATTGCGCGACCCATTGCAACGCGCTGACGCTGTCCACCTGAAAGAGCTTTTGGCTTGCGCTCTAGGTATGGCTCGAGGTCAAGCAACTTTGCTGCTTCTAGAACACGACGATCGCGTTCTTCCTTTGGAGTTCCTGCAATCTTTAATGCGAATCCCATGTTCTCTGCAACTGTCATGTGTGGATACAGTGCATAAGACTGGAACACCATCGCGATATCGCGATCTTTTGGTGCAACATTTGTTACGTCGCGATCGCCAATTAAAATACGGCCGCCATCAATTTCTTCAAGTCCGGCCAACATACGAAGTGATGTTGACTTACCGCAACCTGATGGACCAACAAGAACTAAAAACTCTCCGTCATTAACGGTGAGACTTAACTTGTCGACCGCAGGTGCTGTTGTTCCTGGGTAGATACGTGATGCGCCATCAAAAACTACTGATGCCATGAGATTGCTCTCCTTCTCCGGGCAGGTACGTGCCCGACGGTCCGAGGATGAAGGTGATGGCCGGTTGGCCAACGGCGCAAGGTTACGCATAATCGCCGATTAAGGGAAGATCTGGCTTCGCGCCGCGACCCATTTCATGAGTGAGGCGAGAGATCGTATACTTCTCACATAATGGAATCTCACTCGTTAGGTTCACTTTTCGCTGATTTAGCAACCGTTGCCGGGCTCATTCTGCTCGCAGCCCTTTTCGTAGCTGCCGAAATCGCACTTATTTCTCTTCGTGAAAGCCAAGTTCGTCAATTGGCATCCCGCGGAAAACGAGGCGCTCGCGTTGCCAAGCTAGCTGAAAACCCCAATCGCTTTTTAGCCGCCGCTCAAGTCGGAGTGACTGTCAGCGGTTTTTTATCAGCTGCCCTGGGTGCCGAAAAACTTGGCGGTTATGTAATTCCGTGGCTTGAAGGACGTGGCCTTTCACATGGCTGGAGCACGACGATGTCACTTGTCGGAGTGACTTTAGTAATCGCATATTTCTCATTGGTCTTTGGTGAACTTGTTCCAAAGCGGCTTGCCCTGTTTCGTTCGGAAGAAATCTCAATGGCATCTGCTGGAATCATCGATGTCGTGGCGAAGGTCTTTCGTCCAATCATTTGGCTACTGTCAAAATCAACTGACTTTGTGGTGCGCGCATTTGGAATTGATCCTAAGGAACAACGCAGCCAAATGTCTGAAGAAGAGTTGCTTGATTTAGTTGCTGGTCATGCCGCACTAACTGCTGAAGAGCGAGACATTGTTGAGGAAGTCTTTAATGCCTCAGAACGCCAAGTGCATGAAGTTATGGTGCCTCGTACAGAAGTAGATTTCATGGACTCTTCGCTAACAGTTGGCAAAGCAATTGAGTTAGCCGTCGATAAAGCACATTCACGGTACCCAGTTGTTCGTGGGTCATCTGATGAAGTTGTTGGTTTCATCCATGTGCGCGATCTATTGGACACTTCTCTTGCAAGCAAGGGCACCAAGATTGTTGAGCTTGTCCGAAACATTATGTATTTGCCGGGGACAAAGGGAATTTTGCCTGCACTCACTGAAATGCGCATGCAAGGTCAGCATCTAGCAATTGTTCTAGATGAGTACGGCGGAACTGATGGCATCGTGACTTTGGAAGATTTAGTTGAAGTACTTGTTGGCGACATTCGCGATGAGTACGACGATCACGAGAATGAAATTTCACATGAGGAACGCACTGGAGATTTCGAAGTAGATGGCCTTATTTCTATTGAGGATTTAATTGAGCAGACACAGCTGGATATCCCTGAAGGTCCCTACGAGACTGCTAGCGGATTTGTCATGCATTTCTTGGGTCGAATCCCACACGAGCATGATGTTGTTAACGTCAACGGCATCCGAATCACGGTGTTGACCATGGAAGGCAAACGCGCAGGGCAGTTATTGATCTCTCGATCTGCATAGGTGTGAAAGAATTACAGCTATGACGCAGAAGCGAGTTCTATCCGGCATTCAGCCAACCAGTGACTCCTTCCACCTGGGTAATTATTTAGGTGCGCTAAAGCAATGGGTAGAGCTGCAAGAGGGCAATGATGCTTTTTACTGCATCGTTGATCTGCATGCTTTAACTGGTGAAATCGAACCGGCGTTGTTTCGAAAGCGCACATTGGCATCGGCTGCTCAGTTAATTGCATTGGGAATTTCTCCTGAAAAATCAACACTTTTTGTGCAATCCCATGTTGCAGAACACAATCAGCTTGGCTGGATTATGGAATGTCTTGCAGGTTTTGGTGAGGCAAGTCGTATGACTCAGTTCAAAGACAAGTCTGCAAAGGGTGGCGCAGACACAGCTCGTGTTGGGCTTTTCACGTACCCAATGTTGCAAGCGGCAGACATACTTTTGTATCAAGCACATTATGTTCCGGTTGGTGAAGATCAACGTCAACACATTGAATTAACCCGCGATTTAGCTACTCGGTTTAATGCACGATTTGGTGAAACCTTTAGATTGCCTGAAGGTTACATTCTCAAAGCTGGTGCCAAGATTTATGACCTGCAAGAGCCAACTGCAAAGATGAGTAAGTCATCTGGTTCTGTTGCGGGAGTTCTAGAACTTATGGACACACCAGAGGCGAATACAAAAAAGATTAAGAGTGCAGCAACCGATGCTGGTCGCGAAGTGAAATTTGATGAAAAAGAAAAGCCAGGCATTAGTAATTTGCTGACAATTCATTCATCGCTTTCAGGAACTTCAATTGCTGATCTTGAAAAGCAGTTTGATGGCAAGGGGTATGGGGACTTTAAAGGCGAAGTTGCGGAGGTAGTAGTCGAGTACTTCCGCCCTATCCGGGCAAAGGCCTTGGAACTTTTAGAGGATGAAAAGCACCTCATTGATCTTCTGCACGAAGGTGCAGACAAAGCCCGCGCAGTGGCCTCTTCAACCCTTCAGGACACCTACAAAAACCTAGGTTTAGTGAAGTAATTCAGCCATTATCTCAACCATTGGTTGAGAGTTTTCCAAAACGTTACACCGCCGACATCAAAACCAGCGTCGGCATGTTGAGTTTAATCAAGGGTGAGTAATAGGCTCCCAATCACACAAAGCTTCTGTAATTGCCTTTAAAAGCAGCTATTGAAGATCCCCTTGAATCCTTGGAGGAAAATTGAAGAAAGCATTTCGTCTTGTAGCAGTAGTTGCTGCAACTGTTTTGGCTGCAACAGCATTTGTTGTTCCATCAGCAACAGCAGCATCAAAGGTAAAAGTTGGCCTTGCTTATGACATCGGTGGTCGTGGCGATAAGTCATTCAACGACTCAGCAGCAGCAGGTCTAGAAGCAGCAAAGAAGAAGTTTGGCGTAACAGCTAAGGAAGTAACAGTTACACAGGGAACAGACTCAGAGCGCACAGACAAGCTTCGCTTGCTTGCAAAGGCTGGTTACAACCCAATCATCGCTGTTGGTTTCCTATATGCAGGACCAATCAAGGCTGTCGCATCTGATTATCCAAATGTTCAGTTCGGCATCATCGATGATTCATCAGTAAATCTTCTTAACGTTGCAGGACTTGTATTCGCTGAAGAGCAGGGTTCATACCTTGCAGGTGTAGCAGCAGCTCTTGCATCAAAGTCAGGAAAGATCGGTTACATCGGTGGAGTTCGTATTCCACTTCTACAGAAGTTTGAAGCTGGATTCGTTGCTGGTGTTAAGGCAACAAAGAAGTCAGCAACTGTTGACGTCAAGTACGTTACAGAGCCACCTGATTTCGGTGGATTCAATGACCCAGCTAAGGCAAAGGTTATTGCTAAGGGAATGATCGATAAGGGTATCGACGTAATCTACTCAGCAGCAGGTGGATCAGGTGCGGGTAACTTCGCAGCTGCAACAGATGCTGCTAAGGCTGGCAAGAAGGTATGGACAATCGGAGTTGACTCTGATCAGTACCTAACTGCTTCAGCTGATGAAAAGAAGAACATGCTCACATCAATGATCAAGCGCGTTGACAGCGCCGTTTACGATGTAATTGCAACAGCTGTTGCAGGTTCATCAGTTAATGACGTTCTAGACGAGACTGGTATCTACGGTCGTCGTTATGACCTATCACTTGGTGGAGTTGGCGTTTCTTACTCAGGTGGATACATCAACAAGTACAAGGCACAGATTGATAAGGCAGCTGCTGCAATCAAGTCTGGCAAGATCAAGGTTCCAACAAAGCCATAAATCAGTAAAAGTTAAGTGGCATTTGGCCCAGCAATGGAGTTAAATCTCCTTGTTGGGCCAAATGCTTTTAAACAGCAACCGTTAAAGGAGATTCAGAGTGTCGATAGCAGTAGAACTGCGACACATCGCTAAACGCTTTCCAGGCGTAGTTGCTAACAAGGACGTCTCACTAATTGTTGAAACGGGTACGGTCCACGCGCTGGTCGGTGAAAATGGCGCTGGTAAGTCAACCGTTATGAAAATCCTGTACGGAATGCAACGCCCAGATAGTGGCGAAATTTTGGTTAATGGTCAGCAAGTTCATTTTAAGACACCAAATGATGCAATTGATGCCGGTATCGGCATGGTTCACCAACACTTTATGTTGGCCGATAACTTCACGGTGTTGGAAAATATAATTTTGGGCTCCGAGCCACACCACGGAGCAACTATCGATTTTGCTGGCGCTCGAAAAAAAGTTGTTGATATGGCGCAGCAATATGGACTCGATATTGATCCAGATGTCCTTGTTGAAGAGTTAGGCGTGGGTCAGCGTCAAAGAGTTGAGATTTTAAAAGTTTTATTCCGCGGTGCAAATATATTAATTTTTGATGAACCAACTGCGGTACTAGTTCCACAGGAAGTTGATGATCTTTTCCAAGCCCTGGAAGGTTTACGAGCTCAGGGAATGGCACTCATTTTTATCTCACATAAGCTCGATGAGGTACTACGAGTAGCTGATGAAGTTACTGTCGTGCGCCAAGGCTCGACAGTTGCGCAAGTGAAATCAAAAGGTGTTACCGCTCGCCAATTAGCCGAGCTGATGGTTGGCAGCGAACTTCCAAAGCCTTCGACCTTAGGTCACACTCGTCGAGAAGAAATTACCTTGTCGTTAAAGGATGTAACAATCCCAACGAAAACCGGAAGTCGTGATTTGCTGTCAGAGATCACTTTCCAACTTCACGCTGGCGAAGTTATTGGGATTGCAGGAGTCGAGGGAAATGGTCAGGCTGAATTAGTTGATGCAATCATGGGTTTGCGTGATTACACAGGATCAATTCAATTCAACGGATCGTCAATAGATGAATTAAGCGTTGCGGATAGACATGATCTTGGTATTGGTTTAATTCCCGAAGATCGCCAGCGCCAAGCTTTGATGATGACATCTCCTTTGTGGGAAAACAGAATTCTTGGGCATCAACGCAGCAAGCCGGTGATGCGCGGTTTTGTTATTGATAAGAAAGCCACGATAGAAAGTACTCGCACAATCATGCAAGAGTTTGATGTGCGGGCGCCTGGTCCAGATACTTTGGCCGCGGCACTTTCCGGCGGCAATCAACAGAAATTTATTGTCGGTCGCGAAATGAGTAAGGCACCTGCACTTTTAGTTGCATCACATCCAACACGCGGAGTCGACGTTGGAGCCCAAGGTGCTATTTGGGATGTGCTGCGCAGCGCCCGCGAAAAGGGAATGGCTATTTTGCTAGTATCGGCCGACCTAGAAGAGCTCATTGGAATGTCTGATCGACTCTTAGTAATGTTGCGTGGAAGATTGACTGCAGAACTAGATCCCGCAGATACCACTCCTGAACAACTTGGTTCAGCAATGACAGGTGCAGTATGAGTAAGTTAGTGTCAAAGAAGTTTTCACTTACTAACGTTGCATTAGCAATTGCAGCCCCACTTGCCGCTGCAATATTTTCAATTCTGATTTCAAGTCTTGCGGTTCTTGCTTCCCATAAATCTCCGCTTCTTGCATATAAGACAATGTGGGAGTTTGGTACGCAAGCTGGTTCATTAATGGAGGCTGTAAATTCAGCAACCCCTTATTACATAGCTGCTATTGCCATTGCTGTGACCTTCAGAGCTGGTCTGTTTAACATCGGCGTCGAAGGTCAACTTCGATTGGGAGCACTGTTTAGTTGTTACATCGGTGCAATGTTTGTGCTTCCTCCAGTGCTACACGTACTGGTTATTTTCTTGTTGGCAATGACTGTTGGTGGATTATGGGCAGCGATTGCTGCATATCTAAAGGTCAAGCGCGGAGTTAACGAAGTAATTTCGACAATTATGTTAAATAGTCTGGCAGGTGGCTTATCTGCATATCTGCTATCTAAACATTTTGCAGTTATTGAAGAGGGTTCCAACAATCTTCAGACGAAGCAACTTCCCGCCTCAGCTCAGTTTCCAGACTTAATGCCTCTGTTACGCAGAATTGGTATTGGGGATCAGCCCGGGGGCGGCGTGTATGGCATGTTTTTTGTTGCGGTCGCTCTAGGAATTCTCTTCTGGTTTGTTGTTAACCGAACTCGTTTTGGCTTCGAGCTTCGCGCATCTGGGCAAAATCCCATTGCTGCGCGCTTTAGCGGAGTAAATTCAAAAAAGATGACATTTATTGCACTTGTAATATCTGGTGCGATTGCAGGTCTTTCAGGGTTGCCAACCGTTCTGGGTGAAACACATTCATATAATCTAGGTTTTCGCGCGGGTATCGGATTCTCTGCGATCGCTGTAGCGCTTTTAGGTCGAAATTCAGCTGGCGGAATGGCTTTTAGCGCACTGCTATTCGGCTTCCTTGAAGTGAGTTCACGTTCACTTGAATTAATCGATATCGCTCCAGAAACGTATGTGATTATGCAAGGTTCCATTCTTCTTAGTTCCGTAATCGCCTATGAAGTAGTTCGTAGATTCAAATTAACCTTACAAAGTAAAGAGCTCGCAAAGGTGGAGTTGGCGTGAAAAATAAAACCACGAGGCTTCTTTTGAATGCTACTTACCTTTTGTTACTCATCTCAATTATTCGGCTAGTCACAGGAGCAACTGATTTAACAAGCGTGGGTACAGCATCAGCTGCATTGTTACTGTCAATTCCGATTATTTTAGCAGGACTTGGTGGTTTGTTTTCAGAGCGAGCAGGTGTAGTAAATATCGGACTCGAAGGAATGATGATTTTAGGTGCGTGGGCTGGGGGATTTATCGGTTCAAAACATGGGCCTTGGTTAGGTCTAGTTGCCGCAATTATTTTTGGTGCCGTTGGAGCCTTATTGCATGCAATTGCAACAATTTCATTTGGAGTCGACCATGTTGTTTCCGGTGTTGCAATCAACATCATTGCTGCCGGTTTAGTTCGATATCTTTCAACAATTTTGTACCAGGGTGGTTCATGGCCAGGACCTTCACAATCTCCAGATGTAAAGGGGATTTCACTTAACGGTCTGCCGGTGCTCTCTGGTGGCCATTTCTTTGGTTGGCAAAGTCCAGATATTTTGACTCCAATCGCTGAAAAACACTGGTTTTTGATCTCTGATCTCATTGGAATCATTCGTGGAATAACTGGCGATCTCTCGTATGTGACACTTATTGCGTTTTTATTCATTCCAATGTCCTTCTTTGTATTGTGGAAGACAGCATTTGGTTTGCGTTTACGAAGTGCTGGCGAAGCACCAGTTGCAGCAGAATCACTAGGCGTAAATGTTTATGCCATGAAGTACGCAGGTGTATTGATTTCAGGTGGCCTTGCAGGTCTTGGTGGTGGTTTCTTGGCAATAGTTGCAGCAAACCACTATCAAGAAAATCAAGTTGCAGGACGTGGATACATTGGCCTTGCAGCGCTGCTATTTGGAAATTATCGACCAGGTGGAATTTTGGCTGGTGCCGCACTATTTGGATTTGCAGACGCACTGCAACTTCGAGATTCTGCATCGATCCATGCACTCATTTTGTTAATCGCAGCAATCCTTGCTTACCTCGTTTATCGAGACATGAAGCGCGGAAAGATGTTGAGCGCATCTATCAGTGCCGTGATGGCTGCCGGATCTGTCTGGTTCTACTTTGCAGTTAAGGAATTACCTGGCCAACTGGTAACTATGACTCCATATATTGCGACGCTACTTGTTATGTCCCTTGCATCTCAGCGTTTGCGAATGCCAGCTGCAGATGGAATGCCCTATAGACGTGGTGGCTTGCGATGACTCAGATTAATTGGGATCAAATTCATCAGGAAGCAATAGGTGCGATGAAAAAGGCGTATGCGCCTTATTCAAAGTTTCCAGTTGGTGTTGCTGCCCTTGTAAGTGATGGTCGAATCGCAACTGGTTGCAATGTTGAAAACGCTAGTTACGGTGTTGGGTTATGTGCCGAGTGCGGATTAGTTTCTAATTTGATTTCAACAGGTGGCGGACGATTAATTGCAGTCGTATGCGTTGATGGTCAAGGAAATTACTTGGCTCCATGTGGACGCTGCCGACAATTGTTATTCGAGCATGGTGGACCAGAAGCATTATTGATGACAGATGATGGACCACAGAAAATGTCGGCCATGCTGCCGTGGGCATTTGGTCCAGAAGACTTAGACCGCAACGAGCGCTAAGTGATAGAAGCCTTCTCCGCCGCTGAAATCATTGCGGCAAAACGTGATCACCATTCATTAACCGATCCCCAGATCGACTGGGTGATCGACGCTTACACCCGTGGCGCAGTATCTGATGAACAAATGTCAGCGTTACTTATGGCGATTCTGCTTAATGGAATGGAAAATCGCGAAATCTCACGATGGACCGATGCCATGATCAATAGCGGTGAACGCATGAACTGGTCTGCACTGTCTCGCCCAACAGTTGATAAACATTCAACTGGCGGAGTTGGAGACAAAATTACATTGCCATTAGCTCCGCTTGTTGCAGCATGTGGTGCTGCGGTTCCTCAATT
>Ga0209499_1003215_pt1 | contig 10074 bp, 6 predicted proteins | sample C_130208_EF_Meta_FD_187306 | JGI IMG/M metagenome (GOLD analysis project Ga0209499, IMG submission 187306) | Freshwater microbial communities from Lake Croche, Canada to study carbon cycling - C_130208_EF_MetaG (SPAdes) (version 2) | ecosystem: Environmental > Aquatic > Freshwater > Lake | place... | reverse complement strand
GCCAATAGCTGCAAATGGTACGTTAATCATCACGATCACTGCGTCACGGAAATTACCAAAAGCACTCACTAGTAATAAGAAGATACCTAACAATGCCAATGGCACGATTAGCATCAACTTCTTCTGCGCCTGCTTCATTTGATTAAATTGACCATCCCAACTAATCGAGTAATTTGGCGGCAAGGTAATATTTTTCTCAACCAAGAACTGCGCATCCTCTACGGCGCTACCTAAGTCTCGGCCACGGACACTAAATTTAATCGCGATATAGCGCTTGCCTGCTTCACGATAAATAAAGAACGGGCCATCACTTAACTGAACCGTGGCGACCATCGACAGAGGAATCGAGGCTCCGCTAGGTGAATCGACTAAAAGGTGCCCAATATCCGCAATATCATTACGGCTACCTTCATTTAAACGAATGGCGATACCGAAGGTTTTTTCATCTTCCAAGAGATTGGTAACTGCGGCCCCACCAATAGCATTAGCGACCACCGTCTCAATGTCACTCACATTAATGCCATAACGAGCAGCGCGCTCACGATCAATCTGAATATTGAGAGTTGGCTGACCAAGCTCTTTCAAAATACCTTCATCAGCAACGCCACGTACTTTTTTGAGCTGTTCAATTACTTCGTGGGCTTTTTGATCTAGAACCTCTAAGTCGGTGCCATAGATTTTGACGGAGTTCTCGCCCTTCACGCCAGAGAGCGCTTCATTCACGTTGTCCTGAATGTATTGCGAGAAACTATAAGTGATACCGGGGATCTTATTAAGCTCCATCTCCAAATTAGTGATCAAATCTTTTTTGCTAGAGCCTTTTGGCATATTCTCCGGACTCTTGAGATATAGACCGTACTCTTGATTAAATACACCGGTGGAATCAGTACCATCATCAGGACGACCAATCTGGGCGGCAACCTTTTCAATCTCAGCTTGCTTTAAGAATGTTTGACGCAACTGATTAGCTACCTTGACGGAGTAATCTAGGTCTACTGTATTTGGTAAGGTGACGCGTAACCAAATATTATTTTCTTCTAGAGTGGGTAGAAATGCTGTTCCAAGGCGGGTCACGCTCAATAAAGTAAGACCCAAAACAAAAACTGCCACAGAGAAGACGGTTAACGGACGATCCATCCATTTTCTCAAGAGCGGTTTGTACGCATTGAGAAGCTTAGTCATAAATCCTGGTGGCTTGTGATGCAAGTTCTCACCAAAGACCAAAGAGATCATGGCGGGCAAGAAAGTTAAACTCAGAATCACAGCCGCAATCAGCGCAAAGCCCATCGTAAATGCCATTGGCTTAAAGATGATGCCCTCAACTCCACCCATAAAGAACAATGGGGAATAGGCAACGATAATGATTCCTGTGGAATAGATCATCGCGCGTTGTACTTCACTCGTGGCCAAGATAATGCTTTGATTGAGGCGCTTACCACCTTCCTCTAAGTGACGCATGACATTCTCAGTCAGAATCACAGCCGAATCCACGATCACACCGAAGTCAATCGCACCTAAGGAAATCAGGTTGGCTGGCACACTCCAAAGATGCATCTGAATAAACGATACACAAAGTGCCAAAGGAATTACTGCTGCAACTACTGCTGCTGCCCGTAAATTACCCAAGAAGAAAAATAGAACCGCCAGCACTAAAGAGATACCAAAAAACAGGGTGTGCTTCACGGTACCAATGGTGATATCTAAAAGTACCTGTCGGTCATAGAAGGGTTTTACTTGGATGCCGGGTGGAAGGACTTGCCGATTGATATTGTCAACCGTACTACGAACACGGGCTAATACTTCGGTAGCATCCTCGCCACGACGTAAGTAAACGATACCCTCTACAGAATCTGGGTTGTCATTAAATTGGAATAAGCCTAAGCGCGGCGCATTACCAATCTCGACTCTAGCGACATCACCAATGCGAACTGGCACATTATTGCGAATGGTAATCACAACACGCTTAATGTCATCAAGATTTTTTAGCAGGCCTACACCACGCACCACAAATTGCTGCTCGCCACTCGGTAATAAGCCACCGCCAGTGTTGCTGTTGGCATTGGTTAAGGCAGCAATGAGTTCATTGACAGTTACGCCCTTAGATTGCAGACTTTCTGGGCTAACAATTACCTGATACTGACGTACCTTGCCACCAAATGAGGAGACATCAGCCACACCCGGAGTTTGCTTTAAGGCCTTATAAATATCGTAATTTTGTAATGTTTTTAATTGGGTGGAAGAGGCGTAATCCGACTTGACCTCGTAACGCATGATCTCGCCAGTAGCATCAGAATCTGGACTGACGCTTGAAGTAACTCCAGGGGGAAAAGCCACATTAGACAAACTGGTAATGAAACGTTGGCGCGCTCTAAATGGATCTGTCGTGTCATCGAATTTGAGCGTGACAACTGATAAACCGAATAAAGAAACTGAACGGAAAGCCTGTAGACCAGGAATACCTGCTAATGCATTCTCAACGGGGATGGTAACTTGCTGCTCTACCTCAGTCGTACTTCTACCGGGCCATTGAGAAATCGCCTGAATAGTTAATGGCGCCACTCCTGGGTATGGCTGAATTGGTAATTTAGAAAGACTGAACATCCCCAAACCGAGGAGCACGACTGAGCCAACGATGACCAGCACACGTTTCTCAAGTACGCCTCGAATAAAGGAGGTAAATGCGCTCACTTAGTCTTCCTGTTTAGCAAATCGATCATTTAACAAAACAGCACCCTCAGCCAAGATACGCGCGCCAGGCTCAACACCCTGAGTAATCGCAAAGGTCTTACTGTTCAGGTCATAGCCTTTAACAGGTAGGCGGCGATAGGCTTCATCGCCCACTTTAATAATTATGTAACGCATCTCCCGAATGCGTACGACAGCAGTTTGTGGCACAACGATAGCATCCGCCATGCCGGTTGTCAGTTTTGCTGAAGCATACATATCCGGACGTAAGAGATCATCTTCATTGTCAATATCTGCACGAATTAATAAGGCTCGAGTTTGCGGATCCACAGTCGGAGCTACATAGTTTGCATATGCGACAAACTCTTTACCTGGATAAGCCTCTACTTGCAGCACCATTTTTTGGCCTGGCTTGACAAAACGAAAATCTTGCTCAAACACATTTCCCAAAAACCACAGTTGCTTTGGGTCTGCCAAGGTCGCAATCACATCTCCAGAACTCACTGCAGATCCTGGCTCTACATTACGTTTAACCACCACCCCTTTTAAGGGAGCGCGCATGATTAAATTATTCTGAGTCCTGCCAGTTGCTTCAATGGACCGAATATCAGCATCGCCAGCACCGAGATTACGCATACGGTTTGCTGCAGCCTGCTGCGTGATTCGGGCATCGCCCAGTAAATCACTCATCGTCTTAGTCGATTCCAATACCCTAGCGGTTTTGGATGACAGCAAATACTCTTGCTGTGCGGAAATAAATTCCGGGCTATAGAGCTCTACAACGGGTGAGCCTATATTGACCTCAGCACCATCAAAAGCGTAAATACGCTCTACCCGACCTGGTGCGCGCGCAGATAAGACTTTAGATTTTTCGGCATTAAATGCGAGGCGGCCTGGCACTTTAATATCTACTGGCACCTGCACTTTAATAGCAGTTTGGAAGGTGTAGATTTCTGGGTTCAGTTTGATACCCGGAAGTTTTAATTCCAAAATACCGCTCTTATCTACTTTGAGTGCTTTATCAGAGGCTTCAATTTTGACAGTACGATTGACATTGGTAATGCGGCCTAAAACAATACCGATTGAGAGAATAGCGAATGCGACAGCAACTAAGCGAACGCGCTGGCGATTTTGCGGGCTCAGATTCCAATACAAACCGGAAATACTGGCAAATGCCACTTGCAAGCGATGTCCGCCAAAGCGCAGACCTTTATCAACGATAGGCTTAGCTTTATCAATAAAAGGTTTTGCTTTATCAGCAAGTTGCTTTAGAAAAGAAAGAATTTGGTCTTTCAACACTGCTCCTTAAAAAGGTTCTTTGCCAGAGGTCACTAGCAACACTGCCTGTGCTTGCAATAGATTACTCTCTGCAAGCGCTAATTGAACTTCAAGATTGCGCAATTGCGTTTGCGCTGTCAAGAGATCGTTAAATCCCTGACCATTATTTGAGTACTGCGTTAAGCCCACCTTATAAGCAGCATCTGCTTGCGGAACTTGGCGCTCTTTTAAAAACTGGGTTTGATTCTTCGCTTGCTCATAGCTAGCATAAGCACTATTGACGGCCAACACAATTTGTTGACGATTGGAGATATTGCCTGCCTCTGCAGCCGCTTGATTACGCTGTGCTTGTTCTACCCCATACCTTTCTTTGGTAAAGAAATACAGCGGAATGATGAGATCAAGCTCTAGCTGATAAAACATCGCACCATTGTTAGCTGCAAATGGTCCGCGTGGCGTAAACGAAGATCCAATCACCTGAAAATCGGGCAAGTAAGCCTTCTTTGCCAAATCAACACCCTTACGAGCAGCATCCAATTGCAAAGCGGAACTCTTTAATGAAGGATGACTAGTTTCTGCGTAATCTTCTAACTCAAGCAAGGTTGGTACGCTGTTCATAGCACGACGCACATCACCACGTAAGATGAGTTTTTCTCTCGAGTGGCGACCTACTAAGGTATTGATATTGTTTAAGGCGACCGATAACTGACGCTCAACATTAAATTGATCCGCTTGCGCTGCGCTTTGCGCTACTTGCGCATTGAGATACTCAACATAAGCAGCCGCATTATTGGCATAGCGCGCTTTGGCTACGTTCTTAATCATCTCCAAACGCATGACCGATTCTTTGAGCACCTGTAACTGTTTTTGCGATGCTAAAGCGGTGTAATACAAAGTAGATAGCTGAGCGCCTAGCTGTAAATAGGTAGATTCGCTTTGCGCTAAGAGTGCCTCAGCATTGGTATTAGCAATATCAGATGCCAAACTCTTCTTGCCAGGAAACTGAAATGGCTGAGCAATCGAAATGGAATTATTGTTACTGATACCACCAGGATTTGCAGCACTAGGAGCATTGGCTCCCCCCAATGCAAATGGAGAATTTACCGGCATACCCGACCAGACCAAACCCACCTGAGGATTGCTTGGCGCATTAATCTGCGGCACAGTTGCCTTGGCGGATAAATAGGACTCGCGCAATGAAGATAACTGTGGGTTATTGAGTTTGAGCTCATTCCACAGTTGGCGCAAATCCATATCCGTTGGACCAGATGGCGCACCCTTGGTATAAATCTTAGGTGTATCGCTCTTTGTAACTGGTGCAAATAGTGATGCGGCATTTGCAGGGTTGGCAGTGTCATTACTCACTACTGGCGGGGTAGATAAAGAATCGTTAGATTGACTTACTTGAACTGTGACGCTCGCCGGAATCGGAGCATTTATCTGGGCAAATACAGGGGAGGTAAAAATCAGCGAGGCAAATACACAGGCAACCCGTTTCATGGGAATTGCAGTAGCAATAACAAATTCACTCGTTTTTATCTGGCCGCAAATCAAATCGGCTACCTCTAAATCTGTACTAATGCTGTTTTTGTAGCCCAAAACACAGGTTTACCTGTGTTTGAAAGGGAATTAGGAGATTATAGGTGAGAAACTCCAAAAGTCGAATTATTGGAGTTTTATAACTTATTGATTCTAAAGACAATAATCAATTTACCCCAGCTTGCAATGCCTAGAATTCAGCATGAACCCTGAAAGACAGGATGTTGACCGGTCCACGCGCAGAGTTATAGGCCGGATTAATGATGTGCTGAAAGTTTGCTCCTAAGAGCACATTCTGAACTAAGAGGGCGTTGTAATAGATCTCGCTAATTTGCTCGGGCTTGTAGCTGATAGTCTGCGAAGCCCCGGCAAATGGATAAGGTGTATCGCCCACAAAGTTTGAAATACCACCCGCCCGCAAATACGCCCTGCGATTAGAAGAGATCCCATTAAGTAATGCTGATACGCCAATCGAATCTTTTGCTCTACCCCAACGCTCACCATTGATACCCATACCCAGGGATAAGGAGCTATCGGCTTCGGCAAAAGACATCGTCTCAGTATGACCATCAGAAGTAAATGCTCTCATATACACACCCATATCTTTGGTCAGCGCTTGTTCTGCATTCACACCAATACCTGTTTTCACTTGGGAAGTATTGCGTACATTGGTCAGCGCTTGGGTTCCTTGAAGACCGTTTGTAATCAGGTAGTTCGTGGCATCGGTAAAACGTGCCATCACCATTCGATTGCGATAACCCAGCACACTGACCTTGCCAGGTAAATCACCAAGAGCGTGTTGACGCTCAACTTCCAGTTGATCGCCATAAGCATTAAAAATTTGCCAATTTAAATCACGACCATTAGGTGCCTTAGGCGTAATCATCCGCGAGGCACGAAATACCCAATTATCGCGATACCACTCACCCGCCAAGCCCCAACTATATCCCCGCGCATCGGCAGCATAGTCGTAGGATAAATAAGTCATATTGCCCCAGTTCATAAACTGGACACGAGGATCTTTTGCGTACTTACTATCATCAAAGATATCGAGCGTAGAAAACTGTCCGCCCGTAAACACAAAGCGATTACTGCTGACGCTCTGCGCAATTTGATTGGCATCATCCTCTAACTCAACTTTTCCACCCTCTTGGTTAATTGTCTGACGAACAAATGCACGCGCAGAATACAGGTGGGCTTGCGCTCCTTGAGCACGGGTAGCTTCACCATTCGTAAAACCACCAAGACCGGCTAAATTAGAAAAGGGTACGCCCGATACCACCTCAGGATTAAAGTAAATATCCGTGTTCGGTGCCAGTCGCGCACCAAAAAAGAGTGTGCCTGACCAGGTATAGCTCATGGACTTTTGTGGCAGCAAACTATTTTGCCCCTGATAGGGTGAGTTAAATGCGTTGTAGCGCTGGTTTATGTAAGTGGTTTGGCCGTGCACGTTTACCGGCAAACCAAATACTTCACCTTCCGTTGGCAGCCAAGAAAGGTCATCAGCAAAGCTCGCGATTTGGTCTGCGCCTGAGCCCGCTCTTTGCGCCATTGCTGGCAAACTGAGCATCAATAAGACTAAGAAGAGGGAGCGAATGGTACTGTTCATTAAGCGGAAATAGTAAAAATTAAACAATATGTCATTGAAATGACATTTGCGTGAATCACTTTAGTAAGTTAACAATCAAACCCCAGCTTATTGCAGCTATTTGAAAACTAGCGACGATCCATTAGCGCTCTGGCTAAGGTGCCTGCATCGACATATTCGAGCTCACCACCTACCGGAATGCCTCTAGCAATTCTGGTGACTTTGATGCCTTTGGATTTGAGCACTTCACCAATGTAGTGGGCTGTAGCCTCACCTTCACTTGTGAAATTCGTTGCTAGAACGACTTCTCTGACCGGTACTCCAGTATCAGGCGCTTCAATGCGACCTAGTAGTCGATCAAAATGAATTTCATTAGGGCCCATGCCATCAAGTGGTGAGATGCGCCCCATTAAGACAAAGTAGTTTCCCTTAAAACTCATAGTCTGCTCGACCATCACTTGGTCGGCCGGTGTTTCCACAATGCACAGCAGGGATGGATCACGACGATCATCCATACAAGTGACACAGATTTGAGTTTCTGAAAATGTATTACAACGGGCGCAGTGGCCTACAGTCTCCACTGCTTCGCCTAATGATTTGGCAAGAATGGCTGCCCCATTGCGATCATGCTGTAGCAGATAGAAAGCCATACGCTGCGCAGACTTGGGTCCTACTCCAGGCAATACGCGTAGTGCCTCGATCAAACGACCAAGGGCATCTTGCGGAGCTTCTTGACGTGCCATTAAATGAACAGCTTTTGGTTCATGATTAAAACGGTAACTTAAAGCCAGGAGGCATCGGCATACCCGCAGTAGCACCAGACATCACTTGCGAGCTAGCAGCCTCAACCTGTTTGAATGCTTCTGTATACGCAGTAACTAATAAGTCCTCGAGCATCTCGCGATCATCCATTGCGCCTGGATCAATCTGCACACGCTTCATTTCGTGTTTGCCAGAGATAGTGATTTTTACTAAACCACCAGCAGCTTGGCCAGTGACTTCTAGCGCAGCCAATTGCTCTTGCGCTACTTTCATCTTCTCTTGCATCTGCTGGGCTTGTTTCATCAAACCCGCAAGGCCACCTTTCATCATCGCTTTATTCCTTTTGTTTTCTGATCTTTAGATTGGCTTCACAGAACCACCCACTACTTTGGCTCCAAACTCTTTTTGTAATTGCTGAATAAATGGATCTTGCGCAATCAATTGCTCTGCATTGAGTCTTTTCTCTTGATGAATCTGGGCATCGACTTTAGCGACAGTCTTGCCTTCCACTTCACCTTTTTCGATGACGACTTTCACAGGCTTACCAAAGTGTGCAGTCAGTGTATCTGCAAGACGACTAATAGAAGCTTCAGAAGCTAATTGCGGCATGGGAGTCACTACCGTAGCGCGCACACCTGCTGGTGAATCTTCCCAATCTTGTAACTCTGTCTGAAATGCTAACTGTTGCACAAGGCCTTTAATTGGCAACTGGCGCATCAAGGTATGCCAGTCTGGACGCTCGGCGCTGGACGCAGTTGGCGCTGATGCAGCAGGCTTAGCTGGCGCTACAACCGGAGCTGCTGCTGGGGCTGCAGACCTGACTGGGGCAGCTGTTTGGTTTGCTGGTCTGGGTGATCGAGGTACTGATGTTACCGAAGCTACCGGCGGTGCGGAATTACTGCTGTTGCTGCTGTTGCTGCTGTTGCCCCCCGCCCTGCTAGGAGTTTCATTGCCGGGACGAAAGGCTAGCATCCGTAGGAGCGTCATTGCAAAGCCCGTTTGCTCATCTGGCGCTAGTGATAAATCGGGACGGCTAGTAATGCTAATTTGGTAAAAGAGTTGCGCTTCTTCTTTTGTCAGTGCGCTAGCTAAGCGATGAATCTCTGCCGCTTCTGGCCAGTCTTCTAAAACAGATTCGGGAACAATTTGCGCGGCAGCGATTTTCTGAATGAGGCTAGATAGATCAGCAAGCGCTAATGAGAAAGACATGCTGCGCTCACCCATTTCATTGGAAATCGCCAATAGTGTTGCGCCATCTTTGGCAATCAGTGCATCTAAAATTTTAATGAGGTAAGCGTCATCGAGCGTGCCGAGCATGCCGCGCACGGCTTCTTCAGAAACTTTGCCAGCAGCATAAGCAATGGCTTGATCCGTCAGTGATAAAGCATCACGCATGGAGCCTTGTGCTGCTTTTGCTAAAACACGTAGTGCATTGGTTTCACATTCGACTTTTTCTGCGGCGAGTACTTTTTCTAGATGCTCCACGATGAGCGGTACTGGCATTTGCTTGAGATTGAACTGCAGGCACCGCGACAAAATGGTAACCGGAATCTTTTGTGGATCAGTCGTCGCCAAGATAAATTTGATGTGCTCAGGAGGTTCCTCTAATGTTTTTAGGAGGGCATTAAATGCTTCTTTGCTAAGCATATGCACCTCGTCAATCATGTAGACCTTAAAGCGTGCATTGGCTGGCGCATAAGCAGCCTTTTCTAGCAAATCACGAATATCGTCAATTCCGCGATTACTCGCAGCATCCATCTCTACATAATCAACAAATCGACCTTGATCGATACCAACACAGGCTGGGCACTTGCCACAAGGTGTTGATGTCATCTTGCCTTGACCATCCTCACCAATGCAATTGAGGGCTTTGGCCATAATTCGTGAGATGGTCGTCTTACCAACCCCTCTGGTACCGGTAAACAGCCACGCGTGATGAAGACGACCTTGATCTAGAGCGTGACTGAGAGCCTTTACTACATGGTCTTGGCCAAGTAATTCAGGGAAAGTTTTAGGACGCCACGAACGGGCTAAAGCCAATGCTGTCATGTACTCCATTCTAACAAGCTAAAATAGGAAATGGACGGGCCTCCCCGCATGGCGGTTTGGATAACCTGGTCAGGTCGGGAACGAAGCAGCCAAACCCAATTCTGTCAGTGCCGGGGGTCGGGCTCGTCCACCCCCTTTTTTTACCCAAGCCACTTTAAGCCTTGCGCTTTTGG
>Ga0209499_1003214_pt1 | contig 10075 bp, 14 predicted proteins | sample C_130208_EF_Meta_FD_187306 | JGI IMG/M metagenome (GOLD analysis project Ga0209499, IMG submission 187306) | Freshwater microbial communities from Lake Croche, Canada to study carbon cycling - C_130208_EF_MetaG (SPAdes) (version 2) | ecosystem: Environmental > Aquatic > Freshwater > Lake... | reverse complement strand
TGTCTAGAGTTAGTTTACTAACAGATTATAATTTAGGTAGGTGTTTTAGAAAAAATGGGTATTCCAAGTTGGTTAGGTAAGTTAGCGGGGCCAGGTCTTGATGTATTAAACACTGTTGCTGAATTTAACAGAGCTAAAGACGCTGGTATCTCTACACCACAAGCGGCTATCCGAGCGGCTTCAGGTTTAGGAGCAGGAATAACGGCATACACGCCTGTAGGTGCTGCCGCCACGTCAGCTCCAGGATTATTAAGAATGGCAGCCGAAGCTTTAAATAAACAAAAGATAAAAGAAACTATTGGTATTGATCCGCTTTATGGGAGAGGCGTAAATCCTCGTGTAATCGAAGCAGGAGCTGCAGGCGCAGACTATTTAAATCCCATGGAGTGGGCATACAAAGCAGCAGATGCATTGAATCCTGAACTTCGCGGGGCATCCAACTTCAGTCAAAATCCAAACACTAGGTTGCAACAAATACAAGACTTTTTAAATCGTCAAAAAATAGCAAACCAATAAAAAACCCCCTCCGAAGAGGGGGCATTATTTGATCTAAAAAGATCAAGCAGGAACGGTAGAGGTGTAAACGTTTGACTCCACCAAACCAGCAGGTTGGAGGGCCAGATCGTCACGACCGGGAGCGTCGTCAGCCAGAACCCAGCAGACTTCGCAAACAGCCAGAGCCTTGTTCTTGCCACTGAGCCTGCCGTTAGCAGCCCGAGGATCGAACACACCGGAGGCTTGAGCCAGACCGGAAGCTGCGGCACCACCAAGGTTGGTAACGGCAAACAGCTTATACTGAGTTTCGGTACCAGTCCGATACAGAGTAGAGCTGTTCCACACGTTATTGGTGCTGAAGGAGCCGTTAGCAATACGGCTGTTGCTACCAGCAAGGGTAACAAAGAAACCAGAAGCAGAAGGCGTGGTATTAAGACCAACACCCACAGCGGGGCCAAGGCCCAGAGTGGGAGTAGTAGTACCGCCACCAACACCGCTGCTGATCACGTCGCCGCCGTCAACACGAACGGATAGACGATACACGTAAGCACCAGAAGGTACTTTAACACCGTCAGTAATGTCGGCACGAACATCCTTGTAAGCATCCGGAGAAGGAATGATTACAGCGGCGTTGGTGAACGCGACGTTAGCACTATTCAGACCCGAGCTGTAAGCCTGGGTGTAATAGTCGATTTGATTGGTACCCAAAGCTTGGAACGACAGATCGACGTAGCCAATAGCTTGTTGGGCAATCCAGCCAGGTTGGAACACCACGCCGACAGGACCGCCAATGGGCTGGTTGCTGTAGGTGGTTTCGGTCTCGTTCGCATTACGGAACTGGAAAGACTTTTCGTCGTGCCAGTAACGAAGAACGTTGGTGTAGTTCCCAGGATAGATCTTGGAAACTTGAATCTGGTTAGCGTTAGTAGTCATGGTTAATTACCTCCTCAAACGTTGAATGAGTAGGCAACAGACACGAAGTCAGCGTTCAGAAGTTCAAAACCTGCGTACAGGCTCCAAATCATCATGATGAAACGGCTGAAATCGTCGTTGTTGTTGAGCAACACTTGGGCATTATTGCCACCGATGCCAACACCAACAGCCTGAGGACCGAAGAACATACCGATTGCACTGTCGTAAGTAGACGCAGTGCCGCCGATGGTTGCCGAGGCAGTTTGGGAAGGCATGTTGGTGGATTCAAAGAATCGCACACCTTCAAAAACGAAACCAGTAGGCATGATGGGTTCGCCAGCCACGAAAGTAGCTTGGCCGAAACCTTGACCCATGTAGATAGCAGCGTTAGGCTGCATAGCTGACATGAGGGGATTGATCTGACCGTTGCCGGGGTAGCGAGCCACCTCACGGAAGTCAGAGTTCTGACGCAGGTGCATCAGGAAGGTAGGATCGCAAACGCAACGGTAGAACCCATCTTGGTAGGTGGGGGTATTACGCTTACGCAGGGACTTGACCACCCGAAGAAGGTCATCCTTAACGTCAAACTTGGCTTGCTCAGAGTTGGTGTAGGTCAAAGAACCAACAGCCAAATCGCCAGGGTAGTAGTAACCACCTTGGGTATCTGAAGACTTGCCCTTAGAAACAGCTTTCAGGAGTTCGTTGATGAACACCCGATCGCGCCACCGGCGATAGTCATCCAGAAGGGTAAGGCTACCAATGGATTGGTGGAACGCAGTAAGGTTACCGGTATCGAGCAGCAAACGCTGAGCGGTAATCAGTGTCTCACGTGCGATCTTGAAAGTGCTAGCCTGTGTAGGATCGTTAGGATCTGCAGGACCTGTATACTCACGAAGAGTTACGAGTACCTTATCCTTAACGATGTTGCGGCTGCTAGCAGTACCGATGGTTTGCTCTGCAGTACGCTCACGTGATTCCTTGCTGCCTGGGTTTCCCCAGAACCTGTACCTGTCAAGCTGAACGGTTTGGCCTGGTTGTTTTGCTGTTTTACACTCAATCTTGAGTGCTGCGAGGCTCTTTATCCTCACACACTACCTTAAGGGCGGTAGTGACAAGACTATATCATCACCCACAGCGTTATCTGTTTGGGTGCTCCGCGCTCGTGTCACCTTATCGGCTTCAAGAAGGTAAACCTTCCGGTCAGCCTCGCTCCATTTGGCTTTTCCTCTATTGGAGGAAGAATCATAATGAAGGTCAAATTTGTAGGCCATAGCTTTACAAGCAAAAGGTTTAAGCGAATCGACAAAGCGTCGTGCTTCAGTTCCTGATGCCCTTAAATTCCACTTATTTGGTGTTTTAGTAGCCATCGGAACCCTAGGGATCAACGATGCTCCTGTAAGACACTCTATCCAGTCACCGATCATTACGGCAACATCGTGTGGAACGTAAAGCGCTAGCTCTACAATGCGTTCTCTAACCATAAGCTCACCTTGTTTATTGCGACCTCGCTTGCGGATGTGCAAGTTGCCGTCGTCCATATATAGGAGAGCTAATCCTTCTAGTCCTATGTCTCTTAAAAAAATAGGACTAAAACGTTTTCGACCTTCGGGGTACAGTTCCTTCCACAGGGGTAAAAGAATCCCTGAAGAAGGAGACCACCATTGACAAGCTTCATGAGTTTTACCAGAAAGAGTAACCTCTCGCGGCTTAACTTCATTAGTGCTTTTAAAGATTTTGTTAAGGCGATCAGCTTTCCATTGAAGATACTCTTTCTGTTTAGCAGAATGAGAAATCTGAAGTAAAGCTGTAGTGCTGCTTACTTTACGCAAGCAACCATCTCCTAAACAAGCACCTTTAAGGTACGAAAAATCGCTTAGAGTTAGCATTGACAGTGTTAGTCGTTGGACCTTCCAACCATTTCTGATTGGCTTGGCTGCTGATTGGCCTTCCCTGCTCAGAGGAGGGGTCCGGCTTTCCAGCAATTCACGGAGTTATTCGACCAGGATTTCGCCTGGAAGTTCCCTAGCTTACAATAAGCTCAGAAATCATGAACAACCACGGGCTCTGCTGCCATCTCTACAACGTACGCAGGATGCGGACGATACAGTTCGGCACCGAGCAGCTTCGGAAAATCATTATCGACGAACAAAGCGTCAATCTCCGAAAAACTACTCCCTTATTTTAAATCGTTTTTATGTAACTAGTGTACTACTTGTCGCGTTTATAGCGTTAAATGCTTTTCTGATTACTACTATTGACTGAAGGGCTAAACCGATGAGGAAGAGCGCGAATACCCTCACCACCCACGCCATAAATAGAACCTAGGTTAAAAGCATACCTAGAGGACTTACCTCGATACATGTAGTGAGTCGGAGCGCCCATAAAACCGGGAATACCCGTATAGTAACTTTCGGTAAAAGTCTGACAATAAACCGGAGGATTATATACCCACTCGGTACGAGATCCTGTAGTTGCTCCTGCAACAGCTTCTGTAGTTAACAGAGCACCCATGTGACGTGGGTGACTAACACCGCCACCCGTAGTACCTTCCGAAGTAGTTAAAGAAGCAGGTGTGTTATAGGGATCGTATGTTTGGGTCGAAGGTGCGTACCCGCCGTAATAGGTATAGGCTCCCATATCCCGCACACCGTATTGCGGGTTATAAGAAGTTAAAACTTTTGCATTTGCAATCGTCTGGGTGGTGTATCCACGGAAACCGTTATATATGCTCAGTTCACCACTAGGTGAATAATATTTATAATCGTAGTCAGACCAAAAGCCAGAGACAGCAGTAGGTACAGCTCGCCAAGCATCTACTACATAAGCACCAGAATTAGGAGGTCCAATAACAGGACGCCCATAATCGTTGCCTACGTCATTAACTCCGTACCAAGAAACTTGATTTCCTAATGAATCAATGTACCCACTAGAAACTACTAGATATTTTTGAGTAAGTAAAAGATTATCATCTGTATGATTTGGTCCACCTTGAAGCTGGTGTGGACCTGTGTCGTACTTATAATTGACCAGCGAAATGTAACCCACGAGATTCGTGCTTAGGGCTACTTAAATTATACTTACAGCAAATTAAGCAACAGGTGGAGTTGCTTTTTCATCAATTTTAGCCATATCTAAAGCAACATTTGTCATATCGGTTTGATATTCGTTCTTAAATGCAGCTAATTCGGCTTGCAATGCTTCAATTTGAGCAATAAGCTCTGGAGAATTAGGCTCGGAACGACGCCGAGAGTGTCCTATATGTTGAACCATGATCAGGATCCTTTATTTTCAGTATACTTCTGGGCTTTCTTTTTTGCTTTGACGTGTTCAGGTAGATTCCCGTGGGTTTCGTGCTCATATTCCCGGACGGTAGACTCAGGAATCTCTCCACGTTCGGCTTTTGCGTAAAAAAGTTTACGTTGAGCTTCTGATTTAAAGGGAGCCATAACAAAACTTGCAAGTTGCGGTATAAAAAAATAACCCTAATTCGTGTTTTAAGCGAACTAGGGTTTATTTTTCATTCAACGGAAGCTATCAAGCAGCATCCAGGAACAGGAGCTTCTGACGGAAAGCGTCAGGGCTCATTTGGCTCAAGAATCGCCACGCCTGTTCGGGGTTTTGATTCATGGTGTTGGAGAAACCTTCCCACTGAGTGCCGGGATCTTGACGCACAGGGCCGCCAGCAGAGGCAGGAACGGCAGGCATGTCATAACGGGGTTGGTAACCCGCTTGAGGCTGGTAGGAGGTCTCGTCGGCGTCCACAGGGTACACTTCGGTGAAGAAGCGATTTGTGTAGTCGGCCAACTGATCCGGATCGGTCAAGATATGCTCCATGGCAGAACCACGGGCAGCGATGGCTTCCATCCGCTCATTTTGAGCGATCAGAGCATCTTCCAGAGTTACGGAATATTGGTTAAGAATCCCAGGAGCTTCGATACCGAAGTGGTTAACGACCTGAACGGTTGCGGCGCTTAGCTGGGGGGTTTGTTGTCCTACCGTAGAAGTCGGTGAGGAAGTTTGGGTCGTAGATGCGTTGTTGGAGTAGGTCGGCGCTGCCGTAGGGGCTTGATAAGCCCAGGGTTGGCCCTGTAAATTCGGACTGTACTGAGGAGTAGCCTGCGCCGTTGTTTGGTACTGCGGAGACTGTGCTGTTTGGCTGGGGAAGGGGGACATTCGTGAGACCACCCGCTCCAGGCTGCCCATCGCTGCTTCCCACGGATTCGACGGGGAGGACGCGGACGGATACTGGTTGTACTGGTTGCTGGTAGAAAGGCCCGTACCCTGTTGCGCCTGCGACGGCGCTTGGAGCGTAGGTACCGAAGCTACCGCCGGGGTACTGGTTTGCGCCACCCACTGGGGGTAGGCGGTTGAGCCCTGGTCCGAGGGCGCCGCCTGGGGGGCTGCTACCGCCGGGGCTACCGGGCTCGGGATTGAAGCTTGGATCTGCTGGCTCATAGCTACCCGAGTAGGTTAGTTCTTGCGCAAGGTGGTCGAACGTCCTATATAACAAGGGCGTCAAATTTAATCTTGGATCTGCACCTAGTGGCTGATCCGGAGCAAGTGGATGTGGCGTTTGCAACATCTGTGATAATAATACTAAAAATTGTTGGAATGCGCTTTGAGTTTGTTGAATCATTCTAAAAGGAAATCCTTTTAGCATCTCCTCACGTTCGGTATCAGTCTTATCTGGGAACAGGTATCGCAACGCTTCCACGCTGTCAACACCTAGCTCTTGTAAGTTCCGAACAACAATAGATTTTTGGTTTATATCATATGCGGTATCCTCATAAACATCCCCTTGATACCGATACGTAACTGTTCGATCTCCATCAGGAGGTAGACCAAACACACCTTCAGGAACGGAAGACGTGGATAAAGCCTCCCGCATCAACTGATCCAGCTTTGCATCAAACTTTCGTTGATCTGATGAGAACCTAGTGGCTTCCTCTGCAGAACCGTCAGCAGCAGGTTTTACTGGTTTAAGCTTAATAACTAGAGCAAAGCTCTTTTTAAACATCTGTTCTTGGTGGAACAACACCATTTCCAGTAACTTACAGAAACCATAAGTAAGGAAACTTTTATTTTTTCTAAGAGCCGTGGCCTGAGCCCGACCCATAAGACCTTTAATTTCTGTCGCAGTAGCCCCGGCAGAAACCGAAATCTCATCCACACCGCCAAGAGCTGTACGAAGTTCTTCCCGAAGAAGAAGTGCCCAACGATTCATATCCCCGTTAACGGGGTCTGGTGTCATGTAACCAACCCGATCGGAAGGTTCGACATTTGCAATAATCCGAGGAACACGCAAACCGCCGATCATTCCATGCGAACCAAAAGGTTCACTAACACGAGTTGAGGGAGTGTCCCTACCACCAAACCCACTCTGGCTACTGATGGTCGGACGGAAAGTGCGATCAGAGTCATTAGCTTCGACCAGATCACTACGGGGGCGGGAACTGATCAGAGTCGGATTACCAAAGAACTCGATATTTTTAGCAATATTAGAAATAAGCGTATCGTGTAAAACAATCTGCTCCATAAAAGGTTCAAACTCACCTTCACCAGAGGTGCCGCTACTGTCAGGTTTGTTTAAAACCTCCACGGCGGGAATAAAACCTAGGGTATTTTCCCTGGAATTATTGGCAGTCATTACACCGCCTGGTTCTAAATCAAAACTTAGTTCTGTGTTGGATTCAAATTCGGCAATCTTTGAATCTGTTATAGAAATCCGGACGTACCTTTCGTTCAGACCTGAGATTTCAGAAGGTAATCCAAGATTGGAGTTACGAACTTTATATTTATAAATAATAACAACTTCTTCAATATTCCCATTTACATCGTGATACACACGATATTGATCCTTGGGGAAAAAATAAATTTGATACTTTAACTTAGGGTCAGGGCGAAAGTAAAAGAGGCCGCAACCATCAATTAAAAAGTTCCTAATAATAGACGGAAGTCTAATATCGAATTTATTTAAGGTAAGAAGATCGTCAATGAATCTCGACCTAGACCGATACGTGTCTTGTTCGCAATAAAAAGTAAGCCCTTTCTTAATCATCAACAGAGTCATCTGCTGAATATGACTAAGTACGACTAACGTAGTTGCTTGCTTAGATCTATCCTGGGTCCGCGAAGCTTCAAGAATTTCTTGAAATCTTTGACGAACCCCGAGCGTGTCGGCCATACCGGTAGTTCAGAAACGAATTTAATCTACAGGCTGAATCAGCCTTTCTTACGCATTTGCTTGGCCTTACGTGCTTTACGGAGAGCCTCCATACGAGCCTCTTTATTTCCTTCGTTACGTTCCCCACGCTCATCTTCGTCGTGGGATTTTTTAGAGAAACGCTCGCGGGCTTCTTCGGATGCGCGGTTAGTCATCGGGCAGCAAATACTTCCTAACTCCATCTAGTTTAAACAATTCAGACGGAAGTAGTTCATGTGGATACGGAACTAGTACATGATCTCCTCGGCCCAAAGGATCAGTTCCTCCAGCTTGAGCCTTATACGTATCCAAGTAATCCAACATTTCTTGACTATAAGCAGGAGCATGTGCGTTGGGTATCTCATCATAACAATGAGAGAACGAAGTAAGCTTTCGTTTCATTCTGGCGGAATCCCCCATCCACGAAAAATGCCAACCAGCGTCACATTCTCCTACGACTAAACCGTTGTCCTTCATACGAATTTGCGAAGGAGTCTCCTCAAGGTGATCATATAGTACAACAGTACCGCAAGTCCAATTATTGGGAGGTTTAACAGGATCTCCGTTAGGATCCATAACTCGTAGATCTGCGCGACCGTAGAACATAGGCATAGAAAGTCGCACACACCGGTCTGGGTTTTCTTTGGCTACCTGTACAGCTTGTAAAAGAGCCTCGGGTTTCGGAATTTCGTCAACATCACTAAAAAAGAAGACTGAATCCGGGGGAGTGAGGCGCATGCCCACAGCTAAAGCATCGCGTTGTGCGTACTCTCGTACCCAAGGATTAAGAGCTACCTCTTTTGGGGGCAGTTCGACATGGAGTACTTGGATTTTTTCTTCCGGCAATCCAAGTTCCCGAATTGTATCTAAACATGTAAAAGGTTTAGGATCCCCTTTAAACGTCAGATTTCCGTCCGTAATAATAAATCCGTCAACTATATCTTTTAGCAGATTTACCCTTAGTTCTAAGAGTTCTTTTTCGTCAAAATATAAAAAACAGTCGTAAAGCATTTACCCGTTGCAGGCTGTCACTATGATGGTAGCACTGATTCGACAGGTACTCCACCACCGGCCTTAAATTCCGTGTTATTACCGGCCACACGTTTACGAGCAGCATGCTCTAAAAGACCTCGTTTAAGATCTTCCATAAACCTATGTGAGTTGTGTGCAGGAGAATTTGGATTATACGCTTCCCTCCGAGTAGGAAAATAATCATGCCTCTGAGGGCTGTCTACCTGCCGCTGATTTCTGGTCTGGTCTTGCGCAGCTTCTTCCTGCATGGCATACGCCTCGGAAAAAAATCCGTGCGCTTGCTTAAATGGGTTATCCATGGTTTTGTGCCTCTCTTAAAGGATACTTGATAAAAATAAACAAAGTTAATTAAATTTGAATTTGTCTATTAAGAGCCTTATACAGGTCTGGCTGTCTACCAGCAAGTTGCATCGCTAAAGCTTTTTGTATAAGCTCATTTTTAGTTATATCCATAACATCTTCTTGAAGTTCCTTAGAAATAGTTGAAGGTGTACTTATCTCCTTGATCAAACTACTTGTTGTAGGTAAACCGGCTCGATCGCTAAAGGTTCTACCTGGACTAAGAGCGTCTACAAAAGCAGAGTAAGACATTGTGTTATAAAAAAGTAAAGGACTCAGTACAGGATTACAACGTCACCCACCGTGGTGGCAGCCCCACTAATAGCCGTAATAGAGATCGGTAAGATAGAACCGGCTGGGACTTTTTTTAGCGTTACCGGTGTGTTAGTACCGTCTGTAAAAAATACTTGTAAATCTTGGTTGCTAGTACCGCCATTGATAAGGACAGCGCGGCAAGCGGGAAAGTTAAAAGACTGCCCGCTAGGAGACAAAGCAAGTCCGCTAGCGTAAGAAAGAACTGCTGTTTGTCCATAATAACTGCCAAAAGCACGTACGTCCATGTCTACTCAAGTGTTTCTATAAGCTTAGCTAGATAAACCTGAGCTTTCTGCAAATCTTCTTTACCGTTTTTGTCTTCCCACCGCCACAAATATTTATATATGCAATTCTCTAAATAACCTTGAAATTTAATTAAACCGGTAGATGCTCGTTGAAAATCATAACATTCTAAACCATCTTTTTTGTAATAATCCGGACGTACGTCACCCATAAGTTAAGCTCACATAAACTTACAACGTAAGCATCCTATCGCAAGATATTAAAGAGTCAACAGAACACGGTATAAGATCCGAATATTTAGTGCCTTCGTGCAGCACTAAACCACACGGCAAAATCTCGTAGTTATCTTGTTTCTTCTTAACTGGCACACATCGCCTGTGTTCAAAGTTAAACGGTGGATTTTCAAATGTCAGCCCCATTGAACTTCGATCGGCAATAGGCCAGTTACGCACCCCCACTTTTGCATAACTTTTTTCAGGATCGTAACTATCTGAACGTATATAAACTTCGCCATCCGTTTGATCTAGAATCATTGCC
>Ga0209499_1003212_pt1 | contig 10083 bp, 9 predicted proteins | sample C_130208_EF_Meta_FD_187306 | JGI IMG/M metagenome (GOLD analysis project Ga0209499, IMG submission 187306) | Freshwater microbial communities from Lake Croche, Canada to study carbon cycling - C_130208_EF_MetaG (SPAdes) (version 2) | ecosystem: Environmental > Aquatic > Freshwater > Lake | place... | reverse complement strand
CAAGCAAATACATATTTAAAATTGTTTGAAGCACACAAGCGTAAAAATAAATTTAAAAAATTTTGTACACATTCATACATTTTAAAAGATATTAGTGACCCAACTGATATTAATCAATACAAATCTTTATCGCAATTATTTGATGCTGTTGACCCATTTATTGAAAGAGATGCGACTGAGATGGAATCGTTATTATATAAGTATATTGATATTAATCAAGCTAAAATTCCAGTAAGAGATAGAAAATTTACTCTTTATATTCCTAAAACTACCGATGCTAATCTTCCATTTAATAATTTTGCAAATTGGTGTACTGCTAAGCCGAATAATGGAATGTTTGATAAGTATACTAATAATTTACGTCCAGATGGTCAAAAATCTGACATTTATATTATAATTAACAATAAATTTTTTACTGGTGAGTCTAATGAACTATATCAAATTCATTTTCAAACAAATCAAATAAAGGATAGGCATAATTCACAAAATGTAAGTATTTTTGAAAGCGTTTTAAATCAAAGTGAAAGTATTTTAAATTTTTTTAAGGAAGAGTTAACAAAAATGGCGAAAGACTCTAATTGTGGATTAGAAAATAATAAATATTTAGATTTTTTAATTCAATTTGGATTTTGTGAAACATTATTTGAATTTATTGATAGCAATTCACCAACGATAAGATTTATGGAAAGGCAAATTCCAAAATTACCAGATTTGTCAAAGTTTAAAGAGCTTGACCAGCTTATCATAACAAATGCTAATCTTGTTGAACTACATCCATCTATTGGTAATTTAGTCAATCTTGAAATGTTAGTATTAACCGATAATCGTATTAAATCATTACCAAAAGAAATTGGTGGTCTTAAGAAATTAACATTTATGAACCTTATTGGAAATCCAATTACAGAAATACCAAACGAAATTGCATACTTAGATAAAAGTAACGGTGGTTCATTATTTCGCTTAGCAATTGACGCAAAAGATATTGGTGAAGAAAATTATAAAAAGTTAATATTATTATTACCAACAACCAATATTGGGAGTAACAAAAAATAATTAAAGTTTGGTTTTTTTAATCTTTTTATAATTAAAGATATATTTATTGTTAATATAAAGAATTTTTTAAAAATCATGAATATGTCAAATGTAAAGAAAACTGTTAGAATTTCTGAAAACGATTTAGTTAACTTAATTGATAATATTGTTTCTGAAGCTGTTGAAATTAAAAAAACACAATGGTTGGCTGAACAAGCTAACGCTGGAAACAAAAATGCTATATTAGAAAGTAAATTAGCTAGTTTAGAAGCAAAAATTAACAAGTTTACAAAGGGTAAATAATTAAATAGGGTGTTAATTTTGCAACGTCCAAAATTAAAAATATATAACAATATGCAGCATTTGCATATTGTTATATATTTTTAAATTTAATTGCATAACAAAATGATTTTAGCAATACACGGAATTATAGGAAGTAAGGCAGCGGCATCTACACCATCAATAGCTAAAAGCGGATTAAATTTGTATATTGACCCTTCAATAGCAGCACCAAGTGGAAGCACCATATATGATGTTACGAGTGGATTACCCGTTTCTTGTGGAACTATTGCTAATAGTGGAGGTGTTTACAGTACAGATTTTGGTGGAATATTTAAACTAAATGGAAATGACCAATGGTTAAAACTTTTTGGATATAGGGTATCATTTTCAGCAGGATTTACTTTGCAAATTGTAATGCGAAAATCTAACGCAGGTGGTGGATTTAAAATACCAAGCACAATTGCAGGTAATTTCCAACCCCCCTACCAATTTAAAATATATGATTCAGCATTAGGTAATCAAAAGTTTTTTTTTGAAGCTGATTATGGCTATAATATGATGCCACTTTCTAGTGATACTACTGACTGGTGTATGTATACCTTTATAAGTTCAAACGCAAACAACTCAACTGTTTCATTGTATAAAAACAATGAACCAACCAACTATTCAATCCCAGACAAATCAGTACAAAGTGGATATTATGATTATTTTGTTATTGGAAACTTTCAAGATGCTGGAGGGTATAGTTTTAAGGGTGATATAGGAGCTTTTGCATTTTATGGTAGAGAATTAAATACAACTGAAATATCTCAAAATTTTGATGTTTTTAAAACAAGATTTGGAATATAAAATTAAAAAAAATGGATTTATTAAACACATATTATATAATTTTTGACGTAAGTGAATTAGATAAAGTTGATTTTTCTTATGTAAATGAAGACAATGAAAATACCGTAAGAAAATCTATTGACGGTACTAAGACTTATGTAAATTGGTACGGATTAACCCCCCCTTTATTTTTAGATGATTTAACAACAAAATCAAGAATATACAGTTATAGTGAAATATTAGAAATTTTAGAAACAGATGTATGGTTTAAAAGAATAGATTTATAATTATGATATCATTTTTATTTTTAATGTTTGCAGCTGCTTTAAATGCCGTTATGGATACATTAACACACCATTACTCAATTTCTATTTTTAAATTTAAAGAGCCTAAATTTTGGAACCCAAACGTATCGTGGCAATATGTAAACTTCTTACCTTTTACAAGATATCGAGCGGATGCGTGGCATTTGGTAAAATCGGCAATGATTATTTGCATTTGTTTTGCAATTGTTTTTTTTAATGGTAAATGGTGGTATTTTTTTGTTTTTGGTGTGGTATGGAATTTAACGTTTAATTTATTTTACGATAAAATTTTAATTAGAAAATAATTTAAAAATTAATTGGTTAAAATGTTTTAAATATTTACCTTTGGCTATGTAAGTTTATCTTACAAGCATGGAAAAGTTAATTAAATCTATGATTCCACTTACTTCATCTGTTGTTAAAGATAATTTTATATTAGCTAGTGAAAAAGCTTTTGATTGTATTTTTAATGGTACTTCATTATTTTATCCTTGGGAACAACCAAAAAGTTTACCACAAACATTTAAGCTTGGTGTGATTGTTGGTGGTAGTGGTACTGGAAAATCAACATTATTGAAATCTTTTGGTCAAGAAAATGTGCCCATTTGGGATTCAAATAAATCGATATTATCACATTTTGAAAATCCAAATGAGGCAATTAACAAGCTTGGTGCTGTTGGGTTAAATACAATTCCATCTTGGTACAAATCTTACGATGTTCTTTCAAATGGGGAAAAATTTAGAGCTGATTTATCTAGAAAAATAATATCAGGTGCTGTTATTGATGAATTTACATCTGTTGTGGATAGGAATGTAGCAAAAGCTGCGAGTGTTTCATTATCTAGATATATGAAAAATAACGACATAAGTAATGTGGTATTAGCAACTTGTCATAGAGACATATTAGAATGGTTAAAACCTGATTGGGTTATTGACACCGATACTGGAGAATTTTACGAAGGTTTTTTTTTGTCCGTCCAAAAATTGAAATTGAAATATATAGAGCAAGCTATCATATATGGGACATGTTTAAAAACCATCATTATTTAGATGAAAACATAAATAAATCTGCAAGATGTTATGTTGGTGTATGGGATGACAAGATTATTGCATTTGGTGCAAGTTTAGCATTACCAAATGGAAATTTTAAAAATGGCTGGCGAGGACATAGGACAGTAATTTTACCAGATTTTCAAGGTTTAGGAATTGGCATACGGTTTTCAGATGCAATTGCTCAAATTCATATAGACCAAGGATTACGATATTTTTCACGAACTGCCCACCCAAGAATGGGTCTATATCGAATGAAGTCTAAATTATGGAAACCAACAAGTAAAAACCTTAAACTTCGTAATGATATTACACATAGCAACATTTTTAATAACCACTATGCTGATAATAAAAGAACTTGTTTTAGTCATGAATATATTGGAAATATGTGATATTTATAATTAAATAATTGAAAATTAAAAAAATCGAAATGAAAAAACTGGACAAATTAAAAAAAATGCAAAAGGCTAATTTATTATCAGAACAAAGATACCTTAAAAATAAAATTACTGAAGGTATGTACGATAAAAGAGGTAATTTTACTGGTGGTCCCGACCCATTAGAAAGAGATGACATGGACATGGACATGAATCAAGACGATGAAATAGAAGACGTTACTGAAATTGCTACATTTCAAGGGTTTCAAGCGCCAATAGACACAAATTCTATGGATTATGTTGGAGTTGAGGGTACTACTACTTATGGTGGGAAATTTAGACTTACACTAGGTGATTTGATTAAATCATCTGATGCACCAATGCCGTATAAAATTGATTTAATAAATCTCATGAATAATTATATGGATGCAGAAGGTTTTGGTGTCGAATTGACCGATGAAATTAAAATGGGAATTTTAAAACTAAATGTATTACCTTCACAGAGTGGTTTTGTTGAATACCCAGACAATAAAAATAATATTACTGAAGGTATGTTTGATAAAAGAGGTAATTTTACTGGTGGTTCCGACCAATTAGAAAGAGATGAAATAGAAGACGTTACTGAAATTGCTACACTTCAAGGGTTTCAAGCGCCAATAGATATAGATTCTATGGATGATGTTGAGGTTGAGGGTACTACTACTAATGGTGGGGATTTTAGAATTAAACTAGGTGATTTGATTAAATCATCTAAGGCACCAATGTCGTATAAAATTGATTTAATAAATCTTTTGAATATGAATATGGACGAAATGGGTGAAGGTGTTAATTTAACAGACGAAATTAAAATGGGAATATTAAAACTAAATGTATCACCTTCAGAGATTGCTTCTGTTAAATACCCAGACAAAAATCCTAATTTTTATAAGGATGATTATCTTATGAAAGATAAGGGTGCAAGAGCTGGTTATGACGATGATAACGGTGTTGTATATTATAACTAAAAATTTAAAAAGCCTAGATTTTCTAGGCTTTTTTATTTAAATTTTCTTTAAGTAATTTTTTAATTAATGGTTTAATTGATGTTTTAAATTTTTTGGTGATATCGTCAATTGAAGCATCTTTAGCCATAACTTTTGTTATTTTTGCCTCTTTTATTCTAAGTCTATCTTGAACTTCTTTATTTTCTGGGTATAATGACATTATAATATCCGATAATTCTTGACCAACCATATTTACCGTAGGTATATATGTATCTTTATCGTATAATTGTTGTGAAATTTCTTCTAAACTTTTTTCAAAATTTGTTGAATCAGGTGCATTTGCAAATTCTTTAAAAATATCAGAGATGTAACCTTGAATAACGCCAGAATTAACTAATTCTTTTGCTCGCATTAATAATTGCTCTTTTTTCATTATGTTATTAAATATAAATTTTTGGATATTTTTCACCAAACTTTCTTATTATTTCTCCAGCTTTTGAATTGGCTTCATCTTCAATAGGAGACCCAGCGGCATTATCTTTGGTGTGGTGCGTTGCTTTTAATCTATCTTCAGCATCTTGTTTCATATGTGTCATTTCATGTGCTATTGACCTCATAATATCAACTAGAGCACGGTCTTTAGCATAAATATGTATATTACCTTCACCATAAGATGCAGTAGTAACTAAACCTTTGCGACCAAATTGCAATATAACCTTTGGTGGTTTAATACCTAAAAAAGTACTTGCAAAATTGATAAATTTATTTAATGCTTCAATTTGTGGTTCAGAGCTTTTATTAAATAAGCGTTCATTTAATAATTTTTTTATTGCTGATTTCATATTTCATAAATATAATAAACCCCACAAAAAGTGGGGTTATTATTATTAATCTTCTATTTTGTTGCTTTTATCTGATTTAACTAGGATTTCGTTTTTAACTTTATCAAAAGTTATTTTAATTATATCACCATCCTTTACATTTCCGCTTAGAATTTCATCAGCAATTGGGTCTTCTACATATTTTTGAATTGTTCTTCCTAGAGGTCTAGCGCCATAAGCTTCATCATAGCCTTCTTTTGCTAAGAATTCAATTGCAGCTTTATTTATTTTTAATTTATAACCAACTTCACCAATGCGACTTTCTAATTTTTCAATTTCTTTATAGATAATTTTATGGATATCTTCTTCTTTAAGTCCATTAAAAATTATTGATTCGTCAATACGATTTAAAAATTCTGGTCTAAATTTTTTCTTTAATGCTTTTTCAATAATGCTTCTGGCTCTTTCGTCTTCGCCAGCAATTGATGCTGCTGTTTGAAATCCAACCGAGCTACCAAATTGATTAAGTTCCTTAACACCAATGTTTGATGTAAGTATAACCAATGCATTTTTAAAATTTACCTTACGACCTAAACCATCTGTTAATTGACCATCATCTAACAATTGTAATAAAATATTAAATACGTCTTCGTGTGCTTTTTCAATTTCATCAAATAATATAACGCAGTGTGGTTTTCTCCTTACTTTTTCTGTTAGTTGACCACCTTGGTCATAGCCAACATAACCTGGGGGTGAATTATGAACACACATATTATTTGCTATATAAGTTGAATCATCCTCAATTGATAAATCATAAACAAAATCATTATGTTCTTTTTCTGTTTTATCGATTATTTGATAATAAAAATAATTATCATCTTGATGTTGTAATCTTTGAATATTTTTAGGTTTAACATCAGATTCTAATATTCTAAGATTAGGAAATTCTGTATTTAATTTAATAATATTTAAACCAGTTAATATTATATGATAAATATCAGAATACGGTTTTTCTTTTTTTATTAAATTAAATTGTGTTGAATAACCTATTTTTTTTAATAAAGTATTCATTTGTGTTGCTAAATCTCTAGATACTGTTTTATACACTATTTTTCTATTTTGTGTTTTACAACCATCACCATATATTAAAGTTTCAAGTAAATTATGAATATATTGTGAATTAACACCCATAATCCATTCTGGTAATTTCTTTTCATAAGTTGTTCTACCAAATAATTCACTTAACATCACACCAATTACTTTAGATGAGATTATTACTTTAACACTATTTCTTTCTGGTGTTTCAATAATTATTGGCTTAATATCATTACCAAATATTTCATTGATTAATTCACATAATTCAGAAACATACTCAGTTTCTTTTATATTAAATGTGAATTTTATCTCTTTCATAGATTTTGTTACACCACCTTCACTTAAATAATAGCCAATAAATCTTAGAAATTTTTCGTCTATTTTGATATTACGGTTAAATTTCATCGTTTCATAACACCAGACATAATTATTGTTTACTTTATATTTTGGTAATAAATTACAAAAATCACCCAAATCTATTGTGATATTATTATTTTCAATAATATTTATTTTCTTAGGGTACATTAAAATATCACCAATTTTCAATTCATTACTATGGTAGAATTTAGCGTTATTAACATCATAAGATGTTTTATTAATTCTATTATTTATATAACATGGTTTAATAGCAAATATTTCGTGTTGTTTAGTACATTCTAAAAGTATGTTAGTATTTGCTATTTTATAACTATCAATTAACCCACTATTTTCGTATTTATATTTATCAACAACTTTTTTAATATTACCATTATGTGTTATAACCGATTCACCAATAATAACATCAACAATTGGCTTTAGTTTACCATCAGACATTGATATTAGTGTTTCTGGTGTAAAACAACCTACAAGTCTTGACACCGAATGTTTTTCCATATATTCACTCATATCCATTCTAACCAGTGCTTCTTCGTCACCAAATACATGTTCGGCTAATAATTTTGCAAGATATGTATTATGTGATAAGATGCCATTAGTGTAATATCTTCTATTGGAACCTTCAATGAGTTCTAAATCATACATTACTTCTTCATATCCTAAATTAGTTACCTCAATGACTTCGGATTCACCTAAAACACCATTTTCTTCAACAAGAATTTTATCACCAATATTTAAGTTTTTCACAAAAACTTCTTCAATATTGTCTTTATAAAATACAATGTGGTTATCGGCACATTTAAGCTCTTTTCCATCAGATAATTTAAGGTGATAAACTTCATATGGTATTGTTTCATGTAATGCCACAATATCAACATAACCATCATCTGTTAAGACGTCATAATCACTAATCTTAGTGGTTTTTGTAATCTTTTTAAATGATTCAATTTCATGTTTAATCGTATCATCCATGTATATTGTTAATGATTTGTCATGGTTTATCCTTTTAATTAACTCATTTATATCTATTTTTTCAACTAAATTAGTTGTTTTATCCCTTATAACTATCTGAGTATCACCGCAAATACATTTTCCCACCCCTGTTGGGCCAAGGAATATAAAACTTCCAATTGGTTTTGTTTTATCTTTAATTCCGATTCGATTTCGTTTAATTGCTTTAACAACTTTTGTAACTGCGTCATCTTGTCCTATTACTCTACCCATTAGGTCTTTATCTAAACTCATAAGTTTTTTACTTTCTTGAGTTGAAATTTTAGTTAAAGGGATACCAGTCATTGTAGATACAACTTCAGAAATTTGTTCAATACCAATAATTGTTGCTTTTTTTTCTAATTTATTATTCCAATCTTTTATTGCAATTTCAAGTTTATCGTTAATTCTTTTTTCTTCATCTCTAAGTTTTGCCGCTTCTTCGTATTTCATTTCGGCAACCACTTTTGTTTTTTTAATCTTTATTTCAGATTTTTTAATTTCAAGGTCTTTAATTATTGATGGCTTTTCAATTGTTACATTTGTTGCAGCGCCAGCTTCATCTAATACATCGATTGCTTTATCTGGCATAGACCTTTCCATAATATATCTATGTGAAAGTTTTACGCATTCATCGATAGCATCATCGGTATAGATAACGTTATGATGTTTTTCGTATTTTTCTTTGATATTCATCAAGATAATTTTAGTTTCATCAAGTGTAGGTTCTTCAACTAAAATTTGTTGAAATCTTCTTGTTAATGCGCCATCTTTTTCAATGTGTTCACGATATTCATCAAGTGTGGTTGCGCCAATGATTTGTATTTCACCACGAGCCAATGCTGGTTTAAATATATTGGATGCGTCTAAAGAACCCGATGAGTTTCCAGCGCCAATAATAGTATGTAATTCGTCAATAAATAATGTAATGTCTGGATTAGCTTTACATTCTTCAAGGATTGCTTTCATTCTTTCTTCAAATTGCCCACGATATTTTGTACCAGCGACTATTGATGCTAAGTCTAGCGTGAAGATTCTTTTATTTGCAATTGTTCTTGGTGCATTACCATCTTTAATTAATTGGGCTAATCCTTCAACAATCGACGTTTTTCCAACACCTGGTTCCCCAATCAAAATTGGGTTATTTTTTTTTCTTCGTGATAAAATTTGTGAAATGCGTTTAATTTCTTTCCCACGACCAACAACTGGGTCAATTTCACCTTTTTCAGCAGCTTTGCTTACATCTCGGCAAAAATTATCAAGGACTGGTGTTTTAGTTTGTTCACCTTTCTTTTTTGGTTTTTTAAAACGTTCGTGTTCTTCAAAATCATCATTAAAGTCATCATCAATTCTTTCATTCATAATTTCATTTGTTTTTTCGTCTAGTATTATAGTTTTAAATTTTAAATATGTTATTTTTGATTCGGATAAAATCTTTGTTACGGACGTTTTGGTTGCTAAAATTGCCAACATAATATGCGTTGTGTCAATAATTTTATCCAACAAATCATCACATTCTTTATCTACAGCTTTAAAAATTAATTTAGATTCATCTGAGAATGGTAATCGAGCACGAACATTTTGTAAAATTCGTGGGGTTAAATCATTTTTTCTAAGATAATCTGAAATGTTATCATGTAAATCTCGTGTATTTACACCTAATGTTTTAAAAACTTTTATACATTCATTATCATTATCATTAATTATTGACAATATAATATGTTCTGGTCTTATAGCAATGTCATCAAATGATTTAGCCTCTGTCATCGCATGATTAATTATCGTTTTCACCTTTGGATAAATCTCTCTATTCATCTGTTATTTTTAGCAAATATACTTAATTATTTCTTTCTGGACAATTTGTTTTACACGATAAATATTTGTATATTTGTTTAAATGTAAATACGCATGTTAACACAATATGATAAAGTTGAAATATTCTTAA
>Ga0209499_1003211_pt1 | contig 10084 bp, 6 predicted proteins | sample C_130208_EF_Meta_FD_187306 | JGI IMG/M metagenome (GOLD analysis project Ga0209499, IMG submission 187306) | Freshwater microbial communities from Lake Croche, Canada to study carbon cycling - C_130208_EF_MetaG (SPAdes) (version 2) | ecosystem: Environmental > Aquatic > Freshwater > Lake | place... | reverse complement strand
CAAGGCATGAATAATATGCAACGACGGGCCCTTGCCATAGGGGCTGAGCTGCAAGTCTTACAGCAAAACGGAACACAAATCCGCCTTCATGTGCCGTTGACCGCCTTGACCCTAGATAATGCCGACCGTCTTGGCCTTGGCGACGGCCTCTGACCCGGTCTGAACGTTCAGCTTGGCGTAGAGTTTCTGGATATGGGTGCGGATCGTTGAAATGCTCAGGCCAAGCGTGTCTGCAATTTCTTGATAGGTATACCCATTTGCGATCTTTTGCAGAACGGCAAGTTGCTGGGCCGTAAGGTCTACGAAGTCGGCATGAAACTTTGGTTTCTGCGCCAAGCGGACGAGATAGCGCGCAAGAGATGGGCTGACGGGATAAATCCCCGATAGGACCTGATCAATGGCATCTGAAATAGACAGGGCATCATCATCTTTCAGCACATAGCCAACGGCCCCAGCCCTGATCGCCCGTAGCAAGTCTTGCTCGCCGCGCATGACTGTCACGGCAAGGACGGGAATGCCCATATCCAGACGGCTTATTTCTGCAATGATATCCGTGCCATCGCCGTCCGGCAATCCTATGTCGATCAATGCCAGATCAAGGTGCGGCAAGCGGTTGCGCAAAAAGGCGCGGCCGGTTGCGACAGAGGTGCAGGTATGGATGTTCCAACGATGGTTTGAGGTCTTCAGGCAGTCTTTCAAAAACCATTCAAAGTCTTTGTCGTCCTCAACGATCAAAACAGACTTGCGCGTTCCATGGGTCATGGGGTTGGAGGCATCACTGGCGGTCACATCATCCTCCGAACGTCATAACGGCCACCAAAGTTCCTGATCCGATGAAATAGGGTAATTCAAGGGATCGTGGTGTCAACCTTTTCAAGCCATGTGTGATAAAAGATTTCGACGTGAATCGCGCAATAGGCCGGTATCGAGGATGGAGTTTAAAAAATCTAAACGCTATAACTTTTGGATAGTTAGGAATTTCATAATTACCAGATCGTATGATCATCCTATTAGGATATCAGATGATCATCCGAGCTAGACTTTTGGTCAGATGATCATCCGATTTTCCCAAAGCGGCTTTCGTGCTGAAACGCCGGAGCAACCAATATGGGAGATCATTGTGTTTGATTCGAAAACGGGAGTGCGGTCTGGGGGACGGGGCCGCCAAAGTCTTGGCGAGAGTGCGTCTTTGCTGGCTCTTATGACAGCGGCAATGGTCTCTCATGCGGTTCCGGTGCGGGCAGCCGTTACATGTGGGACGCGGAACGACGTGGTCGACTGCGCGACAGGTCCGACATACACGAACTCAGGGATTTTGAATTTTACCGCCAACGTAGGCGTCATGGTCGCCACTGGCACCAGTCTTTCGACATTGACGAACTCTGGCAAGATCGTTCAAGATGTAACCGCTCAGTCCACCGGCGTATTGGTTCGAGGGTCAATTGGAACGCTCAGCAACACCGGATCGATTACTGCCGAAAACGGCATATCGCTTTCCGAAACCGGCACCATAGATACGATTTCTAACGGCGGAACGATTGTTGCGTCGACCAGTACGGGGGTATTGATCGAGGGTCATGTTGGAACCCTAAGCAATATTGGAACGATCAGTGGTTCTACTGCAGTTAATGTCGGTACAATTGGTACAATTGGGACTTTTGAGAATGCTGGACAGATTATTTCGGCTGATTACACGGCTGTCATTGTTGATGGAACTATCGGTTCGTTGACCAACAGCGGAACGATCAGTGGTTCAGACAGCTATGCAATTGACGTCTCTGGTAAAATTGGTACCCTTTCGAATAGCGGGACGATTTCTGACGTTGGTGGTGAGTATGTTCTTAAGATTTATGGGGAGATCGAATCCCTCGTAAACTCGGAATTGATCGTCGGTGGTACCTCTGCAGCCATATCCAACTATCATGGTTTGATCGGCTCTCTAACCAACAGCGGCAGAATTTCGTCGACGGAGGGAGACACCGGGATTGACAATGGCAGTGGCACAATTGGAACGCTGAGCAATTCTGGCACGATTTCCGGGGGTTTAAGCGCCGGGATTAACAACCAAAATGGCTCGATTGGAACGCTTTCGAACCTTGGGGTCATCGTTGCGTCTGGCGTTGAAGGCTTTGATATTGTAAACACTGGAAATGGCGTGATCAATACGCTGATCAACGGCCAAGGTGGCGATGGGTCTGGTGCTGCGCAGACGGCGCTGTCCTTTAGCGGCAACCTACCCAGCACCTATCTTGAGCATATTTCGTCTACAACCCATTACGGCCAGTTGTGGGTGACTGGCGCGGGCACAATCACAATCTCTGACTTTGGCATTGCAGAGGGGTCGACCCTTGGTCGCGGTTCGGTCACCTACGACAGTGTTTTCACCGGCGTCACCACGGTCGAAGGTCAGACAGGCTCGGTACAAGGAACCTTTACATCCGGTTCGCGCAGCTACGACTGGGATCTCGTCAGCAGCACGGTCGAAGGCGTCTGGGATCTGATCATCACGTCTTTGATCACGGCACCGACGGAAGAAGATACGGTTGGTGTCAACCTGTCGGTCGGGACGCAGCGGTTTGCATCGCAGTTTGACCAATCGGGTGTGATCAAGCACATAACCGAGATCGGCAACTGCGCTGCTGGTGCGAAAACCGATGCGGCGGGGGTTGCGAATGTGGTCAAAAACCTGTGCCTGACGGGCGACAGTTTGGCGACAAGTACCACGGCGAACAAAACCACAGTCTATGCCGAAGTGCGCGGTGGCACGGCTGATATCACGGCCCATGGCTTGGGCAACGAAGACTTCTCGTCGCATGCGGCGGGCGTAATGGTCGGTGTCGAAACACAGGTTGACGGAATGAACGCAACGGTTGGCGTCTTTGGGTCGTTCTCGAAAGTAAAGAGCGACTCGGACACTGCCAAGGATACGGTCGATAACGTCGGGATCGGCGCGTACTTTGCAAAAGACTTGGGTGCAGCGTTCCAGTTGGACGGCTATGCCGCCTATTACCGCCATAGCCATGACCTGTCGCGCGACTTTGGGGGCACTTACACCGCGCAACCGAACGGGACGACGCTCACCGGCTATGCAAGGCTGTCTTATTCGGGCCTGACACAGGACAAAGTGACGTTCAAGCCTTACGCGGCGCTGGCCTATAGCAAGCAGTCGGTTGACGGCTATGACGAGGCGGGTGGTGACGGCGCATTGTCGGTCGATGGCTACAGCACCTCGAACGTGCAAAGCTGGGTTGGTGCCAATCTCGCGGCCAACATGACGATGAGCAATGGTCTGATCGTTCGGCCAGAACTCGATGCCGCCTTGGTGCATGGCACCGATGATGGTGAGGGCCTTGTCACAACCACCTTTGTCGGTGAAGTCGACACCTATGACGCCATCATTTCGGGTCAAGACCAAGACTATGCCCGCATTGAGGCTTCGGTTTCGGTGGAGATGTCGAAAGACGCGTCTTTGCGGATCGGCTATGCGACCGAGTTGCTCAACGACGACGTCAAGAACATGTCGGAAGTGCGTCTGGAAGCAAACCTCAAGTTCTAAGGCTTTGTTGGGGGCCCTTTGGGCCCCCGGCTGCCCTGATCAGCTGATGAGATATTGGCTTAGGGTGTGACGTTTGCTTAGGTGATGGTTGGATGAAAGCGACTTTAAAGTGACGGACGTGCGCAGCAATTCCACCAGACAGAGCAATGACAAAATCAAAGCACTGAATGCGTCGCTGCAAGAGGCAAACCGCCTGTTTCGCGCAGGGCAGCCGCAGCCCGCGATTGATTTCTGCCACAAGATCCTGATGGCCGTCCCCGGCGAACCAAATGCCCTGCATATGCTGGGTGTTATCGCCAAGGGGCAAGGTGATTTGGACCGAAGTGCAGCCTATATGAGACGGGCCTGCCTGTCGCCTTCAGCGCCAGCCACGGCCTTTGCGGATCTTTCAGAGACCCTCCGCCGCAAGGGCTTGGATGTCGAAGCTGAGCGGATGGGGCGCCGTGCGGTCGCCATTGACGACAAACTGCCCTACGCTTGGAACAATCTTGGCGTCATCGTGCAGAACTCGGACGCTGGGCCCGACGCCCGCGCTGCACGCTTTGCCGAAGCACGTGCCTGCTTTGACCGCGCGATTACGCTGAACCCCGAGTATTTTGAGGCCTACTGGAACCGCGGCACCTTGGCCTTGCTGCAAGGTAAGTTCGAGCAAGCATGGCCCGACTTCGAGTGGCGCAAGCGCAAACAAGGGCACAATCTTCAGATCGCCTCTGCTCAGCCGATTTGGTCGGGCCTTGAAGATATTTCAAACAAAACGATCCTTGTGCATTGGGAGCAAGGCCTTGGCGACACGATACAGTTTTGCCGCTATGTGGAACTTTTATCGAAAGTCGCGGGCAAGGTGCTGTTTTGGCCCCAAAAACCCTTGATGGCCATGATGCGCCGCGCCAACCTTGGTGCCGAGATCGTCGACTTTGACGATACAACTTTGCGGTATGACTTTCGCATTCCGCTGATGAGCTTGCCGGTCGTCTTAAAGACCAATCTTGCAAGCATCCCTAGGCGCGACCGTTATATCACGCCCGATCCCGAGCGCGTGGCGCAGTGGAAACAGGCCCTGTCGCCCGAAGGATTCAAAATTGGCATTTCGTGGAAAGGCAGTTCCGGCCCAATTGATGTTGGCCGTTCAGTGCCACTCACCGCGTTCCTGCCACTGCTAGAAATACCGGGGGTCAGGCTGATCAGTTTGCAGAAGTTCGAAGGGCTTTACGAACTTTACAATCTTCCAAAGGGCATAAGAATTGAAACCTTGGGCGACGCGTTTGATGCAGGGCCAGATGGGTTTTGCGATACCATGGCGGTCATGGGATTGTGCGATCTTATTATAACGTCAGACACGGCCATTGCGCATCTGGCAGGCGGTCTGGGCGTGCCAACTTGGGTCGCGCTTAAAAAGATGCCGGATTGGCGCTGGTTTCTTGATCGGCAGGATTGCCCTTGGTACAATTCGGTCCGCCTGTTTCGTCAAGAAACATCCGGCGATTGGGACGGGGTGTTCACCAAGATGACCCAAGCTGTGGCGCAAGTACTGGGCGGCGCACCGGTGATAGAAGCCGCACCTATGCCAGAGGAACGGGTTGTTGTCACTGAGACGACCCAAAACCTCGCCAAACCGGCCATCGTTGACAATAGGGACGTCAGCATAATCACGGAGTCCCTACCGACGCCGGTTTCGCCGATCTCGTGGGGCGAGTATATTGACAAGCTCACGATCCTCGAAATCAAAAGCGAGCGTATCAGCGAACCAAAAGCGCTTACAAATGTTCTAACGGAATTATCCCGGCTGTTTTCCAGCGCTGATGGCAGATGGCTCTCAAACGGTCAATTGCTCGGCTGCAAGGCCCGACTTCGCAAGGTAAATGAGGCTCTGTGGCAGATTGAGGACGATATCCGCGACAAAGAAGCCCAACAAGAATTTGATCAAAACTTCATACAGCTTGCGCGGTCGGTTTATCAGCGCAACGACGAGCGTGCGGCCATTAAGCGGGAAATCAACACGCTGATGAAATCAGACTTTTCCGAACAAAAACTCTACAAGGCTTATTGATGATGAAGACCGGCGCTGCCAGCAGCCAATCCCCCAAATCCGATCAGGCGCGCGCCCAAGCTATTCGGACAGCCCTTGACGAGGCGCAGGCCTTTCTTAATCAGGGAAAGATTCAGCAGGCGGAAGTGATCTGCCGCCGCATCTTAGATGATAATCCCGCAGAGCCGAATACACTTCAGATGCTTGGGCTTATGGCTTATCGGGCCGGTCGTATGGATGGGGCGATTGCCTATTTGCGTCAAGCCTGTGAATCGGCCCTAGCGCCGCCGATGGTTTTTAGCAACCTTACAGAGATGCTCCGGCAAAAGGGCTTGCTTTCGGAAGCAACAGTTTATGGCAGAAAGGCAGTTGGTCTAGCGCCAAAATCCGTCAGCGCATGGAACAACCTTGGGATCGTGCTGCAAGAATCTGGTCAACTCGACGAAGCCCGAAAATGCCTTGAAACGGTCACGTCGCTTGAGCCTGACAATGCCGAGGCGCATAACAATCTTGGCAACACATTCAAACGATTAGGGGACATCAAGAAGGCAGAAAAACACTGGAAGCGCGCGCTTGAATTGAAGCCTTATTACCCGGAAACCTATAGCAACCTCGCCAATCTGTTCAATGAACAAGGTCAGTATGACAAGGCTCTTCTTCACGGCCAAAGGGCTATCGATTTAAACCCACTCTTGGCGGATGCTTACATCAACCTTGCGGCGACCGAATCGGCGCGCTGGCGTTATCCAGCTGCTTTGGAATGGCTTAATTTATTGGTCGCCATCGCACCGGATAATCCCATGGCGCTGGCTACACGATCCGGAACTCTGAAGGAGTTGGACCGATTTGAAGAGGCTTTGGCCGATGCGGAACGCGCAGTCAGTCTGGCACCCGAAAATGCGGAAGTGCAAAGTGCCTATGGGTCCGTCCTATTAAGCATGGGGCGTTTTGAAGAAGCGGTTGCGCGATATGATACGGCCATTGCCCTGCCCAATGCCATCAGAGAGCGGTTGATGATATCGCGTGCAACAGCCCATCAAGAGCATGGAAAAAGCGAAGATGCGATCAGGGCCTTTGATGACATCATTGCGCAGTACCCCAATTCCGCGGCGGCTTTTTACGGCAGGGCCGATCTTGTGAAGTTCTCGCAAAATGATGCAGAGTTGGAACAGATGCTGCAACTGGCCAAGAAGGGTCGACTTGAGTCCAACTCTGACAAAATTTCGCTGAACTTCGCGCTGAGCAAAGCCTTTCTCGATGTGGGCGATTCAGACAGAGCTTTCCACTTTCTCAACGAAGCTAATAAGATGAAGCGGGCCTTGATCCAGTATGATGCCAATGCAACCAGTCTTTGGGTCGACAACTTGATCATGGCCTTTAACGCGGATGTTTTTGATCGGTTTCGCGGCAAAGGCCTACCGTCGTCCGTACCGATCTTTGTGATCGGCATGCCGCGATCAGGAACAACGCTGCTCGAACAAATACTCGCTTCACATCCTAAAATTCACGGCGCTGGCGAGCTGAAATTTGTGAACCGAGTTATTGAAGAACGGGGCGGAACGCCGGAGTTTCTGCGTGGATTGACGCCCGAAGTGCTTACTTCCATGGGCGGGGCCTATCTTGATCGCGTGATGCCGATGGCAAATGGCAAGCCACGTATCGTCGACAAAATGCCCGCGAATTTTTTGCACGCAGGAGCAATCCATTTAATGCTGCCACAAGCTAAAATCATTCACGCGCGCCGTGATCCTGTCGATACATGCCTGTCGTGCTACTCAAAGCTCTTTGGCGGCGAGCAGTCTTTTACATATAATCAAGCAGAACTGGGCCAGTTTTACTGCGACTACCAGCGGCTGATGGATCATTGGCGCGCTCTGCTGCCGCCAAGCCATTTCCTTGAAGTGCACTATGAATCTGTGGTTGAAGACATTGAAACACAAGCGCGTCGGATTTTGAATTTTCTCGATCTACCTTGGAACCCTGCCTGTCTGGAGTTTTATGCAACTGAACGTCCGGTTCGAACAGCAAGTGTCAATCAGGTGAGAAAACCAGTGTATAAGACGTCTTCCGGGCGTTGGCGCAAGCACGCAAACAACCTCAAGCCTCTTCTTCAGGCCCTTGGAGTTGCAATGCCACCGCAGGCCCAGTGATAGCGGATTGGGTGATGAACGATTTTGATTACGAAGCCCATGTGATCACACTTGATCCATCAAGTCCGCGATTTCGGCAGTTTCAGCAGAACAACCAACACTTGCAGTGCAGTGTGTTTACTGGTGTTCGCGGCGCAGACCTTTCACTTGCAGAACGGATCTATCAGGGGCTTATGACACCTCAAGCCATTGCTGCCAGATTAGCAACGGACGGTGAAATTGGATGCGCAGCAAGCCACAAAAGGCTCTGGGAGAAGGCTGCCGCGTCTGCAAATGGCCTCTTGATCCTTGAGGATGACGCCGCAACACATCCTGATCTCGTCTCTTATATTGCGAAGAACTTCGATCAAATTTCTCAGTCTGATCTGTGTTTGTTCGCAATTAACACAGACTCTATCTTCGAAGTGGAGCAACCAAGCGGTCTGCGGCAATCCTGTGTCTTGAAACCGAAGTATCCGGATTATGACTGGATAAAAAATGCTCTGGCCATGACAGACTGGCGCTTTGTGCAGAGTTGGAAGTTGATCAGTGGCTTTGGCCTCTGCTGCTACTTCATTACCCCTCATGGCGCGCAAAGATTACTTGATCTGGTGTTTCCCCTCACGGAACAAAAAACACATCTTCCCGCATTCAATTTAACAATACCCGGAATAAGTGTCGATAAACGCCTGAATGCATTTTACCCCGGAATGGACGCAAGAGTTTCCATTCCTTTTCTGGCTTTTTCGCCAAACACAAATTCCACGACACGGTGAAAATTGCTTAACCGGTCAAACGGTCCGTGACTTAAGATACTCAAGAGCAGTTTGGCAGAAAGTCCAATTCTTCCCGAGGCTTGGGCTGGCAGACTTGGCCTGATCCTCCCCTGATCATGGCAATGGAATGTTGTCTTAAGATACTCAAGGGCAGTTGGGTATGGAAAAACCCCGCCGTTTCCGGCGGGGTCTGTTGGCAGGATCATTGGCTGAAGAGGCTATGCGCGATCAAATGGGTCCAAGGTTGTTGCCGTCCAGCGAGTTCAGCAACCCACGGTGGTGATTGATCAGCTTGGGTCCATCCTTGGGGCCAGCGGCAATAACCTGATCGATCACGGCGATGGCATCAGAAAGGCGCGGGGCGATCTGTTGCTGTCCGCTGGCCTTCTGCGCATCCATGACACGGTTGACCAATGCGATGGCTTCACGGGTGGCAGCATAGTTGTGCAGCATCATCAGGGTGTTGCTGAGATCGTCACGGCAATAGAGGGACGCACCCTTGGACGGTACATTGATATCGCCCAGCGTGAGCTTGTTGCCGATTGCGCTCGGCCACGGCCAACGCTGGCTGCTGCCAAACAGGGCGTTGGTGTCCGGTGCTTTTTCTGCACTCAGCGTCAGCTGATACTTGGTGAACTGCGGCAGGGTGTAGACTTGGTTCTTGCCGACCATCAGGCATGACGAAGAGGTGTCAAAGCTGATGCGCAGATTGCAGCCATTGGCGTTCAGGGCCCGCTGCACGGCTGTAAGCGCCACACCCATCCACATTTCTTGCGTTCCAAGCACATGGATCCACTTTTTCTTCTGCAAGTTGCCGTCGCCCAACATACGCAAGAGCAGCGTGAGGATATAGGCAAGGTTCTTCCGCAAAGGGCCAGCAATGGCCCAGCCTTCTGCGAAGTCGAAGCTCTTGACCTGGTCATACCAATCATAAGCCACACCAGGTGTGTTGCCTTGGATCACATTGAGCCACGTGACCTTGCCCGGCGTGTGGTTACGCTGGAAGAACTTCAGATGGTCAAGCGTCCGTGCAAGGCAGGCTTTCTGCGTGGGGAACGGATAGGGCTTTTTGGGATTGCCAACCGGGCCTGTGGGAATATCCAGCAGCATGGACAGGTCGGCACGTTCTTCAATCCATGCAAGGATTGCGCCACGGTCACGCATGTCATTGATGCCCCCAGTTTGTTTGGCCACCTGATAGCCACCGCTGTCACAAATAAGACATGTTTTTGTCACATCCCGCTCTGTAACGATCCCCTTGTTCTTGTCACCCAGCGCCTGCCCCGCGCTGCTCATCACATGCGGCGCATAGAAGATGGGATTGGCAGGATCCAAGAAGTTCAGGTCTTCATTGCGCATGCCATGAGGCAGCGAACGGTCCCAGTTGCCCTTGTAGATATTGGTCGCAAAGCCGGGCGACAGGCTCAGCACATAGATGGCCTGATCCGCAGGGGTGGGATCATTGGGGATGACCTTGGGGCCAGGTGCGGGCGAGGCAGTTGCGGGCGCAGTAGTTGAAGGCACGGGTGTTGAAGGCAGATTATCCATGGAGGATCTCCGTTGAGGTACTTAAGTTTTCAGGGGGTTTTGTTTGGGG
>Ga0209499_1003209_pt1 | contig 10089 bp, 8 predicted proteins | sample C_130208_EF_Meta_FD_187306 | JGI IMG/M metagenome (GOLD analysis project Ga0209499, IMG submission 187306) | Freshwater microbial communities from Lake Croche, Canada to study carbon cycling - C_130208_EF_MetaG (SPAdes) (version 2) | ecosystem: Environmental > Aquatic > Freshwater > Lake | place... | reverse complement strand
ATATAAACGGCAACAAGCACCTGAGTGTTGAACAGATCAACGGAACTGAGGTCGCCGATATCATCAAAGAGCTTCTTCTTCGGATCTTCGGCGTGTTCCATAATCATAAACGGCATCTTCATCTTCCTTTTCTGTATTGATTAGCGGTTTCGCTGGTCTGCTTTCTGTATTGCCTCGTCTATCAAGTCCTCCATCTGCCGGAAGGCGGATATTTGGCCCATGACATACTTAAAAGACGCCACGTCTTCAAAGACATTGGACGCCAGTTGATCTTTAAGTCGATCAATCTCGCGGTCAACTATCCGCAAGAACTCTACTTGTAGCTGGGTTGCCTGCGTGATCATCATATTCCTATCAAATGGGTGGGGGCGAAGGGTAGGCAGGAGGCAGAACCTACCCTTCGCGTCCCGTCGCTAGTCTAACGGGGGGGATTGACTAGCGATTACTTGCGGTAGGTCTTCTTGGCGATCTCCGTCTTCTCAAGACGACCCATGCCACCGCCAGCGCCCGCATCCATGTCCTTGTAGGACGAGTAGGAGCGGTTGCCGACGCGACCACCAGCTTTGCGGCCCATCAGCCCTGCCAGACCGCCGGGAAGGCCACCAGCAGGGCCACCGGGGGGCGGACCCATCGGAGCGCCGCCACCGGGAGCCGGAGGGACAGCAGACATTGAGGGGGGCAGGCCGGGGCCGCCGGGAGGGGGCGGGAGCATCGGGGGCAGGCCAGCCATCGGATCTGTCGGCTTCTGACCGGCATTAATCACGATGTTGATGTTGGTCTTGCCCTTCTTGGCCTTGCCGCCCATAGCGCGGGCAATCCGACCACCAGTCGGACGAGTGCCGCCAGTGTAGTTGCCGTCCAGAGCGCCACCGCCAGCCTTGCCGGTACGACCGCCACGCTTCTTATCCATCAGCATGGTGAGGGGCATCATGGCGTGCATGAAATCCTTGCCGCCGCCACCACCGCCACCGCCTGCGTTGCGGGGGTCGAGGTTGCCGCCGTCTGCTTTTGCAGCGCGACCGCCCTTCTTGAGGCCCTTCATGCTCTGCTGCATGTCGTGCTTCCGGTCAACCGCAGAGTTTTCGTAGTCCTTCTGGGGAATGCCGTACTTCTTGGCGAGCTTCTTGTCCTGAGCCTCGTCCTTGGCAGAACCTTCAAAGTTCTTGATCTTGCCGCCCTTGGCAGCGTACCGAACGGGAGCCTTGGTCTTCTCTTGGTTTTCCTTGAACTCAGAGCTACCAACGCTGCCCACGCGCGGGTTGATGTCATCATCCATCATGCCGCCACCGGCCTTGCCAGTGCGACCGCCCTTCTTCATCCCAGAGTTGAGGAGAGGCGAGCCAACGACCGGGACAAAGGACATACGACCAGAAGGGACGCCAGACTGAGCATTGGCAGCCGCCATGCGATCAGCAGCAGCAGTGCGGGGGTCGCCCATAGCGCCGCCACCCATCTTGCCGGTGCGGCTTTCAAGGAACGACTGAGCCGTATCATGGGCGTCGTCCTTGTCGTCAGTGTGGTAGTCGGCCTTCGGCATATGCTTGCCGTCTTCGTCAAAGAACTTGGTACGGTACTCGCCGTAGTCCTTGTCCTTATAGACCTTTGCCATTTTGCCCGAAGGGTGCCGGATGGTCTTCATCAGGCGCAGCGAGGGCATGTCATCCGTTGCGCCGCCACCGGCCTTGCCATTACGGTCGCTTTTAGCGTAGCCACCCTTAGCATAACCGCCCTTAGCGAAACCGCCGATGTGAGGCTTGCCAAATTCTGCGTTGGCGTCCTTCACATTGCGGTTGACGTGGCTCTCCGCGATTTGCGTGGGGAGCTTACCGCCAGACTTGCGGGCCTTACGACCGGCATTCTGGGGGGCTTCCTCACCGTGGACCTTGCCGCCACGCTTGAACTGCCGACGAGAGACTGGGCGCAGGCCCGTCTTCTTCTCGGTGTTCATCATCTCAGGCGGGGTATACGACGAGGCGTCTACCTTTGCCTTGGGATCTCCAGCGGCAAGGCGCTCGGCCTTTGCCTTGTTTGCCGCACGGGCGGCCTTAGCTGCTTCAGACATGCGCTCACTCCTAGCTAGGTTCTACGGGCGTCCCCGTGTGTGCTGCCTTGCAAAATTAACGGCGTCGGGCAGCGGCGAGCCGTGTTGAAGGGCGATCTGAAGAGCGCGAGAAACAGCCCCGCCGTGAGCTTCAGTTAGTCTTTCTTGCGGAACTGCGAGGGGAGATCCGACTCCTGCTCCGGCGTCAGGTGCTTGGGCGGGTTCCCCATGTGTTCCAGTTCCAGATAGTTTTCGCGGGTCAACGGGATGCCCGCCCGTTTCATTAGGTCCAGCATTCCCTTCGACATGCCATGTCGGGTTTCTGATGCCGCCTGCGATTTCATCAACTTGTCTCCTTGCCTCAGACTGAGGGATCTTTCCGGCCTTGTATTGGTTCCATATAGCATCAACAGCCTTGTTGTTCTTGGCCGTCTTGAAAGTATCCGGGAACAACCCTCGAACGGCTTCCCAAGTAATTGACTGCATTTCTCTGGGAAGTATACCGCGAGCCTTGGCTGCTTTTCTATATGCTTCTGCATAGAGCGGATATGTGCCCTGAATGCCGGTCAAGGCAGACCCGCCTGCCGCAGGAATGCCGGGGCCGGTGGAGTTGGCAAAGTTGTGGGCAACCTCTGTGCTTTGCCCGCTCAACGGACGGTACAGCGCCGCAGCCACGGCATGGGTGTCCGCCGTGATGTCACCATGCCGAGAATTAGGCACAAGGATGTTGTTGTAGAAGTTCCTGACCTTGTGCTTCTCACCCATCAAAGCAGAAAGCGCGTCGGGGTCATTTTGAGCCTCAATCGCCCTGATTGCCTTGGCAATTTCGGTCATGCTCCCCCAACCAACTCGGGCATTTTCGCCTTTGGTTGTTTTGACAAGTTCACCTTCATTGCCTTCAGGCGTGATAATTGGGTGTTCAGGTGAACTATGAGCTTCATCGTGCATCCGCACCCAGAAAGCCTTGAGAATGGATTTTTCTTGGGGAGATCCCTCGCCTTTATCAATGTCGCCTAAAGACTTTCCCTTAACCATGTTTAGCAGGCCCTCGTACTTGGGCTTGTTAAGTTTGTCTCTCCCCCGAAAAGCAGCTTCCATCTCTGGGCTAAATGTGAACCCGTGATAGAAGTTCTCCCCGTTCCCGCGCATCGTGTTTAGCACTCGCTTTGCCAGCGAGACGTTCTGATACCAGTCTTTCTGGGGCGAAAGAGCCGCGAGAACGCCCGCGATGGAGTGATCCGGCAGCCCATATTCTTGCGACCAGCGATCCGTAATGGCGCGAGCGCCGTCATACCAAAGTTTGCTGCGGTTGCGGATATGCTCGGGGACGGCATCGTGAAGAGCAAGCAAGTTCTCAGTGGCGTGCCGAATAAACTCTTTGGCTACGTCATCAGAAGAAGAGCCTGCAAACTGCGCCCTGATGTTGGGGTAATCCTTCAAAAGGCCGACGTTCTTCTCATAAAGGTCCGGCGTTGCTTTGAGTGAGGCAAGATCCACGACATTCTTGCCTTGGGGACCGGCCTTTTTGCTTGTCACAAGTCGCGTCGGTATCCATGCAGGGTGGTCGGTGACTTTCTGAGAAGCAGTCAGGGCCAGAGCCTTCTTTACCGTGTCATCATCTTGAGAACCGCCACCGGCCTTACCAACACGCGTAGTGCCCTCCACATCGCCGCCTCGGGCGTATGCCTTGAAGCCACGTTTCAGGATGCTCTCGCGCATACGGGGGGTGATGGTGAGGCCGGGGAGCGAGGCGTCTGCATCAGGTGCAGTACGCATAGCGTGAGCTAATGCGTTTTCAATACTGTCATCTCTACTTGTGCCGCTATTACGAAGGTCACGATAGGCTTTGTTAAATGCTTGAGCTTGCGCTCTCGACAGTTCGGTGCCCGACAAATTCTCGGCATATTCGTGGTCTTGATCTTTGTCATACAAATGCGGCTTTAAACCGGCAATGCCATGCGCTTCAAGTTTGGCGTCTGGATCATGTTGCCGGGCAAGAGCCAGCAAGCTTTTGGGTACAATCTTGTCGTAGTAGCCCTCCATGCCGTCACTATCCCCTTTACCGTACCGCTTGGCCTGCTCTGCTCCCGGGGTATACACGACCTTGTCGTAGCCGCCCGCCGCTGCCTCATGGAGCAGACGCTTCAGGGCGAGGTCGGTCCAGTTCTGGGTGTTGCCAATGTAGGGGGCGTCAGGGACTGGTTCTTTATCCGTCTGGGTGTCAATGGCGTGGCCGTGGTCCACCCCTTCATTTCCAGCGGCGCGATGCTTTAGGGCCTCTGCCTCGGCTTCCTCGGGCCTAGCATGTTCAGACAACACTTTGCCGGTGTTGGTTTCAAACACCTGATATGGGCGTTGAGAATTGTATGTGCCTTCGCGCCGAGCAGCCTGCCCCCAATCGCTCTGGATCTCTTCAGCGTGAAGGATCTTCTCGCCGTTTGGGCCGGTGCGGTCTTTCAAGCGAAGATGGGCAACAACATTTCTCTGGGGCCAATGGTCATGCCGATAGTCTTCATAAGGCCGGGTTTGACTTACTAAGAAGTCTTTGGCGTCTTCCTCCTCATCAGTCATAGAAGAAAACCATTTGTCTCCATATTTATTACGCAGTGAATTTACAAATGCCGCCACTTCGCCGGGCGTTCTGTTTAAGTGCATTATAACTTCTCGGTAATTCTCACCACCGGGGAGCGTGTAATCTGAATATTTTGGTTCAGGGTTTCCGCCAGTTTCCCGCACTGCTTCTCTAATGACTGGCAGGGCATTGCTGAAATGCTGGGCTAGTTCCTCGCGGGTCACGCGGGGCTTGTCAGCAAATGCCTGCTGGACGCCAGAGTATTTCAATTCATCCGGCTTCACGCCCTTGAGGCTTGCCAGCATCTGGGGCAACGGACCCTTGGCCTGCGGAGACGCCATAGCGGCCTCTGCGGCGTGGGAGTACAGCCCCTGCGGGTTCAGGTCGCGGGTGAGGTCGAGGGCTTTCTGGACGCCAGCATCGGGCGTTGAGCCGCCATCTGCGTATGCCATGCCGCCACGGGCATAGCGGCGCTGGACTTCGATGTGCTTGGGGTCAAAGACGACATAGTTGCGGGTACTGTGAAGAGGGTCACGCCGGGAAATTTGATCAAGATATCGGACCCCTCGAACGCCAAGGCGAGACAGAGCTTCAGACGCTAGCCGGTCGGCATCTGTATGGGAGCCAGCTTTAGCTTGATGGGCCAAGGAAAAGTTTCGGTAAATATCCGCGCCCGTTTTGTCAGACAAATCAGCAGAAGGCATTTGGCTTTTGATATAATCTGGAGCAGCAGACAAGGCAGCCCTTACATGGTCGCTTTGCTCAGATAGGGGCTTGTCCCAATCAAGGAAATGTTCTGGGCGTGCATGGATGCGGACTTGGTGCATATGCCCTTCAGGAACACCCTTTACCTTATCAATAAGGCCAAGCGCCCCCTTGAAGTGATTGGCATCTTCTTCAGAAGCCCATCCGCCATGTGCTACATCATCCCAAGAGTTCTTATGTACTTGGCGAGTTTCATCATCAAGATATCTATGTTCATCTAGGTGTCTTTTTCCCTCCCAAGCAGAAGGGTCATTAAATAGAGTTCGGACTAATTCATATCCGGGCGTTTTCTTGTCAATTCTATGTCCCGTTTTCCTATCCGCCAATTCAAACAAGACCGGCATTTTGTTATCTGAGGAGTTTAGCTCAGGGTCAAACCCTAATTCTTCACCCTCTTTTGGGTTGAGATACTTCTTCCAAGCCAATGTGTTCCGATACCATTTCGCGGCTGGCTCTGCCTCCGCAAAATAATGTCCATGTCCTTCTGCGTGGAAGCCCTCGCCCGTCCCGATCTTGGCGTTGTCGTATCCCTCGGGGCCTACGCTATGGGGGCCGCCTTGGTATGCAATGATGCCTTCGTCAACGTGGATGTCGTTGGAGGGAACAGTGCCGCCATCGGCAAAGCCTTCGGGGTCTTTGCGGCGCGGCAGATCGGCTACCCCGGCAGCGTCGTTGATTTTCTTGACTTCATCGTCTGGCAGGACGCGGTTCACCTTCATGTGACCGCCAATAAGCCAGTTTCCAGTCATGTTGGGGTTGGTTTTGTAGCGGTAGAAGCCCTTGAGGGGTACCTGATCGGTAATGTGCGCGGTGTTTGGGATGATCTCGCCCGCTTTATTGCGTTTCGCCCGGGCATCGGCAACCGATTGCCAGTCCTTGTCGGCCGCCATCTCAACTTCGGCCCAGACGTGGTTGTCGGGGCGATAGTCGGGGGCCGTCAGGTCAGGATCGCTTTTCTTGCCGATGTGCGTAGCAACCGGCAGATCGCCAGCGTGCCAGCCGGGACGATATGCCAGATCTCCAATATTGGATTTGACCTTACCGTCTGTCTTGCCGGGGTCGCCAGCCTTGGCCTCGACCCACTTGTTCATCGGGACTGGGGTATTAGCATCAACGAAGAGGGGAAAAAGTTTGCCGGGCTGGTTGGCGATGGTGCGAAATAGCTTATACGCCTTGACTGTCTTCTTTGGCGAGACAGAGCCGCCGCCAGCTTTGCCTGCCCGCTCCCCGGTGAAGATCGGCTTGCCGTGGATGCGCTCGCTGATGTGAACGCCGGGGATCTGGGAGGCTGGGTGGACATCATCCGCCGGAGCACCAACGCCCTTTGCAACCATCAATGCGCGGCGGATGTCTTTGCTCATTACTGGCCTCCGGGTGGCACCAGACCACCCCTCTGTTGGGCTACGTTGGCGCTCTTACGCTCCACGTCCTCCATCAGGGGACGCATGAGCGGGGCGACAAGCTGGGCGCTCTCGGGGTGGACCGCGAGGCTCTGGGCAAGGTCCACCAGTTCCAGACGCTCGCTGGATAGCTGGCCGTCCTCCTCCATCTGGAGCTTCTTGCCCTCCATTGCGAGGCGGGCCGTCTCAAGCTGGGTCTTCTGTTCGTCGCCGCGACCAGTCTCTTCCTTCGCCGCTTGGAACCGGGCCATGTCGAGCGCCGTACGGGCCTTCATGTCCTCGGTCTTGGCGTTGGTTACGGCGATCTTGGCTTGGACTTCCTGCTGCTTGGTCTGAACGTCGGCCATGCCCTTCATCACTTCGGGCGTCGGCTGCTCAAGGTTGTCTGGCCGCATGAACTGCTGCGGGTTGTTCCAGCCAATGGCTTGCAGGGCTGCCTCGTCGATGGCGACCGGGTCGTACAGATTGGGGTTGGCGGCCTGAAGTTGTTTCAGTGCCATAACCTTCATGATCCGCTGCGTATGGCTGGCCGTGTTCGGGTCTGCCTGCGGGGTTAGATCATAGTCCTCCAGAGCCTGAAGGAACGTCTGCTCGTCCCACGCATAGGCTGGCCGGTTGTTGCGCTGCCAGAAGCTCTCAGGATGCTCCCTGAAGACCTCGCAGAGCAGCCGGAACTCTTCTGCCTGCGCCGCGTGCAGCCGCTTGTGAACGGCATTCATGACCTTTGTAGCCTGATCGATCATTGCCAGCGTGGTGCCGACTGGAGCATCCGCCCGGCCCTCGCCGACCTGCGACTCACTCGTCCCGCCAACCCTCATGCCGGTCTGCGCCATGTCGCTCACCAGTGCCATCAAGGCTTGGCTGGGCGGCTGGTACGGCAGGGGCATGATGGCCTGCTGGATCGGCATACCGTTGGTCTTCACCAGCGCACCACCGCCCGGGGGAACCCGGAAGATGTTGGTGTTCTGACGCGCACCAGTGTCGGCCATCAGGAAGCCGGGAAAATTGCTGTACATCCCCGCGTCCAGAAGCTCACGCCAAGCAGCCGTGATAGCATTTGTCGTATTACCAAGAATATGCAGCAGGCCAATGTCATAAAAACCAAAGCCCGGCACGAACGTAAACTTGACAAAGTTAGTCCGCGACTCAGGAAGGTTCTCCGTATCCTCGGCGTAGTTCCTGACAATGCTCAGGATCTTCTTGGACGAGGCGTCAATCGTCACGCGGTACGGGATCTCAAGGCCAGTTTCCTTGCCCTTCCACTTGTGATGGAAACCCTTGATGTCCAGTTCGCAGTAGCACTCAAAGATTTCGCGGTCGCGGTCCTCGGGGTTGGCCGCCTCGGTCGAGATGCCCTCGTTGGACTTCTTCTCCCGCTGCACGCTATCCAACTGGGCCATCATCGGGGCGTCGAGGTCTTCGTCCTTGTACACGCCGAGGATCTGAAGCCGCTTCACCGTCGAGGGCCGCATGTATGAGCGGTGGGTGATGCGCTTGGCATTCCGCAGATCGGTCGCGGCATTGTTCACGATCAGATCGTCGGCATCTACCGTCTCGCTGACTGGCCGGTTGCGGAGCGGGCAGAAGTAAATCTTCTTGAAGCTGGTGCCGCCAAAGCCCAGCATCAGGAGCATCCGGTCAGTGTCGGGGTAGTACTCGCTCGCCACGCTGGTCAGATAGTGGTTGAGGTCATCCTCAAGGGCGTCGGCTAGCTTGTCGTCGTTCTGGCCGACTGCCGAGTTGTTGACCTTGACCTTTACCGGGCCATCAGCAGGCAGAAGCTCCGACCGGGCGTTGGCTTGGAACCGCAGCACGGCCTCCAGCAGGAGCGGATGTCGCACCCGGCTCATGCCCTCGACCGGCGCACCGTCAGCCGACCCGCCGAGGCCGGGGATCTCGATTTTGAGGCCCAGCAGCTTGATGCCGACAGCGCGATCCTCGACCCAGTCCTTGCGGCTCTCCATGTCATCACGGACACCGCGCATCAGTTCGTCGGCGATCCGGCCAAGCTCTAGATCGTCGATATCGTCTACGAGGTTGTCGTACCACGACAGATCAGCGCGCTCGGGGCCGCCAGCGATGGGCTTGCCGTCAAGGCTGATGGAGATTGAGCCATCATCATGCTCGATGCGGAGTAGTTCCCCCGCATCATTGTACTCGGGCTGGTCGCCAGCAGTATCGGCATCCTCAACAACAACCTCGACGCCGGGAGGAGTATCCTCCTCGGGCTGCATAGGCTGGCGAATATTGGCACTGAGGCCGGGTGTAAGAGCCATCTTGTCCCCCTTCTGGGTGACGAAAGACTACCACATATTGATCCCGACGAAATGTACTTGTGTATTCGGCCTAGTCTATAGCTTTTTCTTCGGGAACTTTGCCCTGATTTCCATCGCAATGCCCGGCCCGCTGTCCCAGACCGGCACGCCATAGCCATCGGTCCGTTCGGCAAGGCTGGCGCATTGGTCCGCGATATCGGTCAGGCGCTGGATCTCGGCCAGTGCCTCCTCAATCAAGCTGTCAGCGTCCCAATGGCGTTGCTCTGCGTCATCGTTCAGGAGATGGCGGTCTAGCCGCTCCGTCAGGTCAGTCATGGCACCACCCGTCTCATTTCTAGGTTACGTAAGTATTCACTCTGGTTGATTGCCCCTTCTGACAATTTTGCCCTTGAAGATCTGGCAATTTCCTCCCGCAGACGCCGCACCTCCTCGCGCAGGGCCTCGATCTCATCTATTGCCTGACGCATGATGTGGGTAGGGACGGTAACCCACCCTCCTGCATCGTCTCTTGGTCGAAGCCAATTAACGGTGTCAGTCATAGCCAGCCTCCACCCTCAGACGGCGAACCTCCTCATGGAGATCATCCCTCTCATCCTCCAGCTTGCCGTTGGCAACGCAGAGGTTCATGACCGTGAGACGCAGACGCTCGATCTCATCAACCGCATCCCCCACGACATCACAGACGCACATCCTGATTGACATGCAGCCGGTGTTGTCTGGACAAGCGGTCGCTTTCATCCTCTCCACGATGTCAGTCATTGAAGCTCTCCCTCATCCAAACAAACCGACAGTCAGGACATTGGTAGGCCATCGTCGCGTCCCGACCCATGTCGTAGAGTCCGATCTTCCTGCCCCACCGGCCTGACGTACGGGTCGCCCCGTACATCTCGGCCTTGCGGTCGGCTTCTGCCTCGTCCCCGTTGCTCTGCTCCAGCATGGTCTGCCAGATAGAGCCGCCGTTCATGTCGGCGTTGCAGGCAGGGCAATGGCCGTGGTCAGTCATGGCGGGTCTCCAAATCGTCTATGCGTGTAAGG
>Ga0209499_1003208_pt1 | contig 10093 bp, 13 predicted proteins | sample C_130208_EF_Meta_FD_187306 | JGI IMG/M metagenome (GOLD analysis project Ga0209499, IMG submission 187306) | Freshwater microbial communities from Lake Croche, Canada to study carbon cycling - C_130208_EF_MetaG (SPAdes) (version 2) | ecosystem: Environmental > Aquatic > Freshwater > Lake... | reverse complement strand
CTAAATATAAACCAAAACCCCTAGATGCTGAGGGCAAAGCTACTCCTGTTCCAGAAGAAGCAGATATTTTCAAGTTTGAATTCACTAAAGACGGAGAAGATTACGGAACTGTTTATGTTACATTAGATGATGAACGTGTACTAACTGTCTATTTTGGCGATGACGTATCCGATAGTCCCGGCGACAAAACACCTGGATTAGATTATGATGACACATGGAGTGGGTTACTACATCAATTAAGTTCTTGGAGAATGACCAAAGGACTTAGAGGATTCAAAACACAAAACAAAGACCGAGTCGGAGATGACATGGCAAGAAGGAACCATATGAGAAACAAAGATAAAATAGCAGAGGGTTACTACCCAATGGGCAAGAGTCGCAGTTACAGTGATGCTGTACCTAGCGTAAAGATTGTTATTGAACATAGCCGTGTCATTGAAGAAGGTGAACAACGCTATCGTAATATTAATAAAATCTTTTTAGAAAATCAAGACGGCGAACGCTATTTACTTGATACTAAGAAGCCCGGTATTGCCCGTGTCTATGCTAGACATATTGCTGAAGGTGGTAAAGTTAATGATGATCGTTGGAACCATGTACATAGTCTTTGTGAAGAATATAGTAAAATGGCTGGTTTCGTTCGTGCTACACGCAATGGGCAATTCAATGAATCAGCACAATCATTAGTTAATGAAGGCATTGCACATTATCAAAGTTTGCGTGAATCATTAAGTCGCATGACCGGTAAGCGTGGATATAACGCTTATTTTGAAAGTTGGACTCCACCTTTGATGGAAGATGGAACTGAAGAAAACAATCTAAATGAATTGTTTGTGCAAGAGACATTAGACCCACGCATTGAAAGTGTAATGCCAATATTGAATAGAATCCACAAAAAAGTTTCTGAATCAATAGTTGATAAAGAGATGAACAAGTTAGCAGAGTGGGCTGACCGATTAGTAGAAGGGCCGGCAGTAGATGCTAATGCCAACTCACCAACTGGTAGTCAGAGTCCTGCATTAGCACATTATGCTGACCAGTTAGACCATGACGCAATGCATGAAGAAGATGAGGGTATGTTTGGTAGATCAAAAAACGATAAACGTTATTTAGATAAATTTGATCCAACTGAAGTTATGAACATTAGTGATGATCCTGGAATGAAGGCACACAAGACAACGGGCAAGGGTTCGTTAAGAACATCTAAGGAAGATTTAGAATTTGCATTTGGTCCAGCCGGAGAAGATGATACATGGGTTTTAGAATTTGGTAATGGATTAATTGCTACTATATATCCTCAATCTAACAGTGGTGGCATGGATTGGATCATAGGTGGTAATCATCCAGACACTGAAGATTTTGTACATATGGCTTATTCGGCTGCGCTTGATGATGAACTTGAAGAAGAAGTTGATGAAAGCGCACTACAAGCATACTTGGGTGATAAGAAGTATGGTGAAGATGGTATGGATGCATTGCGTGACGCAGGTCGTAAACATGTTGGTAAAGCAAAAATGCAAAAAATTCGTGCTAAATTTAGTAACAAAGAAAAAGCTGTATCAGAAGAAGTGGACACTGGTGAATACGATGCACGTAAGTCTACACACAAAGGTCAACCTAGCAAAGAACAAGAGAAAAGTTTCCGTGAAAAGGTGGAAGCATACGGTAAAGAATTAGAGCAACGTCAGAAAGAAAAAAAAGTTGGTGAAAACTTTATCAATCAAGTTGACCAAGCAGTTACTAGTGAGGGTGAACATACCCAACATGCTATGCGCGGCCGCAATCCTGGCGCTAATGAATTTGAACATGACTTTGAACCAGAAGATAAGATTGGCAACATCCATGACAAGATATCAAAGATGTTAAAGAGATTAGAGAAACCAAAACATGAACCAAGTATGAAAGATACTGATCTTGGTAGTACTGTGATAGAGACTACTGAACCATGGGAAACTGATGAAGAAGCTGCTGAACGTGAAAAAAAAGAACCAAAATCTAAAGACACAAAAGGCAGTGATGGTTCTGAACACGGCGGGCATTCCAGAGCAAAACATTTAGCAAAACAAGCTATACCAAAAGATGAAGTCAAAGAAGGGCAAGAAGATTTTGATGCTATTCTAAGAATCATTAGAAAATAAAAAGGGTAAATAAACCTCACTTAAAAGGTGAGGTTTACCACATCTGGCATAAATACTATTGACAGGTTGAGAAAGTACTGCTATACTTACTCATCGTGTTAGTCGTTTCATGGTGAAGCGGCGAATTTAAAAACGAGACCATCTCAATTTATAAGGAATATTATTATGGCATCATTGGCAGAAATCCGCGCACGTATTGCAGCGCAAGACACAAAATCAAATACAAAGGGTTCTAACACCCAATCAGATAATTCTATCTACCCCCACTGGAACATGGACGAAGGCACTACAGCTAGTATTCGTTTCTTGCCCGATGGCGACACAAAGAACGAATTCTTCTGGGTAGAAAAACAAATCATCAAACTTCCATTCAACGGAGTTAAAGGACGTCCTGAAATGAAACAGGTTGTCGTTCAAGTCCCATGCGTTGAAATGTATAACGATGGTTCAACTTGTCCTATCTTGGCTGAGGTTCGCCCTTGGTATAAAGATGAGACATTGAAAGAAATGGCAAACAAATATTGGAAGAAGCGTAGTTACATTTTTCAAGGCTTTGTACGTCAAAACCCACTTGGTGATGACAAGACTCCTGCGAATCCAATTCGTAGATTCGTTATCAGTCCACAAATTATCCCAATCGTTAAGAGTGGATTACTAGATCCTGAAATTATGGAATTGCCTACAGACTATACACGTGGTCTTGATTTCAATATTAAGAAATCTAGCAAAGGTGGATATGCTGATTATTCAACAAGCAATTGGGCACGTAGAGAAACAGCATTGACTGATGCTGAACAAGCAGCAATTGAAGCACATGGATTGTTCAATCTTTCTGACTTCTTGCCTAAGAAGCCAGGCGAAGCTGAATTGCGTATTTTGAAAGAAATGTTTGAAGCATCAGTAGAAGGTGAACCATACGACAACGAACGTTGGGGTAGTTACTATCGCCCATGGGGCTTAGATGCTCCAGCTGGTTCACAAACTGAAGCGGCACCAATGCCAACTCGCACTGCTCCAGTAGCACCCGCAGGTCTACCTGCTTGGGAAGAAGATGTGGCAGCAGCAGAAGCATCTTTTACAAGTGCTACAATTGTAGTTCCTACAGCAGCACCGTCAAGTGATAAAGCACAAGACATTCTAGCAATGATACGTGCTAGACAAAACAAGTCTTAATCTAAATAGGGGCTACGGCCCCTATCTTAGGAGAACACTATGACATTACCAGACGAAAGATATCGTGCCTTAAAGCAAGGTAAAAAATTATTAGAGGAATTGTGTGATCCTGGTCGTACACCACGTGTACCTAGTTTAGTTAGAGACCGTGCAAGAGCCGCATTACGTCACTACCCAAGTGATTATGATTTGGAAAGAATGGCAGACCAGTGTCCCGATATACTTGATAAAGTATCATTTAGTGATAGAATGTATCTCAATGGTACAAATAACCGATAACAAAGAAAGAGAGATTATCAATGGCAAAACCATTTGACGTATCGAAATTTAGAAAAGAAATTACTAAGTCAATTGAAGGACTTAGTATAGGATATAACGATCCAACAGATTGGATCAGTACAGGAAATTATGGACTTAATTATCTCATTAGCGGTGATTTTAATAAAGGCGTTCCTCTTGGTAAAGTTACTGTCTTTGCCGGAGAGTCTGGATCAGGAAAATCATTCATCTGCTCAGGAAACCTCGTCAGACACGCACAACAACAAGGAATCTACGTTGTACTAATTGACAGCGAAAACGCCTTAGATGAAAAATGGCTACACGCATTAGGCGTAGACACAAGCGAAACTAAATTGCTTAAACTAAACATGGCTATGATTGATGACGTGGGTAAGACTATATCAGAATTTATGAAGTCATATAAACTAATGGCAGAAGATGATAAACCAAAAGTATTGTTTGTCATTGACAGTCTTGGTATGCTATTGACTCCAACTGACGTTAATCAGTTTGAAGCAGGTGATATGAAAGGTGATATGGGTCGTAAACCCAAAGCACTAACAGCACTTGTTCGTAACTGTGTTAATATGTTTGGTAGTCACAATGTAGGATTGGTTGCTACTAATCACACATACGCAAGTCAAGATATGTTTGACCCAGACGATAAAATTTCTGGTGGTCAAGGATTTGTTTACGCAAGTTCAATCGTAGTTGCTATGAAGAAACTCAAACTTAAAGAGGATGAGGATGGTAACAAGGTTGCTGAAGTAAATGGTATTCGTGCTGCTTGTAAGATTATGAAAACTCGCTATGCAAAACCTTTTGAAAGTATTCAAGTTAAGATTCCATATGAAACAGGCATGAGTCCTTATAGTGGCTTAACTGATATGCTTGAGAAGTCTAACGCATTGAAAAAAGAAGGAAACAGTTTAGTTTATGTAACTGAAGATGGTGAAATTCTTAAAGCGTTTCGTAAGGGTTGGGAAGCCAACAAAGACGGAATACTTGACAAGGTTATGCTTGAATATACTGGAAAAACTAAAAGTGTGATAAGTAATGTAACAACACCCACGGAGGAAGTTACAGAATGAGTTTAGATGTTATATCAGAAGTTTGGGATGCATTGCGTGAACACATTGATTTGAGTGAACGTGATGATGCGGCAGATACACTTGTCAATTTTTTAATTGATAATAATTATGAGATAGATGATATCAAAGACGCCTTCAAGGACAAAGATATTACTAAAGCATTAAAAGGTTACGCTGAAGAACATTTCCAAGAAGATGATTACGAAGAATTTGAAGAAGAAGATTTAGACGAATGGGATTAAATGTCAAATTGGTATACAAGAGTATCAGTGAATTTAGGTGTAATCCCTGATTTCATTCAGCATTTTGAATCTGAGTTAGAAAACGCAAAACGTGAAGTAAAGGTATACGGCAATGTTGAAAAGAACATTGCTGCTATTCCTGGTGTTACTGAACATAGATTCAATCAATTACAAGAAGTAGAAGCGGTACTTAACTTGCTCAATATTAGATTAAAGAAGATTCGCCGAACTCATTTTCAAAAATATTTAGAAGCGTATAATAGAGCATTGACAAGCCGTGATGCTGAAAAGTATGCTGAAGGTGAAGATGAAGTAATTGATATGGAAGTATTGATTAACGAAGTGGCATTACTACGCAATCGTTGGCTTGGTATTATGAAGGGCCTTGAAGCTAAACAATGGCAGATGGGGCATATCGTGCGTCTACGCACAAGTGGAATGGAAGATATAACAATTGGCTAATTCAAACATCGCACAACAACGAATGGGGAAAGCTATCCCGGGTGTTATTCTTAGTGGTAACGGCAGTAGCCACAATACAATCTCAATCGCAAACATCCCTCCCTTAACAACATCACATCAAATTAATTCCGGTATGTTAAGCATAAACAATTGGGGTGACACTATTTCTATCAATAGTAATGTAAAAAAATATGAGGTGTTTGAAACCACTGAAGATATTTTAGCATTGAGTGTTACTTGGCATAGATTGCGTCCATTAATCAGTCATGGTATTAGTAACATAATGAATCCTAGTAACAGACCAACTAAACTTACTGATGAAATACTATTCAAAGAAATGATTCAGGAAGATAGAGAAAAGGCTAATGTCATCCGTGACTATTATAGTAAGAAACTTATGATGTTTACCTTGAAGGGACAAAAATTATCTAATTACCGAAAAGATTTAAACACATTTATTCATGGTGATTGTAAAGTAGTTAAAGAAGAAATGATGCCATTAGTATATCGTTTACCTGAATTCTACGAATATGATGTTGGGGTAGATGAAATGTTTAGAGAGTTGGATACTAGATTTGAAGAATCAAAAATAGCATCACCCAAATTGTTAACACTTTATCCAGTTAAGAAATTTACAGTAAAACGCAAACATAGAAAGTTTGTAGAGTATTGGTTGAAGGATAAAGAAAATAAACCATATAAAATTGAAATTAATTCAAATAATGAATTAATACATTTGTGGGATTACTTTTATGATAAAGGTAAATATCACGAAATAACACTTGACACGGTAGCTAAGTTTGATGATTGGGATAGTATTTCTCATTACAAAATGATTAAGTGGAAGCTAGCATAAGAAAAACCCCCGATTTTGGGGGTTTCCCATAGCTAAAATTGCTCAAAAATTAAGCAAAAAAAGGTTGACAATAAATGGTTTTGGGTCTATAATAGAGGCTTAGATTGATTAAAGGAGCTAGTTATGACACAAGTTTACGACCGTTTGACAGAGCAGGAAAAGCGTGAAGTTCGTATGTATGGCGTGACCGTTGAGGGTATGCGTGAAAGCATTGAATCTAGTATCACTTTCAAGTTTTCTGGTCCTGCTATGATCGCCGCTAGTCTGATGTCCGATGCACAGGAAATGATTAACCCCGAGTATGGTGATGTTGACTATATGCGGGCTGAGGATGCCCGTCAATGTCTGAATCGTGCTAAGTGGGTCCTGTTTGAATATGTGATGAAACGGGATTGACAACAAATGGCATTTTTAATGAAAGCAAGCGAGTATTACGGCAGAAAAACCCCTGGGTGGGTAGCCGTAATACACGGATATCCCTGGCATTTTATTGGTACTACAGGGAAAAAAGATGCTGAGTCCGCTGTAATTAAGGCTACCCAAATTTGACATTAAATGGTTTTGGGTATATAATAGAGACTTAAACAGTTAATCAACGGAGCAAATATGTCTGAATTCACTACTTGGGAACAAATGTCTGACTTGGAGCAGGCCCAATGTCAATATTGGGATATGTACAAGGATGCTTACGGTGTTCGTCCCCGCGGTGTTGACACCTCTACGTGGACCCTTGCGGACTTTGATGCTGAGTTCCAGTTGCTCGGTGAAATCATCAAGCAAGAGGACATTGCACGTAAAGCGGCCGAAACTGAGGCTATCGATAGGTTTGAACAGCATGTAACCAACACTATTTGCATGGGTGCCCGTGATCGGGAAACAGCATTGCGCTGGATCATGGATGCTAGCAATGCTAACGGTGACTGGGAATATCTGTGCTATGATTTGGGCTTGCCCTATCAATATTTTCGTAAGGCCGCTTGAGGCCTGAGGTTGACATTAAATGGTTTTGGGTATATAATACAATCTTAGACAGTTAATTAAAGGACTTAGAAAATGGCTAAAAAAATCTCTATCAAAGTGTTCGGTGACCCGGGTCATGCATGGGCCCGCTTCCCCAAAGCTACGCTGGTGAAACTTGGTATCGCAGATAAAATCTCTACATACAGTTACATGAATGGTGCCAATGCTTTCTTAGAAGAAGATTGTGATTTGTCTCTATTGGTTAGCACCCTGCGTGAAAAGGGCTATACTGATATCAAATTCAACGAAAGCCACGCTAATAAGCAAAGCAAAATCCGCGGATACGCTACATATAGGGCTTGACATTAAATGGTTTCGGGTATATAATAGAGTCTTATTCAGTCAACAACAGGAGTTTTATATGGGCTACAAAGTTATCGCAGACAAACATCAAATGGATGAAATGCGTACCAAGTACGGTCCTCGCAAAGGTCTTGAAGGTCCCTTCAATTTCTCCGGACGTGTCCTCTATTACGATACCAAAGAAGGTCAATACTATGACCCGACTACCGACTTTTATGTTGAGCGGGATGAAATGGATATCATCCATCAACGTATTGTTGATATTTTGAAGGCGTAATTATGTTTTGGACTATTGTTCTAATCGGTGTAGGATTGAGTTCTACTAGTATCACATATGTGGGCCAGTTTGAACAACAGGAAACTTGTGCTAAAGCGGCACAAGAATTTAAAGCACTGAACAAGCAGGCAGTTTGTGTACAAGCAAAATCAGCAGAAGTGCCCGCGGCTAAAAAATGATTAAATTAAAACCAACACTCATTGGTGTTGCGGTAACATTGTTGTTGTACGGATGCGGGGGCGGCACCGGCCCCTCCAGTAATACACCGCAGATAGATCCAACGAACATTAATGATATCGCAATATCAGGTTCCACGCTAATTGATTATAGTATCTACGGCGGCGCCGGTACAAGTTATTATTTTCGTTCAGGGTTGTTAGCAGACCTAGACGGTGATGGTAAAACTGAATTTGTGTTTAGTGTATCTGCCTATCCACAAGTGCCCATACCGTTAACTGTGGTCGGTGATCAAAACTCAACAATAAATTTAACTAATAGATATTTCCCTCAAGGTGCTCCAACACTATTACATTCACCATGGATATGGTATGCTGATATTAACGGAGATGGATCAAAGGATATTATTGCGTCAGAAGCCGGACTTGATACCCCACCGTGGACTGGATCAAAAATTGGCGTAGCCATTAATAATAATGGATCATTTACAAATAATAGTAATTCTATTCCAGAAAACTCATCAAGGTCTTATGCTATAGCAGTAGGCAAATTTGATAGCAGCCATAAAACACAAATTTTACTACCTGCTCAGGAAAGTGGTTGTGTGCCCGGAACAACAATGTTACTATCATTAAATAACAGTCAAGTTACTACATCAGCTAATCCGATATCATCATGGGTAAGTAATGATTTAGATAAACAAACTTCAATGGTTACTGCTGACTTCAATGGTGATGGATATGATGATTTGCTAGTTACAGGAGATTGGACTGGAAAGAATCATGTTATCGTATATGGTGGACCAAATGGATTGGATGTTTTGACTTTAAATACTTTGCCAACTGGTCCGTTTGGTCAAGGTGGATATGATTGGTTTCATTCAGGTGTTATAAACACTGTAGTCCCGGGCTGGCCAGTAAAACTTACAAATAGTGCTGAAGTGTCGGCAATAGCATTTGATGCTAACAATGATGGTAAGATGGATGTATTTTCAATATCTACACATATCATTTACTACCCGCCAAATACTATTACAGATAAAAATACTCCTGATTATAATAATATTTTAGCAAACGGTGGGTTATCTATGTCAGAGGACTCAGGGTACACCGTACTTTCAAATACCGATGGTCGCAAATTTACATCAGTTACACAATCAAATAACAATCTAGGATACAGGTATTATTTTAATCTCATCCCATATGACATTAACCGTGATGGCAATATGGATGTAATAGCACATTATTTTTCAACACGCAATACTGGTAAAAAGGTATGGGGTACAACTTTCTTTATTAATGATGGAAAGGGCAATTTTACAGTCATCGATGGTGCTGATATGTTCCCCCAATTGGCTGATTCTACTAATCAAGTGGGCGCTATAATTCCTATATCTAATACAGTATCCGGATTCACGGGATTACAATTATTGGGATATGAACGTACAGGAAAGTATACTATTAGCAAATTTACAACTAATCAGATTAAAAAACTGAAAATTGACTATAAAAAATGATAGCCAGTCAGAGGTCCAGGGTTGACAATAAATGGTATTGGGTGTATAATTCAATCTTGTTCAGTTAATAAAGGAATCAAAAATGATTACTAGTATCGTAGAATTTATTCAACAATGTGAAGTGTCCACAAACGATCAAATTTATGAATTGTTTGAATTCAATTGCACCGATCAGGTACGTGACGATGTTTATATGTGGGCCAACCCGAAAAGCCCAGAGCCATTTCGTAGTGCTATGTACAATCTAGGGTTTACTGACTATTGACAGTAAATGGGTTATAGTGTAAAATAACGGATTATCAGTTAAATAAAGGTTTTATCTATGTCAACAATTCGCATTCTTTCTGGCTCCTATCGTAATCAACCTGTAGTTGATGAAGTGTTTACGCTAGTCAAAGGATTTCAGACAGGTAAAAAAGGTAACTATGTTACTGTTAAAAACGAGGGCCAGTTCGCTATTGCTATTGCCGAAGTCAAAGTAAAAGTGGATACGATAGAAGATATTCAATTTATGAACGGAGAGACAGTGGCAGATAATACAGTAGAGTTTAAAGCAAAG